>OGPT01003347.1_pt1 | contig 11644 bp, 10 predicted proteins | sample 1552951 | NCBI WGS metagenome assembly OGPT01 (sample SAMEA2580224, study PRJEB22360) | human gut metagenome | biome: human gut; feature: human-associated habitat; material: faeces | place: Denmark | collected 2008/2010
CATTGTTACAATTCCCATGATAATTCCTTTTCTCTTAGGAAACCATTTTGAAATCATAACTGGTGCCAGCTGATATCCAAGCGCACTGGAAATACCATTTGCAATGATCAGGCAGAATGCAAATGCCCAGAGATTAGTTGTCACTCCCATTCCGACTACAACTGCAATCCAGATCACACTACACATGATACTCAGCTTTTTCGCTGAAGCTTTTGTTGATAACTTACCAAAAACAAATCCTGCAACTACATTTGCAATAGATCCTAATGAAATAAAGCTTGTTAATAATGCTGCATTCCATCCTCTTAATTCAGACAACGTTCCTGACGCTGCGTTCATTGCACTACCTACTGCAGTTGCTGTAAAATATGCAAGGAATGCATAAAGAATCAATGCCCATCCTTTTCCATATCCTTTTTTCACTTTCGTTTCCATACTATTTTTTCCTTTCTGTATGTTCTGCATGAATAATTTCTCAGATTCAAACCGCGATTTTCTTTCTTGTATTAAGAATATAAAATTTCGAATTTTTCCTCAAACATTCTATTTCCTCATGTATATGGAAATTTTTAATTGAATTGACATATAATTATCATTTTTTCTCATTTTCGTAACATTTGTTACAGATTTTCTCTGATAAAAGCGATATACTTTAATCACAACATAAGTTGTACAGCAACAATCAACAAACAATTAATTTTTATAAAAGGAGATTTTAACTATGAAAAAATATGTATGTGAACCATGTGGCTATGAATATGATCCGGCTGTAGGAGACCCGGATAACGGAATCGCACCGGGCACAGCCTTTGAAGATATTCCGGATGACTGGGTATGTCCAATCTGTGGATTAGGAAAAGAGGTATTTGTTGCAGAAGATTAATTACTATTGATTACTCTTCTTCCTGCAGCCTTTCATAATCCGTGATCTCAATTACCTTACGGCCTACAAGACGGATGATACCTTTATCCTGTAAAGTAAGCAGCATACGCGACAGAGATGGTCTTGTAGTATTCAGATATACTGCCAGATCTTCCCTGTTCATATGCAGACGAACCCGGTAGTCCGGATCACAGTTTTCCAACAGGTACGCCGCTACACGCTGACGTAAGTTTCCACTGGTAAGAACCTCTATCTGACGGTTACATTTCTCTGCTTTTTCCGCAAAAAGCTGAAGCATATTGAACACAACCTTACTGTGATGTACACAATTTCTTTCGCATCTTCCGCCAAAGAAATTCTGTGAAACCTCCAGAACCGACACTTCACTTTTTGCTTTTGCATAACCGGAGTAAGCAGACTGGCGCAGAAATAGTTCTACTTCGCCAAACTCCTCACCCACCGTAACATAACTGCTTCGGGTAATCTTGCCATTCAGGTTGATACTGCCAAGCTCAACCATTCCTTCCAATATGAAATATAATTTTAACGGTGCATCACCCTGGCGGAAAATATAGGTACCTTTCGGATATTTCTTTACTACAGCCTGTGAACAGACAAGACTTTTTTCCAGTTCTTCTTCTGTCAGGTTCTGAAATATCTGTAACTGTTGTAACTTCATAATCCAATCCTTTTCTCTGCTGATAAACATTTTCTACGATTCATTATAGACTATGCGGGACGAGGATTCAATGTGTACCAAAGACAGGAGGTTTCTCTATGAATATTACATTTGACGATAACTTAATTACAGGCAACAAGACCATCGATTCCCAGCATCAGGAACTGATCGACCGTATCCGGCAGTTCGTTGCAGCATGCGAATCCGGTGACAGTAAGATCAAAGCGATCAAAATGTTAGATTACCTTGATGAATATACAAATTTTCATTTTCAGGAAGAAGAGGAACTTCAGAAAAAGGTATCTTATCCGGAGATTTCCAGTCACCATGCAAAGCATGAAGAATTCAAAACATCTATTCAGGAATTATACGATTATCTGAATGAAAATGAAGGGCCTGATGATCAGTTTATCGAACAGGTAAAGCGCAATGTCGTAGACTGGCTGTTCCAACATATCAAGACTTTTGACCGGTCTGTAGCAGAATATATTCATTTGAAAGATAATTCTGATCGATTATAGTGATTCATAAAAATGCACAAAACGGACATGTTCTCATAACAATGTCCGTTTTTGTGATATACTTAATTTATTATATTTACAAAGGATTGGGGTACTTATGAATCAGAAACTTACCAAATACGCCTGGTTACTGCCATTTTTCTCCGGCATCTGCTGGGGTGCTGCCGGAATCTTTGTCCGTACACTGGAACACGATGGGCTCGACAACTTTTCCATCATTAGTTTCCGGATGTTGCTTGCAGCTCTGATCACTGGCATATGGATTCTATTCTATAACCGACATTTATTTTATGTACATCGGCGTGACTTCTGGCTTTTTATCGGAAGCGGCATGATCGGCATGACCGCCCTCAGTGTCTTTTATAATATTTCCGTTACGAAAGGATCTCTTGCACTTTCTGCCGTGTTACTTGCCATGTCTCCGGTCTTTGTTCTGTTTCTGGCTGCTATATTCTTCCATGAACCGATAACCAGACACAAACTGACCTGTGTAACACTCGCACTCATTGGCTGTGTACTGGTAAGCGGAGTACTGGAAAGCAATGGACTTTCCTGGAGCATAACAGGAATTCTCTGCGGAATTCTGGCAAGCTTTTTCTATGCTGTATATGGAATCATAAGCAAAAAAGTCACACAAAAAGGATATCATTTCCTGACGATTACTTTTTACGGCACACTCTTTTCCGGCATGACGATGCTGCCTTTCAGTAATATACACTCTTTAAGCAGTATGATTGTCTCAGGGCAAAGGACCACCTTTTTTATCCTGATTATTCATGCGCTGGTATCATCCGTCCTGCCTTATGCACTATATTCCTTATCCATGCGCTATATGGAGGCCGGCAAGGCATCGATTCTCGCTTCCAGCGAACCTGCCGCCGCCATGTTATTCGGAGCGGTACTCTATGCCGAAACACCAGGTATTCTTTCCATCTGTGGACTTTGTTTTACAATTACTGCTGTAATATTATTAAATTATGAAAGGAATTGAACATATGGTACACCTGAACGACAATGCTATTGCCTATATGAATAAACGCGGATTCCGCAACATCATACTTTCCATCGAAACAATCACCAGTTGATGTGCCCCTCCGCGTCTGGAGATATCGGTAGGATTTACCGATAAAGAAAAAGAGGACATGCTCGCACAGGGGTATGTCTGCGAGACCAGTCCTCTTGGAAATGTCTATTATCTGCCTGATGGGGTTACTGTAACCGGGGATATCAGCATCAATTATATGGAATATCCCTGGATTACATGCTTTGAGGTAAGCGGTCTGGCTGTTTCACGTTCCTGAGACAGCCAGGCTATGTATTACTCTTTTGCTTCCTCCATTTTTTGTATTTCTTGTTCTGATTGTTTCATCTGTTCATCCAACTGTCTTATCTGCCTATCGCTTTCTTTTATCTGTTCATCCAACTGTCCTATCTGCCTATCGCTTTCTTTTATCTGTTCATCCAGTTGTCTTGACTGCTCATCTTTCTGTTTTATCTGCTCATCTAGTTGTTTTATCTGCTCATCTTTCTCTTCTATCTGCCTCCGCATATCTTCAATCATGAATTCTACTGTATTTCGATCTAATTCTAACAATTCTTCCGAAAACATCTACATCACCTCTTTCAACTGACTAGTTATTTTTATAAGTATCTACAACAATTCTTTTGACATTTTTCATGCTATTTTTTATCCAATAGCTGCTGTAATCGTTGTATTTCTTTCCTCATTTCTAACATCTCCTCATCCTTCTGACTCAACTGCTCTCTCTGGCAGTCTATTTCCTTCTGCATATCATCAATCATCAGCTTTACTGTATTCCTGTCTAACTCCAGCAATTCTTTCGAAAACATCTGCATCACCTCTTCGATATTCCGGCAGACATCATAGGCCTGTTCATACATTTCTTTGAAATCCGGATATCTCTCTATAATTTCTATAATTGTCTCCGGATCATCCATGCAGAAAAATGCAAGCCATGCTTCCATCCGGTTTTCTATTTTTACACTTCTATTTTCATTTTGCTGATTCTTTTTGAATATGTCAAGAGGTATGAACAGATATTCTTGTAATAAATTTATATTTACTCCTGTATCAGATTTTTGCATAAAACGATGGATATAATTATTGGAAAATTTCTGGAATTCTGTTGGACTTTTTTCAAATAACACGATCGTATATACCTGCTTGATATCTCTGTAAGAGAACCGCTTTCCTTTGATTCCCCTTGCCCTCTTATACTGCCGCAGCAACAGATCTGCCGAATAACATGCGCTTCTTTCTCCCGGAAAATAATATCCGATTTTCTGAATTTCCAGATTCGCAATACTTCCGTCTTCCAGTTGAACGACCATGTCTGTAATAAGAAGCGTAGATTCATCCGCTAATCTTGTTCCATCATTTGGTAACACATCTACAATTCTCACTCTTTGTCCGAGAAGTAACGTAAGTAATTCATTTACTCTTTCCGGTGTATTCTCTGGATTCAGGATTTCTTTTATCATGAAATCATACATGATTTTTATCCCTTTTACTCCGGTACAAAAATCCAGAAATTCATTTTGATTTTCCTCTGTCCACTCATAAAATAAATTTTTTAATCTGCTTTTACTTTCAATCTCATTCAACACCTCCTCCCTTGTCCGAATCATCGGGAAATACTGTTGAAGTTTGTTTGTCATAGGCACATCCTCCTGAATAAATTATAAAATTTTCGTGTTCTCTCAAGTCGGAAATATGTTTCAGACATTTTTAGGTGTGAAACGGTCGAAACTTGATGCCTTTTGGCCTAGAAATACTTAAGAGTTTGTAGAAGTCACTCTTTGAAGTGCATTCAGAATAGCATATTGTTCATATGATTACAAGATTAATTTTCGTAAAAAAAGCGGCAGAATTATCTTCCGCCGCATAGCCCATATCACCATCTATATATTATCTCATCTTAAAACTTCTCCATCTCCCCAATGATCGTTCTGTAAAATTCTTCTTCCGTGCCCTCTTTTCTCACATCATTCATCACATATCCGTCTTTCAGAAATATCACTCTCTTACACCGGCTTGCCATCTGTGGATCATGCGTTACCATCAGAAGGGTCTTCCCTAACTCCTCATTGATTTTCCGGAATTCCTCCGCAACAACTTTTCCGGATTTTGAGTCGAGGTTTCCCGTCGGCTCATCTGCAAATATGATACTCGGATCATTGATCAGCGCCCTGCAGATTGCCACTCTCTGCCGCTCACCGCCGGACAGTTCATAAGGATTCTTTTCCTGAAGATGTTCAATCCCAAACTGCTTTTCCAATGCTTCCGCTTTCTCTTCACATTCTTTCTGTTCCTTTTTATCCAGCAATACCGGAAGCATGATATTTTCTTTTACCGAAAGACTGTCCATCAGATTAAAATCCTGGAATACAAATCCGATCTTTCTACGTCTGATATCCGTAAGTTCTTCTTTCCAAAGCTCATTCGTATTCACACCGTCAAAGATCACATCTCCGTCCGTCTGCTGATCCATAAATCCCAGGATCTTCAGAAGTGTTGTCTTTCCACAGCCGGATTTACCCATAATTCCGACGTACTCTCCCTGTTCTACATCAAAGTTAATGCCTTTCAGTACCGAAATCGCATCCGCATCATCAATCTTCCCACCGGCTTTTGGAAATTTCTTGATCAGGTTATTTACCTTTAATATTTCTTTCATGCTTTCCTTCTACCTTTCTTATTGTATACTGCTCAATCACCTTTACACCGATGCCCTGCACTACAAGATATATAACTGCAAAGATCAACAGATATCGCAGATAATGTACACAGTCAGCCTTCGTATATTCCCGCATGTTCCATATCTCCCCGGTTAACACCGGCACCATAACAACCGCAACTGCTGCCGGGATCCAGAAAAAGATTCCCGTCTCTGTCCGGATCAGCTTTTCTCTTTCTTTCGAGCTCATTCCAATACAGGTTAAGAAATGATTCCGCTTCTTCTTGTCCGTCATCTCAGATTCATATTTCAAGTAAATGACCAGAACGCTTCCCAGCAGAAATGCTCCCATGATAAATATATCTACTACCGTTGTCATAAAGCGTTCGCTTTCAATCTGTTCCATCGTTGTACGTTTGGAATAGCAGGATAATACATCCTTGTCAAATCTTTCATCCTCTTTATGTACCTTCCGAAAAGCCTGGAGCTCTTTTTTTATCTTCTGATAATCTACATTTTTCACATTCAAAAGGACAAGCTTTGTCGGCCAGTGATGGATCGTCACTCCTTCTTCTGCTTCCCCCTCCTCAACCGGATCTCCGGTGATCCAATTATATTTCTTCCAGTCGTCCTGAACCTTTTCAAAATATTCATCCGAAAATACAACCAGATTCTCCTCACTTCCCTGCCGGAATGCACCTGTCAGGATATCCGTCTTTTCCCCCTTTACGGTTCGTGTCGGATAGATCTTTTCCCGATCAAGAAATCCATAAGATTCTATCGGCTGTCCGATATGCAGGTACGGCTCTTTTCTCGAATTCAGGTAATCCAGTGGATGTGCCTTCGTACTCTTATCCTGTTGGTAAATAATATAGATTTCCTTTCCGTCAACAGATAGATTCATTTTTTCACTTTTCTTTCCAAGTGCCTTATTCAGTTCTTTATACGTCGTCTCCGAGATGCCTATATGCTGTCCCTGCGGCATGATCACTGCTCTGGCATCATCCAGCTTTTCCGAATTATCCACATTCGTCACGCGTACCATCGGATACTCCTGGAATTTCACGTCATATTTTTCCTGCAGCTGTTTCCAGAATGTCTTATCCGCTTCCGTTGCCATACATACAAAATCATACGGGAACAGTCCTTCCGGCTTTTGCGCGATCTTCGCTGAGATCATATCTTTTCCAAATAAGAACAATATCAGTACCGGTATAAGACTGATCACGTACACATAACGGAATGTACTCTTGAAACGGTAATAAAACGAATTATATGGGATCAACTTTGCATAATAACTCTTTTTATGCTTCCGCACTTTCAGGAACAATCCAAATCCAAACTTTTCCGCCAGATAAATGCCCAGGAAGATAAATAAAAGTATCCGTAACCCTTCGGCATTCTTCCGCATTCCGAAATTCACTATTCCAAATACCACAATGACCAGGCCAATTGTAAGCCACAGACCGATCCGTTTTTCCGGCATCTTCTCCTTTTCCACATCGCCCAGCTGCATTTTTTTTAGTTCCCTGTACAGGAAGAAATCCCGCAGGATCATCAGTCCAATCCCGGATATTCCGATCATGATAAGACTTGCGATCAAATATGTGAATCCTGTAATCTTCGCCGGCTGTGCTCCCACTCCGGATCTTGCCATGAAGATTCTGCGGATGATACACAGGATCACACTTCCGATGCAGGCTCCCCCGATCAGCATTCCCAGAATTCCAGCCACAATCTCTGCTCCAAGCACTTCATAAAGTGTAGACTTCCGCATTCCCAGAGTCGAAAATATACTGTAATTTCTCATCCGTTTTCTGAAATATGACAACAGATTCGTGATCATCAGCATCAGCGATGCGATCAGACTCACGATCAGGAATTCCAGCAGAATTGCCGTGATTCCATGCCCCGTCAGTATATTTCCTTCTTTATTGAATGGTGCCAGCATCTGTGCCATTCCGACTCCGGAAAATATCAGCGTCGCCGGAAGCAGGTTCATACTTACGTAAACAATAAAATCTCTTTTTGAACTTTTAAAATTCTTCCACAGGGCCGTATAGAATCCTTTCGGATACTTCCCCGAAAATTCCAGATGCTTTTTCTTTTCTTCTTTGTAATTTTTCTCTCTGGCTTTAACTTCTTCCTGTATCTTTTTCTCTTCCTGCCACGAATCAATCAGCTTCGCACCGATCAAATTGATCACCAGAAGCACTACCAGTAAAAATGGATACACCTGTGACAACGGATCTGAAAATACTGCCCCATCTGCCCCAAGAAATGATATCATACATCCTGCGATCAGTGACATGATATCCAGAAGCAGTTTATGGTGATTGCTTAAAGCCAGTATCAGATTCACAATTCCTATCACCTGGATTACCAGTACCATTACCAGTTCACAGATGAACAGCATCAGTATCTGAACCATCATCTGTTCATCTGCACCGTCCAGTACTCCCAAAGGCTTCAGACTTTTCTTTATGTAACTCATCCCATCGCCCGAAGCAGCCAATTTTATCAGATATCCCGGTACATTGCATTTCCATGTCCCCATGTTCATCCACGGAAATAATAGCACTGCCTGGATGATCACCTGCATGATCAGCGTGAATATCTTCATTCGCTTTTCCGTCTTATTCATAACTTTTGCCTCTCATTTTTCATACACGCTTATTATCCGAGATCTAACGTCTCTCTTCATATACGCTTACTATCCAAGATCTAACGTCTCTCTCTTTATACCTGCGCCACCACCGGCTTAAATCCCTCCATTCCGACAACCATCACCGGTGCTCCTGCCGGGATCTCCGTTCCTTTCTCAGATCCCTGTACTCTTACTTTCATATGATGTCCACACAGATATCCTTTTCCCTTCCAGTTGATTCTGGTATCTGCCGTTCCAATCTCCCATAAAAGTCTGGTCTCTCTTCTGCTCTGCAAAAGATTCATAAATCCTCTCAGTACCATATTCAGCAGACATGCTATCAATACACAGCAGAGGATTCCTGCATATCCCTTCACCGGGAAACTCGGAACAAAACATAATGCCGAGATAAAAAGTACCAGCCCGCTGTTTGCAACGTAACATCCCTGCCCCCAGTCTCTTCCGACTGCATAGAATAAAGCTTTGCCCGTGTATTTCTCCCAGAAGCTCAATCCGATTCCATAGACAGCCAATCCGATTCCGATATTCCGGTGTATAACTGCCGGAATTTTATTCAGGCCAAGCGCATCATTCCACAACCATAAAAATGCGTTCGGATCTCTTGCGATAAGATAAGAAATGCACACACATACAATTGGTACACATCCCAGTGCCAGCATCCACAGAAACATATTGGAATCAAACACTTTATGATAGATCTTATCCATTGCTTCACCTGCTTCCTGCGGATCGCCCATCTGGCGGACTGCTTCTTCCTCTGCTTCAACTTCCGTCATCCCTGATTCCATTAATGCGGCTTTGCAGTCTTCTATATGCGCTTCATATTCATTTACAATCTCTTTTCTTACAGACGAATCGGTAATCTTCTTCCCAAGTTCTTTCAGATATTCTCTTTCCTTCATATCTAACACCCTCCTTTTCTACCACCTTCACTGCCTTACCTGTGCTATACGGAATACTGGATCATGCTCGTAACTGCATTGGCATAAGCATTCCATTCTTCGATCATTTTCTCCAGATATTTCTTCCCGTTAGGTGTGATCCGGTAATACTTTCTGAGTTTCCCGTTCGCCTCCTGGTTATAACTTTCCAAATATCCGGACTGTACCATGCTGTGAAGCAGCGGATACAATGTTCCTACCTTTAATTCGAATACATTGTCCGATCTCTTTGAGAGTGTATCGATCATTTCATATCCGTACATATCCTTTTCTGAGATCAATTTGAGAATTAACATTGCGGTATTTCCTGAGACCATATTTTTGTTTACTTTCATAGTGATTGCTCCTTTCTTATATTTGCTTTCATTATATATCGGCTTTCGATAGTTGAGTGTAAAAAAATTTGCTTTCTTCTTGGTTTTATTATATATCGTATCTCGATATATGTCAATATACAATAAAAAGAACCGGAAATGCAAACCTGCATTCCCAGTCCCTTTACCTTCTTCTTTCCTACAATAGCTCCGCAAACAATCGTAGGAACAACTGTCCCAGCCGCAGAGTCGCGCTCCGGCCGGACTTATACTTCTCCGTCACTTCCCTGCACTGTTCCAATGTCTGCTCCATATCCCGCCGGATATCCAGCACCGCATCACAATCTGCCATAAAACACCCATTTTCAAAATGATGATAAAGGCTCCGGTAATCCAGATTGATCGTGCCGCAAGTCGCCATGCAATCATCTGCTACGCTCATCTTCGCATGACAGAACCCCGGTGTCCACTCATAGATCCTTACACCATCCTGTACCAGATTGTGATAGAACGATCTGGTGATACTGTAGATCAGCTTCTTATCCGGGATTCCCGGTGTGATGATCCGCACATCTACGCCACGCCTGGCCGCCAGCGAAAGTGCATGTGTCATCTCATCCGTGATGATCAGATAAGGAGTCATGAACCAGCAGTATCTGTCCGCTTTGTTGACGATACTGATATAGACATCCTCTCCAACCTGGATTCCGTCTAACGGGCAGTCCGCATACGGTTGGATATATCCCGTCTGCTTTGCCTGATACGGATGCTGTACCAGATATTTTTTCTGTGCCTCTATATCCAGAACATCCACATCGGCCGGAGGCTTCCCGGATGCTTCCCACATTTCCAAAAATGCTACCGTAAGCGAAGCCACCGCATCTCCTTCCAGCCGGATTCCCGTATCCTTCCATTCCCCGTATGGATGTGTATAGTTAAAATACTCATTTGCCAGGTTATAACCACCTGTGTACCCAACCTTTCCGTCAATCACCGTAATCTTTCTGTGGTCACGGTTATTCAGGAACATATTAAGTCCCGGAAGCAGCGGATTGAATACCCGGCAGGCAATTCCTTTCGCTTCCAGTTTTCTCGCAAAGCTCAGATTTACGAATCCGATCGAGCCCATGTCATCATAGAACACCCGGACCTCTACTCCTGCTTTCACCCGTTCTTCCAGCACCGTCTGTATCCTGCTCCATGCATATTCATCCTCAATTGCATGATACTCCATGAAAATGAATTGCTCCGCCTTTGCAAGATCCGTAAGCTGCGCCTCCAGTCCTTTGATCGCTTCGTCAAAATAAGTCACATCCGTATTCTGATACACCGGATAACACGCATTTCTTTCTATATAATTAGAAACATTTCCCGCCTTCGGATCTGACACATTCAGACGTTCCAGCACTTCCTTATTTTCCGGCAAAAGTGGCAGAAGCTTCTCATCAATCCTTTTGTAACGCATCCGCATCTTCCGAGTTCCACCGTTCATACCGATCATAAAATAAAGTGCTACTCCAAGGATCGGAAATGTCAGGATCAGGATGATCCACGGTGTCTTCATCGAGGAAGTCTCATTTCTTCCATATATTTTCAGAACCAGTATGACGGCAAATATTCTGGTCAGATTATCTATGAATACCGCGTATTCATTCAGCCCCTTGAATATTCCAACCAGGAACACCACTTCCAATAATATCGAAAGCACCGTGAACATCAGCCGCTTCACGCCATTTTGTGTCTTTTTCTTTCCTTCCAGTGTATGACTGCTCATCTTCTCACTCTTTTCTTCTATTGTAAATTATGATTATACTAACACGAACGTATTTCCGGCTCAAGACTTATCCGAAGTTCAATCAGAAATTATTGACCTCAGTTTTCCCGGAAATAAGCAACAAAAAAATCACCATCCCCGCAGCTCGCAGTCTGCAAAAACAGTG
>OGPT01003352.1_pt1 | contig 11637 bp, 8 predicted proteins | sample 1552951 | NCBI WGS metagenome assembly OGPT01 (sample SAMEA2580224, study PRJEB22360) | human gut metagenome | biome: human gut; feature: human-associated habitat; material: faeces | place: Denmark | collected 2008/2010
CGCACCACCAGGCGGGAATTCGCCCTGATGAGGCAGGAGGGATTAAGGGAAAGTTGAGCTTCCGGAACACTTTCTTTCCGCGGGATAAATGCGGCGTTTCGGAAGGTGAACATGGCAGGAAGCATGGTGGAACGTGCGTCTACTGTGCTTTCACGATGTAATGACGGCGTGCGGGAAATGAATCCCCACGCCATCATTATTGAATTATGTCTATTACAATTACCAATCCGGAAGGCCGGAACGTCGAATTCAAGGACCAGCGGGGGCCGACTTGCGGTCTCTACGCCTTGTCCTTTGTCCTGGAATATCTTTATGATATTAAAATCCCCGCCACGGCGGACGGGGACAAGACCAGGGAATCCCTGAGAAACAGGTTCAAAAAGGACGGGAAAACCGTTATTGGAGAATTATATGACGCTACTTCAAGCATGGCCGATTATATCAAGGCGCTTGACCCGTCCAAAATCACGTGTCAGTCTGTTGCCTGTGACGTCGCAGCCATCATTGAAACGCTGAATGGCGGAGGCCTCTGCATGGTTCCTTTTTGCGTGGATGCCTCTGGCAAACCCGATCATTCAGGAATTCACGCTCATTGGTGCGTTTTACTGAACGTCCGGGAAGTAGCCGGAACCGCAGTTGCCTGTCATTGGGGAAAGGATCATGTTTTTAACTTGAGCCAATTGGAGGAAAGCAACAAAGCCATCAAGGATGTGGAAGAACAGTATTGGGGTAAAATTCCTGCCGCCTCTTATTCTTTTTCCATTCCCATTGAGGGATTGAATTATGTTCAGTGCAAAACGAATACAGATACTTCCTGTAAATGTGAGTACCCTCTTCCATTCCCCATCAAGTCCGGTTCCATCAAAAGTATTCCGGCAAAGCCTCTCAGCCAGACACTGGCCGGAAAGATGCTGGTTTTTAGGAATAACGGGAGCTGTGATGAAAACGCCGTTTCTCAATAAACAGTAAAAACAGCAAAGCGGGCAGTCCCTTTATGGAGGGGCTGCCCGCAAACGGTTTGAGCAGATGCTTCGGAGATTTTAGCCGATGCGTTCCACTTTCACGGAGTGGGCCTGGCCGTTGATGATGATGGTCAGGTCACGGGAACCGGAAGGGCCGCTTACCCGGGCGGTGATTCCGTTGTCAATGACGGTCATGGACGGCGCGGCAGACGCAGGCGTTGCGGCAGGAGCGGTGTTTACCTGTACGGGGGCTTCTTCCTTAGGTTCCGGCTTTTTGTAGAAGTCTTCCACCTGCTGCGGGAACATGGCGTAGATGACGCAGTGTTCGTCGTCCGTGGGGAGCCCCTTTTCCGCAAGCTTCTTGCGCAGGTCTTCCATGCCGGGCTTGATCAGGTCCGCCGGACGGCAGGTGATCGGGTCCTTGCCCATCTTTTCCGCGCAGAGTTTCTGCACTTCCGGGTCCACGGGAGCCGAGGTGCGGCCGTAGTAGCCCAGGGCAATGTCCGCCGCCTGGGGGGTGATGTTCTTCCAACGGCCGAACTTGACGTTCAGCATCGCCTGCACGCCTACGATTTGGGAGGTGGGGGTCACCAGCGGAATCCAGCCCAAGGCCTTGCGGACTACCGGGATTTCCGCGAATACTTCCTCAAATTTGTCTTCCATGCCCTGTTCCTTGAGCTGGGTGCGGAAGTTGGAAAGCATGCCGCCGGGGACCTGGTAGCGGAGCGTGTCGGAGTCCACCACTTCGTTGCGGTGGGAGGCGAATTTGCCCAGACCTTCATAGACGGGTTTGAGCATTTCGGAAACTTCAATGAGCTTGTCCGCGTCGTAATCCGGCTTGCGGGGATTGCCGTTCAGCAGGGCAAGCATGCGCAGGCAGTCCGGCTGGCCCGTGCCGTTGGCGAAGGGGGAGATGGAGACATCGCACGCGTCCACTCCGGCATCAATGGCGCTGAGGTAGGTGGAGGCGCCGAGGCCGGCAGTGTCATGCGTGTGGATCCAGACGGGGATGTTCAGGTCTTTCTTCAGGGCGCTGACCAGTTCCTGGGTGACATACGGAGGAATGAGGCCGGCCATATCCTTGATGACGATGGCGTCCGCTCCCATATCCGCGAGTTCCCGCCCCATGTCCACAAAAGTCTGCGTGGTGTGCACGGGAGAAGTCGTGTAGCAGATGGTGCCGTGGGCCTGAGCTCCGGCTTTCTTGGCGGCGCGGATGGAGGTTTCCATGTTGCGCGGGTCGTTCACGCAGTCGAAAATGCGGAAGATGTTCATGCCGTGCTTGGCGCTCATGGCGACAAAGGCTTCCACCACGTCGTCCGCATAGTTGGTGTAGCCCACGATATTCTGGCCGCGCAGCAGCATCATGTGCGGCGTCTTGGGGGCCGCTTTTTTCAGGGCGTCCAGCCGGTCGAAAGGCCATTCTTTCAAGAAGCGCAGCCCGGCGTCGATGGTGGCGCCGCCCCAGGTTTCCAGGGCGCTGAAGCCCATGGAGTCCAGAATGGGGGCGATGGGCAGCATGTCTGCCGTCTTCATGCGGGTTGCCGCCAAGGATTGATGCCCGTCGCGCAGAACGGTGCAATTGAATGTAACAGGATTCATTATTTAGTTAACTGTTGTTAAAAATTGAAGAGGTGGCTTCTGGAGGGTGATTTTCTCACAGCCTCCCTTGCAGGTCAAGCATACAACAGCGGATTCGCCGGAAGAACTACTGGACGGGGGCCGTCAGTCGCGCCAGGTTGCAGAGCATTTTGAAGCCCAGGGATTTGTTGTTGTAATCCGCCAGGGATTCCCTTTTGGAGGAGGAAAAATCCTGCTCCAGCATGGCTTTTACCTCCGCGCAGGCGGAGGGGGAATGGATAACGGCGGTGATTTCAAAGTTCAGGGCCAGGGAACGGTTGTCCAGATTGGCGGTTCCCACGGTGGCTATGTCATCGTCCATCAGAACTACTTTCTGATGCAGGAACCCCTTTTGATAGGCCCAGAGCTGGATGCCGTATGTGTCCAGGTCCCGAAGGAAAGTAAAGGAGGACAGTTTCACCAGAATATGGTCCGCCCGCTCCGGACGCAGGATGCGCACATCCACGTTCCGCAGGGCCGCCGCCTGCAGGGCGGCCATGACTCCCTCGTCCGGGACGAAGTAGGGGGGGGATATCCAGAGCCGCCGGGTGGCACTGTTCGCTAGGGCGATGAGCGCGGTTTTCCAGGCGGGAATGACGTCTGCGGGGCCGGAGGGCAGGATGAGCAGGGTTTCATCCTCCGGCTGGGGCGTGATTTCCCAGCGGAGGCGGGGAAGGGAGGAGGGGCCGCATTTCAGCATGGCCCAGTTCCAGTCTTCCAGAAAGCTGATTTGCGTTTGCTGGACGGAGGGGCCTTCAAGCTGGACAAACGTGTCGCGCCAGTAGCCCAGAGCGCCCTTGCCCAGGTATTCCCTGCCTATATTCATGCCTCCGATGAAGGCGGTGGAACCGTCCACCACCACCAGTTTCCGGTGGTTGCGGAAGTTCAGCCGCAGGATGTTGCTCAGGAAATGGCGCTTCCCGTTGAAAGGTTCAATGTTCACTCCTGCTTTCCGCAGGGCGGAAATGTAACCGGGGGGGAGCTTGTGGGAGCCGATTTCATCATACAGCATGTAAATGCGGATGCCGGCCCTGGCCCGTTCAATCAGCAGGTCCTTCAGGTTCTGCCCCACGGAGTCGTTTTTGATGATGAAGAATTCAATCAGGATGTAATGCTCTGCGTTCTTGATGGCGTCGTAGATGCGCGGGAAAGCGTTGGCCGCGTCAATAAGCAGGCGGCAGGAATTGCCGCGGCAGACGGGCAGCCGCACGATATTGGAAAGCGTGTGCATGATTTTTCCCGCCGTGTCGGATGACTGTACGGCATACGGAACCATGCAGTTTGTAATTTTATCCGTCAGTTCCCCCCATGCGGATTCGGGGTCCGTCTGGCGGCGGCGCGTTTCCACATATCCGCTGAATCTCCGGCGTCCCAGGATCAGGTAAAAGGGGACGGCGATATATGGAAATGCCAGCAGGGAAATGAGCCACGCGATTGTTCCCTGAGGCGTGCGCGTATGGAGCAGGGCCGGAATCAGGCAGAAGGCGCCTGCAATGTGGCAAAAGGCGGCAAATCCCAAATATGGCTCTTCAGGAATGATCATGGAACGGAAAACCGGAAAAGATGCGGGGGATGAAAACGGCGGGGAGAAGTGAAAAGGCTGGCTTTTGGAGCAGGAGATGATACTAAGGTGGCGCATGCTCGTATTATCACGGGTCCAGGGATTAGAAAAGCGTAATTTAAGGGAATGAAGCAGTATTTGGCACTTTTGGAGGATGTCCTGAGCAATGGGGCAGGGCGGGAGGACCGTACCGGAACGGGCACCATCGGCGTGTTCGGGCGGCAGAGCAGGTATGATTTGCGCGACGGTTTTCCATGTCTTACCACCAAGAAGCTTCATTTACGCTCCATCATTTATGAGCTGCTCTGGTTCCTGAAAGGAGAGACCAATATCAAGTTTTTGAAAGACAACGGCGTCAGCATCTGGGATGAATGGGCCGACGAAAACGGAGATCTGGGGCCCGTGTACGGCGCGCAGTGGCGCTGCTGGCCGGGAAACGACGGCAAACCCATTGACCAGATTGCCAGACTGGTTGACGGCCTGAAACACAATCCATGGTCTCGGAGGCACATCGTCAGTGCGTGGAATGTGGCCCTGGTGGATGACATGGCCCTCCCTCCGTGCCATTCCCTGTTCCAGTTTTGCGTGATTCCCGCCCAGCCGGGAGAAGAAAAGCACGGCCTTTCCCTCCAGCTTTACCAGCGCAGCGCGGATCTTTTTCTGGGGGTTCCCTTCAACATTGCTTCCTATGCGCTGCTGCTGCTTATGACCGCCCAGGTATGCGGGTATGAAGCCCGGGAATTCATCCATACGTTCGGGGATCTGCACCTGTACCGGAACCATCTGGACCAAGCGAGGGAACAACTCTCCCGCACGCCCCGTCCTCTGCCGGTCATGAAGCTCAACCCGGAGGTGAAAACCATTGACGGATTCCATTATGAAGATTTTGAGCTCGTGGGGTATGATCCCCTGCCGCACATCAAGGCTCCCATCTCCGTTTAGAACATTCATCCCTTAATCCATCATGTCACAACCCGTTACTTATACAGGAGTGGTCGCCATGGCTCCCGACCGCGGCATTGGTTACCGGGGGGCGCTCCCCTGGCATTTGCCGGACGACCTCAAGACGTTCAAGCGCATTACGACGGGGCACCCCGTGCTGATGGGCCGGAAAACGTATGAGAGCATAGGCAGGCCTCTTCCCGGCAGGCAGAACATCGTGCTGACCCGTGACCCGGCGTGGACGGCGGAAGGCGTTCAGGTGATTCATTCCGCAGGGGAGTTGGAATGTCTGGAATTGATGGAGCCGGAAATCATGGTTATCGGAGGGGCGGAGATTTTTTCCCTGATGATGCCGTCCATGTCCCGCATGTGGGTTTCCAAAGTAAAGGGGGAATATCCGGCGGACACTTTTCTTCCTCCGTTTGAGAACCGGCTGGAGCGTGCTGTCCTGAAGGAACGGTTTGAAGATTTTGACCTGTATTTGTACGAGCAGGTCAAATAGCCGCTCTTGTCCGTAACTCCGCTGGAGGCGCTGAAGCATAAAAAAGACGGAGCGGCCAGGGCCGCCCCGTCCTTCATGGAGCAGTTTTCCTTTACATTTATTCCGCCTTTCCGGCAAACAGGCCTTTCACCCATTCGCGGTAACGCTGGAACATGGCGTACAGGGCCGGAATGAACAGAATGCCCACCACTGTAGCGAGGATCATGCCGTAGAAGGTGGAGATGCCAATGGCTTTGCGGCTTGCCGCTCCCGCTCCGGAGGCGATGACCATGGGGAATACCCCGATGATGAAAGAAATGGCCGTCATCATCACGGCGCGGAAGCGCTGCCGGGCCCCTTCCAGGGCGGCTTCCTGGATGGGAACGCCGCGCTCCCGCTCCATCTTGGAGAATTCCACCATCAGAATGGCGTTTTTCCCGGCCAGGCCTACCAGCATCACCAGGCCGAGCTGAGCGTAAATGCTCAGGGGCGTGTTGCAGATAATCAGGCCGAGCAAAGCGCCCAGCAGGGCCACGGAGACGGAAACAATGACGGAAATGGGGACCGTCCAGCTTTCATATTGCGCCACCAGGAACAGGTAGCCGAAGAGCAGGGCCATCCCCATCAGCAGGACGATTTTCCCATCGTTCTGCCGTTCCTGATAGCTCATGTCCGTCCAGGTGATGGAGTAATTTTCCGGCAGCGGAATAGCCTCAATCTGGTTCATCAGCTCGCCGCTGCTGACGCCGGGTTTTGCCTGGGCGGTCACTTCCGCGGACATGAGCTGGTTGAAACGGGATATTTGCCGCGGCCCCACCATGTAAGACAGGGTGGCTACGGAGCTGAGCGGCACCATCTGGCCCTGATCGTTCTGAATGTAGGTGTTCATGATGTCATTGATGGTGGTGCGGTCCTCTGCCGCAGACTGCATCTTCACCTTGAACGTGTAGCCGATCAGGTTGAAATCATTGATGTACATGGAGGCCAGCTTGCTTTGAAGCGTCGTGAAGATGCGGCTGACGGGCACGTGCATGCTCTGAGCCTTTTCACGGTCGATGTTCAGGAAAAGCTGGGGGGTGTTCGCCTCATACGCGCTGCGGGCGTACATGGTTCCCGGCAGTTTGTTGATTTTGTCCAGCAGGTCGTTGGTCACTCGTTCCAGGTCTTTGGGAGTTTCCTCCCCGCTGGCCTGGAGCATGAAGGAGACGCCGCCCGTCAGGCCCAGCCCCATGATGGCGGGCGGGCTGAACACGGTGGCCTTGGCCGCCGGAATTTCATCACACAGAACGGAAGCTTTCTGCATGATGGAATCCAGGGAGAGTTCCGGCGTCTTGCGTTTGTCCCAGGGGTCAAGCTGGGCGATGCACATGCCCAGGTTTTCTCCGTTGCCGCCCATGAAGCTGAATCCGGAAGTGGAGGAAACCTGGCGCACGCCGGGGATGCTCATCAGCTTCTGTTCCGCACTGCGCATGGCCTGTTCCGTACGGCCCAGCGTGGCGCCCGGGGCCAGCTGGATATCACAGAAAACGGTGCCCTTGTCTTCCGGCGGGAGGAAGGATTTGGGTACGGTCTCAAACAGTTTCCAGTTGCCGACCAGGACAGCGGCCAGCAGAATCAGCGTAAGCCACGCGCGGCGCACCATGATGCCGGCGCATTTGATATAGCTTTTGCGCGCCCATTCCAGAGAGGCGTTGAAGGGGCGGAAGAGGCTGAACCTGCTCTGTTTCTTTTGCTTCCTTTTCAGCAGCAGAACGCACAGCGCGGGGCTGAGCGTCAGGGAATTGATTGCGGAAAGGCAGAGGGCCACGCACATGGTTACGGAGAATTGCATGTAAATGTTCCCCACCATGCCGCCGAAGAAGGCGATGGGCACGTAAATGGCTACCGTCACCAGCGTGGTGGCGATGATGGCACCTGTAATCTGGTGCATGCTCTTCTTGGTGGCTTCTTCTGGCGAGAGATCCTCCGTCTCCAGAATGCGCATCGTATTTTCCACCACGATGATGCCGTCGTCCACCAGGGACCCGATTACCAGAATAAGGCCGAACATGGTCAGCACATTGATGGAAAAGCCCAGGGGCAGCAGGATGGCGAAGGTGCCTATCAGGGAGACGGGAATGGCGAGCGCCGGAATGAGCGTGGCACGCCAGTCCTGCAGGAACAGGTACGTGATGCCCACCACCAGAATCAGGGCGATGACAAGCGTTTCCACGATTTCCGCCATGGTGGCGGAAATGTATTGCGTGGGGTCGTAGCTCACGACGTAGCTCACACCTTCCGGAAAACGTTTTTCCAGCTTCTCCAGCGTGTCTTTCACGCCGTTCATGGCTTCCAGGGCATTGGCGTCATCCAGGCGGTACACAGCCATGTTCACGGAGTCTTCCCCGTTGTTGCGGCTGCTGCCCGTGTAGGTTTCCGCGCCCAGCTCAATGCGGGCAATGTCGTCCAGCCGGGTAACGTGGCCATCCTGGCCCGTGCGGACGATAATCTTGCTGAATTCCTCCACGGTCTGCAGTCGTCCGGTGACGTTCACCTTGTATTGGATGAAGTTGTTTTCCCCTTCCGAGCCGATGGAGCCGGCCGCGGCCTGAACGTTCTGCGCCTTGATGGCATTGGAAACGTCATCCGGCGTGATATTCAGGGCGGACATGCGCAGGGCGTCCAGCCAGATGCGCATGCTGTAATTTTTTTCCGGCATCAGGTTGACGGCGGAAATGCCCGGCACGCGGGCAACCTCATCCTTCACCCTGGTCTTGACGAAGTTGTTCAGCTCCAGGGAACTCATGCTGGTGGACCGGAAAGCGAAGAATCCCAGGATGTCAGAGGAGCGTTTCTTGATCTTGATGCCCTGGTCCGTCACCTCCTTGGGAAGTTTGTATTCCACCCGTTTCAAGGCGTTCTGAACGTTCACCATGTTGATGTCCGAATTCGTGCCGCTCTTGAACGTCAGGGACAGGGAATACCCGCCGGTGTTATCCGACTTGGAGGAAAAATAGAGCAGGTTTTCCAACCCGTTGAGTTCTTCCTCAATGGGGGAGGCCAGCGTTTCCATCACCACCTGGGCGCTGGCACCCGTATAGGTGGCCTGCACGTTGATGCTGGTGGGCGCGATTTCCGGATACTCCGCAATGGGGAGCTGGTTCAGGCAGATGCCGCCAGCCAGCATCATCAGGATGGCGATGACGATGGCGAATTTGGGGCGTTTGATAAACAGGTCCGCAATCATGGGTAGCTCAGTTTTGAACGGAATATACCGGATTCACCTTGGCGCCGGGACGCACCTTGTGCATGCCGTCGATGATGACGACTTCCCCTTCCTTGACGCCGGAACTGAAACACTGTTCGTTATTGACCGTGTTGCCCAGCGTAACGTCCCGGCGTTCCACGACGCCCTGGTCGTTGACGATGTAAACGTAGCTCTTGTACGCATCATGCATCACGGAGGAGATGTTGGCCGCCGGGAAGCGGTCCACGTTTTTCTTGGAAAGATTAACCGTGACTACGCCGCCGGGCGTCAGTTCATCTTCCGGATTGGGGAATTTGGCCCAGACATTCAGGGTGTCCGTGGTCGTCTGGACGGTATTGTCCGTCATGAAAATTCTGCCCGGCTGGTCGTATGCCTTGCCGTTAGCGAGGTTGACGGACACCAGGGCATATTTCTTCATCTGTTCCTGGGTGCCGAACAGGGAAAGGAAGTCGCGTTCGCTGATGGGGAACTTCACATATACCTCATCAATGCCCGTAATGGTCACCAGGGAACCGGAGGTGGGGGTGATGTAATTGCCCGTGGAAAAAGTGACGCGGCCCGTGCGGCCCGTGATGGGGGCCGTGAGCCTGGTGTAATTAAGATTATCCTTCGCTACCGTAATGGCGGCGTTTGCGGACTGGATTTCCGCTTCCAGGGCATGCATGGTGCTCTTGGCGTTTTCCACCGTGTCCATGGAGACGGATTTGGAGGCCAGCAGCCTGTTGTAGCGTTCAAAACTATTCTTGGCGTAAAGCAGTTTGGCTTCAAGCTGGGCCTTTTTGGCTACCGCTTCCTCCACAGCCGCCCTGTAACGCGTGTCCTCAATCTCAAACAGGAGATCCCCCTTCTTCACGACCTTTCCTTCCTGGAAGCGGGTGGCTACGATGTTGCCGGAGACGCGGGGCTGCACAGCCACCCGGTCAATGGCTTCCACCTGGCCGATGTACTTTTTGTTCACCGCGCTGTCAATAGCGGCGGCTTTCTGGACGAGTACGGTGCTGGGCTTGGCCGCAGCCCTTCCCGGCGCTCCCTGGGAATAACCCGGAACAAACAGAGAAAAAAGCAGGCCGGAGCCGGCCAGCAGGCGGAGGGGCGCCTTCCGATGATGCGTGTGTTTTTTCATGTGGTATTATTTATTGTAAACGTGGTTGTAGAGGGTATCCACAATGCGGCAGAAATTTTCCTTGTCCTCTTGCGACAGAATGCTGAACAGGGTGTCCAGTTTTTCCTTCATGCCGTTGAAAAGCATCTGGAACCTGGATTCGCCTTCCTCGGAAAGGCGGATGCACAGGGAACGCCTGTCGCGGGGATTCTCCTTGCGGTCGAACAGCCCTTTCTTCACCATGCTGTCCACCAGCAGGGAGGTGGAGGGAATGCTCATGCGGAGATAATGGGCGAGCGTTTTCAGGGGAATGCCTTCCTGGCGGTTGGTCATCAGGCGGTTCAGGGCGCCCAGGGCGTTCATCTGCCGGACGGAAAGCCCCATGATTTTCTGGTAATGGCTCTGGTCCACCTCATTCAGGTTATCCCTTTTGAACTGGTGAAGGATCGTCTCGAATTTGTGAACGGAAGCTGTGATATCCGCGGCAGTCTGAAGCATGGGGGTGTTATGTCAAAACCGGTTAATTGTTGTCAAACTAAAACAAATAAAGTTGAGAAGTTATTGCTGTATTGAAATAAATCGGGTAACTGAAAAGTTACGGTTTCTTCACCGTACAAACCGCCGACGGTTGCAGAAGTTGCAAAAAAAGTCTTTTTTTCTTGTCACCGGGGTATAAAGGCGTGTATAAGCCTCCACGTCCCCGCCGCAAGGCAGGGACGGCATCCAAGGTTATGGAGCGGTAGCTCAGTTCGGTTAGAGCGCCAGCCTGTCACGCTGGAGGTCGCGGGTTCGAGCCCCGTCCGCTTCGCCACCTTGTTCAGGAAAAACAGCCGCCTCCGGGCGGCTTTTTTGCATTCGGACTTTTACTGTTCCTGCATTCCGTCTGCTGTTTCAAGAAAGCCGTCCGGGAGAACAGCGTTTTTCTGAGGCATTGGGACAGAATTTGCTTTTACGATTCGTTTCCCGGCGATTTTGCTTTGTAGCAACAGCAGCAAAGCGTACCGCATCCCTTCCGGTTTGCGGGAAAATGCCCGTTTTCCCTTACCGTCGGAGAATTGCTTTCCTGCAGGGCAGGGGAGCGTGCTTGATTTAGGAGCAATTTTCCCTCATGATGTCAGCATGATTCTGGAACTGCACTCCCCGCTGGACATGCATCTTCACCTGAGGGACGGCGATATGCTGAAGCTGGTCGCCCCGTTAAGTTCCGCCTCCTTTGCCGGAGCGGTCATCATGCCCAACCTGGTGCCTCCGGTGGCTGATGCGGATGCGGTGCAGGCTTACCGGCAGCGCAATTCTCCCTGGACGCTTGCGGAGACGATGTGTTCCAGCCGTACATGACGGCATTTTTCCGTTCCTATTCCGAGAAGGAATTGTCCCGGCTCAAGGAACTGGTGTTCAGCATCAAGCTGTACCCGGCAGGGGCCACCACGAACAGCGAGGGCGGAGTGAAGGCCATGAAGGATGCGGAAGCTACCCTGTCCATCATGCAGGAAATGGATATTCCTTTGCTGGTGCATGGCGAAAGCCACGGCTTCGTGATGGACCGGGAGGCCGAATTCCTGGATGTTTACCGTGATTTGGCCACGCGCTTCCCCCGGCTTACTATCTGCATGGAACATATTACCACGGCCGCCGCCGTGCAGCTGCTGGACGAATTTGAAAACCTGGCCGCCACGGTAACCCTCCAGCATCTTCTCATTACTTTAGACGATGTGGCCGGAG
>OGPT01003355.1_pt1 | contig 11618 bp, 8 predicted proteins | sample 1552951 | NCBI WGS metagenome assembly OGPT01 (sample SAMEA2580224, study PRJEB22360) | human gut metagenome | biome: human gut; feature: human-associated habitat; material: faeces | place: Denmark | collected 2008/2010
ATTCCGACGTGCTGCTGCTCTTCGCCGAGGCGCTCAACGAGTCGGGCGGTTCGATCGTCGATGCCGTCGATGCCGTGAACGCCGTGCGCCGCCGCGGTTTCGGCGACACGAAGCACGACCTTTCCTATGGTCTTTCGCGCGAGGACCTGCGCGAGGCGATCCGCAAGGAGCGTGCCTACGAGCTCTGCTTCGAAGGCCACCGCAAGCAGGACCTGATCCGCTGGGGCATCTACTATGACCGCGTTATGGAGACCGCCCAGGAGCTGGTCGACTGGTATTCCAATGCCAACTATGCCGTCTCGCGGTACATCATCAAAGGCCGCCACGAACTGCTGCCCATTCCGCAGCGCGATCTCGACATGATGCCCAAATGCAAGCAGAACCCTGGCTGGGGCCAGTAATCCGGAAATACCCCGACATGGCGGGCCCGGTATGGCAATCGCGCATGAACGAAAAGAGGCGGGACCGAAATCCCGCCTCTTTCTGTTGTTTTTGCCCCGGATCAGCGCTGCCGCTGGGCATATCCGGCGAGGTTGTAACTCACGGGCTCGGTGCTGTCGCCCACGCGGTAGATGCCGAATTTGAAGTAGTAGCCGTCCTCGTCGTTGCGGCCTATGAGTATACGCTCGTTATCTACCAGATGATCGGTCCGGCCGTCGCAGGTCATCCGTACGTCGAGGCGTCCCGGACGCACGATCGTCTCGGCTTCGCCGCCGTACTGCGTCCAGTCGATCTCCACGGTGAAGGTGACCCAGCGGTCCTTCGGGAACTCGCTGAAGGGCATCCGCGCGGCGATCGTCGAGGCTTTGAATTCCGAGGTGACGGGAACCATCACCTTGGCCTTGGCTGCATTGGCGTTGCAGCGGTCGGTCTTGTCGGTGAACCAGCGGCGGTCGGAGTTGGCCTTGATGTAGAAATACCCGTTCGAGAACCCGAACGCCAGCGGAGGATAGCCGCCCTGTTCGACCTTCCAGCCTGTCGGCTTGCCGGCTTTCCAGACTTTGTTGCCCTTCGTGTCCACGGTTTCCACGCGTTCGTAGACGATGTCTTTCTTGATGATGACGGTGTCCTGCATGGCGAGGAACTCCTCCGCCGGGAGCTTCATCACACGGCCGTCGGGAGCCGTCACCAGCGTCCGGTCGGGCATGCCGTGCCACTGGGCGAAGATCGTCGACACCTCGGGACTCAACTCCGCGGGAATCCGGACCGCGAACGTGTAGCTCCACGACGTGCCCTGCGGGCAGATGCCCTTGCCGTGGTGGTAGACGGTCTTCATCCGCTGGGCGTCGGAGTAGGCCTTGTCGGGAAGACCTGCGAAATCGGCTGCCGTGGCATAACACCAGGCAAGTTCCGAACGGCCTTTGGTCTCGCCCGGGGCGTAGCCTTCGAGCGTGTTGTCGTCGCGTCCGAGGGTGAAGCGGTAGGAGGGCTTTCCGCCGTACATGCGGGAATGATCGAGGCCGAGTGCTTCGTCCTTGCGGATGCCCACGGCGACCCACTCGTTGTCGATCACCTGACTCATCCGGGCCGAGTCGGCCTGGATGTTCACCCACTCGGGCAGCGCTGTAAACCCGTTCGGGGCCTCTTTTTCCCGGGCAACGTCCGGCGTGCAGGCCAGCAGCAGCAGGACGGGATACATGATTGTCATCGGAGCTTTATTTGAGTTCATACCCTAAATCGTATGTTTTGGCGCCCACGCGCACCGCGAAGCGGAACGTGTCGCCCACGGGGGCCTTTTGCGGAACGATGGCGATCGAACCCTGGAAAGGCGCCTCGTCGGGGGCGATCACCGTGATGAACAGCAGTTCGCCGCCGGCGGTCTTCGGCGCCTCGACGGCGTAGGCCGGACGCTCCTCCTTCTTGCGATAGGCGGTTGAAACCCATCCCTCCTCCTCGCGGATCTGCACGGGGACCGTCGCCGAGGTCTTGATGCGGATGTTGTTGCCGTCGGCGAAGAGCGTGCGCACGGTGCCGTCCTTGGCGTATTCGATCCGGCCCGGGCAGAGGTTGAAATGCACCCCGACATTCCCGGCGGCCGGGCCCGAAATCTGGTCGGCGATCACCAGCAGGCCCTCCCCTGTGAAGAACATCGCCCGGCGGTGGGTTAGGCCCTCGTAGGAGGGGTTTTCGGCCACCAGCGTCGTCAGTTCGGGCGTCGCCTTCCACAGCAGGAGTTTCGAATCGGTCTTTTCGAGGTCGCGGTCGTCGAGCGTCACGGTGTTGTGCACGCGGGTCTGGCGGAACCAGTTGCGTTGGGCCAGCACGGCGCTGTCGCCGCCGTAGACGTAGCTGCCCGAGTCGGGGAAGAAGTTGCGCCCCCGGCGCCAATACTCGAACGTGCCGTTGTCGGGCTGGTTGTGCCAGAACGCCGGGGGACCGGCCTTCACGACCGTCACGGTGGCGTTCTTGTCCCATCCCGTGCGCAGGACGTAGAATCCCGATTCCGGGAACTGCTGCGAAGTGTAGTCGGGAAGGGCGCCCTTGCGGCCCTCCGAGGCGAACCATTGCAGCTGTTTGTCGCCGGGGAACACCTTGCTCCAGCTGCGGAACTGCCGCTGGAGGGAGCTTTTGTCGTGGCTCTTGGTGTCGCCGAACATCGGGTTGGACCAGTCGGGGAAGAGCAGGTTCCAGGTGACGGCGGTCATCTTCCCGACCGTCTCGATGTAGCTGGCCGGGAATTCGCCCTCATAACCGTTGGCGCGGGCCATGCCGAGGGCCTTGAGGAAGATGTCGATGGCGGCGATGTGGTATCCGAAATCCAGCTCGAACTGCATCCCGTCGGGATAGACCTGTACGCCGATTTCGCGGTTGAGAATCTCGATGCCGCTGCGACGCCACTCCTGCGCTTCGCGGAACTCCGGGAAATAGATGCCCGCGAACAGCATCCGCTGGGCTTCGAACAGCAGGTGGTTGCCCTGCTTGGAGTAGTTGTGCAGGATGTGGTCGGCGTGCTGGCGGTAGGTGCGCAGGAAGAGGTTGAGGAACCGGGGCGTGAAGCGCGGCGAATGAATCGTCAGCGCGAACTCCGTCAGCAGGTCCTGCAGACGGCGTCCGGCCTCCATCGGACGCCATGCGAAGCGGATGTTCTCCTTTTCGGCGGCGATTTCGGCCGCGGAAGCTCCCGCAGCCTTCAGCCGTTTGACGCCGTCCAGCGGGTTTTTCTTCACCCAGTCGGTGTACTGGTCCATCCAGGCGTCGATGTATTTCGCGTCGCCCGTGGTGTAGTAACACTTGGCCAGCGGAATGAACCAGTAGTGGCGGTGCAGCTGCCAGCGCAGTTCGTTGTCCTTCACGGGCCAGTAGCGCCAGTCGATGTCGTCGCCGTAGAAATACGAGGGTTGGTAGCCCTTGTGGGCGTAGAATTTGTGCTCCAGGGCTTCGTCGGCCTGCTTCTGCTCGAGTTTGTTCACCTTGACGTTCTCCAGGTCGAGGCCGAAGAGTTCTACGGGCTTGCGCGTGCGGAAATATTTCAGCAGTTCCTTGTCCGCGGCGGCGACGTTGCCTTTGGCGCCGGCTTTCTTCACGGCCTCCATGCCCGGACGTTCGAGGTCCAGCAGGTCGTAGAGCGACTTTTCGTCGCCCAGAGCCGGGGTGGTTCCGGCGGCCGATGCCGCGCCGAGCGTCAGTGCGGCGCAGAGGGTCATCAGGATTCGGTTCATGGCAGTTATTTTAGGTTGTATTTTGTTCCGTTGATTTTGACTTGCAGCCGGTTCCCGCGCCAGACGGCTTCGACGCGCTGCCCCGCGGCATCCTCCGCCGGAAGCAGCACCGTCACCAGCCGCACGGGTTCTCCGGCGCGTTTCCGCACCGTGAAGGCGTAGGCCGGACGTTCCGTGCGCTGACGGTAGGTGCGCGACACCCAGCCTTCGCGGCGTTCCATCCGCTCCGCTCCGAAAACTTTCAGCAGCAGGTTGTTGCTGTCGCTGAAGCGGGTCGCTGCGGAGCACGCGGCGAAATCCTCCGCCGGGTCGCACTCCACGAGGTTGTAGTGCAGGCCGACCTCTCCTTCGGCCGTTCCGGACGCCTCGTCGGCGATGACGAAGAACTGCCGGTCGACGAACCACACCGTGCGGCGGTGGGTGAGGCCCTCGTAGGAGGGATTCCCGACCGTCACGATGTGCGTCGCGTCGTCCGTCTCCCAGCGCAGGCATTTCGAATCGGTGTGTTCGAGGTTCCGGCCGTCGAGCGTCAGGGTGTTGTGCACCTGCGTCTGGCGGAACCAGTTGCGCTGGTCGGTCACCTCCTTGTCGCCCGCATAGACGTAACAGCCCGAGTCGGGGAAGAAATTGCGGCCCCGGTGCCAGAGTTCGAACGTGCCGTTGTCGGGTTGGCAGTGCCAGAATCCCTGCGGCCCGGCCTTGAGGACCATCACCGTGGCGTCGGCGTCCCAGCCGCTGCGCAGGACGTAGAATCCCGAGGTGCGCAACGCCCGCGAAAGGTGCTCCGGGGCGGTTCCCTCGCGGCCTTCGGTCGCCATCCACCGGATTGCGGCGTTGGCGGGGAAGACCTCGGCCCACGCGCGGTAGTAGGGCATCAGTTCCTCCCTCTCCCGGAACCGGTTGTCGCTGAACAGCGGCGTCGTGTAGTCCGGGAACGAGCAGTCGATATAGGCGTCGATCATCCGTTCGACCGTGGCGAGGTACGCGGCCGGGAATTCGCCCCGGTGGCCGTTGGCGTCCATCATCCGCAGGGCCTTGAAGAAGATGTCGATCGATTCGTGGTGGTAGTGCAGGTCCAGTTCGTACTGCATGCCGTCGTCGTAGACCTGCTCGCCGATCTCGCGGTTGAGTATCCCGACGCCCGTCTCCCGCCAGCGGGCCGCGTCGCGGAATTCGGGAAAGAAGACCCCCGCGAAGATGAGCCGCTGGGCCTGGAACAGCAGGTGGTTGCCCTTGGCCGAGAAATGGCGCGTGATATGCTCTGCGTGACGGTGGTAGTTGTCCAGGAAATGCAGGAGGAAATTCCCGCTGAACGCCTCGGCGGGCAGGAAATAGAGAAACTGGTGAATCTGGAACTCCAGCCGGTCGCTCACCTCCAGGGGGCGCCACGCGAAATAGACGTTTTCGGCCTGCGTCCAGTTCCCGGCCTTTCCCTCGTCATACGCCGTGAGGGGATTCTTGCGCATCCAGTCGAGGTATTCGGCGCACCACTCCGCGGCGTAACGTTCGTCGCCCGAGAGGCGGTAGGCCTTGCCCATCGGCACCCACCATTTCATGCGGTGCAGCTGCCATCGCAGTTCGTTGTCCTTCACGGGCCAGTACTCCCAGTCGATGTCGTCGCCGTAGAAATAGGAGGGCTGGTAGCCTTTGTGGACGAAGAAGCGGTGGTGCATCGCCTCGTCGGCCCAGCGCTGTTCGTCGGGGGTGATCGTGATGTCGGCGAGGTTCGCCTCGGGGCAGACGACGCCCGTGCGGCGGCGGTAGTAGTCCAGCAGGGCTTCGGCGGCGGCCTTGTCGTCGCCCGCGGCGTGCAGTGCGGCGACGCGCTCCAGTCCGGGACGGGCGAGGTCCAGCAGTGAGAAGACCGTGGTGTCGGTCTGCGCCCGCAGCGGGGAGGGCCCGGCGGCGAGCAAAAGCGCGATAAGCAGTTTTATAGGTTTCATCATTACAAAGGTACGACAAAGCGCGGGGACCTTTTATTAATAATGACCAATCCTTTCCGGAATTTCTGCAAAGGGGTTTCAGTTTTGTGCAGTCCGATGCCGGATTTGTCGAATGACGGCGCCCGAAGGGGCCTGCGGCGCGGTTTTAGGACAAATTTAAGGTCCGATTCTACAAAATCGAAAGGCTTTTGCACACGATTTGCGTTTTTGGGGACAATCTCCGGGGCTTTCGCTGTAGGTTTGTGGTAATTTTGTATGACCGAAAAACTACACCTATGACCTGTCTCAACCACGCTTCGCTGGCCGCGTCGCTCGCCGCCCTGACCGTGGCCGCCGAAGCCGCCGCCGCTTCTGGGCGGTCTGGGCTTTGTTTTGGTGCCCACGCTGCCGGGACGGGGCCTGCCGTCCGGCCCGGCGGGGTACCACAGGTGGTTGACGAACACATACCGGGTGCCGAAGCCGCCGGCGTAGCCGTCGCCCCGGCGGGCGGCGGAGATCAGCACGATAATAAAGATCACCACGAAGATCATCACCATCATGCCGACGATGGCGTCACCGGTGTCGTCCTCAAAATGCTCGCATGGCACATACACACAGTGGTCGTAGTCGGAGGGGAGATTGTCGGCGCTGTATTCCTCCGACAGCTGGGTGGGCCAGTCGGTGTAGCGCACCTGTATGTTCATTTTGTAGCCGTAGTCCAGATCGGAGGCGGTGATGGTCATGCCGTCCTGCACCGTCACGCTGTCAGCGCCGCTGACCGTGCCCTCGGTGAAATCGCCGGTCAGCCCGGCGGGGTCGTTCCAGATGAGGGTCATCTGGCCGATCCTGGCCTCGTCGAACCACCCGGCGGTGTAGTCGTAGGTCACATAGTCATAGTGAACATTGTCATAGTCCTCAATAACGCCGTTGGTGCTAAGCTGATACATATACTCCTGCACCCACGAGTAGGCGAAGGAAAACGTCTCGTTCGCCTCGTAGGCGCGGTCAAGATAGACATACATATAGCTGTTGTCGAAGTCCAGCCGCTCGATGTTGTCCGTCTGCGCCGCCACATCCCGGATAGAGCCGTTGGGTACGCCGATCTTCAACTCCTGACCGTAGGGCAGCTCCTCCAGCGGCGTCCACTCCAGCTTCACGGTGATAAGCAGGCTGCCATCCTCCGTGTTGGGCGTCACCATAACGCCGTACTGCTCGATGTAGTCGTAATCTGCCCATGCGGTGGCGGTAAAGCAAACCGCCGCCAGTAAGATAAGCAGCAGAACGTGCAGTTTCTTCAGCATAGGGTGCCCTCCTCCCGGTTGCTTTCACGCAGTTGGCACAGCTGCTCCATTTTGGCGCTCCTGGCCCGGATGGCCGCGCAGCGCTCGCTCTGCCAGATCTTGTCCCAGTCGTCGGCGAGGATGTTCCCCAGGGGCTGGCTGCTGAGCCAGCTCTGGCAGGGGATCACGCCGCCGTCCGGGGCGATGGCCATATTGCTGAGGCAGGCGCCGCAGCTGGGCACCAGGGTCAGGCCCAGGGCGCGCAGCGTCTCCTCCTTCAGCCAGCCAGGGCTGGTGAAATCCAGCTCTATCTCCAGTTCCTCCGTCGCCGCCACAGCCTTTGTCAGCACGTCGGTGAGCTGCTGCTCCGTCAGCGCCGTGGCCCGGCTCTCGTCGCCCACCGCGCCGCCGGAGGGGATCAGCCCGGAGCAGGTCACGTAGCGGACGCCCAGACCGTGGACGAAGCGCAGCATCTCGTCATAGGCGGTATTCAGGCTGCACAGGGGCGTGTTCACGGACACGGACAGCCCCGCCGCCACAGCGGCACGGATGCCCGCCACGGTGTCGTCAAAGCCGTCGGCACCCACCAGGGCGTTGTGAATGTCCTTATCATGGCTGTAGAGCGTCACCTGCACACTGTCCAGGCTGGCGTCATACAGCTTTTGGCACAGCGCCGGCGTCAGCAGGCGGCCGTTGGTGTTCAGCCGGGTGACGAACCACTGGGCGGCATCCACCAGCTCCACCAGATCGGCGCGCAGGGTGGGCTCGCCGCCGGTGAACGTCACCTGGGGGATATTGGCCGCGCGCAGCCGATCCAAGACCTCCTTCCACTGGGCGGTGGTCAACTCCGGTGTGTCGGACAGGGGCTGTCCCGCCGCATAGCAGTGCAGACACTTCTGGTTGCAGTGCCACGCGCCGTCACGGGTCATGGCGCTGACCATCAGGTCCATACGGTGGGGCGCGGTCATCTCGGGGGCGTACTCGCCCAGCGTCAGCGGCGCGACCTCCGCCTCCGGCTCCTGCCCCCGGGCGATGGCCACCAGGGACTCTATCATGATTTGCAGGTCCTCCGCCAGACGCTCCTTGGGCGTGAAGGGGTAGACCTTATGGGTCCGGGCCACCGCACCGGCGGCCATGGCGTTCCAGTCGCTCTCGGTGATCTCCAGCCCGGCGAAGGGCTCCAGCCGGTCCATGAAGCAGGAGAGCAGGATGGCCCAGCTCAGGTTCAGGGGCACCAGCTTGCTGCCGTTGAGCAGCAGCAGAAAGGGCGCGTTTTCCGCGTCCTCACGGGGTGGGATCATGTGGATACGCACCACGCCCCGGCCCTTGGGGTCCAGGGTGATGTGCCGCACACAGTTCAGGTGCTGCCGCCGGTAGCGGCGCTCCAACATTGTAGACACAGGCAGTCCTCCTTTATGAAGGCAATGTGGGTATAGCTATGTGCAGTATACCACAGCGCGGGGCAAAGCGCAACAGGACGCACAGTGAGGCAGCGCATTGGCAGGGCGCAGCAAAAATAAAGCCACCTCTGCGGGTGGGTTTATTTTTGGTGGACCTGAAGGGATTTCCCCCGCAAGGGGGGATAAACTTCGACTCCCGCAGGCCCACGGCAAAAATAAATCCACCCTTGCGGGTGGTTTATTTTTGGTGGACCTGAAGGGATTCGAACCCTCGACCTCTCGGATGCGAACGAATTAAAAGCTTTGATTTGTATTGATTTTCAAACATTTCCAGCGCTTTCGGCTGGAATGTAAATGGTCTTGTGGCCTCTTTTTCCCGTTGTAACCATGTGTCCCGGAAGCGTATGTGGTACGTGTTGTGGTCACAGGAGATGTGCGTCGATATCATCTAAACGAGGTGGTAATCTACATACGCCTATGATAGACCAAGTGAGGAAAACCGTCAACCGCTTTCTTTGGCAGGGGCAGTGCAGGGAATGGGATGCAATAGACAAAGAGAAACATCTGAAGACGACGAGTATGGTTAGCCGCCATCTTGTTTAAAACAATTAATCTAAAAGAGAAAGCTATAATTGGATAACTTCTTCCCTTTTAATACTGCAGATATTTGAACACGAGGTCGGTTCTTTCGAAGTATTTCATCAGAATCACAGCAAAGATAAGCACCACACACTCGGCAATGATGCAGGTGTACCAGTTGACGCTCTCGCCAGCCAAGATGGGCAGTCATCGGAGGGTGAGCGTATTAAAGGCCAACACACGGAAGATGCAAGTGTGCTGCCATTTATATTTATTACAAAAACATAAAACTCGGTCGCTGATTATACCGTGTGTATAGAGCTGTGTTTTTTAAAATTAAGACCGGGGCAACTACCTATGCTAACGAAAAGACTGCTGTAGAGCATCGAGAAATGTAACGACGAGTTACCTCGAACTCAAAAAAATCCAAGTGCCCAAAATCTCCATCAGCCAGTGTGGGAAAACACAACCACAGATGCCGCACGGCACGGTAAAGCAAAAGAGAAAAAGAACAGAAAATGCCGGGCCCTATCTCTTGTGAAAACGAAGTGAGATCTGTGGGCGCTATTGGTGCGGAACAAACACAATAGCCTATCTATCATTTCGATGGCTTTCGGGAACTGCTGGAGGTGCCGTGCACTTGACTACACATGGTTTCTATGCTATGCTCATCGAGGCCAGCTTATGTGTACCGGTCTGCCGCCTGCGTCCGGCGGCTGAAACGCAGAAAGATAAGGAGAGTTTTCAACATGAGTAAATCCCAGCAGAATTATCTGGATCAGGTGGCCCAGCGGCTTCACCTGACAGCAGACGCGCAGAGCGGCATTCTCTTTGGGATGCAGGGTGGCCTGCATATGATGCTGATGCGCAGCACCAGCAACCAGAATTTTGTTTCTCTTGTTTTTTCCCTGACTCACAGCGGACAGGAGCCGGATGCGGCGGAAATCAAGGCTTTTGTCAAGAGCAACAAGCTGATTGTAAACTACTCCATTCGCCGCAGCCGGGTGGAATTTATCCTGAAGCCCCGATTCGGCAGCTTTAAGCAAATTGACCAGCTGGAGCAGGTCACGGGCGAGGTGGTATCCCTCCTGCGCACCGGCGGCTACCAGAGCTGCTGCCAAAATTGCGGGCAGACGGCGGACACGGATGCATGCATCATGGCAGGGGTTCCGTCCCTGCTGTGTGACAGCTGCTATCAGCAGCTGGGCCATAATCAGGAACAGATTCAGCAGGAATCTGCCGGCAAGCCGGAGAATGTGCTGGCCGGTGTGGTGGGCGCTCTACTGGGATGCCTGCTGGGCGTGGGCTGCATTGTGCTGCTGGGACAGCTGGGCTATGTAGCGGCTTTGTCTGGCATTGTGCTGGCTGTCTGCACGCTGAAGGGATATGAGCTTCTGGGCGGGCGTCTGTCCACCAAGGGAATTGTGATTGCCTGTGTGCTGATGCTGGCAATGACCTATGTGGGCTATCGGCTGGATTGGGCCATTACTGTTGCCAAGTATTTTGAGGCCAGTCTGACAGATTCCTATCGGGCTATCCCCTACCTCATTGACGAAGAAATTCTGGACGGCGGCGTTTATACCGGTGAGCTTATCAAGCTGTATGCCTTCACACTGATCGGCGCAATCCCCACCATCATCAACTCCGTAAAGAACTGGAAGATGGCCAAGGTGACTTATCGCATGCAGAGCCAGAGAGCTGTGAACAGCACTCCGGAGTTCTGATTCTGGGCAGACAAGCGAAAGATTTTAAAAAGATCAGGTGCAGCTTCAAAAGAAGCTGCACCTATAAACTGAAAGTAGACACTCACAAAATACCGGGTTGTCGTAAAACAGTAAAATCAAAAAATGGTGAAAACCTTGTGTTTTCAAGGGGCGGCGTGACGAAAGTCACGCCGTTTTCTTTTTCATCAGCTCATTCAGAGGAATGCAAAAGCCCCGCTTCAACTCGTTGTATCTGACATGACCGTTCTGAAAAGCATGGGAAAGCAATGGGAATGGACATTGCTGCCGGATACCTTCAATAACGAAATTATTGCGCACAGCGTTTCCCCGATTGCAGGGGATAACAAGCCCCATTATCAGAAAATGAAAGCCGATGCGGAAGCCGGAGATCCCGAAGCCATCCGGCGATATGAAGCCACCCTTGCCAAGCGCAGAGATGAGTACCACAAAAAGAAATCAAGACAGGAGGAAGTACCAGCATGAAGGAATTGAAGCCAAGAATCCACGAAAACGGCATCGACTACATTCTCGTAGGCGATTACTATGTGCCGGACTGGAAGCTGCCGGAGGAACACCGTCCCATTGGCAGGTGGGGCAATCTTCACAGGGCGTATTTGAGACAGTTTTGCCCTGCCCTCTATTCGACCCTTGTCCTCTCAGGTGAACTGCACACCTACCTTGCCGATCTGAACGAGCAGGCAACGGAAAGATGCAGTCTTATCATTGAGCAGATGGCAGAAGCCGAGGGCGTAGACGAAGCTATGAAAGCGGAAAATCAGATGTTATGGGTGCAGTCCATGAACTCCATCCGCAGCCGAGCAGAGGAAATCATCATGCATGAGCTGATTTATGATTGACGGTTAAGAGCCGGAAAAAACGCATATTTGATGCTGGGAACGCTTCGGACGAGGAATGTATCGCCGGAGCGTTTTCCATTGAAAAATCTCCGTTTTCTCCAAGTCAAGAGCCGGAGAAAACGCCCGAAAAACACCCCTATAGGGCTTTTTAAGGCCCTAAATGCGTAGGTTGGTGCTTTGTTGCGATATGCTCCACG
>OGPT01003357.1_pt1 | contig 11616 bp, 11 predicted proteins | sample 1552951 | NCBI WGS metagenome assembly OGPT01 (sample SAMEA2580224, study PRJEB22360) | human gut metagenome | biome: human gut; feature: human-associated habitat; material: faeces | place: Denmark | collected 2008/2010
GGGCTGCCGCCGTGCTCCAGCCAGGAAGAATTGTGGTAGTATTCCAGCAGCTGCACCTTATTAGAGAAACAAAAAGCCGCACTCATGCGCACCTTGTAGTCCGGCTGATCCTCGCGGTCCCGACCCACGGCCTCGCTCTCGCAGCTGAACACCGGGGTCAGGGTATCCTCCCCTGCTACTTCTGCCACATAGTCCGCGATACCGTGCTCATAGCACCAGCTCTCGTACCACGCCTTGCCAGTGGCAGGGTCTTTCTCTTTTTCATCGGTAAAGTTCAGGGTCAGGCCTGCGTTGACCACCGCTTGACGGCGCAGGGTATCCTTATAGTAGCTGCCGGGCACATCGATATCGGTAAACACCTCATCGTCCGGCTTCCAGTGGATGATACTGCCGGTGCGGCGTCCCTTGTAGGTCTCCTTTTGCAAGCCGCCCACATTCTCGCCCTTTTTAAAGTCCAGATGGTAGTGATAGCCGTCACGGTAGATATCGGCGGTCATCCATGCCGAGGCGTACTGGGTGGCGCACAGACCCAGACCGTTCAGGCCAAGGCTGAACTCGTAGTTATCCTCGCCTTCGCCGTACTTGCCGCCTGCGTACATCTCGCAGAACAGCAGCTCCCAGTTGAAGCGCCCCTCGCCGTTGTTCCAGTCCACGGGCATACCGCGGCCAAAATCCTCTACGATGACGCTGCCGTCCTTGCAGCGGGTCACGTTGATGGTATCGCCGTGGCCGTCACGGGCTTCGTCGATGGAGTTAGACACGATCTCAAAGATCGAGTGGGCACAGCCCTCCACGCCGTCCGAGCCAAAGATGACTGCCGGGCGCTTACGCACACGGTCGGCGCCCTTTAACGAGGTAATGCTCTCGTTGCCATATTCCTGTTTTTTTGCCATGCTGCTCCTCCCGTCCCGCCGCAGCTGTGCTGTGCAGGACGTCCTGTAATCAAAGCAAGCGCCTGCCCTTTCTATTATATAAGATATATAACAGCATCTCTGCAGGCCTCGGCGCCTGTGTTCTTTTCTTTTATTAAACCATAGGTTGTAAAACTTGTCAAATGTTCTTTCTCTCTTTTCCGGCGCAGCCCTCCGGCACGAAAACCGCGAAAAAAGTCGTTCTTATTTTGCGCGCAGGGACGTTGGAAAGCAAAAACTTTTCAATTTTTTCAAAAAAATTTTTTTGGTAGAAAAACAGCGAAATTTCGGTACTTTTTCTATTTTTCAGCGGCTTTTTCAAAAAAACTGCAAAAAAATTTTTTTGCGTTGCATCTGAAAAATCAGCAAGAAACACTGGAAACCATTTCAACTTTGCAGAAAAGTAGCGGTAAGATTTACAGAAAATTAACAAGTTGAATGGTTCATTTCTGCCTGATGAAACGCACAGAGCAGCTGTGCCAGTTGTTTTTGAATTTGAATGGGTTTCTCCGCCACCTGATAATATTGCTGCATGACCGTGCGAACGCCTTGTGCAACTCGCAGCATGCCGGTGTAGGCTTTCATATTGTTTTGCAGCAGGGCAGCCGTCAGCTGCATTTGTACCATTTGTGCTTGCAGGGTATGTTCCGGATAGCAGTCTTGCAGGGAACAGGTGTCACACTCCGGAAACTGTTCGCCAAACAAGCTACCCTGTAAAATATAAGCCTGCTTTCGCTCCGGCAGGAGCAATTGCACAGGCAATTCTAATTGCAGGGGATGGGTGCAGAGAATGGCATGATAGCCCTTTTGGATGGCTTCCATGGAAAGTTGTTCCAAGAAGTTGCTTCCGGCAGTATACCAAGGGTCTAATAGAACGGTCGTGTTCCAGTCTGTGGGCAGGGGCTGCATGAGAACGCCCTCTGGTGTGCAGCCTTGCAGCTGTCGCAGTTCCAGTGTGCCGTGCTCGACAGCATGGCGGGGAAGGAGATGTTTGGGGAGCTGTTCCGGTGACACTGCCGATTCTGTCAGGGAACAGAAATGAGCGAACGCCTGTTCTGCTGCCGATTGCAGGAGCAGAGCGTGTTCCTCATTCTCCTGTAATTCTGCATAGCTGTAGCGAATGGCTTCTGCATGGCTTTGCAGGATTTGACTGGAATAGCAGTCGTGCAGAGAAATAGAATAAGTATCCAGTTCGGGACAGCCCAGACGGGGCAGTACGGTAAATCGGTCTGCATCGAAAAACACGAGATGCAGATTCGGAAAAAACAGACCGCAGAGGGCATTTGCATGATAGAATTGTTGCTGAACTTGTTGCATTCCAGCTTTGGAAACGGCTTGCAGCAGGCGTTCTTTCAGGGCAGCCGTTCCGCCGGATAACAGCAGAAATTGTGGATGTTGTTCAGAAAGGCGGAGTGGAATGGTGTCGTCAAAGAAAAAAGAAAGCGGCTGCATGAAATAACTCCCCTCATCGTGTGATGTTGTTATTCTATGCAAAGCCGCTTCAAAAAGTGTTTGTCTGAATGAAAAATCAGATGGAATTTTTACAGGACTGCTGCAATTGCCAGAACCAAGTCTGCAACTCGTTTTGCAGCAATTTTTTCAAACTGGTCGAATGACATTGCCCCTTCATCGTCGGCATTGTCGGAAATGCAGCGAATGCTAACGAACGGCATTTCGTTCAGGTAGCAGCAGTGTCCAACCGCAGCACTTTCCATATCCACTGCCATTGGATGCAGGCGTTCCTGAATCTCCTGCTTGACAGCGTTGTCGGAAATAAAAGCTTCGCCGGAAACGATGCTTCCGAAATGATGCTGCATGCTCAGCTGGTCGCAGGTTTTTGCAGCAACTTCCATCAGATGTTTGTCTGCGGAGAAGATGCCGCAGTACGGCGGATAGTCTTTCAGGAAATGCAAGTCCAAATCGTGCGGCAGAACAGCGTCTGAAATGACAATGTCACACACTTTGACATCTCTGTGCATGCCACCAGCAATTCCGGCATTGATAATAGCATCCGGCTGGAAGTTGTCGATGAGGGCTTGTGTGCAAACAGCGGCGTTGACTTTTGCGATACCGCTGCAAACGTGAATGACTTCTGTTCCGTTTTCCAGCTGGTTGACATAGTAATCAAAGCCAGATTTCCGGATGATGTTGGAGTTTGGCAGTGCAGCTCGAATGTCCACCAATTCCGAAGGCATTGCACCGATGATTCCGATTTTTTTACTCATGTTGATTTCTTCCTTTCTGTGAAGTACGGTTTTAGTATACCATATTTGAGAACGTGTTGCAAGTAGAAATTGAAATCACGAGCAAACAAAAAACCGTCTTGTCCGAAGACAAAACGGTTTCTTTGGAAAAGCAGTGTTATTTTTTTGCGGGATACGGCTGCTTTTCGTTGGTCATTCCAACCAGATAATCCAGACTGACATGATAAAAGCGTGCTAATTGGATTGCAAGATGCAGTGGCAGTTCTCGTTCCATGCGTTCGTATTTGGAATAGAGAGATTGGTCGCACATCAGATAGGCAGCAATCTGTTTTTGTGTCAGGTCGTGGTCTTCCCGCAAATCACGGATTCGCAATTGCATAACAATCACCCTTTTTTATTATAGGGGGATGAAAATCGTTCAATTGTAATATTGGACAAATAGTCCTAATCTATACAAAGCAACTTTGTGGAATCTGCGAATTGCATTATAGGACTATTTGTCCTATAATAAGAGAAAAGAAAGAAGATAACATTTTTAGGAAAAACGAAATAAAAATTTGGAGGTATCAAAATGGAAGATTTGGGATTGGTTCTTCTTGTCATTGTTGGAATTGGGATTTATCTTCTTCCAACTGTGATTGCATGTGCACGGAAAAGAATAAATAAGGGAGCAATTTTTTGTTTGAATTTGTTCCTTGGATGGTCGCTGGTTGCATGGGTGATTGCGATGGTATGGGCAGTAAAGGAACCTGAAAATAGTGCAAAATAATCGACCATTACAAGTGGGAATTGTTTTTTCTGGTGGTATGGCAAAAGGCTCTTATGAGATTGGTGTGATGAAAGCCTTTCAAAAGCAGAAATTGTTGCAGGTTGCAGGGATTTCTGCTGCTTCCATCGGAACACTGAATGCATATGCATGGCTATGTGAAAAATTATCAGATGCAGAACAGATTTGGCAGAACATTTATGCTGAAACAAAAGGAAAAACCTATCGAACATTGATTAAAAATAGGGGCATTTACAATTATATTGATGTTATTTGTAAAGAAGCAGATGTTCTCCCTATTCCGCTTTATACAGTTTGTACACCATCCAATAGATTTCATCCATGTTATGTTTTATTGAACGAATTGGACTATGAAAAAAGAAAAAAATTTCTGAAAGCAAGTATTACAATGTTTCCAGTTATGCCAGCGTATAGAATTGGTTCTAATTCCTATTATGATGGTGCAATCATTGATAATACCCCCATTACACCGTTGAGCACATATGAATTAGATTGTGTTGTTGTTGTGCAATTTGATCATGATCAATCGTCAGAGTGGATACAGCAGTTTTCTTGTCCGCTCTTTTTTCTTAATCCACAAAGGGAACATCAGTGGAAAGATAGTTTTTGCCTGGAAACCGCTGCAATTACGGAGATGATTGCTTGTGGATTTGCTGCTGGAGAGCATTTATTTTCTATGTTGGTTTCACAAGGAGTAAAAAAGGAGGATTTACAAGTTCTGGCGAAACAGTATAATCTTAAACCAAGCAAAGAAGATCTTAGTGGAGATCATGTAATTCGGAAATTGAATTGGTTGTATCAAAGGAAACATAAAAAATAAAACCGGATTGTTCTTGTCATCTTTAGAACAATCCGGTTTTTATTATCTGTTATTTTACGTGCAATTATTCTACGACTGCAATGACTTCTACTTCTACGAGAACGCCCTTCGGCAGTTCTGCAACGCCGACACAGCTTCTTGCAGGCTTGTTATCGCCCATTGCTTCTGCATAGATTTCATTGAATGCAGCAAAGTCCTTTGCAACATCTTTCAAAAAGCAGGTAGTCTTGACAACATTGTCAAAGCTTGCACCAGCAGCTTTCAGAACTTCTGCAAGGTTCTGCATGACCTGACGGGACTGCCCCTCGATGTCTGTTGCTTCTACCTTGCCCGTTGCCGGATTGATGGCAATCTGACCAGAAGAATAGAGGGTGTTTCCAATCTTAACAGCCTGAGAATACGGGCCGATGGCATCCGGTGCAGTTTTGGTGTAAATCGTTTCCATAAAAAACATCCTTTCATTTGTTTCAATCCACAGTCGGTAATTCACAGAGGGCTGACTGTGTTTTACCTCGTGTCAGTGGGGATACGGATTTCTCTCCGTCCGCCACTGATGGTTACTTCTTATTTGCAATTCCGCTCGCCACCTGTAGCGGTGGGAGAATCCTTGCTGTTATTCGTTGAAAAATCAGAATGGGAACAGCCGGCAGATCAGTCTACCAGCTTTAAACCAGCCTTTGTAAGGGCATCACGGATTTGCTGAATGTGGTTGAAATCTCTCGTTTCCATGGTAATCCGCAGGAAGCAGCCGTTGATGTCGCTGCCCTCGCTGGCACGTTCATGGTGAATGGAGATGACATTGCCGCCCATATCTGCAATGATTTCCGAAACCAGTTTCAGCTGACCCGGCTTGTCGAGCAGTTCGATGTTCAGCATGCAAGTTCTACCGGACATCAGCAAACCACGCTTGATGACACGGGACAGAATCGTCACATCAATGTTACCACCGGATACCAGACAAACGGTCTTTTTGCCCTGAATCGGCACTTTGTTGAACATGGCAGCAGCAACAGAAGCAGCCCCAGCCCCTTCTGCAATTAGCTTCTGGCGTTCAATCAGAGCCAGAATTGCAGCAGAGATTTCGTCATCTGTAACCGTTACGATTTCATCCACATACTGGCTGACATACTGGAAGGTATGTTCGCCCGGTTCTTTTACGGCAATGCCGTCTGCAATGGTGGAAACGTGGTCGAGGCATTCAATCTTGCCGTCCCGAATGGAGTTCCGCATACTCGGTGCACCGCTTGCCTGAACCCCATAAACCTTGATGTTCGGGTTGAGGTTTTTGATGGCGAATGCAACGCCGGAAATCAGACCGCCGCCGCCGATTGGAACAATGACAGCTTCCACGTCTGGCATTTGTTCTAAAATTTCCAGACCAATTGTACCCTGTCCGGCAATGACATCTTCATTATCGAACGGGTGTACAAATGTATAATTCTTTTCTTCTTTCAGTTCCAGAGCCTTCTGGTAGGCATCATCATAAACGCCATCGACCATGCAGACTTCTGCACCATAGCTCTTGGTTGCTTCCACCTTGGAAATCGGAGCACCGTCCGGCAGGCAAATCAAGGACTTGATATGATTCTTTGCAGCAGCCAGTGCAACGCCCTGTGCATGGTTGCCGGCAGAGCAGGCGATGACCCCTCTAGCCTTTTCTTCTTCCGTCAGCTGCGACATCATGTAATATGCCCCACGCACTTTGAAAGAACCCGTAATTTGCAGGTTTTCGGTTTTCAGATAGATTTCGCTGTCCGGATTGACCAGCGGTGCATGAATCAAGTCTGTTTTACGGATAACGCTCCGCAGCACATGACTTGCCTTATAAATTTTATCCAGTGTCAGCATGATGACTCTGCTCCTTCCGTCACTGTTGGCTCTTTGGTCAGCAGCGTATCAATAAATTGTCTTGCAGCACGGGCACTTCTTCCGCATTTTCCGAGTGCGAATTGTTCCGCTTCCATGTCCAGCTGCGATGCATCCATGTGCAAGCCAGCCTGTTCTGCCAGACTGTGGACGATTTCCAGATACAGTTCTTTCTGCGGTCTGGTATAAGTAACGGTAATGCCGAACCGTTCCGAGAGGGAAATCCGTTCCTGAACGGTGTCGTTCTGGTGCTTGTCCGAACCATCGTCAAAGGTTTCCTTGACCAGATGACGGCGGTTACTGGTGGCATAGATTACCGTATTTTTCATACGAGCAGCAATGCTGCCCTCTAAAGTTGCTTTGAGCGTGCCGAAGTTCGGGTCATTTTCCGAGAATGTCAGGTCATCAATAAAGAGGATGAATTTCAGCGGATTCCGGCAGAGATGTTCCATAATGCGAGGAATAAACCGCAACTGGTCTTTGGTCAGTTCAATCAGACGCAGACCTTCTTCCCGATAGGCGTTGGCAATTGCCTTGACAGTTGCAGATTTTCCCGTGCCAGCGTCGCCGGCAAGCAGCACATTTGCAGCATATTTGCCGTTCAGCAGGGCTTTGGTGTTGTCGATGACAATATTCCGTTCCCGTTCGTAGCCGACCATGTGGTCTAAGTCAATCGGGTCTGGGTAACAGATTGGAATGATGTCGCCGGTTTCGTCCAGTGTAAACATGTGATACTGGGCGTATACGCCATAGCCATGCTTGCCGATGTCTGCAACACGCTTGTGGTAAGCGGCAGCCAAGTCGATTTTCCGGTTGTTCCAAGTTGGCAGGTCTGGGAAATACGGCATTTCTGCCTGCAACTGGGAGGAAGTCAGCATCGCGATTTTCTGGAGCAGATGGAGTTCTGTTTCCAGACACTTTTTCATGGCATCGGAAACCGCTTCGCCTGCACCAATTCGCTGGACATAAACGGTTTCTTCTTCCAGTACGATTTTTTCCATGTAATCCGTGAGATTATCGGTTGCCGGATACAGAGCAGCCACAATGGAACTGTACGTCCGAATCTGGTTTGCCAGGTCGCTGGAATCTGCGTGACAAAATTCCATCAGGGCGTGAATGACTGGATTTTGCTGTAACCCCCGAAATAATACAAGGGCATCCAGTCCATATCCTAATTCTTCTTTTAAGGTCATAAAGGTTCATCCTCTTTTCGTTATTGCGAATGATGCCGAACAGTCGGCAGAGAAAACATTAAAGCAGTTCGATGATTTTTGCGGTGCATTCGGTGCAGGACAGCGGTGTAACGCCTTCCTTTGCGAGGTCAGCTGTCCGATAGCCAGCTTCTAAGTACTTGTCAACGGCATCTTCAATTGCCTTTGCTTCGTCCATCAGACCGAACGAATACCGCAGCATCATTGCAGCAGAAAGAATGGTGGCAATTGGGTTTGCCTTGTTCTGTCCAGCGATGTCCGGAGCAGAGCCGTGAATCGGTTCATACAGACCACGCTTGGTGCTGCCCAGAGAAGCAGACGGCAGCATGCCGATGGAACCGGTAATCTGAGAAGCTTCATCCGACAGGATGTCGCCGAACATATTAGAAGTAACCACAACGTCAAACTGTCTTGGGTTCTTGACCAGCTGCATTGCTGCATTGTCTACGAGCATATCGGTGCAAGTTACATCCGGATAATCCTTTGCAACTTCGTGCACCACTTCTCTCCACAGACGGGAGCTTTCCAGTACGTTTGCCTTGTCGATGGAGATGACATTCTTGTTCCGCTTCTGTGCGGTTTCAAAGGCAACCTTTGCAATCCGTTCGATTTCCATACGGCTATAGCATTCGGTATCATATGCTTCTTCGCCATACTTGCCGGTTCTTCTGCCCCGTTCGCCGAAGTAGATCCCGCCAGTCAATTCCCGAACCATCATGATATCAAAGCCCTTGGCAACAATATCTTCCCGCAGCGGGCAGTCACCCTTCAGAGCCGGATAGAGTTTCGCCGGACGCAGGTTGGTAAACAGTCCCAGAGCCTCCCGAATGCCGAGCAGAGCCTTTTCCGGACGCAAATGCGGCGGCATCGCATCCCACTTGGAATGACCAACCGCACCGCCAACCGCACCGAGCAGCACGCTGTCGCTTGCCAGACAGCCGTCTACGGTTTCCTTTGGCAGCGGAACGCCAGTTGCATCAATTGCACAGCCGCCAATCAAATACGGGGTGCAAGTAAAGGTATGGTGAAACTTTTCACCGATTTTCTGCAAAACAGCAACAGCACTATCTACGATTTCCGGGCCAATGCCATCGCCCTTGAGTAACGCAATGTTATAATTCATGGGAAGGACTCCTTTTGATTGAAATTTTCAGAGAGAGCCGGTGATTTGCCGACAAATTCTCCAGATACTTCTTTATTATACATCATATTGGTGGGAATTACAAGGTTTTTGCAAAAATTCTGCCGTTTCTACAAAAAAGCCGATGCAGATTTCTGTTTTCTGCATCGGTTTTTTGAAATCGCAATTCAACATGGAAAAAGATTCATTCCGCTTGGAGATTTGAGCCAAAAACAGATTCAAATGCGAATAGAATTTGTTTCAACGGTTCGTCCAGATAGGGGACTGCCGTGTCATACAACTCCTTTGGAACGCCATAATACGCTTCTGCAATGCTGCCCGTAATGGCAGCGAGGGTGTCGCTGTCCCCACCGACAGAAATCGCTGTGCGAATGGCATCTTCAAAGGATTCGGATTCTAAAAAGGCTTCGATTGCCTGCGGAACAGTGTCCTGACAGGTTTCGTTGAAAGTATAATCCGGACGAATGGCATCTATGGTGAAAGAAAGCGGATAATAATGCTCTACGATATGGCTGCGGATGGCATCCTTAGAAGCACCGCTTTTTGCCAGAAAGATGGCAGCTGTCGTTGCATTTGCACCCTTTATGCCCTCTGGATGATTGTGCGTCACAGCAGTTACAGCCGTACTCATCTGCAATGCTGCTTCCAGTGTCTTGGCAGATAGTCCGCAGGCACTGACTCGCATGGCTGCCCCGTTGCCGAAACTGTTGTAGGGCTTGGGGTCGTCACTGTAAATCCAGTGATAGAAGCTTCCGCCGAATCCGCAATGCGGATAAGGTCTGCCAACTTTCTGCATCCAGAATACCGCTGCTTTTGATAAATCAACCGCTTCGGTTTGATGTTGCAGCACTGCCCCAGCAATTGCAAGGGACATGATACTGTCATCCGTTGCAAAACAATCCTCTGTGAACAGGGTGAAATCTTTCTTTCGATAGTTGTTCCATTCAAACCGAGAACCGACAATATCGCCAATGATTACTCCAATCATACTTGCTCATCCTTTCCGAATGTTCCGATTGCAACTACTTACTTGACAGCACCCTTCTTGATGGATGCAATCAGTCCGCCGTTGGTGATGATGGTCTGAATGAATGGCGGGAATGGAGCAGTGTGGAACGATTTTCCGGTGGTCTGATCCAACAGAATACCGTTGTCCAAATCTGCTTCTACTGTATGTCCTTCTTCAATGGCTTCTGCTGCTTCCGGACATTCTACAATGGCAAGACCAATGTTGATGGAGTTGCGGTAGAAAATCCGGGCAAAGCTCTTTGCAATGACCAGAGAGATGCCGCTTTCCTTGATGGCAATCGGAGCGTGTTCTCTGGAAGAACCGCAGCCGAAGTTTTCGCCGGCAACCATAATATCACCCGGCTTTACCCGCTGGGTAAAGGTGGTGTCGAGGTCTTCCATGCAGTGGGAAGCGAGTTCCTTTTTGTCGATGGTGTTCAGGTATCTTGCCGGAATGATGACATCGGTGTCAACATTGTCGCCGTACTTGATGACAGTTCCTTTGAATTTCATTTTGCCAAAACCTCCTTCGGGTCGGTGATTCTGCCGGTGATGGCACTGGCAGCTGCAACAGCTGGGCTTGCCAGATAAACTTCAGAAGTCGGGTGTCCCATTCTGCCGACAAAGTTCCGGTTTGTGGTGGAAACTGCCCGTTCGCCTGCTGCAAGGATGCCCATATGACCGCCGAGGCAAGGGCCACAGGTCGGCGTAGAAACAACGCAGCCAGCTTCAATAAAGGTTTTCAGCAAGCCGTTTTCCATTGCCTTGAGGTAGATTGCCTGGGTTGCCGGAATGATGATGGCACGCACATTCTTGGCAACTTTTTTGCCCTTGAGAATAGAAGCAGCTTCTTCCATATCCCGATAGAAGCCGTTGGTGCAAGAGCCAATGACAACCTGGTCAATCTTCACATCGCCCACTTCATCAATGGTTCTGGTGTTGCCCGGCAGGTGCGGGAATGCAACAGTAGACTTGATTTCAGACAGGTCGATGACATACTTCTTTTCATAGACAGCGTCTTCGTCTGCGGTGTAGACAACCGGTTTCCGGTCGCTGTGTTCGGCAACATAAGCCAAGGTCTGGTCGTCCACTGCAAAGATACCATTCTTTGCACCGGCTTCAATTGCCATGTTGGTCATGGTCAATCGGTCGCTCATGGACAGACTAGCAACGCCTTCGCCGACAAATTCAACGTCTCCGGCAGCTACGGAAACACCTTCCGGGACTTCAGCGCCAACCACAACTCCGGTTGTAACCCCGTCACCGACGGATTCGGCAATACCGTCGCCAACAGTTTCAGTTTCTCCAGCAGTCATGACGACCCCTCCGGAAAATTCGATTCCGGCGATACCAACAACAGTGCCGTCGCCGGCAGCTTCCGCAGTTCCATCTGCTACGGCACCGTCTTCCCCCGGCACCACCGCAGTACCCGGCAGCACCACGGCTCCCGCCAAAAAATTTGATACCAAATCTCTCAAGATAAAAAAAGTAACGCAAAAGAAAAAAGGCAAACATAAACTTGCCATAAAATGGAAAAAGTGTAAGGCAGCCACAAGATACCAGATCCGTGTTAAAAACAAAAAGAACGGCGAAACACGGTGGTTTTACACTAAGAAAACGAAAATCACCTTAACCCGCAGCAAGAAAATGCAGGTAAGCATCCGCGCC
>OGPT01003360.1_pt1 | contig 11605 bp, 10 predicted proteins | sample 1552951 | NCBI WGS metagenome assembly OGPT01 (sample SAMEA2580224, study PRJEB22360) | human gut metagenome | biome: human gut; feature: human-associated habitat; material: faeces | place: Denmark | collected 2008/2010
CTGCGGGCAGCGATCAGGGCTGCTCGCCCTGAACCTCGCCAACATTTTTGAAAAACTGCTGCACCGAAAAACTTTTGGTTGCCTGCGGCTTGTAATTAAAAACACTATTCTTAGAGAAACCATCCGAATCCGGTTCAGCAGAATCGCTTCGCTGTCTGCCTGTGTGCTGTTCGCCGGTGGTTACGTTGTCCGAATTGCTTTTCAATCTTTCTTAGATTTTAGTTTTCCTGAATTTTTTATGTTTTCAGAATGGCGAACAGCATTTACTAACTTCTTCTAGATTTCAATACTATTTACCATCCAGTTCTACGCAGGGGGCAGCTTGCCCCCTGCACCCCTCCGCCAAGCTGAGCCAGCTTGACCGCAGTTGCCTGCGGCTCGTATTTTGCAACCAATATCCGTGCTATTTATTCTGCTTCATCCAACGACAAAATCATTTCCTGATATGGCAAAACTTTGTATCCCATCCGCTCATACAATGCTTTCGCCCGCACATTGTTTGGCTCTACTTCCAATCGCAATTGTTTTGCTTTTCCTCTCCATTCCTCTGCAACAAACTGCAAAAATTGTCTACCAATTCCCTGCGAACGAAACGCCTCCCGTACATACAAGCATTCTACCCAGATAATGATCCCACCTGCTTCCTGCTGCATCATCTGATTCAAAATTGCAAATCCTGCCGGTTCTCCATCCACTTCCATCAGGTATCCGAACAAATACGTATCTGCCTGTAAAAGCTCCTGAAACGTTGCAACATGGTGTGTCATTGGAATCGGATGACACACAGCGGAAGAATGAAAAAATTCCTCGCACATCTCATAAAATATAGGTTCATCTGCTGCTGTCAATTTCCGAATTGTCATGATAAATTCTGTCTTTCTCCTTTATGCTGTCTTGTGATTGGGTCTTAAATTTGTACTGGAATCGGGCTGCTGATTGCACCGTACTGCTCCGGTCGGCGGTCACGGAACAAGCCCCATTCCAAGCGGTCTTTCTGAATCGCATCTAAGTCAAATGTATGCAGCAAAACAGTATCTTCCGTTCGTCCTGCCTGCTCTAAAACTGCTCCCGTCTGGTCAGTAATGAAAGATGTTCCATAAAAAGTCAGTTCAGACTGCTGATTCTGATTTGCTTCACACGGTTCTACGGTTTCTGTTCCAATCCGATTTGCTGCAATTACAGGCATCAGATTTGCTGCTGCATGCCCCTGCATACACCGTTGCCAATGTCCAGAACTGTCCATGCCCAGCAGCGGTTCTGAACCAATTGCAGTTGGATAGAATAACAATTCTGCTCCCTGCAATGCCATGCAGCGAGCTGTTTCCGGAAACCACTGATCCCAACAGATGCCAACGCCAATGCAGCCATAACGAGTATTCCAGACCCGAAAACCAGTATCCCCCGGCGTAAAATAAAACTTCTCCTGATAAAAATGGTCATCCGGAATATGCGTCTTTCGATAGCAACCCAATACAGAACCATCTGCATCCAAAACTGCAACGCTGTTGAAGGTATTATTTCCGGCACGTTCGTAAAAACTAATCGGCAAAACCACTTGCAATTCTGCTGCAACTTTCTGAAACCGCTGTACCGCTGGATTTTCTAACAGCGGCGTTGCATACTGATAATAATCATACTGCCGCTCCTGACAGAAATACTGCCGCTCAAACAGCTCCGGCAATAAAATCACATTTGCTCCCTGTGCAGCTGCCTGCCGCACCAGCTGTTCTGCCCGTTCCAAATTGTCTGTGACATCTCGGCTGCAATGCATCTGCACAGCCGCTACCGTTACCATTCTCATGAAAAAACTCCTTTCGTTCAAAAAAAGCTGCCCACTTTTTCAAAAAGCAGGCAGCTGTTCCGGTTGTTCAATTCTTACAACGCTTCCCGTAAAGTGGAAACCGGTGTGGAAACTTTTTGAATATCTGCTCCCACCTGCCGCAGCTTTTCATCTAAACAAGAATATCCACGTTCAATGTGATAAATATCTTCAATCTCTGTAATGCCCTTTGCTGCCAGACCGGCAATGATTAACGCTGCACCTGCCCGCAAATCGCATGCTTTTACGGGTGCACCCGTCAGCTTTCCAGTTCCTTCAACAACGGCAACCTTTCCATCTACAGAAATATCTGCACCCATCCGGCGGAGCTCATCCACATAGCGGAATCGCTGCTCCCAGACCCCTTCTGTAATAATGCTTGTCCCCTCTGCCAAGGTCAGCAGCGTGGTAATTTGCGGCTGCATATCGGTCGGGAATCCCGGATGCGGCATCGTCTTGACGTTGGTGCGTACCAACGGGCCATCGACCCAAACCCGTACGCTATCGTCAAATTCCTCGATGTTCACGCCGATTTTCCGCAGCTTCATGGTGATTGGTTCAAGGTGCTTCGGAATTACGTTCTTCACCAGCACATCGCCATGTGTTGCCGCAGCGGCAATCATAAATGTTCCGGCTTCAATCTGGTCTGGAATTACAGAATAGGTCGTTCCGTGGAGATACTGCACACCACGAACCTTGATGACATCCGTTCCTGCTCCCATAATATCTGCACCCATGGAATTCAGGAAGTTGGCAAGGTCTACAATATGCGGTTCTTTTGCTGCATTTTCAATGACGGTCAAGCCCTCTGCCCGAACGGCTGCCAGCATGGCATTCATGGTTGCACCAACTGAAACCACATCTAAGTAAATCTGATTTCCGGTCAGCTTGTCTGCCGTCAAATCCACCATGCCGTGTTGAATGTCACACTTTGCACCCAGTGCAGAAAAAGCTTTCAGGTGCTGGTCAATCGGGCGGTCGCCTAACGGACATCCACCTGGCATTGAAACTCTGGCTTTGCCGAACTTGCCGAGCAGTGCCCCCAAGAAATAATAGGAAGCCCGCATTCTTCTGGCACTTTCATACGGCACACAGAAATTCTTCAGTCCAACGGTCGAAATCCGAACGGTTGTCCGATTGATATAATCCACCTGTGCACCCATTTCATATAGAATCCGCAGGCTGATGGAAACATCGCTGATTTCTGGTACATTTTCCAAGATACAAGGTTCATCACACAATAAAACGGCTGGAATCAATGCAACTGCTGCATTCTTCGCCCCGCTGACTTCGATTTCACCGGACAGCCGATGTCCGCCATGAATTACAAATTTATCCACTTTATTCTCTCCTTTTGCATCTGATACGGCTTTCTGACTCTTTCTTTTTTGCAGCCGCAAGCGACCTGCAAGTGCCTGAATGTGCTACGCTGCATCGTCCGAAGTCTCCGATGGTTCGGTAGCACTGGAGGCATACCAGTGCAGTTCACTGCCGTCATACGGTTCTACGGTCACGGAATCCATGATGATAGACGTATACGGTTTATTGTTACTGTCTGTTTCCTGTTCTGAAATGGTGATGGCAACATCCAAACCGTCTACCACCTGTCCGAATACGGTATACTTCCCGTCCAGCCACGGAGCACCGCCGATGGTGGTATAGAGTTCTTTTTGTTCTTTCGTATAAGAGCCATCGCCGTGTTCTTCATACTGTTTCAGCGTGTCCATCGAAACAGGTTCGCCGGTTACAATATAGAACTGGCTGCCGTCTGTATCCGTTCCACCGCTGTTGGCGTATGCAACTGCCCCTCGGACATGAATCAGGGAATCATCTACGCCGCCATCAAACTTGCCGCCCCAGATGCTTTCTCCACCCGTTCCATCGCCTTTCGGGTCGCCGCCTTGAATCATAAAATCTTCAATCACCCGGTGAAATGGCAGACCATCATAATAGCCATCTTTTGCGTGCGTCAAAAAATTCTCGCACGCCTTTGGCAGCAAATCAGAAAATACTTTGATTTTAATCGTGCCATAGTCTTTCACATGGATGACAACCAATTCCTCGCCTTGTTCCGGGGCGGTAAAATTCTTGACCGCAGTTTCCTGCTGGCTACCGCATCCCGTCAATCCCTCCAAAAGTAACACACTGCTCAACAGCAATGCTGGGATTCGTTTCATACTCTCACCTCTGTTATCCGGATTGGTTCGCCGGTTACACATAGTTTACATAAGAACACCCTTTATTATACACGATTTTTCAGGGCTTGTAAAGTATCCCTACAGGATTTTTCCACGAATTTGTGATGTTTGACGGAAACAGAAAGCGTTCTGCTTTTTCTTTTGTCACAGCACCGTGCAAAAAACGAAATGTTTTTCTTTGGATTCGTATATTTTTCACAAAACAGGTAATTTTTAGAAAATCAACCAGATGTTTCACACATCAGGAAATGCTGTTTTCCGGTACATAGGCATCCTGCTCCGTTTCGCCCCAAGTGGTGAGGGTAATCGTTTCAATCTGAATCGGTGCATCGGATTTTGCAGTGGAAACGGTTGTTGCGGTTGTGCCGTTTTCTGATGACGTTGCTGCTCCGGTGATGGTGTCAATTACAGAAAAGCTCTCTTTTCCGTATGCCTGTGCAAAAATGGTCATCTGCTGGGCATAATTCGGAATACCGCCCCAGCTCAAGAAAGTATCCGTCACCGCAGCTGCACTTTCATCGGTGTCTTCCATTTCGGTTTTGGTTTCTTCATCAAATTCAATGGTATTGCAGACCAAAAACCGTGTTCCGCAGTAAGAAACATCGTTGCCGAACAGCATCTTGAAAAAGTTATTGTCTTTCTCGGTCACCGGTGCACAAAATGCCCCCCGAAACGGCCATAAGTCCGCAGAGGTTTCGGTTTCTACTTTCTGTCGGCTCTCGTCCAGCTGGTCATCTAGTGTGCCATCTGTATTCGGACTGCCTGCCCGAAAATAAACGCCCGGCTCAGTCTGGTAAACATACGTCCCGTCATAATAGCCCTTTTCCACCAGTTCCGTAAACTGTGCCACATAATTCGGGGCAGCTTCCGGATAGAGCACGGCAGTAATATCTCCGACTGATGTATGCACAATCATAGTCGGTGCATCGTCTGCCGGTGTTTCCAGCTGTAACAGGTGGGCTTTTCCCATATCAATATAAGTACTGTCTTTCTGTGCCATCCGAATGGTACACGAGAACATGGTTAAGCTGAGCAGCGAAACGACAACCAGCAGAACCAACAAGGTGGAAATGCCTTTTTTATTGAGTTTTGCCATAGGATTCCTTTCTGTTCGGGTTGAAATGAAATACAGAAACCGGCTGCGGACAGCCGGTCTGCTCGGTTTTTTCAGAGGGGATTCTTCTGCTTACAGCTTTTCAATCTGCGTACCCTGACGAGTTTCCTTGACCCGATAGCCCAGTGCTGCAATGGCATCCCGCAAACGATCTGCTTCCGCAAAGTCCTTTGCCTTTCTTGCAGCTGCCCGTTCTTCAATCAAAGTTTGCACTTCTGCCGGAATGGTATCTTCCTGCTTTCTCTGATACAAAATGCCCAGTACATCGGTCAGGCTGTCAAACAGCTTTGCACCAGCTTCCAGCTGTCCCTTCGGCGTGGTTGCATCCGCACTCATCCGGTTCAGTTCTCTTGCGAGTTCAAACAGGGCTGTAATGCCGTCAGCAGTGTTCAAGTCATCGTCCATTGCTGTGATGAACTGCTGTTCCCGCTGTGCAAAGAGTTCCTTTGCAGCTTCGCTGCAATCGCCAGCCGGAGCGGCTGCAATGGCACGGTCTAAGGTGTTCCGGCAGGTATAGAGCCGTTCCAGAGATGCCTTGCAAGCATCCAGCAATTCCTTGCAATAGTTAATTGGGCTGCGGTAGTGTGCCTGAATCATCATATAACGAATGACTTCATAGCCATACTGTTCTGCAACTTCCCGAACGGTGAAGAAATTGCCCAGCGACTTGGACATTTTCTTGTTGTCAATGTTGATATAGCCGTTATGCATCCAGTAATGCGAGAATGCCTTGCCTGTAGCGGCTTCACTCTGTGCAATTTCGTTTTCGTGGTGTGGAAAAATCAAGTCCTGACCGCCGCAGTGCAAATCGAGCGTATCGCCCAGATAGTGGGTAGACATTGCAGAGCATTCAATATGCCAGCCCGGGCGACCCTTGCCCCATGGAGATTCCCAGTATGGCTCACCCGGCTTTGCAGCTTTCCAAACAGCAAAGTCCAGCGGATTTTCTTTCTGATCATTGACATCAATTCGAGCACCTGCCTGCAATTCTTCCATCGGCTGACCGGAAAGCTTGCCATAGTCAGAAAAAGAAGTGGTGCGGAAGTAAACATCGCCGTTGGATTCATATGCATGACCGCTTTCCACGAGCTTCTTCACCATGTCGATAATCAAATCCATGTTTTCTGTTACCTTCGGATGGATGTCCGCATCCATAACATTCAAGCCGTGTGCATCGGTCTTGTATTCCCGAATATACCGTTCTGACAGTTCAGAGGCTGGTACGCCCTCTTCGTTTGCCCGACGGATGATTTTGTCATCGACATCGGTGAAGTTTTGTACATAGGTCACTTCATAGCCACGATATTTCAGATACCGCCGCAGCACGTCAAACGCACAGATTGGACGGGCATTTCCGATATGAATATAGTTATAAACAGTTGGGCCGCAGGCATAAATGCGGATGTGATTCGGTTCAATCGGAACTAACTCCTCTTTTTTTCTGGTCAAGGTGTTGTAAATATGCATATCTTTGCATTCCTTTCTTTCTTGCATAATTGGAGAACAGAACGCCCACCAAGCGGCAGGCATTCTCGGTCTGTCATAAATTATTTGTCCTCTGTTTTCTGGTCTTCCAGTGCAGATAATTCCTGATGCAGGGCAGTGACACTGCTCTTCAGTGCATCAATATCCTGTAAGTTCAAGTCTGGGCAGGTCATCTGATCCAGATCTTCCACGATTTTCTTTCCGGCACAGCGTGCAACTCTTGCCGGAACACCAACAGCGGTACAGTTATCCGGAATTGGCTTCAAAACAACCGCATTGGCAGCAACTTTTACATTGTTTCCAATGGTGATTGGTCCTAGTACTTTCGCACCAGCTCCCACCATCACATTATCTCCTAAAGTTGGGTGACGTTTTCCTTTGTCTTTTCCTGTGCCGCCCAGTGTCACGCCCTGATACAGCAGACAATTTTCCCCGATTTCGGTGGTTTCTCCAATGACAACGCCCATACCGTGGTCAATAAACAAACCCTTTCCGATTTTTGCACCAGGGTGAATTTCAATGCCAGTACGATGACGAGCACGCTGCGAGATGATACGGGCAATGGTAAAGAACCCGTGTTCATAAAACCAGTGTGCTTTCCGATAACTGCGAACAGCTTTCAAACCGGAATACGTCAGCAGAATTTCCAGTGTGCTGCGGGCAGCTGGGTCTTTCTGCTTGACAATGGCAATATCTTCTTTTAATGTTCGGAACAAGGCAATCCCTTCCTTTCAGTCAAAAAATGAATCCATACATAAAAAAATCCTCTGCCGGACACAAAAATGCCCATGCAGAGGTGGTAAGGAAGCACCACGGTTCCACTCTGATTTTTCACTCATACACCCGTAACGAGGGTTGACGGAATTGGATACTTTGCAAGCTGGGCTTACAGTTCCCCGCATCAACTAACAGTGGCACTTCGCAGCTGCTGGATATGTCGTTTCACCTGCCCGACACTCTCTGTTATCCGAATCATGCTGTTACTCTTACTGCTCCGTTTTTTCATTATAACAGCCGAATGGCTGTTGTTCCTTATTATTATACGCAACTTTTGTAGATTTGTCAATCCTGTTTTTTATTTTTTCGGAAGTGGCTGCAAGATGCGAGCCGCAGGCGGAATAAAAAGTTTTTTGATCCAACAATTTTTCAAAAATGTTGGCGAGGTGTGGGCGAGCAGCCCACATTTGCGGAGCAAACTGGATTTTGCAATCTGTTTTTCCTGCTGCAATTGCATTTTTTAAAACTTGCTAATTCGCAATTTGATTATTTTTGTGAAACAAGTTGCAAATTCGGACAAGGCAACGGGGCAATTGCAGCATGCTGGCAGGCAAAAGCAGGGGTGGAACCCCCTTTTGCCGGATGTGAGAGATTGTTTTCCCTAAGAATAATATTGATTACTGGAAGATGTACCTCAGCCTTGCCGCATCATACGCAAGTGGTTTTCCAAGAGGAGCAAATGTTTTTCAAAAAGCTGGCGGATATTGGCAAGATTGGCGAATCATTTGACATTTCTGTCGGTTTATGCTACAATAAAATGACCCCATATGTCGGAACGGCGTATGGGGCATTTTGCAAAAATAGAGGAGGCTCTTCACTTGACAGGAAAAACCCATCTTACGGTTGGAACTGCCGCAACCATTCTCATTACCCAGCCATCGGACTGGAAATCCTTCTTACTCTGCATGGGGGCTGCTGCGGTCGGCTCTTGTGTCAGCGATATTGACGTTAGTACCTCCGGCAGCCATAAGGGCTTGCAGCGGATTTTGATTTTAATCGGGCTTGCAATCATTGTAGTATCTGTGCTGGACGGTATTTTTCACGCCGGTATCTGGACGATGATTCAACAGAAAAACGGCCTGCTGCAAAGTCTGGCTGGGTTTGCGATGTTCATCGCCATCTGTGTGTATGGAGAACGTCAGCCACACCGTACCTTTACGCATTCTCTGGCAGGTGTTGCAACGCTGGGACTTGCTGTTTTTATCATGCTGCCGGAAGCTGTGTGGTATTTTATTTGCGGTATGGGAACGCATATTGTATTAGATTTGTTTAACTGCAAAAAAATTCAGCTGTTTTTTCCATTTGAACGGGGCAAAATCTGCTTTTATCTCTGTAAAGCCGGCGGAAAAGTCAATCAATCGCTCTTCTGGGTAGGATTGGTGCTCTGGATTTTGGAAATCCTATGGATGGCGGCTACTTGGGTGATGGAACACGGCTGGCGGTAATGGCGGATAGATTCAAATGGCGTTTGTACATAGAAAAAAGGAGGAGATTCCCATGGATTGGATGACGCAGCTTGCACAATATGTTCCGCAGACACCGCAGGAAGCAGCTGACAAGGCTGCTTTGCAGAACGATGTACAGAAATATGGAACGGCTGTGCTGGAACGCAGTTCCCCTAGTGGCAGCCATATTTGCTGTTCGGGGATGATTTTAGACCCAACGATGACACAAGTGCTCTTGGTGTATCATAATATTTACCAGTCTTTTTCTTGGACAGGCGGTCATGCAGATGGAGAATCTGATTTTCTAGCGGTCGCCATTCGGGAGGCACAGGAAGAAACAGGTTTGCAGCAGGTACAGCCGCTTTGCAGTGCAATCTTGTCTATTGACCGCTTGCCTGTAAAGGCACACATTCGGCGTGGTGAGCCTGTCGCTGCCCATTTTCACGATTGCATTTCGTTTGGACTGCTCGCAGACCCAAAACAGCCACTGCGGATTCAGCCAGCGGAAAATAGTGCCGTCTGTTGGAAACCAATTGCAGAACTGCCGGAACTCTGTCAAGAACCGCATATGCTGCCCGTTTATGAAAAACTCATTGCACGGATGAAACAGGTACGGCAGGAACAGCAGGTGATTTTGTCGCAGATGGTTGCACCGCTGTTGGATTGGTATGCAATTCATAAAAGAGATTTGCCATGGCGGAAAGACCAGAACCCCTATCATGTCTGGATTTCAGAAATTATGCTGCAACAGACCCGTGTCGAGGCAGTCAAAGGCTATTATCAGCGATTCTTGACCGCTTTTCCAACCATACAGGCATTGGCAGAAGCTGACCCGGAACAGGTGCGGAAATGCTGGGAAGGGTTGGGCTATTATACTCGGGCGAAAAATTTGCAGCGTGCAGCACAGCAGATTTTAGAACAATATCATGGAGAGTTCCCGACCAAGCACGAAGAAGTTCTTTCCCTGGCTGGAATCGGAGCGTATACAGCGGGGGCGATTTGTTCGATTTGTTACGAACAGCCAACGCCGGCGGTAGATGGAAACGTACTTCGAGTCGTGATGCGGTTGCAGGATGCATTTGATGAGATTGACCGACCGGATGTGAAACGTGCCGTTACGGAGGCATTGCAAACCTGCTATCCGGCTAGAAAATGTGGGATGTTTACACAAGCCCTCATGGAATTGGGAGCATTGGTCTGTGTTCCGAATGGAACACCGCACTGTCAGGAATGTCCAGTTGCAGCACTCTGCCGCAGTCGGAAACAAGAAACGCAAGTTCTGTTGCCCGTTCGGAAGAAAAAAGCTGCCAGACGCAAAGAACAGCGGGTGGTTTGGATTTTGCAGTGTGGGGAACGGTATGCAGTCTGTCAGCGACCGGAAAGCGGACTGCTGGCAGGGTTGTGGGAATTCCCAAACCAGCTGGGAACAATGACAGAAGCCGAAGCGATTCAGCAGGCGAAAAACTGGGGATGCAAACCGATTTCCATTGAAAAAACGGCAGCCAAGAAACATATCTTTACGCATATCGAATGGCAGATGTTTGGCGTTTATCTAACTTGTGCCGCCATGCCGGAAATGTTTGTCTGGAAAACGGCAGCGGAATTGCAGGCGGAATTGACACTGCCCACTGCTTTTCGGCAGTTTTTACAGGAGGAGTTGCAATGATTTCGATTCGGGTTGCAGAGCAGGCAGACTTGCCGGCATTGCTACAAATCTATAACGAAGAAGTGCTGCACGGAACGGCAACCTTTGACCTGCATCCAAAGACACTTGCAGAGCGGCAGGTCTGGTTTGACCAGCATAATCGGGACAATCATCCGTTACTGACTGCGGAACTGGATGGAACGATTGCCGGATATGCAAGTCTTTCTACTTATGCAGAAAAAGAGGCGTATTGTTCTACAGTAGAACTTTCTGTCTATGTTGCAAAATTTGCTCAGAGAAAAGGCGTTGCCAGTGCCCTGATGCAGGAAATTTTAGCGATAGCACAAATAGATGTCCGAATACATTCTGTGGTTTCCATTATTACGGGCGGAAATGCAGCCAGTGAACGGCTGCATGAAAAGTTTGGATTTCAGCGTTGCGGAATGTTGAAAGAGATGGGGAAAAAATTCGGACGGTATTTAGACGTTGTATATTATCAGTTGTTGGTATAAGACGATAAAATAAAAAACAGGAGGATGATTTTAATGAGAGCGGTAATTACTGGTGCAACATCCGGCATTGGAAAAGCAATGGCATGTCAGTTGGCACAAGATGGTTGGAGTTTGGTTCTGACTGGTAGAAATCAAACGGTTCTGGAACAGCTGCAAAAGAATCTGCCGACAGCAGTCGAGATTTTGCCGTTAGATTTGGCAGAGGAGGAAGCCCCCTATCAGCTATTTGATTTCTGCAAGAAGAAACGGGTGGATTTGCTGGTGAACAATGCCGGATTTGGCATTTTCGGGCGGTTTACAGAAACCAATTTGCAGGAAGAAATGGATTTGTTGGCGGTCAATGTGCGAGCTTTGCATATTCTGACAAAACTCTTTTTAAAGAAGTTTCAGGCTCAGAAACACGGTCGGATTTTGAATGTTGCTTCGAGTGCTGGATTTTTAACAGGGCCATTGCTGTCTTCTTATTATGCCTCGAAAAATTATGTCGTGCGGTTGTCTTTGGCAATTGCAGAGGAACTCCGCCGGCAGCATAGTCCGGTTACGATGAGTATTCTTTGCCCTGGGCCAGTCGATACCAATTTCAATGCTCGTGCAGGGGTTTCGTTCAGTG
>OGPT01003364.1_pt1 | contig 11581 bp, 6 predicted proteins | sample 1552951 | NCBI WGS metagenome assembly OGPT01 (sample SAMEA2580224, study PRJEB22360) | human gut metagenome | biome: human gut; feature: human-associated habitat; material: faeces | place: Denmark | collected 2008/2010
CTTCAAGAAATTGCCAATGTTGTTGTCTTGATATTTGCATTATAATATTGCTTCTTCACTATCTAGAAGTGTAATTTTTTCTACATTGATACCAGCCGCAGGCAAATCATGTAAGTCTTTCATTGATATTGTAGTATCAATTTGAATCTCATCAGTCAATTTGCGTTGATCATTGTAAATTGGAAGACTGGCTCCAGATGTATATACATCTGCAAGTGACGGAATTAATTCGTCACACACCTTTTTTATGCTCTCAATGCCTAATGTCAACTTATCAGGAACGAAATCGAAAGGTGTTGCTTTCTTGAAATTTTGTGGCATATTGTTGCCAAAATCAAAGCAGACGCTAGATTTAGAGTAGTGCTGTCCAACAGAGGCTAGTGTAAGTAATGCGGCTTTACTATTGCTTCCTGCCTGCTCGATGTTCATGTTTACATTTCTAACAGGAAGAGCATATAGTGGTATGCATTGTAAGCCAGATGTTGTCATAATCCAAAGCATTGAACCTGGCTGCTCCAAAAGCTGCCAGTCATACCAATTGAGGTCAAAATATCTATAATGTGGACCTCTATAGCTATGAACGACAAGAGGGAGTTCTTTTCCGTCTGGTCCATATATTCCATAGAGTTGGCTATATGAGTCCAAAGCAATTCGTTCTTTATCAAACGTGTATCCACCAAGATCTTTGAAATAATTGACAACAGCACGTTTTGCTTCAGTGACATAAGCAACAATTTCTTCGAGGGATAAACCAGAATATTGAACAGCATTAATATTTAACTTACCCGAGGCAAAGGGTGTTGTCACATCAAGAATTTTATCCTTAGGGGTAACAACAACATCAAAGTCATCTGTGTTGATTTCCTCGCCATTTTCAGTATTGGTTAATTGCGCAATCTTGTCTTGAAGTTCCTTAACCTTTTCTGTGAGGGCTGTTATGTCATTATTATTATAAATGAAGTTTTGTAATTGGTCTGTAGAAAGCTTGTTAAGCTTCTGTATTAGATCCAATTTCTCTGGCGAAGCCACCAGTTCGCTGATGACAGACAGAGTTTTCTCTTCTCCAATTGAGCCTACTATAAGTTTGTCTTTGTAACGGTCAAAATATGGCGTTGCATCTTTATATTCTGCGTGCTTCTTATAGAATGAATTCATCTTGAGAATTAGTTCCGCAAAAGATGGTGCTTGAAGACTTCGACCTTCGCTATCATAGTCACGAATGCTGTCATCAATCGTTTTCAACACATCGCGTGTTGTAAGCACTTGAGATGTAGGAACAAAAATTTCAGATTTCAACCCCTTCATCATAAGCGTTTCTTTATAATTGACCCCTACGCGTTCCATTGCTGCGATTTCTATGGCTATAGGGTCTACGTCCTTGTCTCTAGAAATATCACTAAGCATACAGAAATCACCGTTTTGGTTAATCCATAATCCATAATCCTCATTTACGTATGATGCATAATTCTTGCTATAGCAGCTTTCTGTGAGTTCGACAACTTCATCAACATAATTAACGGCATCTTCAAAGTCTAACCCTGTGTGTTCGGAAAGTGATGATACATTTTCAGATTCAGCAATCTCACTGCATACGTATTTTAAGGCATGTGCATGGAAAATATTCCAATAAAATCCTTGAGAGTTTTCAATGATCTGTATATCAGATATGTTGCTGTCTAGTATCTTGTATAAGCGATATAACTTATGACACAAACTATCGCCACTCTTTTGAGATGAAGGGAATAATGATAATGCCGCCTTTGAAATCTCAAGGAGTTTGTCTGCATCAGTATAACGAGATTCGAATTTTTCTTTTATCTTTTCATATAAATCTGCTACATTATATGGGTCGTGAGAATCGTAACCAACAATCCTTTTGTCGAGTAAAACGTCCTTTATGTCTTCATCAGTAGCAGTTAGGTATAGTGTCTTTAGTGCTTCTGGTATCGCTGCATCAAAATATAAGTAATCTAAGCTTTTGAGTTCTCCCAGTTGGTTGGGATAAATATTCTTGTTATGAGGAATTGGAATTTCATTTTCAAGAGCCAGATTCCTATATTCATTGAGCCACGAAATACATTCTTCCTCCGAATGTGCTTGTGGATTGTCAAGAAGGGTATTGCAAATACCCTCTATAGTAGAAGCAAAATGTTCTATGAGATATGGAGTTGCCTTTATTATAAACTTATCAGCCTCTTTCCATAAGTTCTTTGGCAAGTTCTCTAAAGTCAACATATCGGCCATGTCGGTATGGAACATACAAACATAAGTGTACATACGAAGACGTTTCTTACTAAAGTCTTCATCAATAGTTGTTGTATACCCCATAAGATCACACACGAAATCACTAACATCATTCCATGCGCTGTCATTTAAATACTTTCCTTGTGACACGAAATCTGAAAGGATATCATTCTGCTCCTTTATCAAGGAGTTGAAATCGTATGAGTCAATTCCTGTCAGTACGGACTCATCAATTTCTTCGCATAAAAGTTCGTCTTTCAAATCGCGTCCAATGAGACCTTCTGCCAATGATTTCATTTCATTAGGAATGCGTTGGTCTGCATCACAACTTAGATTCTCAAGCAGCTTAAATTCGCCTTTTTGATTTGGTATAATAGCATATTCGTCAAACAAAGACAAATCTCCTTGATCAACTATAAACGCATAAAGAGAATTAAGCCATTCGTAAGTGTCTGATTCATTCTTTTCAATACGACTTGATAATTCAGAAACGCTACCTAATTGACTTAAATCTTCAAGGAACATTTCTTTTGTTACAAGAAGATCTTTATTCCATTTTATTACATCTTCCCATTCTATTTGTTGATTTTGCAGTGGTAGACAGCCATCTGTAATAAAACCATTCAGGAATTCATAGAATTTCTTATTAGCGGTTTTTGATGTCGACGAATAGTAAGGGATACGCAATTCAGAGACCGCCATGTAACCATCATAGGTTTCAACAAGCGGCTGATTTACGATTCTATCTCTCCAAGACTTAATAAGATTATCAATCCAGGGCTGAGCATAGTCGCTATCCCATGTATTTGTGGGCTTAGGCTCACGAGTGCTGGCTATAAGATATGTCTTTTTGGCATTGTTTGCCACAAGCCACTCATTAAACTTAAGTGCGGCTTCCACTGCACAGTCAATGATTACACGATTCTTTTGAGACTTATCTTCGTTCTTGTTCAGCAGAATGCCATCACGGGGTTCTGTAGGCTCAAAATCAAATCCATTAAGCATAAATGGGAAATAAAATTCTTCGGAGCCTATTAGGGGAAAATCTCTAAATAGTACAGGCTGTGTTTTCTCGCGACCAACCAAATAATAGGCAGAACCATCCCACACTGTTTCTATTGAAAGCGCAACTTTGGGCATTTTTTCGTCATAGGTGACATATGTAAGAAAATACTTTCTAACCTCATTTATCTTAACAGATGATCGAATAATGTCGTGCTTGTCATCATGCACCAATATCTCATTATCACACAAATATAGTTGGTCTGTACCTGTGATATGATTTATAACATGTACAGACTTTATCTTGTGGATAGATACCATGGTTATCGGAAGAGTATTAACCAAATCATCTATACCCACTTGAGCGGATTTTACCGAATCCTCATTTACTAAATGGTAAGTGAATGAGGTGTTAAAATCTTCTTCTGAACAATCTTCGTAATTTGTAACCAGTGGAAATGTGTCAATGTCATCTTCATCGAGTTTCTTAACCCATGTAATATTCTCAACAATTCCATCTATAAGGTCCTCAGACTTCTTAGCAGAACGGTCCAATATTAGATTGAATCGGTGAAATCTATCTGTATTCGGATTCTTCACTATTCCATAAACCTCGATTATTTTCGACAGCAAATGAGTAGTGATAAATCCAGTGCCGAACTTACCTGTTTGTCTAACTACGCCTTGGTTTGCGGAATCTTTTGAACTAACCTGTTGAATTAGGCCAGTTAAATTCCTTGTTGTGAAATAGTCACCGTTATGACTAAACACTAGCCGATCATTCCATAAGTCTATTTTGACAGAAACACGTTCAAATCTGTTTGGCACGTCATTAGCATTTTGCATTAACTCCCAGACCCATCTCTTGTCTGATAGGGCAGAATTGTATATTTTGTCAAGCGCCTGGATTATCTTGTCAGCTACTTGCTTGTAATTGTTGTAGTTGATTTCTTTTTCAACTTGATTTCTACGATCCATATATGGCTGCCTTATAATTATTTACAAATTATTATTTATGATGTAAAATTGCGTTGATTATCATTCTTCCTATCTTCCGCTCAACCCCAGCTTTAGTGGTTGGTATTCCTGTTACTTTAGTAAATTCTCTTTTTACTTTTGTTACTCCAAGAGCTCTTTTTAAAGAGAAACTCAGACCAGGTATTTTTGTATTACTCATTCTTATTTTGTTTTTATTTGTTCTATTGCAAAGTTACAATTTGTAGTTCAACTAGAAACATATTTGAATAGTCTACTGTATGAACTATGCTCTTTGCTGTACGAAATGACCGGTTTCATAAAAATAATGCACCTAATCGTAATATGCTCGTGTTTCACGGAACGTGATGACAGGGGTAAGTTCTTTTAGTCTACTTGCATCGCAGATGCTGTCCAGTGGGATGATAGACGTAAGTTCTGACTTGAGCCACAAAGTATTCCATACTTGTTCATTCTCACCCATAACAAGTCGACAGAGACGAACGTCATAGGGATACTCACCAGCCTTTTTATCGTGCTGATAACTGATGTTCTGCAACCATATCTGGTCGTATGCCGAGTTTGGACGTTTGCAAAGCTTCGCAATAACTTTTCCAAGAATGTCCCATTTCTCTTTGTTGTCTTTCATTGAGTCGACAATGCGACTTATGACGCGCAGCACATAATGTACCACACTGACATTCTCAATGGCTATCTGGGTGCCGACAGCGGCAATTGCCCGAATGTTCTCAACTATCTTACCAGGTTCTTCAATTGTCTCTTCGGAAAACTCACTGAAGATGACTCCCTCTGCTAATTCTTTCTCAACCTTCTTCTTGCGTTTCTTAGGCTTCAGACGTTTAATGACACGCTTGTCTAGATCTGAAAGCATCGTCTTGAGCTGACCACCATTGGGATATTCGCGACCAAACATGAGAATGTAAAGCAAATGCTTCTGGATACCGTCAAAGTCAACGCCTTTCTTGTTGAAGATTGGTGTATTCTTGATATACCATAGTTTGTCAGACTTGATGGAGTCTGTAACAATATTTTCAGAAATCTTTGTCTTGGAGCTATTGAGACGAAGGTTCAAAGACTCAAGGATATGTTGAATCTTATATGAAATCTTTTCTAGTGTATCACGGTCATTGCAGAAAACACGATAGTCATCACGATAGCGAAGAATCTCATACCCAGTGATGCCATCTGCTTCCAAAGCCTCATGAAGTAACAGGTCTGAATAACCAAGCACGAACTCTCCAATAAAGTCAAAAATGATGCTTCCTTGCGGTATGCCTATATTACGTCCTTGCTGGAATGCACGTAGAAGCCTGATGATATTGGCCGCCATTTCATGATTTTTATCAGTCGGACAAGAAGTCTTTTTTCGTGACAACGCCCAGTCAATGCTCTGAGGATTGATACTGCCATAGCAGTTTGTGATATCTGTCACAAACATATATCTATATTCCAAGGATAATTCCAAAGAACGTTGCTCAATGGAATTCCACCAATTCAGAATTGTAGTGGAGTTGTGAAACGGTTCCTTTTTATCTTCATTATCCAATACTGGCAATGCGCATGACGTGATATGGGGAACATTATATTTATCAAAGCAATCCAAAGAAGCCTTCCAACCTTTTTCATTGCAGACTTCTCTTACGAGGAAGTAGTAAAGATAAGGATTGGCGAGAGTAAGAGGACGCACTGCATACTTGCCATCCTTATTGGTAAGTAAGTCCATATTGACATCGTCTAGGTCATCAGGAAGTGTATCAGAGATACATTCTTCGTATGGTTTGTCTCCAATAGTATCCTTGACAAAATCAAGAATCTTGTCGAATGTAAAGTATTCTGGGAGCTCGAAGTTGTGGTATCTCTTGGAACACAAAAAAAAGCACATTGCTTCTTTACTGTTTAGGGAAAGTATATTTTTACTCATAATGGTTTAATCTTCTACGTATTCGAGGAACTGCTTAGGTACATATGCGGTGGCAACTGTCATCAAGTCATCAATCAATATTCCCACACGCAGTTGTCCCTGAAAACGAGCCACCCGGCCAACGACTCCTTTAAAGTCACCTTCAATAACTCTGACCAGCTGTCCCTTCTCGAATTTATGAATTTTCTCGTCATAAACCAGAGTGTCTTGGTTTTCAACCTCTGTAATTATTCGGAGACTTTCTAACTGTTGTTTTGGAATAATCAAAGGCTCCTTCGTTATGATTCTACCTTCATGGTGATGCTTATAGTAGAAGCGCAAGAATGGCAGGTGCACGTTATCGTAGACGAAATTCTTAATCTCGTCAAACGTACCGTATGCAAAAAAGATGTTGGGAATTCTTGAGGATTCTACAACTTTCTCAACCCCTTTAATCGTTTTAAAAGTTGAAATTTTAGGATAATAGGCAGTTCCACCATGGTCCACAATATAGTCATAAGCCTTCTGTTCTTGCCCATAAGTGGTACGAAGGATATACCAGGACCTAGTTGGCGACATTACACTATTGGTGGACACCCCAGAATTAGAATCACCATCCGTGAATTCAACTCTGGAGGGCGCGTTGATTGCAGAATCAGCGCATGATGATGGTAATCTGCCATCTATATTTGAAGCATCTGTGGATGCCGAAACTTCATTAGTAAACACGTTCTAGACAGAAGCAGTTTATTATCAGTTTATCAATTCCTTAATGTGCTAGAGCACAACGCGGAATTTTGGTGTAAATATAGTGATTTTTAACCATAAAATCAAATTTTTACCGCTAAAAATTGCGTTTTAATCTATTTACTGAGCTTTCGCAAGTGAATATATATCAACTTGTGAAAGTTCAGTTAATAATATGAACGCACGAAATAGGGTTTTATTATATCCGGCATAAGATAATATTGCTGACACTCATGGCAGCATAGAATAAACTTCTTCATACTTCGCCTTTAGGTCAAGTCCCAGTGCATATGGGTGCTCTGTCTGTTCATTGGGTCATTATAAAAAGAGCCGTGATGCATTACATTACATAGACCATCTGAAAATACATCATAGTCTATGTGAATTCGGTGTTAATGGTGGTGAAGCAGCAGTTGCATTATTCCTTTATCTTATAGTTGAAGAAGTAGGAGGAGATGCAGAAATGGCCTGGGACAACTACATCTATGCCTGTGATGCGTTAGATCACAAACACTCAAAATAGCCTCATTTAAGTAGTCTATGGAAGATAGATATACTATCATCAAAGGCATTACCACCCAATTAAAAACAGCCACATTGTCGATTGTCTTTTTTGACACTAAAAAGGGAGTCTACTCATCACAAGCAAACTCCCACAAAACGAGAAAAATAGTCTTAGTGCTATAATTTCAAAATTTATGTCTTGATATGTATATATGTGTACATGTATTCACGTGTACACATACACAATTTCATTCTATTTCAGCAAAACAACGATAGTAAATCGATTTGCCTCATTAGCTTTGTATTTGTCTATACCGCCATAGTTAAAGGCTTGGATTTGGCATTTATCTACACCTCGCTTTATGAGAGCCTTGGCTATGTACTTGGCACGTCGTTTACCCAAATCATGGTTGCCAGATTGGGTTCCAGTGGCACTGTCAGCGGCACCAGATATTTGTATCTTCAGATTTTCCTCTTTTGCAATCTTGGCTATGTCGTCAAGGTTAACAAGTTGTGACTCATCAACCAGTTTGTCAGAGTTAAGTTTGAAGAAGAAATACACAGGCACACCAACACACACTTTCAAGTGGTCAGAATGTGTAAGGGAGTCTGAGCGATTGCCATTGATGTTGCCTAATGCATTGCCATTTTCTCCATCAACGGCATCACGGTCGCTTACTCCACCATTGCCAGACATCGAGAGACGAGCACGGAGTGAGTTCAGACCACTATAGCTATTTTTAGGATAGACGGTCTTACCATCGCTATTTCCTGCAAGTCGCTTTTCCAAATGAGCATTCATGTCATTCATATAAGCCAAGTACTCTTTAAGGTAGGTATTTTGCTCGATATATGGAGTTGCATCAACGACACGCTTCCAACCTGTTTTGCCTATGATAAACGACAGACCTGCAGATATGGAAATCATATTGTCCCCAAATTTCGTGGAGTTGCCGATGCCGTCAAAGTTCTTTGCTGTAAGCATTCCACTGACTTCACCTATTATATGAACTCGGTCGCTGATGCGGTAACGAGCTTCCACTCCATAGGTAAAGGCAAACGGATGACTGCCACTTGAACCGCCCTGGCAGGTACAGTTGTTGATCCAGTCGGAATTATGAATCATGCCGACACCTACGAAGGGAATCACATCCCAAAGAGGGATTCCGCTTTCGTTCTGACGGATTCCGGACGTGATGTTGTACAGAAAGTCTGCATGGACAAACTGATACTTCATCGTTTGGAACTCTGAGTTCTTGAAGCAGAGTCCCTGAAATCCTATTCGTCCACCGATTGCGGGCGTGAACCATTTGCCGACTCCTATCTGCAAGAGAGGAGTGACACGGTCGAACACGTCACCGCAACCAATGGGCGTCCCAAGAAAAGCTGAAGCCCCGCCCTTTGCTTCTATAAACCAATTTCTACCCCAGTTGGCTGCTTCGCTTACATGCTTGAGATATGTAGGATTAACAGGCATGAGCATCTGCTCCTGACTGTATGATTTCTGGATATAAAGACTGTCAGAATTCTGTCTGGCTGTTTGTGCCGAAGCTGTCATTGCAGCCAGGCACATCATTGCTGTTGATAATATTTTCTTTCTCATGTTGTTGTCTTTGATGATTGATTACTTGCGTAAACAAATGAGCATGGTGTTACATTTTCTTTCTTCTTCCGACGGACGGAGCACACATCTTTCGTGCCATTGCCAGGCATCTTCTTGCCCACTCCCTATCGTCTTCATCCGGTCGCTTGCCCCATCCTGAGCCAGGGCTGCCGCCTCCACCTCCATACGTCTGAGCGATGGTCGTGGCATCATCCACGAAACCGCACACGAGGTTTAAGGCTACCTTGACGACATGGTTTCCGTCTTCTGCCAACTGACAGAGAAGCGTGCCGTCGAAGTCGAGTTTCACGCTGTCAGGGAGATTCGGGAAGCGAGTGGCAAACTCATGTGCCATGGTGTCGAGCATCACTCCGTTGAGATGGTAGCTCATGTTGTGAGCCCAGGAAAGTTCAGACTGGTTGGCTTTGTCTTCCAGTTCACTCGCCTGTTTCTCAATCTCTTCCTTGTCCTTGCGGAGGGTGTCAAGCAACTGGTTGGTCTCAGAAAGTTTCTTCTCCTTGTCTGCCAGTTTATCTTCCACCATTGCCTTCTGCTGTTCAAGGCTCTGAATCTTACGGGCGATGTCGGCACTGATGTTGTCGCTGTTGGCTTGCAAGGCTCTCAGCGGTTTGAGTTCTGCTTCCAGACGGTCGATTTCTGCCTTCAGATTCTCTATCATAGAGGTGAAGGATTTCTGCTTCTTCTGGGCGATGGAGAGTTCCACATTCAGATCTTCGAGGGCTTTCCGGGTGTTCAGCATCTGGGCTTCGAGTGTCACGCACTCGTTAGCAAGCCATCGTCGATATTCTTCCGTTGAACGGTGACGTGCTCCAGTCTCTGCTATCGACACCCCTCTCGTGAGTCCCCATTTCTCATTGACCTTGGCAAGTTCGTCGTGCAGGGCAAGAAGATAGTTCTTGTAATCTATGCGGTTCTGACCATGGAAGATTTTCTTGAAGGCGAACTTCTTATCTTTATCTATCGGCAGAAGCGCACAGTGGACGTGCGGATTCTTCTCATCGCAGTGGACGATGAAGGAGACGATGTTTTCCTCTCCATATTTATCTGCCACAAAGCGGTAGATGTCCTGTGCCCACTTTTCTATTTCGGGCATTCGACGGATGTGATCATTACCACCCTTGCTTTTAAAATCCACCTCCTGATTGCCAAAGGCAAGCTCTCGCATACGTTCCGTTGAACCGCCGAAGATGAAATTCACCACAGTTCGGAAACGAGGCTCTGCCAGTCCTTCGTTGGGGTCTTTAATGCCACGTGAAGAGAGATTTTCTGCCATGCGTCTGGTAAGCGGACGGCTCTTGTCTATCGGGGCGACAATGCCACCTTGACGGATCTCGAAGTTGAGATGCTCACGGCTACGGTCGTAGTTGCCTTCACGCATGGCCTGGTTCCATCCCTTCTCCGTCCAGTCTCTCAACTCCTCGTTGCCTACCGAAGCAAGACCTTTGGTAACCTTGATGTCCATGACCTGTTTTGATGATGTTCCCATATCGTATTTCTTTGCTATAGTCCTTACTCCAGGAGCCTTTTTCAGTCTTGGCAACACAAGGAAATCTGACCCAGCTTGCTGTTTATCTGGTCAGCCCTCCCGACTACTTTTGTAGGTCGGGGTATTAGGCTTCCCAAGACTGAAAAAAAGTGGCACGTGCAAGCACGCTGCCTCACGTTGCTTGAAATCATTCAGCGATGTGCTAACGGGCGTCCTGATCGCCATCAGCGTGCCTCGCATGGAATAAGGGGAATATGACTGTTGTTTTTAATCGTCGGAAGACTCCGCAGGTGCTACCTTTTCGGATGGCTCCCTGGCCTCAGTAAGAGGACGAGGGGGATTCACATAGTAGTGGGATGCGGAGCCGGAGATGTAGTGCTCGAAGATGCAATCCAGGAGTACTATCTCCGCTTTCGAATATCGGGTTGCCACTTCGTCCATATAACTCGGCTTGGTATTGCCACTGATGGCTTTAGCCAGAATGCCGAGAGAATCTATCACTTTGTGCCAGTCCCAGACGTGGTCTTTTCCGAAGAGCAGGCTCACGGAATCGGAAAGTTCCTCAGGCAGTTCTTTCTCCTGATTGAGATAACGGAGGATGGAAACTGCCAGTGAATCGAACACCTGGGCTTGCTGGTTGAGTACACGCCTGGCAGGAATACCGCCATATCCTTCCTGCTTGGCCATGTTCATCTTCAAGTCGTAATAACATACTTGCCAATTCACTTAAATCTTTTTCTGTATGAGTTACTTCAAATGGTTTGCTTATAATTTCCCCGTATGGGTTCATGATACATACAGTACTCTTTTCTTTCGACACGTCAACCCATACGCTTATCATAATTTCATCTCTTAAGAATCTTTGTAATTGTTTCCAGTCCAACTTATTTTTCGTTACACGAAAGCTCTTTTCATGAGTTTCAATATGCTTTAATCGAATGTTTATAATAAGGCTGGTCTGCTGCTTCATCCACGGGTGCTCTTAATCCTAAAGACCGCCCGCAATACCAATTACGCCCTTATATTAGAGCGTGTTAACATAAAGAGATGACAAGCAAGAAAGTATCTGATATAAGGC
>OGPT01003369.1_pt1 | contig 11571 bp, 10 predicted proteins | sample 1552951 | NCBI WGS metagenome assembly OGPT01 (sample SAMEA2580224, study PRJEB22360) | human gut metagenome | biome: human gut; feature: human-associated habitat; material: faeces | place: Denmark | collected 2008/2010
CTTTTTCTATGTCTTTTAATACACTCATATCCCATGGTTGAATTACTATCATTCTAGCTTCTGGAACTGATATATTTGCTAACTGTATTAAAGGTGTTGGAGTGCCATAATATTCAGGCATTACCTTATCTAATATTCTTGGATTAGCACGTCCTGCACGAACGTTTAAAAATCTATTTTCCATCACTTCAATAGCTTTTTGCATCTTGTCTTCTGTTTCTAATAAAATCTCGTCTGTCATCATATCCCTCTTTCATATAAATATATTATATAATAAAAAAAGACTTTATGACAAGTCTTTTAGTTATTTATTCTGCACTTTCACTACTAGTTGTAGTTTCAAACGTAATCATTTTATCTACTAAGCTTTCAAAGTTTTGCTTTAGCGTATTTTTTTCTTCATCAGTCATAATTTCTTCTGAGTCAGAATTAATAGTACCAATATATACTGCTACTATATTTCCTTTGTTAACAAATATAACAGTAGGAGCTTGAATCCTCTTATTTCCTTCATCATCAGTCTTAATATAATCTGATAATTTATCTGCTAACTCCTGATATTCCGTAGTATTATTATCCCTCATATCTTTAAAGTTATAATAAAGGATCTCTTTAATTCCTTTTTCTTTTGCTACGTCATTTAAAATAGGAGTAATTTCTTTACATAAAGCACAACTAGGAAATCCTAAATAAATAATTCCCGTTTTATTTTCTAAAGTATTTATTACGTTAGAATACGTAGAATACTTATAAACGTTATCTTTTTTTACCTTACTATATTCTAAATGAAATCTTATAGCATCAGTTTTAGTATCATCCTTAACCTTTGTTACAGAAACAGTACTACACCCCGTTAATATTAACAAAAAAGTTAGGACTAATGCCACTAACTTTTTCATGATTATTCACCATTCATTTGAGCAGCTACTTCTTCAGCAAAGTTTTCTTGACGTTTTTCAAGTCCTTCACCAACTTCATATCTTATAACGTCAACAATTTGACCACCATTATTGCTTACGTATTTAGCAACAGAAACTGAGTTGTCCTTAACAAATTCTTGTTCTTCCAAACAAATTTCTTTATAGAATTTGTTAATTCTTCCCATTACCATCTTCTCAGCAATATTAGCTGGTTTTCCTTCAGCGATAGCTTGTTCAGTTAAAATTTTCTTTTCATGTTCAACTTGTTCTTCTGGAACTTGTTCTTTCTTAACATATTCAGGGCGCATTGCAGCAGCGTGCATAGAAACGTCTTTAGCTACTTCTTCGTTTGCTCCGTCAAGTAATGTTAAAACAGAAATCTTACCACCCATATGGATGTATGCTCCAAAGTTTTGATCATCACTTTTTTCTAATAAAGTAAATCTTCTAAATGAAATCTTTTCTCCAATTGTTGCAGTCATATTTGTAACAGCATCATTTAAAGTACCATCTTCACAAGGAAGTGCTAATGCTTCTTCATTAGTTTTTGCATTGCTGTTTAATATTGTTCTTGCAACTTCATTTACAAAGTTTTGGAACTTTTCATTTTTAGCAACAAAATCTGTTTCACAGTTAATTTCAAGGATAACTGCTTTATTACCTTCAGTTATAACAGTAGATAATCCTTCAGCAGCAATTCTTCCAGCCTTTTTAGCAGCTTTTGCAATTCCCTTTTCTCTTAACCATTCAGTTGCTTTTTTAATATCATTATCGTTTTCTTCTAAAGCTTTTTTACAATCCATCATTCCAGCTCCAGAAATGTCTCTTAATTCTTTGATTAACTTTGCATTCATTTTTCCATTCTCCTTTTTATAATTAAAGATGATTTATAAAATCATCTTTGTTTTATTAATTACTTTCTTAAAGCTTTAACTAATTCATCTTTCTTTAATTTTGAATATCCTTCAATACCGTTTTCCTTAGCTAATTTCTTTAATTCAGCAACTGTTTTCTTTGCTAAATCAGTTACTTCTTCTTTAACTTCTTCTACCTTTTTTTTAGCAGTTTCTTTTATTTCTTCTACTTTTGGTTCAGCTTTAGCAACAGTTTCCTTTACTTTTTTTACAGCAACTTTTTTAACGTCTTTAGCTAATTCTTTAACGTCACTTGCAACTTCTTTAGCAGAAGCTTTTACTCTATCTTCTTCAGTTACATATTCTTCCATAGGTTTTCCTGTAGCTTCACAGATAGCGTTATTTAAAACACCAAGTACGATTTTAACAGCACGAATAGCATCATCATTACCAGGAATAACATAGTCTACTAAATCTGGATCACAGTTAGTATCTACGATACCAAATACTGGAATGTTTAACTTGTGTGCTTCATTTATTGCGTTAATTTCCTTTTTAGGATCAACAATAATCATAGCTTGTGGTAATTTCTTCATTTCTCTAAGTCCGCAGAAATAAGAATTTAATTTTTCATATTCTTTACGAATCTTAACTACTTCTTTTTTAGGTAACTTATCAAATGTACCATCTTTTTCCATTTTTTCAATTTGATCTAAACGGTTAATTCTTCTTCTTATTGTTCTAAAGTTAGTTAAAGTTCCACCTAACCAACGTTTTGAAACATAGTAACTATCTGATCTCTTAGCTTCTTCTAAAGTAGCTTCTTGAGCTTGTTTTTTAGTTCCTACAAAGATAACCTTTCCACCATTTGATGCGATTTCTTTTAAAGCAGCATATGCTTCTTCAATTTTCTTTACTGTCTTTTGTAAGTCGATAATATAAATATCATCTCTTGAAGTAAAGATATATTCTTTCATTTTTGGATTCCATCTTTTTGTTTGATGTCCAAAATGTACACCTGCTTCTAGCAAGTAACTCATTGATACAACTGGCATTTCTTTTTCCTCCTTCGTTTTAACCTCCAAGTTCTTCATCTTTATATTTCATCCTCTTCGGACACTCGAAACATAAATCCAAACTTGTGCGTATTTTCTTTCCTTGTTCGAAAAGCCGTATATATTATAACACACAATTATTATATGATACAAGGTGTTTTTTTATATTTTATAAAGAAAAAATGATAAAATTATCATTTTTTTAATACTTAAAATTATATAGTGAAACCGTTTTTTTCCTTTACTTCTGAAGACGTATAAAAAGGACTATTTACTATCTGTTTAAATCTCTCATAATTAGTTACCTCAGATGGTGTTAAAGGCTCATTATTTTCTATCTTACTAACAATTGAATTTGATTTTTGGATTAATAAATCATAAACATAATCGAAAAACTCTTTTCCCGTATACTCTTTAATAAATAATTCCAACAAACTTTGATGCTTAAGCCAACTTCTCATAAACTCATCATCGTCAAAAGTTTTAGGACAAGGCCCGTTAACAAAGGTAGGCTTAACCATTAATCCACAAGATGGCCTTTCATCTTCATCATAAAAACATCCATTTTCACCAAGCATTTTGCAAGGTCCACCACTGGTAAATAAATCAACTACGTCCTTATCTTTGTTTCTTGCCCTTAAAAACAAAATAAGAGTCCAAGCATCTTTATTAAAGCTTAAGTTTTTAACGGGAAAAGCATCTATTGAAATATTTCCTTTTAATAATTCTTTTTTTATAGTTATATATTTCATCTTTTTAAAGTCACTAGGCATGTACATACAACCAGAAACCTTACAACAAGAACCTTTACATTTAGAACACAAATCTTTGTTTATATAAATATTTCCCATAATATTATTCATCCTCCTTAAAGCATAATGTCTGTAGTATTATACTTATAACACTTTAAAAGTCAAGAAATTAATCTTGACTTACTTTTTAGAAAATTTTTTAACATAACAATTTTTAAATCCTACACAATAATAACCAGCTGGCTTACCATATTCATCATGCATTTTTTCAGAAGTAGGCACCTTACAACTATTATTAACGCATAAAAGACATCCCTTGTTTTCATCTATATAATTTTGATCACAAGTAGACTCTAAGTAAATTCTTTTATAAAAACCCCCACGTTTCTTTTTCTTACTTATTCTTAATTTTTCTACATCACTTACATCAATGTTTTTAAAATCAGCTATTGCTCGCACTACTTCTAAAAGATCTGCAAGTTCTTCTTCTGTTTCTTCTTTTTTATTAGCGTTTATAACTTCATTAGCTTCTTCTAATAATTTATCATATAAAGCCTTTTCATATTCTTTATCATTTAAAGTTCTAGTCAAACTATATTCGTCATTTTCTTCTATTATCTCTGGAATCTTATCCCTAACTAACTTGTTAAATACTTTTTTCATTTTAACTCCTTTATTTCTGATAGCTCTCTGCTTAACTTTTCAAATATTTCATTTTCTTTAAATTTTGGTCTATCATATAAGATCCAAAAATCACTAGCTGACGAAGCATTTTCTTCTATTTCACGCGCTCTATCACCGTAAAATGGTAAATCTTCCTTTGCTTTTTCTAATGAAAAATATCCTTCTAAATCATAGACTTTAGCTTGCATATCACACTCTAACTTATCTACTAGATAGCAAAATTTAGCTTCCTTTGTTTTGCATTCATTAAACTCATCTATTATATTTGACAATTCTTCTTTAGAAGATAAAGAGTTTAATACGGTATCAACGCTTTCTTTTCCAATTTTTTCTTTTTCTTCCTTTGTAATACCTGATCTTATGGTAAAATCTGGTTTTAAAACCTCATCTAATTCGTGAATTGTAAGCATCTTTAAAACCTTGTACATATCGATATTTAAATCATATTCACTATCTATTGCAATAGATAACATAAGGCATCCATAAATATGCTCTGCAACTGATTCTAATCTATCTTTAGTTATTCCTATTTGAACAAAGCCTTCCCTTAATTTATACTTTAACTTATTTACGTATAAATAATAATTTATAATGTTTTTTGTTTTATCCATAATTTTTCTCCTTTTATAAATTAATTGGATTAAAGTCTAATTCCACTTTAATTTTACTATTTCCTTCATAAATTTTTAGCATTTCTTTTAATGCAGTATATAAGTTTTCATCCTTTTTATACTTTAATATAACCTGAAAATTATAAGTATTATTTATCCTTAATACATTTGCCATAGAAGGACCTAAAACAGTTGTATTAAAACTTAAATTTCTTCTTAAAAATAAACTTATTTTCTTAGCTTCTTCTATTCCGTATTTAAAGTCTTTTGAAGATATTTTAATTAACGTTAAAAAACAATACGGCGGATAACTTAAGTTTTTTCTAACCTTCATTTCCTTTTCATAAAATGATTTATAATCATGGTTTTGTGCACACAAAATGCTGTAATGATCCGGATTAAAGGTTTGTACTATAGCGCACCCTTCTTTTTCTCCTCTGCCTGCTCTTCCAATTACTTGATCTAGCAAACTAAAAGTTACCTCACTACTTCTATAGTTTGGAATATTTAAAGATGAATCAGCATTTATTACACCAACAAGCGTTACACAAGGAAAGTTAAGTCCCTTAGAAATCATTTGTGTTCCAACTAAAATATTATAATTACCACTGTTAAATTCTTCTATTATTCTATTATGAGAACCTTTAGTAGTTGTTGTATCAGCATCCATTCTAAGTATCTTAGAAAGAGGAAATATTCGTTTTATTTCTTCTTCTAATCTTTCAGTACCAAGTCCCATACTTGTTATATCACGCTCTTTACAAGATGGACAAACATCTAATTTATTTTCGGCATAACCACAGTAATGACATCTTAACATACCAGAAGTTTTATGATAAGTAAGCGTTATATCACAGTTAGGACATTTAAATGTGTATCCACAAGATTTACATGATAAATAAGTTGAATAGCCCCTTCTATTTAATAAGAGCATAACCTGTTCTTTTCTTTCTAATCTTTTTTCTATTTCATCCTTTAGTAAATCAGAAAAGATCATGTTACCCTTTCTTATTTCGTTTTTCATATCTACTATGGTAACTTTTGGAAGAGGCTTTTTATTTACTCTTTCTTCCATTTCCAAAAGGTTATAATATCCTCTTTTAGCTCTTGCATAACTTTCTATGGTTGGTGTTGCACTGCCGAGTACTATAGGGCACTTATGAGTAACCGACCTTTCACGTGCTATATCAAGAGTGTTATACCTTGGATTATTTTCCTGTTTATAGCTTTCTGAATGTTCTTCATCTATAATTATTATTCCAATGTTTTTAAGAGGTGCAAAAATAGCAGACCTTGCACCTATTACAACGTGAACTAATCCTTTTCTTATTTTTCTTATTTCATCAAACCTTTCACCATCTGATAAAGAAGAATGTAAAATGGCAATATTATCTTTAAAAATGCCTTTAAATCTAGCTGTTATCTGAGGAGTTAGACTTATTTCTGGAACAAGTATAATTGCATCTTTACCGTTTTTTATAACCTCTTTTACAACGTCTATATAAACCTCTGTCTTACCTGATCCCGTAACTCCATATAAAAGATTTATAGAAGATCTATTTAAATAGGATTTTAATTTTTTATATGTTTCTTCTTGCTTTTTAGTTAGCGTTATTTTTCTTTCATCTAAATTTGTTTTTACTTTTCTATATACTTCTTTATCATACTCTATAACTATTTTTTTATCTATTAGTTTCTTTAGTGAAGATTTACTTTTAATTTCACTTTTTAAAACTTCAGAATTATTTTTAAGTAAGTCTATAATATCCTTTTGAGCTTTTATTTTTATATCACTATCATCATAATTTTCATTTAATTTTACATAAGTTTTAGTCAAATAAGTTTTCTTAGACTTATGAGATGCCTTTAGTGCCTTTGGAAGCATTGCCTGATATGCATATATTAAAGGACATAAATATTTTTCACTCATAAACTTACCAAGTTTTAACAACTCTTCATTAAGCACAACTTCTTTATCTATTACACTTATTATGTCTTTTACCTCATATTTTTCTGGTTTATCACAATAAGATATTACAAAGCCCTCTATAATTCTATTATTAAAAGGAACTAAAACCCTTTTTCCAATAAGATCATGACCTAAATCATCTGGCACATGATATGTAAATGTCATATCATTTGATTTTACCTTTGTTTCAATTAAGACGTTAATATACATATCATCACCACCTGTATTTATTATAACATAAGAAAAAAGATGATGAATTACTTTTTATCCATCATCCATGTTTTTATTATTCATAAAAAATCATTTTGTATTAACACTTACTTCATTGTTAATTATCATTAATTTTTTCCACATTTTTATATACATAGTTTCCTTTGTCATTTTTTTGAAATGTCCACTTATATTTATTAAATGAATCTTTATTCTTTAATAAATTATCAGTTGTAAGTTTACCACTCACTTGTTCACCAGAAGAAAGATTATATGCATCTGCTGAAAAATCATACTCACCAACTACTTCATATATATACAATTTATCATCTTCTAAGTTATAATCATACATGGCTTTTACATAATCTATAACAGTACCCAAACCACCAGTTGAATCATAAAACTCATTATTTTTTGATGAATAATTATAAAGATTGCAATCTACTGATATGGTTGTATCATCTTCGAAAGTTACATTATAATCGAATAATTTAGCAACCATATTTTTTATTTCTTCTCCCGAATAACAATCTTCCGAATAATTGTTATACTTACCCACGCAACTTTTCTTCTTAAGATTTGAAGTTGCAATTGTAACCATATAGTTTTCTGGTAAGTTTTCTTGTAATGCACCTTTGTCTGTGTAAAATTCATCTAATGGTGGAGCATAAGTGAAATTATCATAATAACTATATATTTCTTTAACTATTTCACTTTCATTTTTAACCATGTTATCCTTTTTACTTTCATTTTTAACTGTATTATCTTTTTTATTTACTGTTTTTTTATTTTTATCATTTAACATGTATCCAATAAAAACTATAATTACCAAAACTAATAAAACACATATCACTTTAAATATATTTCTCTTTTTGATAGTTTCGTTACTTGGTCTACCAACATCATTTTTAAATACCCTCATTTTTACTCTCCCTAACTTTACTATGGATAACTACTTTTTTACATTTATCTTACATGTTTATAATATCAAAGTCCCCTCCCGAAGTCAATTTTTTTCAGTTGTTTGCAAAAAAAGAAGACTTATTTAAGTCTTCTTTATCCCCTTTTTATTAATTTTAATTAGTTAAGTAATCTTTTATTACCAGTATATTGCCATCCTTCAATAGATGTTTTAGTAGACCACTTATATTTTTGATTACAAACTGTTTTATAAGTTTTTTCAGCCTTTTTACTATCGCTTGTACTAACAGTTTTAAAGCATGTTGTACCATCTAAGTTATATCCACTATCACATGAATATGTAACTTTTTGTGTAGTTGTTGTTTTTGTACATTTATTACCATTTAAAGTATATCCTGGATAATCTCTACATGTATACTTAGTAACAGTACTTGTTTTTGCACAATGTAATTTATCTTCCGTTTGTACAGTTCCTGCTGGACAAGAACATACTTTAACCCTAGTTTTAACAGTACACTTTGTACCATTTAAAGTATAAGTTTTTGAAGAAGTATTTGCTGGACAATAATAGTCATGATATTTTACACACTTATTATCTCCAATAGATTCTGTTCCTGCTGGACAAACATATGTTGTCTTAGTTCTATTACAATACTTAGGATCACTTGTTTTAGTTGATCCAGAAGGACAACTATAAGATGTATTTGTCTTTACGCAAGTTTTATTAGATTTATTTAACTCATAAGATGAACCATACTTAGAACAACTTAATGAAGTTTCATATTTAACACATCCAGAACCAGTATCACTATATCCACTTGGACAATATTTAGATGAAGTTCCAGATTGCTTTCTACATTTGTTTCCATCATATAACGTATATCCTGGGTAAGCATCACAAGAATAACTATAACCTGTAGATACTTTATTATATTTATAGTACTTGTAATATGTAACAGTTACATCACAAGCAGTAGCTCCTGGGCAATATAATTCTTGCCATTGGTCTACTAAAATTACTTTCTCATTATCATTTACATATGCTAATCCTGGGTTTCTATCAACTATTGTTGAAACATATTCCCATTTTGTTCCAGTAGAGTATTTATCTGCTGTTATAACGTCATAGTTTTGAACTACTTTGTAACTTGACTCAGTTTTCTTAGTTGTTTCTATAGCAGCTTTAACATCATATGAATATGTTTTATTGGCAGTTATAGTTTCTGTTACAGTTCTTTTTTCAGCAGTGTAAGTTGTCTTTTTATAACCAGCATTTATTGTAGAAGTTAAATATTCATTTCTACAACTTGCATCTTCTAACTTAGTTGAACTATCAGTAACTGCTTTTGCAGCCTTAGTATCAGTAGAAGTTACGTTAGCAATATGCTTCTTAGCATCTACCCTAACTACTTTAGAACCATTCTTAACACAAGTATCTCCTGCTAAATAGTATCCTGATTGACATACATATTTATCAAATTTTTCAGTACACTCATTCTTAACAAATTGATATTCGTATATTTTATCAGTTCTTTTAGTAGTTATTTTTCCAGTATAAGTTGTTTTCTTCTTAGAAGTTTTCTTTATATCACCAGCATAACCTGATTTAGCCGTAGTTTCTAGCATCTTACACTTATCACTACAAATATCATAACATCCATAATGTTCAATTATATAATCTTGTTTATCAGTACAAGATAAATTTACCTTTATAATGTATTCATTTTCTAACTTAGTAATTTCAACGTAAGAATCATCCCTGCTACAATATTTACCATTTGAATCAGTTAAAGGTAATATTAAATGATTATCAATCATTTCACGTAACGTCATTCTTTTAGAATCATTGATATTCTTAGGTAATCTTTCTAAAGTGTAGTAAGATTTTGCAACATCCTTCATTCTATCAATATTATCTGCAAAAATTTGGTTATTAAGTGGTTTTAAATCTGGCATTGGAAAAAGCCAAATAAGTAAGAATATAAAGATTATTATAAGTATTAATCTTATTAAAATATCCTTAATAGTTAATCCTCTATTAGTTTCCATCAAAACTCCCCCTTTTGTTTGAATGCCCTATATATTAGCACTTTTTTAGTCAAATGTCAATATTTTTTTATATTTTACAATCAATCATATACCTCACCATAATTATAATACTATTTAGAAAAGAAAAAAAGACTTAATTTAAGCCTTATTTACATTTTTTTAGTAAAACTATTATCATCTGATTTTTTGCTTTCTAAATCATAGTTATCTTCTTTGAAGATGTCATAATCAATATAACTTTTATAACTTTGTTTCTCTTCCCTTGCCTTTAAAAAACTATAATAGGAAAATCCCAACTGTGCAACACAAAATCCAATATATGCATAAAGTAAAGATCTTTTAGACTGATCATAGTTCATAGCAGTTTTACATACATCTAATAGATTATAACCATAAAGCATTAAACTAGTAGCTCATAATATATTCCATCCTATAACTCTTCTACGAATTTTCTTATTATGCTGTTTTATTATTTTATTCTTTTTTTGGTACGCTAATTTTCTTAACTCCTCTTTTGTCATAATAAAATTTCCCCCTTTATTTGAATGCTCATATACTAACAATTATTTAGTCAAATATCAATATTTTTTACATGACATTAATTATATGCATCACCATAATTACAACACTATTTTAAAAAGAAAAAATGACTTAATTTGAACTTTTTTACATTTTTTTAGTAAGACCATTTGATCTTTCTAAAGAAGCATTTTCATCTGTATAAAATGAAATTGCTTTTAAATACTGATTAACATACTCATCACTACTTATGCTAAGACCATAATACATTCTTTTTTCAATGTCAAATTGTTTGGAATATTCTTTTAGATCTAACAATATATCATCTGATATTTTTTGTTTTCTTTCTTATCAGTGATAACTGCGAAAGGTGTAACCTCTGAACCAGTACCAGAAGAAGTAGGAATAGCTATAAAGTAGGCTTTTTCGCCCATCTTAGGGAATGTGTAGATACGTTTTCTTATATCCATAAATCTCATAGCCATATCCATAAAGTCAACTTCAGGATGTTCGTACATAACCCACATAATCTTGGCAGCATCCATAGCAGAACCACCACCGATAGCAATGATACAGTCAGGCTCAAAGCTGTTGATAGCCTTAGTTCCTTCAATAGCACATTCTAATGTAGGGTCTGGTGCAACATTGAAGAAGGTTGTGTGTGTTATGCCAAGTTCATCAAGCTTGTCGGTAACGCACTTAGTGTAGCCATTCTTATATAAGAACTGGTCTGTAACAATAAATGCTTTCTTCTTGCCTAATACAGTCTTTACCTCGTTAAGTGCAACAGGAAGGCAGCCTTTCTTAAAGTATACCTTTTCAGGTGCTCTGAACCACAGCATATTTTCTCTCCTCTCAGCAACAGTCTTAATATTAATAAGGTGCTTTACGCCTACATTTTCAGATACAGAGTTACCGCCCCACGAACCACAGCCAAGTGTAAGAGAAGGTGCTAACTTAAAGTTATAAAGGTCACCGATACCGCCTTGTGAAGAAGGTGTATTAATAAGAATACGGCAGGTCTTCA
>OGPT01003372.1_pt1 | contig 11563 bp, 9 predicted proteins | sample 1552951 | NCBI WGS metagenome assembly OGPT01 (sample SAMEA2580224, study PRJEB22360) | human gut metagenome | biome: human gut; feature: human-associated habitat; material: faeces | place: Denmark | collected 2008/2010
GATAGTGTAAAGGCTATCGTTCATTGGGCTTTAACAGCTCAATTGCCCGCTCAAATAGAGTTGAGCGAATCGGAGAATATATTCGATGTTAAGAAGTACGTACAAGCGAATATACACGATATAAACCAGCATTTCCCCGACCCGTTCTACAATCCGGCTATTGATAGGCTGTATCGGTTGAAAGAGGTTATAGAGAAATGAATAAAGACCCTAAGCGGAAAATATTATTCAAGAACTTTGCACAAGTCATTAGGATTGTGTACATTTGTGGTGGCGTTGGGGCGGCTTTGGTCGCCTTTTTTCTTTTCTTCCATATCTTAGCCCTCCATCAATTTTTTAATGTCACTTTCTTTGTAGAATACTTTGCTGCCTCTTTTCACTTTCTTGAGATACCCGGTTTTGTCCCATCTCCATAGTGTTGAGAGGTCAACCCCTAAACGTTTAACCGTTTCGCTGGCAGTCAAATACTTTTCCGGCTGGGTCGTGTCTTTGGATTTGGTTTCTTCGCACCATTGCAGGAACGCTTCTTTAAGGTCAAGCGCATTGATTACTAATTGTACATTTGCGCCACTCCTTAAAATTTCATTTATATTCATAACTAACAATTTTTAAGTAGGATATGACTTCATCATCCTTTCTGTGGGCAAAGATACAAAATAATACACCACGCTACAAAAAAAGGAAATGGTCTTAAATGGTCTGTTAATTTAGGCCACTTAAAACCATTTGAACATATTGTTTTCCCTTTACTTTATTTTTTACCATAGTGATACCTCATAGAGAGCACATAAACCGTGATTATTTCATCATTAACTGAATAGATAATGCGATGTTCCGAATTTATACGCCGAGACCATTTGCCGGACAAATCATATTTCAGAGATTCCGGTTTGCCTATTCCGGTATAAGGGTGTTTGGCAATATCTTCAAGCAGTGACAATATTTTATTTATTATAGCCTTATTACCGCTTCGTACAAAATATTGGTATTCTTCTTTTGCTTGTGCGGAAAGTGTTATTTTGTACATACAACGCGATTTAAAAAGTCTGACATACTTTCTCCCTCATGTTGAGAAACGCAATTTCCATTCTTAATATCTTCTTCCCCTTTTCTGATAGCTTCCATCGTTGCCGGAGATTTCATTATATATTCAGTTTCTTTAATAGAGTTATATTCATCTAAAGATATGACAACAACGCTTTCATTGCCGGCACGGTGCACCAGCAATGGCTCACTGTCATTTATCACACCATCGAGATAGTGTTTAAGGTTGTTTCTTAGTTCTGAATAGTTGGCTGTTCTCATAATTTACTTGTTTTTATTGTTTTGCACAAAAATAGGTACTTATTTTTGTACTTACAAGAAATGGTGAATATATGAATTTAATTTAGACTAATTCTAAATAATTTTATATCTTTGCGTTATCATGTGATGTTGCATGACACCCAATATTAGGACTTATGGCAAACGAATTTATAATTACCGATTTAGTCGACAAAAAAGCCGTACAACAATTAAAGGAACTCCGTCTTGAATTTGATAGTACAAAAGGGTCTTATGTGGAGCTTGCTAAGGAGTTGGCGCAAGGAGTAAAAACTAATCCCAAAACATTTGATGAACTTTCCCAAAAAGCACGTAATTATACCTCGCTGTTGGAGAAATTGAATAAGACGCAAGAAAATATGGCATCTATTCAGGCGAAACAACTTACCGTGCTACGTCAAGTATCTCAGCAACTAAATTCAATGTCATCTTTGCAAAAGTTAAACCTTTTGTTCGAACAGTCCGCCAAAAATATCAAGAATGCAAGTGATATGCTTGCCGGATTATCTTCCGTATCCAACCAGGTGTCTTCGGCGCAGGATAATGCGGCTAAAAGCACCCAAACAGCAAGTAATATAATAAGCCAGGCATCCACTCAATTGCAGGCGGCAAATATGAACTATGCTGCCATAATCGACACCGTACAGGCATATGATGGCGAAGTTACTAAGTTAACGGCTGATACCATAGCCAATAAAGAGGCTATGAAAAAGATTGATGCGGATATTAAATCTCTTGGAAAATCTTATAAAGACGGAGAAATTACTTTGTCTGAATATATAAGGCAGTCTTCGCTATTAAAACAAAGGCATACGGAACTGATGGCGCAAAATCAGCAATATTCGGCTTTGATAAAAAATCATTCCACGGCAATTATTTCAGCTTCCGGCAGCTATTATGAAATGAATGCCGCCATGCTTGAGTTGCAGAAAAGATATAAGGCGTTGAGTGAAGCTGACCGGGAAAGTAGTGTCGGGAAGAATTTGATAGCGCAAGCCAATGCTTTGAATAATAAGTTGAAAGAAATTGACTCTCAATTTGGGAATTATCAAAGGAATGTAGGTAATTATGCGTCCTCTTGGAATGGTTTGCAGATGCAAGTTCAACAAATAGCCCGTGAACTTCCTAATGCGGCATTAGGACTTAATATGTTTATTATCGCTATATCTAACAACTTGCCCATGTTGATAGATGAAATAAAAAGAACGTCTGATGAAGTCCAAAGGCTAAGAATGGAAGGGCAAAAAACGGTTTCTGTTTGGAAACAATTAATGGGGGCTGTATTTTCTTGGCAAACAGCAGTAGTTGTCGGTATTACAATTTTGACGGCTTATAGAAATGAAATATCAGATTGGGTTGCGAGTTTGTTTAGAGGAAAGAAGGCATTGGATGAAATAATTTCCGTTCAAGACAAATTAAGGATAGCTCAAAAAGGAGCTATTCGTGATACAATAGAAGAACGTATCAAATTAGAACTATTATATAAGGCTGCTACCGACAATAAAAAAGCTATGGAAGAGCGTATCGTAGCCGCAAATGAATTAAAAAGTACTTTCCCTAAATTATTTGATAATTATACAAAAGAACAAATAATGACGGGGAATGCAAAAGACGCATATAGATTATTAACAGCACAGATTATCGCTACCGCCAAAGCTAAACGGGTAATGAATGAAGTGACAAAAGCCGCAACAAATTACGAGGAAACCGAGTTTAAACGGCTTAATCAAGTTTATACTGTCGAAAAAGCACGTGCAGAATATCAAAAGTTTGTAGATACGGGATTATCGAGAACAGAAGCAGGTATAGATGCAAAAAAGAAACTTGAAGCGGAAGAAGCAACTTTGAAAGCCTTAAAAGAGCAAAGTATTCAGTATAAGAACCAAATGGATGATTTGGAAAAATTAGTAGATGTAAAAGCATTGGTTAATGACCCGGGTAAAAATAATAAAGCTTATGACGATGAAAAAAAGAAAGCGGAAGAATACGCTGAATATATCAAGAGGATAACAGAGGATTTATCCAAATCTAAAATAGAATTGATAGCTGATGGTAGAGAAAGAGAAATAGCTGAAATCAGTAAGGAATACGATGATAGGATTAAAGAGATAAAGGGTAGGACAGACGAAGAAATAGAGCTTCGGAAAAATCTTGAAACGCTGAAAGGAAAAGCCATTGCGGAAATAAACGATAAATACGATAAGGAACTGCTTGAAATAGAAAAAACAAATCTTGAAAACAGATTGGCTTCCATTGGGGAAAACTCGAATGAAGAATTAGACAAAAGGCTTAATCTCCAAATACAACTCAATAATATGATGCGTGATGCGGAAATAAAGGACGCTGAAAAGAATGGAGAGGATGTTGTGGCGATACGCATGAAGTACATGCAACGGGAGAATTCTCTCATAATGCGAAACCTCCAAGAAAGAATTGGGTTGATTGAGGCAAATACTGATAAGGTGGTAAACGAGCAGGAAACATCCGCCTTGAAAGAAGCCAATATCATAAAAAAACAATATGCAAATGGCGAAATAAGCAAAGAGGATTACGAAAAGAAATTATATGATATTGGGGTTAAGTATGCTAAGGCGCGTCTCCAGACTCTTCTTGCGGAAGCAAAAGCAGAAATGGCCCTTGTTGATATTAACAGTGAAAAGGCTAAGGAATTACAAGAAAGGATTAATAAAATTCAAGCGCAAATAGATGAACTGAATAATGACGATGCCAATAAAAAACAAAAAGAATGGATAGGCAAATTCAAGAGTGGTCTATCAGAAATGAATGATGCGGCAAGAGATACTCTTGGTGAAACGGCAGGAATATTCGAGGGGTTATCTGATATAATGGTTGACGTAGCAGAGGATGGAAAGTTAAGTTTTGAAAACATGGCGCAAGCCGTAGGAAAGATAGTATCAGGCATCACCTCGTTAATGACAGATATATATGACGCCCAGATAGAGAATATTGAAAAAGAACAAGAAGCCAACGATGAAGCATACGATAAAGAAATAGAACGTATAGAAGCCCTTGAAGAAAATGGTGCAATTTCCACCGAAGAGGCAGAAGCTCGCAAACGTGCAGCCGAAGATAAGACAGCCGCCAAAAATGCAGAGCTGGAAAAGAAAAAAGCTGCATTACAAGAGAAGCAAGCCAAATGGGATAAAGCAAATTCTATTGTTCAGGCAGGAATAGCAACCGCTTTAGCTGTGACAAAAGCACTTCCAAATTTAGTTCTTGCTGCATTAGTCGGTGCTATGGGAGCCGCCCAAGTAGCCCTAATAGCAGCCCAACCCATTCCCAAATATGCCAAAGGAACAAAAGACCATCCCGGCGGTTTGGCAATAGTAGGTGATGGCGGCAAGAAAGAGGGTATCGTAACTAATAACGGGCTTTTTATCACTCCTGATAAGCCGACATTGGTAGACCTTCCGGCGCATGCGCAGGTAATCCCTGATTTATCATATATCTATGACCGTAGCGGGCTTACTTCTGATTATGGTTTATTGGAACAAAAGCTAAAGAATATGAGAGAAGAGGGGATTGTTGTTAATGTAAACAACGATTACAGCCGACTTGAAAGAAAGATGGAAAGCAATACCAAACAATTGCAGAACATTGGTCGGATTATGAAGAAAGCCAACCATATCGCGGATTATAATTGGATTTCAAGCAGAGTATAAGATATGATATATAATGACTTAAACAAAATATGCCTTTCCCGCTTTATAGACATATTCCTGGGGGATATTGATAAGGTTGTTCAAGGCGGAAGATATAGTATCAGAGAAAAGGTTTTGGCGGCCGAGAAGCTATGCAATGAATACTTATCAATAATAGGGGGAAAGTCTGTTTCCGCCCAAATAAACCGGAAAAATGAAGTGCTGAAAATTCAAATCCGATTAAATTGCCTTGCCATATGTCAGGAACTCATTTCTTCCGGAAACTGGAGTGATGCTGTAGAAGTCATGTCTGCTTTGGGTTATAAATTCAGAGAGGACGAACATGATAAGATAAAGAACCGGATAAGCAGCGTTTCCGCTTCTGACAACTACCGCCTTGCAAAATTGCAGGAAACATCTCCTGATATAGGGAAAATAAAAATGGATAGGGAATATTTTACCAAAGAACGCGTTTCTTTAATGTCTCATGTAAAAATGCACATTGATGAAAACACGTTCTCCGCCAAAGAATATGCCTATATGGTCAAACGTATGTGTGATGACATAGATGCTATGATACGTTCAACTTCAAAAAAGAAATAGATATGTATTACAGATGTGAACTGTTGATAGGCGGAATGACATATGACGCCACAAATGAGCTTGTTAATTGGGACGATGTAGAGATGTCTTTCAAGAGAGGGGATTATGACGGAGTTGTTCGTAGTTTTTCCACAAAATTTGAGTTTGCCAACGGTGCTTATTCGCTATTGCTGAAAGAATATTTGTCGAATTACCTGAACTCATCCGCAACACTCGTGTTTTATACCCGGAATAACTCATGGCTGTTAAATGAAAAGTTCAGATGCGCTTTGGACTACTCCACATTTTCCTACAATGATACGACGTGCGAAATAAATGCCGTCGACAACAGTATCGCAAGATTGATTAAAGCAAAGAAAGGCACGCAGTATGAATACCCGGTAAAAGAAATAAAGGAGTCCCAGCCTTTGGATTATGACAGATTGTTGATGAACAGTGATATAAAATGGTCTATACCAAGTGACGCGGAAGAGCCTAATGTTTCCCATGTAATGACTGCTTATCCTAATGCTTATTATACTATTCCTTTTTATATGTTAGGACAACCGGAAATTACGACAAAGGACATTGTAGAGGTTTTTGATACGGCTGAAAACCGATTTGAAAGTACGGAAAGTCTATTCGGAGAATATCTGTTCAAAAATATATCTGACAGGGATTTGACCATACGGATAAAAGTAAAATTCAGTGTATTCATTACGTATCAGAGACCAGGCGTATCCTTCCCGATATATATACGGCTTTCCTCTTATAATGAAAATAGTAAAGAGCTTAAAATATATTATCAATCCGCTACAATTCAAACATTTAATACATACACTGTCGATATTGATGAGAATTTGACAATATCTCCAGGTGAGATGATTAATTTCAATATAGCACTTGCAAAATCTGACCCTATATATCAAAATTTTCCCGTTAATTTTAAATTCAACAGTCTTGACACACCGTTAAATATAAGTTTTTCCGAGCGTGGAAAATCTGTAAAAATAGATTGTATCAGTCCTAAAGTATTGCTTAACCGTTTACTGAGGTCTATAACTGATAAGAACAATGTAACGGGTGAAATCGCCACCGGAGTAGATGAGCGTTTAGACATGGCGATGATAGTTCCGGCAGAAAGCATACGAGGACTTCCCAATGCCAAAATATATACATCTTATACCAAATTCGCCAATTGGATGAGCGCGGAATTTGGGTTTGTCCCTGTAATCGGTGACGAGAAGGTGACATTTGTTCATCGTGATACTTTATTCCAAGATACAGAAATAAAGGACTTGCAGGACAGCACTTCCGATTTGGAATACAATGTGAATGCCGGACTGGTTTATTCGGGGGTAAAAGTCGGGTATGACAAACAGGATTACGACAGTGTAAATGGTCGCGATGAATTCCGCTTTACCAATGAATACACCACCGGCATTACATTGACAGATAACGTATTGGAATTAGTTAGCCCATATAGAGCCGATGCTTATGGTATGGAATTTCTTGCGGAAAAAAGAGGTGAAGATACGACTGACAGCGACAGTGATAATGATATATTCTTTGTTGGAGCATCACTTGACGGAGAAAAATACAAGCTTGTAAGGGATGGATATACAATATCCGGTGTCATATCTCCTTCTACTATGTTCAATGCCATGTATTCCCAAAGGTTTATGATTGAAGCAAACGCAAGGTATATAGGTGCTTTTGCCAACGCGTTGGAGTTTACATCATCTGACGGTAACAGTGATGTGACAATCAATGGAGTTAGCGAAAGGTCGAGCATTGTATTGGAAAACAAACTGTTCACAGTAGGAGAACTTTCCGTCAAGACCGGAGATTTGGAAATACCGTCAGACTTGACGGGTTACATTCGGGTGGAAAAGAACGGGCGTATCTATAAAGGCTACGTAAAAAGTGCAAGCTATAATTATGGACGACCGGAAGCGGTAAAATATTCTTTGATAGTCAAGAGTGTGGATTAATAGATGAGGAGATTTCATATAAGTCTATCAGGCACTCGTTATTTTACAATGTATTATTTGGAATTGGTCTAAATAGTATGTATATTTGCGCATGATGTGTGAAGTTACACATCACTATAAAAGGACGAAAAGACATGGTAAAAGTTGGTGATGTTTGCCCTCTTTTTTTCTCACCTGTAAAAGATAAGTTTGGGCTTGATATGGACTATATTCAGAAGTTCCACGCTTCTGATAAAATCCATATACAGGTATTCACTAATGCTTCTGAGGAAGTTTCAGCGAGCCTGAACAATCTTGCCGCAGGAAATTCTACACCAATATCACTTTCCACATATAATCATAATGACAATGTAGTGATGTATTACGCCATTCTTCGAGACTTGGAGGATGCCGTATATACGGTTACAATCAACGAAGATACATCAGAACCTTTTATCGTATGCTCCTCTGATGACTTGTTAGAGGAAACTGTGCTTATCCGTTATTCCCATAAAAGCAATAACTCCGCTTTTGATAACATATTTTGGGTAGATGATATTCAGCAAGTATTTAATTTTCGTGTGGAAGCAGGATTTAAACCTGGAGGATATTCCCCTCGAATAGATAATGAGCAATATCGCAACCAAATGCAAGAGATAGAAGAATTATACGCAGTACCTTATGATGTATATAATCTTACAATAGGAAATTCAAACGGTGTCCCTTATTGGTTTGCAAAACACATAAACCGTATTTTATGCCTTTCTATGGTGGAAATTGACGGGACAAGATATGTCCGTTCGGAAAGTTCTGTTCCGGAAATGACGCAAGTTATTGAAGATAGCCAGTTGTTCCATATAAATATGGCTCTTGAATTACAGAATAACGATATTGCAGGTATTGGTGGCTCTCCTGAAGCTGGTTCTTCCGCCTCTTTCCCCGCATTCCTGATAGACCACGCCAAAGATGGAGAGATGTTGCAATTCAGCGCAGAAAAAGCTGCATTTACTAATGTTGATAAGGTTGAGGTATGAAAAAAAGGCTTAGTAAAATATTATGGTTTGGTGATGCTCTTAATGAAAACAATCAGGCAGCTCCCCCTGCTTTATCTCCGAGTGATGAAGAGCATTTACAAGGTCTGAATCTCGGGGAAATATATATATGCGTCGCAGATGCCGACCCAGCACTGTTCATCAGGACTTCCGCCGACCGAATTGTCTACTTTAAGGCTCTTGATATAGAGGCTTTATCCAAGTTCTTTATAAGAAAAGACAGACCGGACGAAGCTGGATTTTTAATAAAGTTCTTAGGCGGATTATTTTCAGACTACATCCAGTCCATGAACTTTTCTTCCGGTGCTCTCGGCGAAGGCTTTGTTATTAAAGTAGACAGCAAGACGGGTAAATCCTACATTGAAGTGGACGAACTCTTTGTGCGTATCAAAGCGATGTTCTCCGAACTGGAGATAAAGAAACTCTCTTATGCAGGCGGGAACTACATGTTCACCGCTGCCGGAATGAAATGCGGAAAGGTTGAGGAACACGAGGATTTTTGGCGGTGCTATCTGCTGGTTGATGATGGGGAGACGGCTATCGAGAACCCGTTCAAGGAAGGCGACCAGATACGTTTTCAAGACTTCAATATCAAGCCGGGTGTCTACGAGAATGTATCCAACCGTTACTATTGGCGCCTATGCGTAGGTGTTGGCGAGGACTACATAGACCTTAGCAAGACGGACTGTGATGCAAACAGCGACATACCGCAGGAAGGTGATAGTCTTGTACAACTCGGAAACAGAACAGACAAGAAGCGTCAGAACGCAATCACCTTGTCCGTATATGGCGATGATGCACCGAGTATCCACCAGTATGCAGGAATAAATTCTTATTCTTTAGCAGGTAAGGAAGTGACGGTTATCAGTCCGCAAGGCAACAAGTTCAAGGGAGACTTTATCTTGAAAACGGGAATAAACATTATGACCCAATTCAAGATACTGGAAGATTTGATTTACTCTGAAATCTCCAAAGTGCTTGACGAGGTGCAGGCAAAGGATAATTATCTGTACAATGCATCATTTGCAAGCAATACGAACGGTTGGGAGACAAAGAACGATGTTCGTTTCTTTACTGTGAACGGAAAGTTCTTATTAGTGAATGGGGAGTTCTATTCCCGTAAGGATGCTATGGCTGCCATTATCAGAGACGGGGATAGAAACGTGCTTCGTATCCTTTCTTCCGGAATAAAACAGTCCAATGCGGATTTAGCCAATAAACCGACCTATGAGGAAGGGGAAGAACCGAAGAAGTTCTTTATCTCTTTCCGGTATAAGGTAGCTACAGCCGGAACGCTGACAATAGGATTTTCCGGTCAGAACCTGCATTTCACCGAACGTCTTGAACCAGGTGAGGAATACGCAATGAAGGAGTATTCCGGCACATGGGACGGAACGGGCGATTTTGAGTTGAAGTTCACGGGGGATATATATATACATTCGCTGGCTCTTGCCGAAAACGCATTTGAGGATTTGTATACTAAATTAAGTTCCGAAATAAAGCAGACAGCGGAAAGTATCAGGTTGGAAGTAAAGAAACTTTCTGAAAGTAATAATCAGAAGTTCTCACAGATTGAGCAGACAGCGGAAAACCTCAAATTGTCTGTTACAAAAATAGAGGAAGATGTAACGCAGTTGGGGCTGGACATCAATGGAGTTACCGATGAACTTAAATTATATGTCAAAAAAGACGGATTAGGTTCAGAAATCAATGTGGCACTTGATAACATTTCCGTGGTTTCCAAAAACATATACTTTACCGGAGATATATCCGCCAACGGGAATGTGTCTATTCAGGCAGACGGGACAATAAAGGCTATTGGTGGATATTTTGAAGGAGAGATAAATGCAAACAGCGGGGTGTTTAAAAATGTAAGAACTCCTAACAACTCTTTGGTGATAGACGAAAATGGGAATGTTAGCATTGTTGGCAAAATATCAACCGCTTCGTCAGGTACAAAAATAGAAATAAACCCAAATTCAAACAGCCTAAAATTTTATAATTCAAAAGGATATGATGTGGGTGGAATTTCATTCCTTGATAGTGGAGGCGGAGGTACTTCTGTTACTTACCCAAGATTAAAATTGGACAATATAGCAAGTGATGGCAACTTAACTGCGTCTACCACCCTTTTTGCAGGGTCATTGTCAATGATTTCAAATTTAAGTGGGTCAAGATACCAAGTGTCTCTTGGCATCGACGGACTTTCTTTTTATAAAGATGGAAGATTAACTAAATCATACCCAAGCTCATGAAAAAGATAAATTTTAAACAATTACTGATTGCTACGGACATTACCCGTAAGCATTGTGAAAATATAGATTGTAGAGAGAATTTTGCGAATGTATTATACCGGAACGGTAACGGTATCGCATCACATGCACTCGCTTTGAAGATATACAACTCCAATGAAGAGACAGAGTATAGTGATGAAGAAGTGGCCCTGATACAAGAGCATGCAAATGCTTTTTGCAAACCTTTCTTCATTGACGCGCTCAATCGTGCTATCAACAATCAACCGGAAGAAGCAACCGATAAACAGGAATAATTATGGCTTGGACAGAACAGGATTATCAAGAAATAGTTGCCCGCCTTATGGCTAACTCCATAGGGGTTAATGAAGTACCGAATGCGGACAAAGCGGATGATGTAACGTCATTGCCTGCATTTAAACCTTCAGGAAGCAACAGTGAAGCTTCTGTGGTCAATTATCCTTTAGAATTTTTGAAAGGAGAACAAGGCGAGCCAGGTATACAAGGCGAACCTGGGAAGTCATTTAAGGTAGCCGGCGAATACGCCACCCTTGAAGCCTTGAAATCCGCTGTTCCCGATGGTTCGGCAGTTGACGGGTTCATGGCTGTAGGTACGGAAACCCCTTATGATTACTACGCATGGGTGAACGGCGAATGGGTAAGCCAGGGGAAGATTGGCGGCATGGACGAGGCGCCAACTGATGGAAAGGCATACGGTC
>OGPT01003376.1_pt1 | contig 11550 bp, 9 predicted proteins | sample 1552951 | NCBI WGS metagenome assembly OGPT01 (sample SAMEA2580224, study PRJEB22360) | human gut metagenome | biome: human gut; feature: human-associated habitat; material: faeces | place: Denmark | collected 2008/2010
GTACATAGTGCATACCACATAACGGTAGGCGGTCAATCCTGCTCCCAGAAATGGGGGTGTTACATATGGAAAGTTATGTTACTTGGTCTGATTTAATTCAGCTTGGTATATTGATAATTGCTATTATCAAGCTTTTCAATGATAATAAAAGGAAATAACCGCCCCACGACCAAATAAGGCGGTTATTTCATAACTAAACATCTTTGGGAGCGACCGTTTTGTGATACGCTCTATCCTTATTTATATTATATAACATAAAAAATATATGTCAATCTATAAAAACTTGATTTTTCAAAAACAAAACCGCACGAAAGTTAAATACCTCGTGCGGTTTTTGTATAGGAGGAATATAAATATATTCTTACACTCTATAAATTATTTTTGATTAACTGCGGGGTCATAGCGGAGAAATTCTATTGTATGATGACCTCTGCCTTGAGTTGCCTGTCGGATAAAGGTTGAGAAGTCGCTTGTTTCTGCCATAGGAATTTCTGCTTCGATTGTCTGATAGCCGTTTCCAGCAGGATTCATACCGTAAACACGACCTCGGCGTTTATTGATTTCGCCCATAACATCGCCCATTGCGGAATCAGGCACAGTAGCCTTTAATGTGCCGATTGGTTCAAGGAGAATTGGGTCTGCACTTTCCATAGCCGTCTTGAATGCAATAGCCGCAGCCATTTTAAAGGACATTTCGGAGGAATCAACAGGGTGATAAGAGCCGTCATAAAGAGTAGCCTTAACACCAACAACAGGATAGCCAGCAATAGGACCTTTCTGCATACACTCACGCAAGCCTTTTTCAACAGCAGGGAAAAAGCCCTTAGGTACAGCACCGCCGACAACTCTTTCATCAAACTCAAAATCGCCGTCAAATGGCTCAAATTCTATCCAGACATCACCAAATTGTCCGTGACCGCCAGTTTGTTTCTTGTGCTTGCCTTGTGCCTTAACCTTTTTGCGGATAGTTTCACGATAAGCTACCTTAGGTGTGCTGAGTGTTACCTCAACACCAAATTTACTCTTTAGCTTGGATACGATAACATCAATATGCTGTTCGCCGAGAGCAGTAAGAATCATTTCGTGAGTTTCGTTATTTGTTTTAAAGCGAATTGTTGGGTCTTCCTCAGAAAGTCTTAATAAGCCCTGAGCGACCTTTTCCTCATCACCCTTATTCTTGGGATAAACTGCCTTAGAATAGGAGGGTTGAGGATATTCAATGCCCTCAAGGATAACCTTTCTTGCAGGAGCACAAAGAGTATCGCCTGTATTGGTAGATTGTAATTTTGCCGCCGCACCTATATCGCCAGCGGTAATATATGGAGTATCTATGAGCTTTTTGCCACAGATAGTCATAACCTTGGTTAAACGCTCAATCGTACCTGTACGCATATTCATAATCGGAGTTTCAGGGGAGATTTTGCCTGAAATAACCTTAAAGTAAGACAGCTTGCCGACAAATGGGTCTGCAACAGTTTTGAAAACGATTGCAGCTGGCAGAGCATTTTCATTTACAGAAAGCTCAACAGGATTGCCCTCGGTATCAAGTGCAAGCTCTTCTGATTTATCCTCAGCAGATGGAGCAAGCCAGATAAGACCGTTCAAAAGCTGTTCAATACCGTATGTAAGGAGTGCGTCACCGCAGAATACAGGACTGATTTTTCCCTCTTTAACGCCCTTACTTACGCCGACAATGATTTCTTCAGGGGTGAAGTCCTCGCCTGAAAAATATTTCTCGAACATTTCGTCACTTGTTTCAGCGACAGCCTCACAAATAGCGGTTCTAAGACCTTCAAGACGATTTCCCATATCAGGAAGTGGAACAGTTGTGATTTTTCCGTTCTCATATTTATATGCTTTATACTCAAGAAGATTGACATAGCAATCTGCCTGACCGTCAACTATATAAGGAACGACAACAGGGCAGACGGACGGACCGAATGAGGCTTTAAGATTTTCAAATACACGATAGAATCTTGCACTCTCATCGCAAAGACCGTTTACAAAGAAAATCTTTGTCAAACCACGCTTATCAGCGGCGGCAACAGCCTTTTCAGTGCCGACACAAACACCGCTTTTGCCAGAAACAGTAATAAGAACTGAATCAGCGGCACGAACGCCCTCATAAAGACCTCCCTCAAAGTCGAATAATCCTGGGGTATCTATAAGATTTATTTTATGATTTTTCCACTCTACTGGAGCAGTAGCCGCTACAACAGAGCTTTTTCTCTTAATTTCTTCAGGGTCGCAGTCAAGTATGGTATTACCCTCAGATACCTTGCCGAGGCGTTCCGAACCACCACAGGTATAGATAATAGCTTCAGCGAGAGAGGTTTTACCAGAACCGCTATGACCAGCAATAGCGATGTTAAGGATATTTTTTGCATTATATTGTTTCATACGAGTTTAATTCTCCTTTCGTAGGTGGGCAAAAATCTAAGAGATTTCACAAAGATAGTTGCATAATAATTTATAACATATTATAAATTATTTATGCAAAAAATACAAGAGGAAAATTGAAATTTTTTGTAGGATAGTAATTAAATATTGTAAAGCGAAAGAAAGAGCTTTTAAGATTATATTTTTACATTATAATAATGCTCTAATATGCCTTTATATCCGATGCCCTCTTTAGCCATCTCATTTGCTCCATATTGGCTCATTCCCACATTATGCCCATAGCCTTTGACTTCAAACTGAAATTCCTTGTTGTACTTAACACTAAAGCAAGCACTCCTTAATCCCAAAATTTCCCTCACTTTGCTACCGCTAAATTCAACACCTCCGATTTTAATGCACTTAACACTTCCTGAATCGGTTAATTTAATATCGCTAATCCATTTATCAGCACTTTCTGAAAAATTGACAGTATCTGAATTTTCCTCAAAAGCTTTTTTGAAATCCTCCGCAGAAATAGCTTTTTCGGATTTATAATTTGGAGCAAAGGCATCATAGGGGCTTGAAACCGCCGTAAGATAAGGTAAATCCTTGCCGAAAATATCCTTAAAGCTGTCAGTTTTTCCGCTGGAAATCGCAAAATATGTGCAGGTGATAAGCTCGCCTTTATAGGTTAAAACCTCACCCTTTACATCTTCAACAGTGCTTTTATATTTTGAATAAATTTCATCATAGCTTTCTCCGCAATCCTCTTTCATTCGGTCTGGCGTGAGATAAATTTGTTTTTTTGATAAATCCGCCGAAAAATCCGCACCGTTCAATTCTTGGTGAGGATTGGCTCTCTCATCAGCTCTTTTTTTAGCATAACAAGTGTATGTAGCAATGCATTGAGCTTTTAGAGCCTCAGGTTCATAGCTTGGAGGCATTTCTGCGGCGACTGCCCCGATTAAAAATTCCTCGTCTGTAAGGGTGAGAACTTCATTTGTAGAGGTGTCGAGAATTTTAAACCTTCCGTCGGCGGATATTTTATCGCTATTGCTTACTTTAATAAGGCTTTCTTGCGAGCTTTCGGAAGCCTTGGCTTCTGATGATGTAGCCTTGCTTTCGGTTTTAGAAGGGGCTTTTTCTGTTTTACTTTCAGACTTGGAGCTTTCAACCTTTGATAAAACACCAGATGTATCAGTGTTTACAGGTTCTTCTAATCCGTATGAAGCACCAATCGCAAAAAGTGGCAAGCTTGCCATTAAAACAAAAATAGCTGTGCAGATTAAAAATTCACGCTTAATTTTCATAATTTCCTCCCTTTTGACATATAAATGAAAGAATTTACTATAATAGTTTCAATAACGACAGAGTATATTCCGAATAAATCGTTTATAAAGATTTTATTTTGAATTTTAATTAACGATTTCTTGCAAAAAACTGACAATAAATTATAAATTCCGCTATGGCTAATTATGTAAAGTAATGAATATTTTTTCGTATGCTCTTACTTTCTTGACAGCATAAAGTAATTAGAATAAAATATAATTTATGGCATATTGCCGACAAAGTATCTACAGTACTTTTTAAGAATATAAATCGGAGGCGTTGTTTTATGACACTTGCAAGCACTGACTTCACTAATAGATTATCACAATTATGCGAAGAATATCGTCAGAATAACGGGTTTACTTATGAAGATTATACTACCTATAATGTTAAGAGAGGTCTTAGAAATCCCGATGGCACAGGCGTTATGGCAGGTCTTACGAGAATTTGTAATGTTCATGGCTTTCTTGTCGATGATGGTGTTAAGATTCCTGATGAGGGAAAGCTCACATATCGTGGGATAGATGTTAATGATATTATAGATGCCTGCATAGCAGAAAACAGATTTGGCTATGAGGAAACAGCCTGGCTTTTAATGTTTGGTAAATTGCCAACAAGGGAACAGCTTGAAATGCTCAAATACTTCCTTGCGGAGGCAAGAGATTTGCCGGAAAATTTTGCTGAGGATATGATTCTTAAAGCACCATCAAGGGATATTATGAATAAGCTTGCCCGCTCTGTGCTTGCTATGTATTCATTTGATGATAACCCAGATGATAACTCCCTTGAAAATATAGTTCGTCAATCTATTTCTCTCATAGCCTGTCTGCCTACAATTATGACCTATGCTTATCAGGTTAAACGCAGACATTTTGAGAATAAGAGTATGTATTTCCACCCGATTGATAAGAGCCTTTCTACAAGCGAGTCTATTCTTCACGCCTTGCGTCCTGATTGTCATTTTACAGACTCTGAGGCAAAGCTCCTTGACCTATGTATGATACTTCACGCAGAGCATGGCGGTGGTAATAACTCTACCTTTACAACAAGAGTTCTTTCATCTTCAGGCACAGATACTTATTCTGCTATTTCAGCGGCTATCGGTTCGCTTAAAGGTCCTCGTCATGGTGGCGCTAACATCAAGGTTAAGCATATGATGGACGAACTTCTTGCTAACATCAAGGATTTGACAGATGAGGAAGAAATTGCAGATTATCTCGGCAAGATTATTACTAAGGACGCTGGTGACGGTTCGGGTCTTATCTATGGTTTTGGTCACGCAATTTATACACTTTCTGACCCAAGAGCAAAAATCCTCAAGAAAAATGCTAAAAAGCTTTCTGCAGAAAAGGGTATGACTGATATTTATGAGTTCTATAAGAGAGTAGAAAAGCTCGTTCCAAGTGTTTTTGAAAATGTAAAGGGCAGTAAGAAGGTTATCTGTGCAAATGTCGATTTCTATTCCGGCTTTGTATATGATATGCTGGGGATTGAAAGCGACCTCTTTACTCCACTCTTTGCTGTTTCGAGGATTGCGGGCTGGTGCGCTCATAGAATTGAGGAGATTACATATGGTGGAAGAATTATTCGTCCAGCATATCGTTCTATGGTTAAACCTACAGGCTATGTTCCTCTTGATGAGCGTACAGCAGACTAATATTATGATATTAAATTTAAACAATTAGTAAAAAATCCTTTTTTTGTTGTGTGTAACATTGCAATTATCGGCGGTTTGGTATAAAATATAAGAATATCACTGGTGCATTTACCGTACAAATTTAAAAAGGAGTGCTAATTGAATGAAAATTAAATATAATTGGATTGTCCTTATAATAACGGCGGTCGCATCTCTTGGTTTAGGTGTATGGCGTTCTGTTGTTATTAATACTGGTGGAGAGTTTTTTCTTGATAAGTCTATGTATTCGATAGTTATTTTTGGCTTGATAGCTTCAGGCTTTATCATAGGAGCAATTCTTACCCTTCTCGATAGAGAAACTCCGCAAAATTATGATATTGGCAAGAATTTCTTTGCGGGTTTTTTTGGCTTGCTGATTTCAATTTGCTTTATTACTAATGGCATACTTGGATTTATGTCAATCTCAAATATTCCAGAAGATACTAATGCACTTTTCTATATCATAACAAATCTTTTTGAGATTTTGGCTGGTGGAGTGTTCCTTATGGAATCAGTTTCATCACTTGTTGGCAAAAATTTCTTAAAGACCAAACCGTTACTTACAGTTATAGTTCCAGTAATGTTCGCACTAAGACTTATAAATCTTTTCTTTGATTATACAAAGGTTTCTGTTCAAAGCTCAGAGATGTTTGATATAGTTGCAGTTGCTCTTGCAGCATTATTTATATATTATCACGCAGTTATGTTTGCAGGCTTGAAGAAAAGCTGTATAAAATCTCTGTTTTTCTTTGGTGTACCAATGATTTGTGCTTGCCTTGCATATGGAGCTGACATTATAGTTTCTGCTGTTCTTTCGGGTGAGTTTAAGATAAATGATAAGCTGATTATGGAGATTTCAGACATAATGCTTTGCTTTTATACAATTTCACTTCTTGCAGAGATTACAAGCAAGGCTGGTAATCAGTACCTTCATAAGCAAGCTGAGGAGCTTGAAGAAGCAGAAAAGGCAGAGCTTGATGAAAAATCTGATGCCCAGGAAGAGCCAGCTTATAGCTCCTTTGAGGATATAGCTTCTTTCGGAAAGTCTGCACCACATATTCGCAGAGAAACAATTCTTTCTGAGCCTGCTGCAAGTATAGAGCCTAAGCAAGAAGAACCAGAGGTTGCATCTCACGCAGATGCACTTCACAGCATACTTCAAAGTAATTTTGAACAGGAAGAAAAACAAACTCCGGCAGAGGCAGGACCACAGCAAGAGGTTGAGGAGATACAACCAGAGCCTGAGCCTATTGTTACAGGAAATCATATAGCAGATGATATTACATTAACAGACAGCAATCCTGATATAACAAGTGAAACCATTCCAGAGCCAAGTAAGTCTTCATATACACCAACAACAGATGGTGTTGATATGGATAGAATAAATCGTTTGCTATTAGAGCTTGAAAAAGATAAATAATCAATCAAAGGGACGGCTTGAAGCCGTTCTTTTTATGTATCATATAAAAAAGAATAAATTTAAAAATAGAGTTGACAAAAATAGATAAATTGTGCTATTGTTATATATATAAATATAATATTGAGGAGTTATTATTATGAATAATTATCCACAAGACCCACAAAATCAGCAAAACCCTCAGCAATATCAGCAACCACAGTACCAACAGTATCCACAGCAGTCTTATCAGCAGCCACCATATCAACCACAGCCACAATATCCAGCTCCAGAAGACCCAGGTAGGGGTATGGGTATAGCTTCTATGGTTCTTGGCATTATTGGACTTTGCACAGGCTGGTGCTGGGGCGTTGGTGCGGTTCTTGGTATTGTAGGTATAGTTCTTGCCATTATGTCAGGCAATAAGAGTAAACAAGTAGGCCTAAAGCAAAATGGCCTTGCAATAACAGGTCTTGTATGCTCTATTATCGCAGTTGTTTGCGGTGCTGGTTGCCTTATATGCACAATATCAGCTTTTAGTGCAGTAAATTCTGCTCCTTATGTTTCTTATAACTATAAATGGTAAGGATAAGCGGATATTCGTTTGTAAATGACACAAGGATTTATATTAATCTAAATTAAAATCAAAGTGAAGCGTTCTTATTCATGAACGCTTCGCTTCTTTTTTAAGAGGTTTTTAAGTTATGCTTCCTACAATAAACATTTTTGGAATGAATATTCCAAGCTATGGCATATCAGCTATTTTTGGAATAGCCTTAGCTGTTATATATATATGGCTTAGGGTAAGACGGAGAAAAGATATAGACCGTACACAGCTTATAAATATACCAGCAGTAGCTTTTATAGGTGCGTTTATAGGAGCTCATATTCTCTATGGAATAACGCATTTAGACAAGCTATGGTGGTGTATAATGCACCTTGACAAAGTTTTCAGCTCATGGGAAAATTTTTGGTTTTATACTACCGATATTTGGGGCGGAATGGTATTTTATGGCGGACTTATAGGCGGAATTATTCTTGGCACTATTTATTGCAAAAAGCAAAAGCTTGATACAATGTTTTATGCAGATATATATGCCCCTGCGATACCACTATTTCACGCATTTGGTAGAGTGGGCTGCTTTTTGGGTGGCTGTTGCTATGGAATAGAGAGCAGCTGGGGCGTTGTTTATAATAATCCGAATATCCCAGAGGCTAATGGTGTAACAAGATTGCCTATACAGCTTGTTGAAAGTGCAGGAGATTTAATAATATTTGCGATATTGCTATTTCTTTCATATAAGAAGCTTAGAAAGGGAACTCTTTTTCTGCTATATCTTCTTATGTATGGAGCATTAAGAATGACGACGGAATTTTTCCGAGGCGATGAAATAAGAGGTTTTCTCTTTGGAATATCTACATCTCAATGGATAAGCATAATTTTGATTATATGTTCTTTAGCTATATTGATTTATAGACACATAAACTTCAAACAAAAAGGAACGGATTAGAACCGTTCCTTTTTTATAATATATGGTTGTATTATTCAACCTCGACATTATCAAGCCCAAACTCAAGCAAAATTCCAATGATTTCATTTCTGGAGCGATTTGTTTCTTTTGCAAGCTCGTCAAGACGATGTATGGTTTCATCTTTTATGCGAACTGAAATAACCTTGCTTCCGTCCTCACCCTTTAATGGATTGCGTTTTTTAATTGTCAGCTTGCTTTCTGCCATTACTATCACCTCCAATACAAATTGTAAGATTTTTAGATTAAATAATATATGCTACAAAAAGCTTACTATACTTAAAGCATTAAAAATGTAAAAAATATAGTTGACAAAATCGTAAAAATGTATTACAATTTGTAGTAAAACAAACACTTTTTAACTATGTTTAAAACTCATTTTGAGAAATGTAGTTACATTGAATTGTAGAAAATTACATATGTAACTTATTAGATTATTGGTTATATATTATTTTAAATATACTTATTAAAGGATGGTTGATTATGGAGAAAGCTATAAATTTTAAAATTGATAGTGAGCTGTATAAAAAGATTAAGATTAAAACTGTAATGGAAGATATTACTATTAAGCAGTATATTCTTGGTTTGATTGAGAAGGATATTGAAAATAGTGAAGCAACTATCTCTAATTTTGTAGAAAAATAAGCTTGATAGGAGTAGTCAGAAATATGACTACTCCTTATTTATATATTTTTACTGTTAATTCTGCTATATTTTTTAAACTGCAAAGTTGTATGGTATTGAATTTCACTTAAAAATATGCCATAATTACTATAAAACTATTTCCAAAGTTTATAGGAGGTTAATATGAAAAAGAAAAGCTTTTTAAAATCGAGTATTGCGTTAATTCTTGTGGCAATGCTTGTAGTTTCAGCGGTTGGCTGTAAAGGTAATACTGATAATAATGAGTCTAACACAGGCACAACACAATCAGTAACAGAAAGTAGTACAGAAAAAGTAAGCGTTAATTATGGCTTGACAGATAGCATAAAAGATGGTGCTATTCTCCACGCTTGGTGCTGGTCATTTAATACTGTCAAGGAGAATATGCAGGATATAGCTTATGCAGGCTATTCTACAATTCAAACCTCACCAATTAATGAGTGTTTTGTAGGTGCAGATGGTGGTATGCAGATAAGCGGTGATGGCAAATGGTATTATCATTATCAGCCAACAGACTGGACAATCGGTAACTATCAGCTTGGCACAAAAGATGAATTTAAGGCTATGTGTGATGAGGCTCATAAGTATGGCATTAAGGTTATCGTCGATGTAGTGCCTAACCACACAACAACTCAAGTTGACCAAGTAAATAAAAATCTTCTTGATGCTGTTGGTGGCAAGGAAAATCTTTATCACGCAAATGGCTTTAAGGAAATTACAAAGTGGGGCGACCGCTTTGAGTGTACAACAGGTCAGATGGGTGGACTTCCTGATGTAAATACTGAAAACAAGAATTTTCAGGATTACTTTATAAAGTATCTTAATGATTGCATTGCTTGTGGTGCAGACGGTTTCAGATATGATACAGCAAAGCATATCGGACTTCCTGATGACCCTAAGGACAGCAAGGCAACAGAAAATAATTTCTGGCCCCGTGTTATCTCAGAGATTACTAACGCAGATAAAATCTTTAACTATGGCGAAGTTCTTCAAGGAGATAACGAAAGAATAGACGAATACCAAAAGGTAATTGGTGCTACAACAGCAAGTGCATATGGTGCGACAATTCGTTCATCTATAAATTCTGGTAATCTTCTTGCTTCAAAAATGGAAGATTTGCAAATTGATGTAGATAATCCTACTGCTGTAACATGGGTAGAATCTCACGATAACTACTGCAGCGACAGCTCTTATAAGACAGTAGATGATAACGAAGTTATCAGGGCGTGGGCAATTATTTGTGCAAGAAAGAGCGGTATACCACTTTTCTATGACAGACCTTACGGTGCGACAGCAGACAATATGTGGGGTACAATGAATAGAATCGGTGCAGCTGGAAATCCTTTCTATAAAGATGCAACAGTTGTTGCTGTAAACAGATTTAGAAATGCTATGGTCGGTCAGGACGAAAAGCTTCTCAATCCTGACGATACAAATAAGGTTCTCCTTATTGAAAGAGGCACAAAGGGTGCAGTTGTTATAAATGGCAGTGATGAGGATTATAAGCTTAATGTCAAGACCTCTCTTGCAGACGGTACATATATAGACAGAGCAGACGGAACAACACAATATACAGTTTCTGGCGGAGTTCTTACAGGTACACTCAAGGCCGGTGCAGTAATCGTTCTCTATAATGATGGCTATATTGAAGTTCCAAGCATTGCATCGGTATCACTCGATGCAGATAATTTCGTTTTCACAGCAGGTTCGACCGAAACTGTAACACTTAAATCAGAAAATGCCGCATCAGCAACATATTCTATTGATGGCGGAACAGAAACAAGCTACAATAACGGTGATAAGCTCGAAATCGGCAAGGACGCTAAGGCAGGTACAGCCGTTAAGATTACACTTAAGGCTAATACATCAGCTGGCAACGGTGCGACAGTTATGTCCTACTACTTTACAGTTCAAGAGAATAGAAGCGTTAAGAATGGCACAAAGGTTTACTTCACAAAGCCATCAAACTGGGGCAACAAGGTTTATGCCTATATCTATGACGAGAGAGGAAGCAAGGTTAAGGAAGTTGCTGCATGGCCTGGCGTTGAATTAAAGGACGAGGGCAATTCTAAATACAGCTATACATTTACTGAGGCTTGGGATAATGCACTTATCATATTCTCAGATGGTACAAACCAAGTTCCAGCGGCAAATGAGCCTGGTATGTTGGTAGAACCTGAAAAGACCTATACAACAGATTCTGCATCAACTAAAACAGATACAGGAACAGCAGGAACTGCTGATACAGATACAAATGCAGAGGGCATAACAGTTTATTTCACAAAGCCATCAAGCTGGGGAAATACAGTCTATGCTTATGTCTATGACGGTGGCGACCAAGTAGCCTCATGGCCTGGAACAGCTTGCAAGGACGAGGGCAATTCAAAGTATAGCTATACCTTTACTAAGAATTGGAAGAATCCGCTGATTATATTCACAGACGGAAAAAATCAGTATCCAGCCCAAAACGAAGCAGGCTTACCTCTTGAATCAGGCAAGACCTATATAGCAAACTAAAATCGAATAAATGCCATAGAAAAAGCTGACAGCGAAAAACTGTCAGCTTTTTGCTTAGTATG
>OGPT01003378.1_pt1 | contig 11548 bp, 12 predicted proteins | sample 1552951 | NCBI WGS metagenome assembly OGPT01 (sample SAMEA2580224, study PRJEB22360) | human gut metagenome | biome: human gut; feature: human-associated habitat; material: faeces | place: Denmark | collected 2008/2010
ACGCCAAATAATCTGCGCTTTACCTTCCGTTATGTGATGACGGAGGACGAATACCGTCGCCTTGACAGCGGCGAAACGCTGCATTTTAACGATGAACGCGGCGAATGCGATCTGACGCCGGATTTTCTGACGGACTTCAACCAATACGATCTGCCTGCACTGCTGCAGAAGGCACAGCCGTTGCCCGTGCTTGTGCTACATTGCAGCGCGGATGAGGTGGTGCTGGCTGAGCAGGGGCAGCGCAACGCCGCAGCCGTCGGCGAGGCGGCAGAGCTGCATATCTTTGCAGGCGGCGACCACAGCTTTACGCAGTACAGTGAGCAGGCAGGCGCGCTGTTGAGTGATTGGCTGGGCAAACGCTTGAAATGAGGCGCTTGTTAGTTGTATAATATACTTGAGAAATTATATCCTTTTTTATGGGAGGAAAGAGCATGAAGAAATTGTTAATAATCTGCCTGATGCTGGTGTGTGCGCTGGTACTTACAGCCTGCGGTCAGGAAAAGCAGGAGCAGGCGCCGAAGGCAGAGCCTGCGACGGCGGTTTTCAACACAAGCATGGGCGATTTTGAGGTGAAGCTGGCAACAGACTATGCACCGGAAACGTCAAAGAATTTTATTACGCTGGCCGAAAAGGGCTTTTATAACGGCCTTACCTTTCACCGCGTAATCGATAACTTTATGATTCAAGGCGGTGACCCTGCCGGCAATGGTACCGGTGGTCCCGGCTATACCATTAAGGATGAGTTCAGCAGTAAGCTGCTGCATGACGGCCCCGGTGTAATTTCTATGGCCAACCGCGGTCCGAATACCGGCGGCAGCCAGTTCTTTATCACCCTGCGTGAAACTAAATGGCTTGACGGTAAGCATGCTGTTTTCGGCAAGGTAAGCAAGGGCATGGATGTTGTTTATAAAATCGGCAAAACAGCAACAGATTCCAATGATAAACCGTTGGAGCCTGTAATCATTAAGAAGGTTACGATAGAAAAACGTTAACACCCCTTTTAAAACAGGTAGGAGGAAATTGCTTGGCTAGTGAAGAAGAAAAAATGCAAGGTATACTCGAAACTGTTGACCAGCAGGAAATGGTTGGCATTTGCGGACGTAATGATGAATTTCTGCGTTTAATCCGTGGTGCTTTTGACTGTACAATCGTCGCGCGCGGCAATCAGATTAGCATGAGCGGGCGTGCCGAAGAGGTGGCACAGCTGGAACAGCTGCTGCAGGAGCTGCTGTTTTTGTACCGTCAGGGACTGCCGCTGACGACGCATGATGTGCGTTACAGCATGTATATGGTGAAGGCAGGAAATTTGGAAAGCCTGCATCGCATGTACGCTGACACGATTATTGTCAATAACCGTGGCCGTCAGGTGAAAGCCAAAACCCTGGGACAGTGGCAGTATGTGGAAACAATCCGTCATAACTATATAACCTTGGGTATCGGACCGGCAGGCACAGGAAAAACCTATCTGGCGGTGGCGCTGGCAGTAGCGGCGCTGAAGAAAAAAGAGGTGGAGCGCATTATCCTGACGCGTCCTGCGGTAGAAGCAGGCGAAAAGCTGGGCTTTTTGCCCGGTGATATGCAGGATAAGGTAGATCCGTATCTGCGTCCTCTTTACGATGGTCTTTATGATATGCTGGGCACGGAAACCTTCCAAAAGTATCTAACCAAGGGCACGATTGAGGTTGCACCGCTGGCCTACATGCGCGGACGCACGCTGAATGACGCCTTCATCATTCTGGATGAGGCACAGAATACTACGCCGGAGCAAATGAAAATGTTCCTGACGCGCTTTGGCTTTGGCAGTAAGATGGTTATTACCGGCGATATCACGCAGATAGATTTGCCGGGTGGCAAGAACAGCGGCCTGAAGGATGCAGCGCGTATTCTAGGAAATGTTCCGGGAATCGGCGTGATTAAGTTCAGTGAGCAGGACGTTGTGCGCCACGAAATTGTCGGTTCGATTATCAAGGCCTACGAACGCTTTGAAAAACAAAAAGAAAAATATAACGGAGAAAAACAGCATGATAATTAATTTGGAAAATGACCAGCAGAAGCTAGAGCTTTCCGCGCAGGTGCTGGAGCGCCTGCAGGAGGGCTTGCAGGCAGTGGCACGCTTGAACGAGCTGCCGGAGGAGTCTGAGGTGGATGTCACGATTGTCGACGATGAGGAAATCCATGCGCTGAACCGTGAGTATCGCGGTATGGATAAGCCTACCGACGTTTTGAGCTTTGCGCTGGACGAGGACTGCGAGGATGAAGATGAGCCGGAGCTGATTGGCGGACCGGAGGAGCATCTTTTCGGTGACATCATCATCTCGGCGGAAACAGCACTGCGTCAGGCAGAGGAATACGGCCACGGCCTGGAGCGCGAAATGACGTATCTGGCAGTGCATGGTATGTTCCATCTGTTGGGCTATGACCATATGACGGAGGAGGATAAGGCTGAAATGCGTGCGAAAGAGGAGGAAGCTCTGCGTGCGATTAACCTTTCCGAAGAATATTTTGACCATCCCACAGGCATTCATTGATGCTTAATGCACAATTATTTATAACTAACCTGTAAAAAACATAGGAGGTGCTTTCCATGAAAAACGTAAAACTGAATGAATTATCCCCTGCTTGGCGCGAATTGTACGATGCAGCGGTTGCTGCCCGTAAGAATGCTTACATTCCTTATTCCAACTTTGCTGTAGGTGCGGCAGTACGCTGTGCCAACGGAAAAATCTACAGTGGCTGTAACGTGGAAAATGCTTCCTATGGACTTTGTGTCTGCGGCGAGCGTAACGCAATCTTCCACGCTGCCTGCGCCGGTGAGCGTGAGCTGACAGAGCTGTGCGTAGTTGCAGATACCTCCGGCCCCGTTTCTCCCTGCGGTGCCTGCAGACAGGTAATGCGCGAGTTTGGTATCCAGACCGTGATTTTGGCAAATATGAAGGGTGACTTTAAAATTACCACGGTAGAAGAACTGCTGCCGTATGGCTTTGAATTATAATAACAGGAGCTGATTAAGATAAAGAAGGTAAACAACGAAGAAGCTAAACATTATGCCGGTTTTGTGGCTATGGTGGGCCGCCCGAACGTGGGCAAGTCCACTCTGACAAACAGTCTGATAGGCGAAAAAATCGCTATTATGTCCGACAGACCGCAGACTACCCGCAACAAGATTATGTGCATTATGAATACTGATAACGCACAGATTATGTTTCTTGATACGCCGGGCATTCATAAGCCGCAGCACAAGCTGGGCGAATACATGGTGCGCACGGCAGAAAGCACGCTGCAGGAGGTTGACGTTGTCCTCTTTGTAGTGGATGCAACCGAAAAACGCGGCGCAGGCGAAGATTATATCCTGAACCTGCTGCAGAAGGTAAAAACACCGGTAATTTTGGTAGTAAATAAAATTGACAAGCTGGCAGATAAGCAAAAGCTGTTCCAGATTATGGAAGGTTATAATAAGCTGTATAAATTTTCGGCGATTGTACCTGTTTCCGCATTGAATGACAGCGAATTCCCCGGTTTGGTGCAGGAAATCACTAAGCATCTGCCGGAGGGACCGGCGTACTTCCCGGAGGATATGATTACCGACCAGCCGGAGCGCGTAATTGCTGCCGAAATGATCCGTGAGAAGGTATTGCGTCTGACGCGTGATGAAATTCCCCATTCCGTAGCGGTTGAGGTGGACGAATTCAAGGAGCGCGACGAAGAAAACGTTTATATCAGAGCAACAATTTTTGTAGAGCGTGAATCGCAAAAGGGCATTGTTATCGGTGCTAAGGGCAGCCTGCTGAAGAAAATCGGCCAACAGGCGCGTGCTGATATCGAAAAACTGCTGTACTGCAAGGTCTTTTTGGATTTATGGGTTAAGGTTAAGGCTGACTGGCGTAACAAGGATAAAGCCTTGAAGCAGCTTGGCTACAAGGAGTGAGGACTTATCAATTTTTTTCGGAAACTGATTGATTTCTGGCACAGACTGCCGCTTGCCTGGCATTACCTGAAAACAGGCACCTGGCACAAGGAGGGCAGCGCCAGCAGTGAGGACGAGTTGCGCAAGCTGGTGAGTGCCAGCGAACGCCACGGCCAGATTGACCATGTCGAGGGCAGCATGATCGGCAATGTTTTTGACTTTGCCGACCGTGTAGCACGTGAGGTCATGGTGCCGCGTCAGGATATGGTATGCCTGTTTTTGGATGATACGCTGGCAGAAAATATGGCTGTTGTACGCAGCAGTCATCATACACGCTATCCGCTCTGCATGGAGGATAAGGATCAGGTTGTGGGCACGCTGCATGTGCGCGATTTGCTGAAGCTTAAGCCGGGGCAGACTACCTTTGACTTGCGTCGTCTGATGCGTCCTATCGTTGTTATTCCGGAGGCTATGCCTGTGCCGAAGGCACTGCGTCTGATGCAGCAGCGTCATGTGCAGATGGTACTGGTGGCAGATGAGTACGGTGGTACTGCAGGCCTGATTACGATGGAGGACCTGGTGGAGGAAATCGTCGGTGATATTCAGGACGAGCATGAAGCGCAGGAGCCGCCGGATGTGCTGCAGCTTCCCGATGGCAGTATTGAATTTGACGGCATGGTGCTGCTGGACGAGGTGGCAGAGCAGCTGCCGATTGTATTTGATGATCCTGAGGAGGATACTATCGGCGGTTATGTGTTCGGTCTGCTGGGGCGCAAGCCTGAGATTGGCGATGTTGTGGAAATTTCCGGCTACAGCTTCAAGGTGCTGCGCACAGAGGGCTTCCGCGTAGTGCGCGTGCTAGCTGCGAAGCTGCCGCAGGAACAGGAACAGAAAGAAGAACAGCAGGATGAGTGAGTCGCAAAGGGAGCTTTTGGCAGATGATGCGCTTGTTTTGCATGTGAAAAACTGGCAGACGGCTGATAAATATGCGGTCTGCTTTACGAAGGAGCATGGCAAGCTGCGCTTTATCGCCTATGGTGCCCGCTATGAAAAAAATATACATGGCAGATTGCTGCAGCCCTTTGCCAATCTGCATATTGAGGTGCAGCAGGGGCAGAAGATAGACAAGCTGCGCAGCTGTGAGCTTTTGCAGATGCCCAAGTCTATGGATATGCAGCAGATGGCTTATGCGGCGGTAGCGTCGGAGCTTACTGCCGTACTGACGGAGGACAGAGTGCCGCAGCCGGAGCTTTATGAAATGCTGGGCGCTGCCCTGGCAGCACTGATGCAGCGCAATCCGCGTCTGGTTGTTTTGTCCTACGCAATTAAATTGCTGGCGGCTACAGGCTTTGCGCCGCAGCTTACGCATTGCGTGCATTGCGGTGAGGCTGTGATGGCCAAGGAGGATGCGTGGTTCAGTCCGCTGCAGGGCGGGCTTATCTGCAGCAGCTGCAAAAGCAGCTATAATGGTGACGGCCTGGAGCCGTGCAGTGCGGAAACACGCGAGCTGTGGCAGTGGCTGGTGCAGCTTGATTACGAGCAGCCGGCGCCCTTTAGGGTGCGAGGCGGTGCGCTCATGGAGCTGGAAAAAATTCTCTTCAAGTTCATCTTCTTTCAGACAGATAAGCCGTTGAACAGCTTAAACTTTTTGAGTCAGCTGCAGCTGTGAGGCTGTGGCGGAGGCGCTTAATTGAAGAACGTAAACAAAAAACGCTAAAGGCATGCGAAAGTCTTTAGCGTTTTTTACATCTAAACAGTTGTAAGAACAGGAAAACTTTTCTGATGTGTTAGGTGTAATGATATTCAAAATTTTTGCCGATATACTGTGGCAAAAAATCTTCTGCTGTTGAGTTAATTATATTGCTATTATTTAATAATGCGGGATAAGATTTGTTAAGTATCAAGAAAATATATTCAAGTAAATTGTAAAAAATGGAGCAATATGTTAAAATAAAAGAAAGTAAAAGATTGAGAATGATCTTAGAATAAAAGAAGTAGGGAGAATGAGCAATGAAAATAAAAGCAACAGACGTTTTAGCAATTATTTGCTTTTCGTGGGCGCTGTATTATATAAACTTTGACAAAGAAGCTGTCAAAGCATTCATCACAGGCGGTGTGATAGTATGGTGGGTAATGAAAAGAGTAATGTAAAGGATAGTCACTCAAATATGTATGATGATATAACAGATAGGAGATTACTTAATGAAAAAGCATGTGATTTTATTTTTGGTATTTGAGTTTTTGGCGATAGGACTGATGATCAGATCTATTTTAAACGTAGTAACAGACGAAAAAAGCGCTGTAACCTTTGCTGTTGGCTGTGTGTTTGCCTGGTTTGTAAAGACGAACTGGGAAATTTTTAAGAAGGTAAAACAGATATATAAGCAGGCTTAAACGGAAACTGCAGCAAATATTTTTGAGCTGTTGTAAAGTGCGGTGCTTAACTTAAAAACGCTATTTTTACACACAAAAATACCCCGCAACCTGCATGGTTGCGGGGTTTCTTTCATGGTGATCCAGGAGGGATTCGAACCCCCGACCCACGGCTTAGAAGGCCGTTGCTCTATCCAACTGAGCTACTGAACCATATTAATTTGGAGCGGGCGATGGGAATCGAACCCACAACATCAGCTTGGAAGGCTGAGGTTTTACCACTAAACTACACCCGCATGGTCGGAGTGGCAGGATTCGAACCTGCGACACCCTGCTCCCAAGGCAGGTGCGCTACCAAACTGCGCTACACCCCGAATACAAAAGATATTATACTATTTAATTAAACAGATGTCAAGAGAAAATATATAGTATGTTAATCATAAAGCAGAAGAAAAATATAAAAGCATATTTTTCTTCTGCCGGATAGCTTTTTTACTGCAGCAGTTCTTCCTTAAGCTCGTGATATTCACGCGAAAAATAGGGCGTGAGCTGTGCTTCGCGGTGGTCATAGCCAAAGGCGCGTTTGGTGAGTGATAAAACAGGCGGTGCCTGAATGCGCTTGGCAACAGCAAAGCCGGCGAACAGCTTCCACCAGCGCTCCAAATCGGCAATAAGCGCTGCAGCATCGGGACAGGCTTCGTTAATCGCTTCCTGCGTACAGCCAAGCTCTGCGGCCAGCGTGCCTGCCTTGTACCAGCGCAGGATGTCTGCCGGTGTAGTCTTGTGCCAGTTTTCGATAAAGGCACGCAGCAGATAATCGTGATAAGCGTAAACCAGCGGGTCACCGCCGTTGCCTACTGTCTGCGCATCCGAAAGCTCGGCGCTGGGACGGATATTGAAGATGGCTTCAGGGATTACCTTGCGCTTGTAGACTTCCTCATTAAGATAGCGTCCTAACGCATAAACCTGATGCTTCCACAGGTCACCAATCATGGCCATAGCACCGCAGATATCACCGTAGAAGGTGGCGTAGCCAATCGCCAACTCTGCTTTGTTGGAGTTGCAGCTGAAGGCACCGCCGAAGGCTGCAGACGCTGCAGCAATAACACGCGCGCCGCGGTCGCGGGCCTGGATATTTTCCTTAATCAGTCCGCTGAGTTGCAGATTGAAGCTGCTGCCGTCTGCCAGATGGGTGATAGGAGTTTCTTCCAGTTGCTTGACAGTCAGTTCATAGCTTTCGCTGATAGGCATTACGGCGTAGTTGGCGCCAAGTGCCTGCGCCAGCTGCTGCGCGCTGTTGCGCGTGGCAGCGGAGTTGAAGCGTGAAGGCAGGTTGAGCAGCAGGATATTTTCCGGTCCCAGGATATCTGCATACATAACGGCGGTTACGGCGCTGTCGATGCCGCCGGAAAGACCGATGGTCATACGTTTGATGCCGCATTGCTGCAAAAATTTGGCTGTGCCGTAGCGCAGGGCGCGGTAAACGGATTCCGGCTCCTGAGGCAGTATGGCAGGCGGGCAGTTGGGGATGATGCAGTTCGTTTCGGTGTCCCAAGTGAATTCCAGAAATGTATCGGCATACATGGGCGCAGAGGTTACCAGACTGCCGTCACCGTTATAAGCGGAGCTGCAGCCGTCGTAGGTGAAGATATTCTTGCCGTTGTTCTGAATGCCGACGTTATTGCAGTAGATAAGCGGGATGCCTGCGGTGCGTGCCTGCGCACTGAAAAGGCGGTTGCGCTTACGGTTTTTGCCCAGCGTGTAGGGTGAGCAGGAAAGGTTGCATAAAAGCTGTGCTCCGTTGGCTGCCAACGTTTGCGGTACGTTAAGGTGATAGTTTTCCGTCCAGCCGTCCTCGCACAGCATGACGCCGATGCGCAGGCTGGTGCCTCGGATGACGATTTCCAAAGGCTGCAGTGCTTCGCTGACGCTTGCACCTTCTTCGGCGCAGAGCTTCTGCAGGCTGTAAAAATGACGGCAGTCGTCAAATTCGCGGTAGTTGGGCAGCGATGTCTTTATGAAGAAGCTGCGTCCCTGATAACCACCGAGCAGCTTACCGTTTTGGCAGGCAAAGGCGGCGTTGTATTTGCGCACGCGTCCGTCCTCGTTGAGCTTGCCTGGTTCGGTGGCAACGCTGCCGAAGATAACGCAGATATTTTCGGTGGCAGTGACGATTTTTTCGGCATAATAGGCGCAGTCATCCAAAAAGGTCTGCTGCTCCCAAATGTCGCCGATAAGATAACCCGGCAGTGCCATTTCGGGCAACAGCAGGATATCGGCCTTAAGGCTGCGTGCTTTTTCAATAGCGTCAATGATTTTCTTATAGTTTACATCAGGACGGCCGGGAGTTATTTCCAGCTGTCCGCAGATAATTTTAAGCTTCAATTTATTGTCCTCACAATTTTATTTGCATTTTACATTACTATAGTGCTATTATAACAGAGATGAAGTAATTTCTCTAGCTTAGAGGGGGTTTTTCCTGATGAAACATAACAAAAAAACTAATGCAGCCCGCCGTCTGGACGAGCTGAAGATAGAATATCGCCTGCTGGAATATCCTGTAGACGAGGAGCATCTGGATGCTGTGCATGTTGCCGCAGAGGTTGGCATGCCTGCATCACAGGTATTCAAAACACTGGTAGTACGCGGTGACAAGAACGGCATTATGTTTGCCGTAATTCCCGGTGACGGCGAGCTTGATTTAAAGGCGTTGACCAGAGCCAGCGGCAATAAGCGTGCCGAGCTGGTGCATCTGAAGGAGGTATTGCCGCTGACAGGCTATATTCGCGGCGGCTGTTCACCCTTGGGCGCTAAAAAGAACTATCCTGTATATATGGATGAAACCAGCAATAACTGGCCGGAGATTGCAATCAGTGCCGGTCAGCGCGGTATGCAGATTATTGCGGCACCAGCTGATTTGCAGCGTGCTACCTCTGCCACGGTGGCGCCGCTTATTTTTGCAGAGTAACTCTTGTTCCTTCTTATAAAATGTGCTATTATAATCTTGATAACCTATTTGCACAATTGTGTTTTGAAGAAATACGGCTGTGCTGGCCTGAAGACGTATAGTTAACGCTGAAGGCAGTATGATGTCAAAAACTATAGAAGAAAGTAGGTTGAATTTATGTTATATGTTAGTACACGAGGGAAAACTGATTTAGTTTCTGCTGCGCATGCGATTACCCGCGGCCTGGCAGCAGATGGAGGATTGTTTGTACCGCAGAATATTCCTGCGATGCGTATGGTTGATATAAAGGCAATGGAGCGCAAGCCTTATACGGAGCGTGCTGTTGATGTGCTGCTGCAGTATCTTACTGATTTCAGCGAGGACGAGCTGCGTGAATGTGTAAATGCTGCTTATGCACCGGAAAAATTCGGTGATAATCCTGTGCCTCTGGTACAGGTGAATGACAACACCGCTGTGCTGGAGCTGTGGCATGGCCCGACGTCTGCCTTTAAGGATATGGCACTGCAGCTTTTGCCGCATCTTTTGACACGTTCGATGCAAAAGACCGGTGAAACGAATAAGGTTGTTATTCTGGTTGCGACCTCCGGTGATACCGGCAAGGCTGCTTTGGAGGGCTTTGCTGATGTTCCGGGTACGCAGATTATTGTTTTCTACCCCAGCGAGGGCGTAAGCGATATCCAGAAGCAGCAGATGATTACCCAGGCTGGCAAGAACGTGAAGGTTTTTGGTATTGAGGGTAATTTTGATGATGCTCAGCGCGGCGTGAAGGAAATTTTCGGCAATACTGCGCTCAGTGATGAGCTGGAGAAGAAGGGTTATACCTTCTCTTCTGCCAATTCTATTAACTGGGGCCGCTTAGTACCGCAGATTGTGTATTATTTCAGCGCTTATGTTGATGCTACTAAGGCAGGTAAGATTACTGCCGGTCAGCCAATCAATTTCGTTGTTCCGACCGGTAATTTCGGTGATATTCTGGCCGGTTATTATGCTAAGCTGATGGGCCTGCCGATTGACAGACTGCTGTGCGCTTCCAACAGCAATAATGTCCTGACTGATTTTATCAATACCGGTGTTTATGACAGACGCCGTGAGTTCTATAAGACTGTTTCTCCTTCTATGGATATTCTTGTTTCCAGCAATCTGGAGCGTTTGCTTTACAGCGTGACGGAGCATGATGCTGCACGCGTAGCTGATTATATGAAGCGTTTGAATACCGAAGGTCATTATGAGATTGACAGCGATGATCTGAAGCAGATTCAGAGCCAGTTCTTTGGCGCTTGGGTTGATGAGCTGGAAACTAAGGAGGCTATCGGCCGTATTTATAATGATTACCATTATCTGATGGATACGCATACTGCTGTTGCCTGGCGCGCAATGGAAAAATATCGCTTCCTGACCAGTGACGAAACCTATACCGTTGTTCTGTCTACCGCAAGTCCGTATAAGTTTGCTGATAGTGTGCTGGCAGCACTTGATGATGCTCAGCCGCAGGGCAGCAATCCTTTTGAGCTACTGCAAAAGCTGCATGCCGATAGCGGTACGGAGATTCCACCGCGTATGTTGGCGCTGGAGAACCTGCCTGTACTGCATTCCGAGGTTATTCCTGCGGACAAGATGGAGCTGGCGGTTGTGAAGAATCTTGTATAATTGTGGCTTTATGTGAAGAATACTTGCGTTGCGGGTATGTTTTCGCTATAATAAAACCGAAATTTAATATTTATATATGCAAGACTTAGTCTGCCGAACAGCGGACTAAGTCTTTGTCATAAGAGGAGGTTTATAGTGGACTCCAGGAGTGTACTTGAACAGGTGCGCAGTGCTAAGCTGTCGGTGGCTGAGGCTGAGCGTTATTTTAATCGCAAGGCGTATGAGAATTTGAATTATGCGCGTCTTGATACTTCGCGTGAGCAGCGTACCGGCTTTGCGGAGGTGGTTTATTGCAGCGGTAAGCCAGATGCGTATCTGGCAGATATTTTTGAGCGTCTTTTGGCGGAGCAGGGCGAGGTGTTCGGCACGCGGGCAACGCCGGAGCAGTATGAGCTGGTGCGGCGGCAGCTGCCTGATATTGGTTATGACCCGGTGGCGCGGACGCTGAAGCAGGAGCGCCCGGATAAGGAGCGCTGCGGCTGCGTTGTTGTGTGTACTGCGGGTACTGCCGATATTCCCGTTGCGGAGGAGGCGGCGCAGACGGCGGAGTTTTTCGGGACGCATGTGGAGAGGCTTTACGATGTTGGCGTGAGCGGTATTCACCGTCTTTTGGATAAGGTGGATTTACTGCAGCAGGCTAACTGCGTTGTGACGGC
>OGPT01003380.1_pt1 | contig 11545 bp, 6 predicted proteins | sample 1552951 | NCBI WGS metagenome assembly OGPT01 (sample SAMEA2580224, study PRJEB22360) | human gut metagenome | biome: human gut; feature: human-associated habitat; material: faeces | place: Denmark | collected 2008/2010
TGCATATCCTTATTTCTGTTTTTGAGAAGCTTCTGTCTTTTGCGTTCGTGTCTATCCATAACTATCTTTTCACAGAAGTCTACGACTTTCTTCATGAAAGGCTTGAAAATGTAGAAAAATTCGCCCTCATAGGTAACGACCTCGCCGTTAAAGCCCTTTTTGAACTTGTATACGCCGTAGTTAGGGTTTGTTTCATCGTTGTAGAATGGTATGCCCTGAAAATCATAGATATAGTTTTTGCCCTCCAAAGCCCAGTTTATCATCGTCCCCTGCATGAGATAGTTAGGGTAGAGGTTTCTGTGGTGGTTTGCGGAAGCACCGTAAACATAGCAGGTCTTGCCTGCATACTGTGTTGTTACTGCACCTGACAACGGTATCTGCTTGCCGTCCTCGTCAACATAGCACATGAAAAGTCGGCAGTGTTCAGGACCAAGACCATTGAGCATTTTTACAAAATACTCCTTTGAACGGATAGAGAAGCCATCTCTGATACCTGTTGCCTGCATGAGAGGGTAGAAATCGTCAAGAGCCTCAGTGCCGCAAGCCTTGCAGTAAACGCCCTTTCTAGGGGCTTTTCTGATACGGTTTCTCCAGTCAGGCTTGAAAGTCGCCATGACCTCGTCAGGGGTCTTGCCCTCGATATTTCTGAGCATATAGTTATTACGAGCCTGAATAGTGGTCAGCTCGGCAGCCTTATGTATATGCTGGAAACCCATGTCCTCGATAAGCTTTGTACACTTGTCGTCGCCCTCCTCGAAACAAGGATCCCACATAAACTGGTAGCATTTGTATTTCTTTGCAATCACCTTTACACCCTCGAAAAGGTCGGTCATGACCTCTTTATCAGACCAGTCGCAAACAGGGCCATGAGGGGCATACATAAAAGTAACACCGAAAATAGGCACTTTTTTGATTATGATAAGGCAAGTTCCACGGATATTGCCGTCAGCGTCACGGGAGATAACAGCGTCCCAGCCCCAGTTGTCCTTTACCTTCGGCCATTTGAGGGATTGCATGAAATTGCCGTATTTGCTGGTGCTTGCGAACTGTTCATATTCTGCAAGGAGTTTTTCATCGGACTTATTGATTATTTCCATTTGTTGTCTCACACTCTCCTCGTGTATCGCTTCAAACACTTTCTTGATAAACTCGGAATCCATGCCGCAGAGCGAACCCTGCGAGCCGCGTTTTTCGAGAATCTCGTTATAGCGTCCCGTTTGTAGAATCGTCATATCGTGTTCCTTTTTGTAGGTGCCGATTTCACGGGCTATACGCATCCTTTTGGCCAGTTCCTGGATAAGGTTATTGTCGCATTCGTCAATCTGCTTGCGCAATTCGCTGAGGTTTTCGGTGCTTTGTGTCTCCTTGCGGATAACGAGCAGGTTGAGAATGTAGTCCAATACATCCGGCGTAACCTGTTGGGCGGCATCGCTCCATGCGCAGTCCGGGTTGCAATGGCTTTCCACAATCAGACCATTGAAGCCCAGGTCCATAGCCTGCTGGCAAAGCGGGGCAACCAACTCGCGTTTTCCGCCGATATGACTGGGGTCGCAGATGATGGGCAGGTTTGGAATGCGGCGACGCAGTTCGATGGGAATATGCCATTGCGGCAGGTTGCGGTAGAGCTTCTTGTCGTAGCTGCTGAAACCGCGGTGAATGGCTCCCAGGCGTTTCAATCCGGCATTATTGATGCGCTCCATGGCACCTATCCATAATTCCAGATCCGGATTTACGGGGTTCTTTACCAAGACCGGGATATCCACGCCTTTCAGGGCATCGGCTATTTCCTGTACGGCAAAGGGATTGGCGGTGGTGCGGGCACCCACCCAGAGTATGTCTATTCCGGCTTTCAGACATTCATATACGTGTTTGGCAGTGGCCACTTCGGTGGATACGTACATGCCTGTTTCCTTTTTCACTTCTTTGAGCCAGGACAAGCCTTCTACGCCGATGCCTTCGAAGCCGCCCGGTTTGGTGCGGGGTTTCCAGATTCCTGCGCGGAATATCTTCATTCCTTTGGCAGACAATTGCTTGGCTGTGTCCATTACTTGTTCTTCTGTCTCGGCACTGCATGGGCCGGCAATGACTAAGGGACGTTTCTCCTCGATGCCCGGCAATAAAATAGATTCTAATTGAAGTTCCATATTCTTGATTTGTTTAATTATATTCTTTCTGTATAAATGTTTCTCGGTCTTTCTTCTTCCTGTGAAGAGTCCTTCCTGAGCCCGGTTGCGGAATTTACTAAAACGGGACGGACGTTTTAGTAAATCTTTGCCGGAGTTTTAGTAAATCTCCGGGTCTGTTTTAGTAAAACGGATACCGCCTTTATCCGGACAGAGACTTTCTGTAAAGATATTATTTCATCTCCTTGATGCGCTTCAACGCTTCTGCCAGTTTGCCGTCCTTGCAGCAAAGCGAGATGCGGATGTATCTCCTGCCGTTGCTGCCGAAGATGAATCCCGGAGTGATGAACACGCGGGCTTCATGCAATACGCGTTCGGTCAGTTCCTCTACATCGGCGCAGCTGTCGGGAATCTTTCCCCAAAGGAACATGCCCACTTGGTTTTCGTCGTAGGTGCATCCCAGCTCGTGCATAATCTCGCCTGCCAGCCGGCGGCGTCCGCGATAGTTCCTGTTGTTGCCTTCGTACCATTCTTCACCGGCTTCGAGGGCAGTGGCGGCGGCCAGTTGCATGGCGCGGAACATGCCGCTGTCTATGTTGCTCTTCACTTTCAGTATCCATTGGACGAAGTCGGCATTGGAGGCGAGCATGCCGATGCGCCAGCCCGGCATATTGTGGCTTTTGCTCATGGAGTTGAACTCGATGCAGCATTCCTTTGCGCCCGGCACACTGAGGATGCTGAGGGGGTGTTCGTTCAGGATGAAGCTGTACGGGTTGTCGTTGACGATGACAATGTCCTTGCGGCGTGCAAAGTCCACCAGCTTCCGGTAAAGTTCCGGCGTTGCGTTTGCTCCTGTGGGCATGTTGGGATAGTTGGTCCACATCAGTTTGACGCGGCTCATATCCATCTTCTCCAGTTCGTCGAAGTCGGGCATCCAGCCGTTTTCTTCTTTCAGGTTGTAGTTGATGACTTCGGCTCCCAATATTTTGCTCAATGACGTATAGGTGGGATAGCCGGGATTGGGAACCAGCACCTGCTCGCCGGGGTTGACGAAAGCCAGTGTGACGTGCAGGATACCTTCTTTGGAACCGATGAGCGGCTGTATCTCCGTATTGGGGTCCAGCTCCACGCCGTACCATTTTCTGTACCAGCCGGCAAAGCTGCGGCGCAGTTCGGGAATGCCTACATAGGGCTGGTAGCCATGCCCGTCGGGGTTGCGTGCCGCATCGCAAAGTGTCTGTATCGTATTCTCCGAAGGCGGCATGTCGGGGCTGCCGATGCCCAGGCTGATGACATCCTTGCCTTCGGCGTTCATCCGGGCCACTTCTTTCAGTTTCTTGGAGAAGTAGTATTCGCTTACGCTTGCCAGCCGGTCGGCGGGCTTTATTTTAGATATTTGATTTTCCATCTTCATATTCTCCTAATATTTTAAGTTCTTTGGTCAGTGGGGTGATAGCCACGATGGACTGTTTATATTTCAGTACATTGTCGAAAACTACGTCTACGTAGAATTGGTATTCCCATTCGCGTCCGATGATGGGAAGTGATTGTATCTTTGTCAGGTTGATGCGGTAGAAAGACAGAATGGACAATACCTGCGAGAGGCTTCCTTCCGTATGCGGAAGTGTGAATACCATGCTTGCCTTGTTGACCTCTTTGTTGCGGTGGCGGTTCAGCTCGTCCACTTGCCAGGGATCGGCCACAACCAGAAAGCGGGTGAAGTTGTGCTTGTTTGTTTCGATGCCTTCCTGCAACACTTTCATGCCATAGCGTTCGGCAGCGGCTTTGGAGCAGATGGCGGCATGTCCTCTCAGGTTCTCTTTTTTGATGATTTCCGCACTGAGGGCGGTGTCTTCGCCTTCCACCACTTTGATGTGGGGATGCTGTCCGAGGAACTCGCGGCATTGCATCAGGGCGATGGGGTGGGAGTTCACTTCCGTAATGTCGTCCCAGTCTTCTTCGGGCAGGCAAACGAAGCTGTGGGAGATGCGCAACTTGTATTCGCCCACAATCTGTGCACCGCTTTGGCGGAGCAGTTCGTTGTTGTGCAGCAAGCTGCCTGCAATCGTATTTTCGATTGCCAGCATACCTATGGTCTGGCTGTCTTTCTTGACAGCGGCAAACACATCTTCGAAGTTGGCGCAGCAGATCAGCTGTATTTCCTCTCCTTCGAAGTATTTGTGTGCGGCAATGTCGTGATACGAACCTAATGTTCCTTGAATGGCTACCTTTTTCATTCCTGACTATCTTTTTTCTTGGTTTATGCTATAAAAAAATCCCGCTTCCATACAATGGAGCGGGATTCTATATATTACTTAGTTCTCTATTCAGTTCTTAAGCATCACTGTCACTTGATACATACAAACTCCCGCTCTACTTTCCGGCTAAAGTAAAAGTAAAAAAAGAAGTAATATGCATAAGTAAATGATTTCATCATTGCTGTTCTCTTGTTTTGAATTACGCGACAAAAGTAATACTTTTCTTTTATACGCAAATAAAAAACAATGTTTTTTTTGATATTTGTATCAATTTATAGATAATCTTTTACAATCCCAATACATTTGTCGTATTGTTGCCCGGCTGATTGCCATATTGTCCGGTGAATCCTTGTATGTCTTTCGGGTTCAGTTCCAGTCCGCGCTTCATGTCTTCCACAGAGCCTTCCTTGTCACCGTTCAGCAGCTTGGCACGCCCGCGTTCGTGGTAGGCCTGGGCGAAGTTAGGGTTCAGCTCAATGGCTTCATCAAACAGGGCGATAGCTTCGGTCAGCTTCTTCTGGACAATGTACAGTTGTCCCAAGTAGAGGAACGCCTGCTCGTTGAACGGATTCAACTCGGTTATATGAAGATAGTCGGCTTCCGCTTCGGCCTCGGCGCCGGTTGCTTCTTTTATCTTTCCGCGAAGCAATATGGCGCTTTCGTCGTCCGGGTCTTGGGCGAGTACGGCATCGATGTCTTCCATGGCTTCTTTGTATTGCCGCATCTTCGTCAGAGCTTCGGCGCGCAGCAGGCGGGCTTCGGTGAAGTCGTCTTTCAACACGATGGCTTTTGTGAGATGGGCGATGCACATAATGCCGTCGTTCTGTCCGTTATCGGCTTTGCCCAACAGATAATGCGCCATGGCATTGCCTTCTTCAATGGCGATGGCTTTTTGGGCGGCTTCCGCCATGGCGGCGTAGTCCTCTTGCATGTAGCAGACGTTGGCAAGGGTGAGGAAGGTGGAGGTATGCTCCGGTTCTATTTGGGTCATCTTCTCCAAAAGTTTGCGGGCTTCGTCCGGTTCGTTGGACTGGATATATACTTGCGCCAAATAGCCCATTGTTTCGAAATCCTCTTGCAGCGCAAGGGCTTCGGTAAAGCATTTAATGGCATAGTCGGCGCGTCCCATGCGTTGGGCACGCATACCGTCGTACTTGAATATCTCGAAGTTCTTCTGCTTATTTTTTTGTTTTTCCTCTTCCGGATTGCTCGCTTTGCCGGAGAAAAAAGATTTAAAGAATCCCATGGTTATGATATTGTTTTAGTTATGTTTTAATAGGTTGATAGGAGCAGTGCGTGTATGCACTGTGCAAAAGTAATGATTTATTTTTTGATTTGCAGTATTCCGTTGACGGCAATAATTTTTCCTTCGTCCAATAATCGGTGTAATGCCTCGGTCAAAAGCTCTTTGTCCGTCGGAAGTTGTTCGAGCAGACCGGCGGGAGTTTGCGGGGCGAAAGAGAGTATCTCTTGTATTTTTCCGGCAAGTTCTTTGGAGGTCGGCCTGTCGGTTGCAGGCTTGTTGCGCAGACTGATGCAAGTGTCGCACTGCCCGCAATTATGTTCGTTTTTCTCTCCGAAGTAATCCAGCAGCATACGGCTGCGGCATACGGTGTCGTTGGTTACGTAGTCCAGTATGGAATTGATGCGTGCTTCATAACGGGCTTTCCGTTCTTCATAGATTTCCGGAGAAAGGTGGATGCGTTGCGCCTCCACACGTTCGCGCGTGTATATTATATAAGGTGTTTTTTTGTGGGGGATGTAATTTACGATATGCAGTTTGGCAAGGTGAACCAGCAACTCGTAGATTTGCCGGCGGGTAAGTCCCGTGCGCACGGCGAGCGAATCTTCGTTGATATAGGTGTAGTCTGTAAATACCCCTGTATAGGAACGGAGTACGGCTTGAATGAGTTTGTCCATGTCTTCATCCATTTCGCGCAGCCTGTAAAGTTCGTCCCTGCGTATGGTAAAGAGGATGCGTGAGGTGTTATCCTGTTCTCCGGTATATTCCAGATAGCCTGCCTGGGTCAGGATTTTCAGTGCGCTGTCCACCGGGACGGGGAAGTGCTTGAACTTACGGCAGAAATCCTCGATGTTGAATTCCCGTACACATTCCAGTCCGTCTCCCATTGCCATCTGGTAGTAGTATTGAAGATGCTCGTACACATCTTTGATATAGTCTTTCTCCGGAAAAGTGTCGGGTATGCGCTTGTGCAGCGTGGTTTTGTCCGATTTGGCGTACAGGATGACGGCATAGGCTTTTTGCCCGTCGCGACCGGCTCTCCCGGCTTCCTGAAAATAGGCCTCTATGGAGTCGGGCAAATCCATGTGGATAACGATGCGCACATCCGGCTTGTCTATGCCCATTCCAAAGGCGTTGGTGGCTACCATGACGCGGCTTTCACCGGATTGCCAGCGGTGCTGTCGGATGTCTTTCGAGGCATCGTCCAGTCCGGCATGGTAGAAATCGGCTGTGATGTCTTCATTATTCAGCAGTTCGGTGATTTCTTTGGTACGGCGGCGGTTGCGTACATACACAATGGCGCTGCCGGGCATACTGCGCAATATATGCAGCAGTTCTGCCGTTTTGTTCTCCGTTTTACGGACGATATAGGCAAGGTTGTTCCGCTCGAAACTCATGCGGAATACATTTTCCCGGCGGAAATGCAAGCGGGTTTGGATGTCCTTCACGACTTCCGGAGTTGCGGTAGCTGTCAAGGCCAGAACCGGAGCGTCCGGCAGCAGTTCACGTATTTCCGCAATTTTCAGGTAGGCGGGACGGAAGTCGTACCCCCATTGCGAAATGCAATGGCTTTCGTCCACCGTAATCATGCTGACCTTCATTTTCCGCAGTTTGATACGGAAGATTTCCGTATCCAGCCGTTCGGGGGAGATGTAGAGGAACTTATAGTTGCCGAAGATGCAATTCTCGAGGGTTGTGATAATGTCCTGCCGGTTCATGCCGGAGTAGATGGCAAGCGCTTTGATGCCCCGCTTCCTTAAATTCTGCACTTGGTCTTTCATCAGGGCTATCAGGGGGGTAATAACCAGACATAATCCGTCTTTGGCAAGTGCCGGAACTTGGAAAGTGATGGACTTGCCGCCACCCGTAGGCATCAGTCCCAATGTGTCTTTGTTCTCACTGATACTGTTGATAATATCTTCCTGGATTCCCCGGAAGCGGTCGTATCCCCAATACTGTTTTAAAAGTCGGGAGTTGAGAGTTGAAAATTGAGGGTTATCGGGCTGGGCGGACATGGCGTTGGGAGTTGAAAGTGAAAAGTTGAAAGTTGAGAGTCAGGAGTTGAAAACCAAACTGCGCAGCCCAACTTTCAACTCTCAACTCTTGACTTTCAACTAAACTAATTCGGTTTTATGTCTTCGATTTGTAATTGCACTTCTCCCCGTTTGTGGGTGTTTTCTTCAATGGTGTAGCAAATGTCAAACGAACGTTTGGTCTTGATGTAGCGAACGTGGGAACTTTGTCCGAAAGCGATGCCGTTCATTACATTGTTCGATTTGTTATCCACTAATTCCAGTTTGATATGTTCCTGGTCGCGTCCTACGACCTTACTGGTTCCGTAGTCGTACACGTTATGGGTACAGAAGACAGGTTTGGTGTTGTCGGGACCAAACGGGTTGAACTTTTTTAAATCGTTGCAGAATTTGGGCGTAATATCCCTGAAGTCGATTTCTGCGTTGATGTCGATTACGGCGCTGGTTTGTTCCGGCAGGATATGCTGTGAAACGAATTCTTCAAAACGTTCGGTGAAGGCGGGAACGTTTTCTACCTTCATGGACAGTCCGGCGGCATAGGTGTGACCGCCGAAATTCTCCAGCAAATCCCTGCAATATTCGATGGCTTTGTATACATCAAAGCCGGAAACGGAGCGTGCCGAACCGGTCGCCATATCGTCCGTACGGGTCAGTACTACGGCCGGACGATAGTATACTTCCGTCAGGCGGGAAGCCACAATGCCGATTACCCCTTTGTGCCAGTCTTCGTTGTACAACACGATAGAACGGCGGTCGGCCAGTCCTTCCAGTTCGGCAACGATTTGATTGGCCTCTTCGGTCATTGTCTTGTCGAGGTCCTTACGGGTTTCGTTATATTGGTTGATTTGCCCGGCCTTTTCCAAAGCGAGCGAGAAATCCTTTTCCGTCAGCAGGTCTACCGCTTCCTTACCGTTCTGAATACGTCCCGATGCGTTGATGCGCGGGCCTATCTTGAATACTATATCGCTGACGGTAATTTCTTTTTCCGACAGTCCGCACACGTCGATAATGGCTTTCAGTCCTACGCTCGGATTGCTGTTGAGCTGTTTCAGACCGTGATAGGCAAGTATGCGGTTCTCTCCCATAATCGGTACGATGTCCGAAGCGATGCTGACCGCAACCAAGTCCAACAGGGGAATCAAGTGATGAAACTCGATGCCGTTGCTGATGGCAAACGCCTGCATGAATTTAAAGCCTACCCCGCAACCCGAAAGGTGTTCGTAGGGATAAGTATTGTCTTCGCGCTTGGCGTTCAATATGGCTACGGCAGGGGGCAATATCTCATCGGGCACGTGGTGGTCGCAGATGATGAAGTCGATGCCTTTTTCTTTGGCGTATGCGATTTCGTCTACGGCCTTGATGCCGCAATCCAATACGATAATCAGTCCCACACCGGTTTCGGCGGCGTAGTCGAGACATTTGAGTGCCGTTTCGACGTTGCCCATGCGCGAGTAGTTGAGCGTGATGCCCATCTGCTCGGCTTCGCGGAAACGTTCGACGCTGGCGTGAGAGGCGCGCACGCCGTGCCATGCCACCACGGGAATCTTCTCTGCGGCGGGGATTTGCGAGGGGTAGTTTTGCGATTTGCCGCCGTCGTCGTCCTTGCAGCCGGTGAAGGCTGCGAGCGATCCGGCGAGCAGTGCGGTCATGAGGAACTGTTTCATGGTTGAATCGGGGTATTGTCGGATTAATACTTGAATATATAACGGTAGCGGAAACGGTCGCCCGGAGCCGAATCGCCGTCGCGCATGCACTCGCGGATGTCACCGTCGGTCACGGCGTTGTCGATCCATTTGAAATCGACCGTGAAGTTGCGCACGTCGGCGATGCCGAGCTCCCGGAGTGGGACGGCGATCTCCATCCGGTTGCCCGACACGGCATAGTCGATCGTCGCAGCCTCCTCCCAGTCCCAGCCTCCCTTCGAACGTTGGAGCGTGGTTCGGGTGTCATCCGTGACCTTGTTGTTAACGACCCATTGGAATCCTTCCCAGGCCGGCGCCGTGCTGCCTTTCACCGAAATGAAGAGCCGCATCCAGTTGCGCCCGGTGCGGGGCGTGATCGGATCGGCGGTCTCCACGTAGAAGAAGAGCGATTTGCAGTCGGTGGCCACTTTGGCGTAGCAGATGTCGTTGCGGCCGGTGTCGTTCGTGAGACTGAGGTTCTTGTAGCCGAAGCCCCAGTGGTTGCGTGCCCGGGTGTCGCCCGTGTAATCCTTGTAGCGGGTCCCGAGGGTCTCCCAGTCGTCGAATTTGCCGTCGATGGCGATCTTGTGGACTTCATTCACCGGCTCGATCGCAGCGACGCCCTTGTAACGGCGCACGTAGTCGGCCATGTAGTAATAGTAAATGTCTGTGAAATCGTCGGCACAGGGTTCGATGTCGCGGCTGAATTCGTGGTTGTAGCAGTCTACGAAATAGCTTTCGCCGGCTTTGATCGTCTTGCCCATGAATTGTTGAGGGCCTGTGCTGATCTGCCGCTGGGCCACCCATTCGTTCCATCCCGTGATGAAGATCAGATCGGGGTCGCACGCGATGGCGTGTTCGAACTGCTGTTTGAAATAGGTTCCTGCGGCGCGCTGTTCGGCTGTGGTGTTCGCGGGCTGGTGGCCGCCTTTGTCTTCGGGCGAATTGCCCGTGTAGCTGCGTCCGATGTTCCAGAGAGGATGACTTGCTGCCATGACGGGAATCTCCTCCTTCACGTTGCGTTGCGGCGAGAACTCGCCCCATGCCCAGCGGTTCGTACCGTCGCCGTACCAGGGGCCGCCGTAGCCGAACTGGGTGTCGAACCATGCGTAGCGGAACGTGAGGCGCTCGGAAACCCCGGCCCCGTAGTCTCCGGGAGGTGCGAGGAGCAGCGGCTTGCCGTCGAGTTCGTACCACAGGCGGTCGTAGTCGCTGTTGCCGTAGAGCGTCAGCAGTTCCTGTCCTACCGGAGCGGGATTCGTGTTGAGTATGAACGAGATTTTCGGTCGGGGATTGCCTTCGCGCAGCATCTGATTGTAAACGTCGCAGAGTGTCCTGACTACCGGGAGATAGGCGTATCCGTTCGTCACGTCGATGAAAATCACGTCTACGCCTGCCTCCGAAAGCATCTGCGCGTGGCGGCGGATCACCCACGTGTCGTTGGAGACGTAGTAATCCAGATAGGGCTTGCCCCAATGGTGCATGGCGCCTCCGGGACCGAAAGGAATGTCGGCCGGATCGCTGTGGCCTTTTTCCAGTTCGCTGATGTCGTAAGGCGACCGGGTGTCCGTGGCCTTCGGCGGGATGATGTCGCCGCCGAAATAGTCGCCTGTGTCGTAGCCGTGGGCGCCCAGCCAGATGAAGTAGAAGATGCCGACCTTTTTGTCGCGCGGGGCGCGATAGTCGAAAGCGATCTCTTTGCCTGCGGGATCGACCGCCACCAGAGATTCGTTGCCGTATGTAACCACCTCGCCCGGCGCCGGACCCGGCTCCTTGCCGGGGTCGGGATCGTTGTCGGAGTTCGAGCAGGCGAACAGGGCGAGCAGGAGGAACGGGATGGTTGCTTTAATCATCGTGTCCGTTGTTTTTCAGGATTTTATTGGCGGAATTGCACTTCGAAGGTGATGAAGAGTCCCCGGTGGTCGCTGGGCCATACGCCGCCCACGGGTTCGATCAGCTCCTCGGCCTTGTCGATGAACTGGTCCTCGACCACGGCGCTTTTGGAGATCATCGACGAAGGACCCATGATCTGAGCCTTTTTGGGGGCGAATTTGGCATCGGGACGGTAGTAGACGAAGTCGATGCGGTCGCGTTCGTCGGCCTCCGCAGCCCATTGCGTCTCCTTTCGGGCGTCCTTGTTGTGCACGGGCCACGTCACGGCCGGATGGGTCGCGGGGTCGGGATAGACCTCCCGGTACCGACGGTG
>OGPT01003382.1_pt1 | contig 11544 bp, 10 predicted proteins | sample 1552951 | NCBI WGS metagenome assembly OGPT01 (sample SAMEA2580224, study PRJEB22360) | human gut metagenome | biome: human gut; feature: human-associated habitat; material: faeces | place: Denmark | collected 2008/2010
TTAACACAGGCATTGCTTGCCTCTTTTCTCTGGAAATAAAAAGAACCAGTGAGAAAATCGTTAAACTTCATTTAGACTTCGGTAAATCTTTTGTAAGTGGCCAATCAGTATTTGAAAAGGTTACAACAGCCATTGGTATAACTGTGACAATCGTTATAATTTCGGCTATTATTCAAGCCATTTTTATTTTGCTGATAGGATGCCTTTGTTATTTGACGAGAAAGCGAATAATTGGTCGTGCATTGATTTTTTTGTGCATAGCCGGAGTTTCTATTCCTTCGTTTTTCTTTGCTAGTACCTATATTGACATCTTTGCTGTTAAACTCGGTGTAACATCGGTAGTGGGAAATACAGGATTTGTGCGCTATTTCCCCGCAGCAGTATGTATCGCAATCGGATGTATTGCATTATTTTCTCCTATGTTGGCAAACAATATCAAAAAAGAGATGGAACAGGATAGTGCTTTTTATGCTCGTTGTCGTGGCTTATCTGAGGGGAAGATTCTGTTCCGCTATGCACTCCCCAGCGCAGTAGTAACACTTCTCCCCAATTTCTGTCAGATGCTCGGACTTTGTATGGCCGGCTCTGCGATTGTAGAGCGTGTGTTCTCATTGCCAGGGCTTGGTTATTTGATTATCGACAGCGTGTTGTATCGGGATTCACCAGTTATCCACGCAACAATTCTGTTTCTTGCGTTTTCGCTGGTAATGTTCAATATCCTTTCGGATATATTACGGCGGATTTTGCAACGGGATGCTTCTGCGAGAGAGGGGGCCAGACTATGAGCCGGACAAAACATATTCTCTCGTATTCAATCCCGATTGTAATATTGCTATTTTTCTTGTTCGGATCGTTCTTTGCACCCCACGATCCGACGGCCACAAATATTCGGGGGAAATATCTATCCAGTAGCGCAGAATATCCGTTTGGTACAGACGATTTTGGCCGTTGTGAGTTTTCACGCATTCTCGAAGGCGGGAAAATAACTTTAGGCATTGTGTTGGTCGGATCAGCTATTGTCATTTTGCTAGGTATCGTCTTTGGCATCTTGCTGGCAAAGACGGGACGCCGCAGAAATATTCTTGCAGAAAGTATTTTGAACGCAGTTACAGCGATTCCGCCTGTGGCTTATCTGATTATCTTTATTGGTATTTGGGGGAATAGTATCCCCACCATGTTAGTGGCACTGACGGCATCGCTGGTTCTTCGGATGATTAAGTTGGTTAAAACTTTGATTGAGGGTGAGTACGACAAAGCATACATCATGTGCGCGATTGCCTGCGGTGCAAGCAAAATGCGAATTATGCTGGTACATATCCTTCCCAATATTATCCGTGACGTTGTGCAATTTATTTGCCTTTCCTGTGCAGAAATGATTATTGCGATTTCCGGTTTCTCATTCATCGGTCTTTCTCTGGGTGATGATGTAATTGATTGGGGAGTTATGCTTTCCGATGCGAGGGCATTGGCTGGAACTCATCCGCAGTTGCTCTTTTACCCGATCTTCTTTATTTTTATCAGCTCCCTTTGTTTCAACTACTTAGGGAGGCTTTTGGAAAAGGAGGGGGTCTGATGCTTGAGATTAAAAATCTGACTGTGAAAGTAAAAAATGACACACCGATTTTAACCGATGTCTCATTATCTATTGATGAAGGGACTTGTATTGGACTGACTGGGGCTAGTGGCTCCGGAAAAACAACTTTGATTAAATCCATTATGGGTATGAACAGTGGTGATCTGGAGATCGCACAGGGGCAAATTCTCCTGGATGGAGATAATTTGCTGATACATGGTGCGAAAGAGCGCCGAGCGCTCTGCGGGAAGACGATTGGATTTATTCCACAAAACCCAATGACAGCGTTTTTCCCACACGCAAAGATGGAACGTCAGATTATTGAAACGCTCCGTATGCACACTGGTTTGGACAAGAAACAGGCTCATGCGCTTGCGGAAAATGTGCTGCGGCAAGTCAACCTGACCGATACAAAGCGAGTGCTAAGTGCATATCCTGGAGAGTTATCCGGTGGTATGCTCCAGCGGATTGCTATGGCACTGATTTTGGGGACGAAGCCTAAATATGTTCTGGCAGACGAGCCGACCAGTGCCCTTGATGAAGCAAATCGGGATTTACTGCTGGAGTTACTGAGAAAATATCAAAAGACAGCAGCGATTTTATTCATCTCCCATGATACTGAGGCAATGAAAGCCCTATGCCCTATCACTCATGTGATGGAACGTGGCAAAATTATTGAAACGCAGGCAACTGAGCAGCTATTCATTCACCCGCAACAGCCATGGACTAAGCGCTTTGCCGAAGCTGCTTGCCACCGAGAGGAGGTGAATTGGAAATGGACCGCATTGAATTAGATAACCTCACCAGAACCTACTATGATGCGCAGGGGGAGACATTTTGTGCATTGGATCATGCCGCTCTGATATGGGAGCAGGGTCATAGCATCGCCATTATGGGAGAAAGCGGCAGCGGAAAAAGCACCTTGGCTCGATTGATGATCGGATTGGAACGCCCATCTGAAGGACGCATCCTTATCAATGGCGTAGATACCACAAAATGGAGTTTGCGAGAATGGAGAAAATATCGTGGCAAGATTCAAGCGGTATTCCAGGATGCTGGCGGAACGCTAAATCCAGCATGGAGTACATCCAAAAATGTGGAGGAAGCCCTTGTAAATCTGACTGATCTTTCTCCGTCACAGCGAAAAAACCGTATTGCTGAATTGATGGAACAAACCGGTTTATCCAAAAACCTCCTTGATACTCCGGTCCGAAGACTATCTGGCGGGGAACAGCGGCGGCTTGCGTTGCTGCGCTCCCTATCTATATCACCGGAATTTCTAATTCTGGACGAAGTAACCGCAGGTCTTGACTTGATTTCAACAGAAGCGGTCCTTCAACTTTTGGAGGAATATGAGCAGGAACATGACTGTGCCTATTTAGTCATTACACATGACCTGCAAATCGCCTCGCGGCTCTGCGAGGTCATTTATGAGATCGAACACGGCAAAATTACTAAAAAAGCCGTTCGATAAATATAAAATCACAGAAAGGAACAAAACAAGATGAAACGAACCAAACGTATTTTGGGCCTCGCTCTTGCTGCTGTTATGTGTATGGGTATGCTTGCTGGCTGTGGCGGGACCAAAAGTAATAGCGATGCCGCTGATACTACAAGCGGAACAGAAACGAGTGAAAAGGTCTTAAATATCGCCACGATTGGCGAAACAACAACCCTTTCGCCCCTCTATATGATTGCGGATAACCGCCCCACTCAGAAGCTACTCTATGAGGGCTTGGTGAAATATGTGGATGGGGAAATCAAACCGGTATTGGCGGAAGATTGGAAACTGAGCGAGGATGGTACGCAGCTTACCTTTTACTTGCGGAAAGGTGTAACCTTCCATGACGGAGAGCCTTTTAACGCAGAGGCAGCGATTGCCAATATTGAGTCCTGGCATGTCAATCCGTCTTTTACATCGCTGCCCGGTGTTGTCAATTATACCAATATTGAGGCGGTGGATGAATACACTATCCGTCTGACCTATGATACACCGTACTTTGCATACATCAACGATTTTTGCTGGCCGGATGTATGCACTATGATTTCTCCTAAACAAATTACACAGGGTGACTTCCAGACAGTCAACGGATATGCTGGTACTGGACCCTATATCTATGACGAGTATGTAGCAGGACAGTACACCACTTTTGTTCGTAATGAAAATTATTGGGGTGAGCAACCCTATTACGACAAGATCGTTGCAAAGTATATCCCGGATAACGCCTCCCGTGTACAGGCATTGAAAACTGGTGAAATTGATTTAATCTATGGCTCTGCTGAATTGAGTTATGAGGACTATAACCAGGCGACTGCTATTGATGGAATTGAGGGCAAATTTGCTCCGTCTGGTTCCACGGTTCGTAATATCATTCTGAATTTCAATGGAAATCTGTCTGATCTGAGTGTACGGCAAGCTTTGGCGTATGCTATCGACAAAGAGGCGATTTCCGAAGGCCTGACCTATGGCTATGAACCTGTGGCGAATACGATTGTTCCTGATGGCACGCCTTACTCAGATATTTGCGGTACAGAGGATTATTCCTATAACGTGGATCGTGCTAATCAGCTTCTTGATGAGGCAGGATGGATCATGAATCAGTCCACCGGCATCCGGGAAAAGAATGGAACGCCGCTTCATGTGGTCTTTACTTGCCCTACTGACGACAGTACCATCGGTTCCATTGCCACGTTGTTCCAGAGCCAGCTTGCAGAAGTTGGCATTGAAGTAGAGATTAAGAGCATGGAAAAGATGGAGTGGTATGCAAGTTACATGAACCCTGCAGGATGGGATATTACCGCAATGACTGCTGGTTTCTTCAATTATGCAATGCCACAGTGCTGGTTCTCTGCAATGATGGCTCAGATGCCAGAGGATGTTTCCATCTCGCTGTTAGATAATTCTGATGAGTTTATTTCCGCATTGAGCGAGTTTAGGACCTGCAACGATGATGCCCGTTTGAAGGAACTGTTTGAACTGCTCATCAATACCGATCTCGATCAGGTGTTGGATGTTCCTTTGACCCATCAGATGGATATGATTGTCTACAACACGGACAAAATCGCAGATTATAACTTTGCTTCGGATTATGCTTTCCTGGATGTGACACAGATCACTCCGGCAGAATAACACAGTTTGACGATGCGGGGTGGTCGGGAGGTACCGGCTGCCCCGTATTGCTTTTATGGAGGTGAGAGATGATGAAACAAACACCATCGCCAGTCAAGCGGTTATGGGAGCTGACTGGAACACATCGCAGAGCCTATATGCTCTCTATCATCTTGGCTATCCTGAGCGTGGCCTGTGGGATGATTCCATACTTCGCCATCGCTTATATCATGCTCTGTCTGATTGATGGCGTGACTGCCTTAAACACTTATGCGCTGTGGTGCGGCGTAATATTGCTTGGTTTCACACTGAAACTGTTTTTTTCTACTCTTTCAACAACCGTATCTCATACAGCGACATTCCAGACCTTGAAAGAGATCCGTATTAAAATTGCTGACAAACTCTCACGGGTGCCAATGGGTTACATTATGGATCAATCCTCCGGCCGGTTCAAGGATGTCATCGTTGATCGGGTAGAGAGCATGGAGCCAATCCTCGCGCATCTGGTGCCGGAAATGACATCGAATCTGTTCGTCCCGCTGTGCATTATTGTATATCTGTTTGTTTTAGACTGGCGCATGGCACTGGCTTCTCTTGTGACTCTGCCTATTGGTTTTCTGTGCTACATGGGAATGTCACGGGGGTATAGTGAACGCTTTTCCGGCCTGATGAAACGGGTTCAAAAAATGAACGCAACCATTATCGAGTATGTAGGTGGCATTGAGGTTATCAAAGCATTTAATCAGTCGGCCAACTCTTATCAGAAGTATTCTGATGCAGTAAATGATGATGCCAGTTATGCGGTCGATTGGATGAAGGACACGCAGTTGTTTATGTCCATGAGCAATACTATCTGGCCCAGTGTTTGGCTGGCGGTTCTTCCCATCGGTGCAGTTCTGTATCAACATGGAACCTTGTCTGCCCCGGTCTTTCTGACCATTATGATTTTGTCCCTGGGCATTGTTGGTCCGATTTTGGGAGCAATTAAATTTACTGATAATATTTCGCAGCTTGGCACGATTGTCGGAGAAGTGGGAAATCTGCTGGATGCACCAGAAATGGTGCGGCCGGATCATGATGCTGATATTCACAATCAGTCTATTCAATTCCAGGATGTTTCCTTTTCTTATGACCTGAATGACTCGAAGCCGATATTGGATCATATCAATTTGACAATACAACCTGGAACAATGACGGCTTTAGTTGGGCCTTCCGGTTCAGGCAAATCAACGATTACTAAATTGATTACCGGCTTTTGGGAGGCAACATCCGGCACTATTTCTCTTGGCGGGGTGGATTTGAAAAATATTCCCCTGTCGCAGCTTTCCTCGTATGTGTCCTATGTATCGCAGGATAATTACCTCTTTGATGAAAGTATCCGTGAAAACATTCGTATGGGGAGGTTGTCGGCTACCGATCAAGAAGTGGAAGATGTTGCCCGAAAGTGTGGCTGCCATGACTTCATCATGGGCCTGGAGCATGGGTATGACACGATTGTGGGCGGTGCAGGCGGCCACTTATCGGGTGGTGAGCGACAGCGAATTGCCATCGCCAGAGCTATGTTGAAAGATGCTCCTATTATTATCTTCGACGAGGCAACAGCCTACCTTGACCCTGAAAATGAAAGCCTGATTCAAGAAGCTATTTCTAAATTGGTACAGGGCAAAACGCTGATTATGGTCGCTCATCGACTCTATACGGTGACAGGTGCGGATCAGCTTGTGGTGGTGAATCAGGGGCGAATCGAGGCAACCGGCACGCATGAGGAACTTCTGAAAAAATGCCCGCTCTATAAAGAAATGTGGCTGGCTCATATTGGGAGCCGCGATGAAGGAGGTGCAACAGCATGATTACTGCCTTAAAGAAAATATATGCTTTTTCTGGCCACTGGAAAGGGGTTTTGAAAAAGTCAGTGGTGTTCAGCTTGCTGCACTCAATCTTTGATATGTTTCAGATCGGAGCTCTTTTTCTGATCCTCAACGGATTGATGGAAGGAATCAAAGGGCAGGATATTTTGTTCGCGTTTCTGCTTCTTTTGGCAGGAGTGATTGGAAAAATCGTTTGTAGTTATATTTCAGACTTTTCTCAAACAAGAGTTGGTTATTTTATGTGCGCGGATAAGCGCATCCATATAGGCGACAGGATGAAGTATATGCCGATGGGCTACTTTAACAGCCATAGTTTGGGGAATCTGACCTCCACCGTTACCACGACAATCAGTGATGTAGAGAATAATGCGCCATCAGTTCTGATTACAGTGATCCACGGTTTTATCCATGTAACGGTCATTACCATTGTGATGTTTTTCTTCGACTGGAGGATTGGTCTGCTGGCTTGCTTGGGGATTGCGCTGTTTTTGCTCTGTAACTCCGTACTTCAAAAGAAATCACAGGAAGTATCTCCTAAACGGCAGGCGGCACAGGAGGATTTGGTAGGCGCCACACTGGAATATATCCAGGGTATGGGCATTGTAAAGTCTTTCAATCTCGGTGGCAAATCGAACCAGAAAATGAAACAAGCCATTGAGGAAAGCCGCGCACGCAATACCAAACTGGAAACTGTTTTTGGACCTTACGGAATGGTACAACTGTTTGTTTTGCGATTGGCGAGTGTGGCAATCATGTTTTGCTCTATCCTGTTCTATTTGCAAGGCAGCATGACGTTGGTGTACTGCTTGCTGATGTGTGTTGCCTCTTTCTTGATTTTCAGTGAACTGGAGGCGGCGGGGGGAAAGTCCTTTGCCCTTCGGTTAATAGAAAGTTCCATCGACAAGGTGAACGCTATTGACGATACTCCAGTAATGGATTTGTCCGGCAAAGATATTGCTCCGAAAGATACCACGATTGAATTACAGAATGTTGGCTTTTCTTATGGCAATCACCGAATTTTGAACCATGTCAATCTGACGATCCCGGCCAAAACCACTACGGCGATAGTCGGTCCATCTGGCTCCGGTAAAACGACATTGTGCAGCTTGATTACTCGTTTTTGGGATGTAGATGAAGGGTGCATTAAACTGGGCGGCACTGACATACGGGAATATAAGCTGGATAGCTTGCTCTCTAATATCAGCATGGTCTTTCAGAATGTTTTTCTCTTTGCGGATAGCATCGAGAACAATATCAAGTTTGGTAAACCGGATGCCACTCATGAAGAAGTTGTCCGAGCAGCAAAGAGTGCGTGTTGCCATGATTTTATCATGGCACTGCCAAACGGTTATGATACTGTCATTGGCGAGAGTGGTGCTACTTTATCTGGCGGCGAAAAGCAACGTATTTCGATTGCGCGGGCTATCTTGAAAGATACCCCTATCATAATTCTGGATGAAGCAACAAGCAGTGTAGACCCGGAAAACGAGGCAGAACTCCAGCAGGCCATTGAGAAGCTGACAGAGGATAAAACGGTTATTATTATTGCTCATCGGTTGAAAACGGTCCGAAATGCACAGCAGATTGTTGTTATTGCGAATGGCGGAATTGCCCAATGCGGTACACATCAAGAGTTGATGACACAGCCTGGAATTTATGCCGATTTCGTAAATATTAGAGAAAAAGCAGTTAATTGGAAAATATCCAGTAGTAAGATACAGCAATAAAAAAAAACAATGCGTTTTTCTTTACTGGTACGAATGGCATGGGAGAAAGAAATGAATAACAAACAACATACCACCACAGCCGGTGAAGATTACTTAGAATCCGTGCTTATACTTCAAAAGAAACTCGGTATGGTGCGTTCTGTGGATGTTGCCCGGTACATGGAAGTTTCAAAACCCAGCGTATGTTACGCAGTAGGAACTTTACGAGAGGGTGGCTTTTTGACAACAGACGAAAACCATTATATACACCTGACCGACCTTGGCTGGGATGTGGCTGAAAAAATTTACGAACGCCATTGTTTTTTTACTCATCAACTTATATCCGTTGGAGTTAATCCACAAATTGCAGAAGTTGATGCTTGTCGCATGGAACATGCAGTCAGTGATGAAAGTTTTCAAAAACTGAAAGAGCATGCGATGAGAGAGATTGCTTCACAAAAAATTGACAATACATTTGATGATTTTCCTGTGAAGAAGTAGAAAATGTTGCTTTGCTAAAATAGATTAAATATGAAAGACACAAAATACAAGATATTAGCATATTTTGACAATCAATCATATCGAAAACTATTCAATGAGATAAACTCAGATTATGCAGAAAATCTACAAATTTTACTGCATAATTTGAGTTTATTTTCTTATGATGTGCTTATAATAGGAGTGATCCTTTATAAAGAGAACATAAGTAATATTATATCTGCTATTAGAAAGATAACGCAGATACCAATTATTATTTTGACGGATACTTCTTCTTTATTGTGTATGTCATGGAAAAAAGAATTAATATACGCTGGTGCAGATTGTGTAATGGATATAAATAGCACTATAGAAGAAGTAGATCTGCAGATTTTTTCATTGGCACGACGAAATAATAAACAAAAAATAACTCAAAAGCAATCCGAAACGATGATTAATAAGGGAAAACTTGTAATGGATCATAAGAAACATAAAGTATTTTGGAATGATGTAGCGTTACATTTAACACGACAAGAATATAATTTTTTATACTTATTAGCAGCGACACCGATGAGAGTATACACGTTTGAACAGATTTACCAGCTTGTCTGGAAAGATTATCCTGTTGGTGATATTAAAAATATCATCTGGTGTCAGGTAAAGCGACTGAGAAAAAAGCTGAATGTTGTTGAAGATGGTGCTGGGAATTGTATCGTCAGTGTCAGGGATATAGGTTACAAATTTGAATTGAATAATGAAAACGAACAGCAGTAAGGCGAATAATCCGTAAAAAGATTGTTCGTCTTATTTTATTTATTCTGGAAAGAAGGTGATAAAAACTGACCGTCAATTGACAGGTTTCTGACCGTTAGCTGACAGGTGCATCCGATACACTGTGCCTTTGTAAAGATATGATTACAAAGGAGATCCGTGTTTGCAGGGAGACAGCAGAGATGCCGGACATTCCTGTAGACAGGAAGAACGAGCCAGATCACCGCCACACTCCGATTTGATTTCGCAAAAATTCAGATCGGAGGAAAAGATAAGTGGCTTACAATAAAGCAAAAGAAGAATATAGATGGAACCAGTGGAAAGCAGAGGAAGAGAAGATCCTGCGTGAACAGGGCGTGGATGAAGAGACGATCCAGAAGCTTCGGGAGTATGACTGGGACGATTTCAATGCAGAGCGGAGATTCCGGGAACACCAGACCTCGCTTCTGGACTGTATGGAACTGCTCCTGGAAGAAAAAGAAACCAAAGAGTCCCAGCCGGAGAGCGTAGAAGCCCTGCTGGATACCGTGGAGAACGAAGAACTGCTTCAAATTCTGTTATCAACTGATAAGAAAACTCTTCAGATGATTGTCCTGAAGATGATGGGATATGCACCAAAAGAGATCAGTCATCACATGGAACTGCCGGAGCAGACGGTTTATACAAGACTGCGGAGATTAAGGGAAAAGATCAAAAAGTCCATGAAATTTGAATAAAACAAAAGGTTCTCATCGGCTGACTATTAGAACGAACAGACAGGAGGATTGATACGATGGATGAGAAAGAAGTGTCCGAAATGCAGGAAGAAATGATGACGGTACTGGTAGTCGAGCCGATGAAGGCCCCCTATGTCAAGCACATCCCAAATGAGCTGGAGGATCTGCAGCAGGCGGTAGGCGGTGACATTGAAATGACCTATCCGTTTGATGATGAAGTTGGAATCCTTTTAAACGGCAATGGAAAATTTGAGGGATTGCCACTGAACCGGGCGTTATATGATGATCATGGACAGGTCTATGATGCGATAGCCGGGACTTTCCTTGTGGTAGGGCTGACAGAAGATGATTTTACTTCACTGACACCGGAACAGATTGATGACGTTCTTGCACATCAGGCATATCATTTCCGTCGTGCGGCAGAACTGTGCCCGAGAGCAATCCGACGTACACCATTTGACCAGATGGCAAAAGAGGCTGGATATGATGATGTATGGGAATATATGAGATCCAGTCATAACCCGAAGATGACACAGTACTTAAGAACTGCAAGTGATTCCTGTGTTGCTGACGGAGCTGCGGCATGTATCGTCGTTCCGACAGAGATTGCTCATAAGTTTACAGATAAGCCAATCGAAGTATTAGCAGTTGGAGCATCTGTACTGGATGCAATCGTTCCACATCTTGAAAAGAAAGCAACTGCAGAAGCAGCACGTCAGGTATTTGAGGCAACAGGTCTGACAGCTGACGATATGGATCTTGTTATGGTCAACGATTTTATCGGATCTTCTGCATTCCTTGCAGCTGAAGAGATTGGATATCTTCCGAAAGGAGAAGGATGGAAGTATGTTCTTGACGGAAGAATCGCTTATGATGGAGACAAACCAATGAATACGAACGGAGGAAGAACTTCTTACGGACATGCATTCGGTGCATCCGGAATGGCAGACGTCTTTGAAGCAGTTACTCAGATGCGTGGAGAAGCCGGAGAACGTCAGGTTAAGAAACTTCCGAAATATACCTTCCTTAGAGGATTTGGTGGAGCGCAGAACGTTCGTGCAATTATTTTGAAATCTAATTTTTAAGGAGGTATAAAGATGAGTCCAGAGAGAATGAAAACAGAAGAATTTTGGAATCCGGAACATATTGTTGAGAAGTTCTGGAATGGATTAAAAGATGGTGTGATATACGGAAGAAAATGTAAGGAATGTGGAGCAATCGAATTTCCTCCTCATCTTGCATGTAATAGCTGCGGATATCATGAAACAGAGTGGACAACACTGACCGGAAAGGGAGAGTTAAAAAGCTTTGTGTTCACAGGTGT
>OGPT01003397.1_pt1:0-2500 | contig 11508 bp, 10 predicted proteins | sample 1552951 | NCBI WGS metagenome assembly OGPT01 (sample SAMEA2580224, study PRJEB22360) | human gut metagenome | biome: human gut; feature: human-associated habitat; material: faeces | place: Denmark | collected 2008/2010
ACTAAGTAGAGAATTGAACAGATCTCAAAAGGCCGCATCTGAAAATGGTGCATATGTCGGGGTTTCGCCAAACACGAAGCCAAACCCAGTTCGCAAAGTAGCAAATTGATCAAAGTGACGAACTGTAGGAGTCTAGGTAGTTACCAACGAACCTTCAACTTGTCAAATAGGTTCAAGGCTTCCCATGACTTGGCTATTGGAGGGTGTAGAGTTGTAGCACTAGGTAGGGGGAGGTTGGGGCTGAAAGGGGGTGAGGAACAAAAGTGAAAGTCGAGACATGCTGTGCATCATGCAATCGCGACTTCCACCGATCCCTCCGTTATGATGTTGGTTGGAAAGGGCTCAAAGAGGAGAATTGAATGGTATGTGTTTGGGGCGAATGGGAGGAGTTTCGTGAATGGAAAAGGAGCAAAGAATGTTTTGAAGTGGGAGCGAGAAGGCGTGCAATTGGCCTTGCTGAAAGGGTTAGGGTTGAAGGCTGTGCACTGCACTGCACTGCACTGTGAACTTGTCAAAGTAGTCAAGGGTAACTTGTCAAAGTGAATGACAACCCCCCAAACCTTATGGGACATAGGGTCAGAACGGGAGATGGAATGGTTGGGGCATCCCTCAGGAGAGTTGCTATAGGAGGCTCCAATGTCCACAAACCTTGCTTCCCTCCTCAAGTACTGAGTGGGTAGTATGGAAAGATTGCGAATTTTTGAAAAATGAAAAGTGTGAAAAGGGTGAAAGGGAAAGGAAGAGGGAGTTGTCCTCAGTTGGAATTTGAAAGGGTTTTGAATTTGGACGAGGTCGAAATTTTACACAAGTCCTATAGTACCCTCCTGTGGACCGAGTGACTCAGTAGGTTGGTGGTCCATAGGGAGTGGGTTAAGTTTACTATGGGAGTGGACTTTGCGAAATTTTGAAAAATGTCAAAGTTGGGAAGAAGGCAAAATAAGAAAGAGGGAAGTGTCCTCAGTATGGATTTGAAAGGGTTTTGAATTTGGAAGAGGTCGAGTTTTGGGGTGAGGTCCTATGGTAGAGTCCAATGTCCTCCAACCTTGCTTCCCTCCTCAGTCCCTAGAGACTAGGGTGGACTTACTATGGAAAGGGAGTTTGTGAAAAATTTGAAAAACACAAAGTCCGAAAAGGGTGAAAGGGAAAGGAAGAGGGAGTTGTCCTCAGTTGGAATTTGAAAGGGTTTTGAATTTGGACGAGGTCGACCCAAAGTCATTTTGTATGGGAGGGTCCAATGTCCATCAACCTTGCTTCCCATCACGATCCTTGGACCACTGAGGAAGTGTACTGTGGGAGGTGGGAAATGTGAAAAATGCAAAGTCCGAAAAGGGTGAAAGGGAAAGGAAGAGGAAGTAAAGTGTAGCACGAATATGAAAGGGTTTTGAATTTGGAGAGGGTCGAGTTTTGGGGTGAGGTCTAATGGTAGGGTCCAATGTCCATCAACCTTGCTTCCCTCCTCAGTCCCTAGAGACTAGGGTGGACTTACTATGGAAAGGGAGTTTGTGAAAAATTTGAAAAACACAAAGTCCCAAAAGAACTAGTTAGTAAGTAAGAGGAACATAAGTGTAGCACGGATTTAAGAGGGCATTCAATTCTGAGAGGGTCGACCCAAAGTCATTTTGTATGGGAGGGTCCAATGAACCACCAACCTTGCTTCCCTCCTCAGGTACTGAGTGGGTCCATACAAAATAATGGTGCACAAAATATTAACCCCTATCAAAACCCTAATAATAAGAAAGAGGAACATAAGCCTAACTTACATTCCAACGCTCAGTCCATTCTGACCACCTCGACCCAAAGTCACTTACCGTAGGACCCATCAGTACCCTCCAACCTTGCTTCCCATCACGATCCTTGGACACTGACTCGACCTACCCTAAGATGTCGAAAGTGTAAAATTTTCAACCCCCCTCAAAACTCAAATAAATAGAAAGAGGAACTCTAGCCTAATGTACATTCCAAGCCTCAGTTCATTCTGACAACCTCGACCCAAAGTGACTTACCATAGGACCCATCAGTACCCTCCAACCTTGCTTCCCTCCTCAGTCCCTAGACTTCCCACCAAGTGTACCATGGGAAGTGTAAAAATTTCAAAAACTAAACCCCCCAAAATATTCTATGGGAAGAAAGACCAACATAAGGGTAGCACGAATTCGGAATATGAAAAGATTTGGAGAGGGTCGAGGTCTGGCGAAAAATTCTCGAAATGAAAATTTTGGCTGGGAGGTCAAGGGACCCTCGATCAAGTATCAGAAATGGTTGGGGAACATAAGGGAGTCCATAGTAAAGAAATTGAAGAAAAAGTAAAAATGCCACAAAAGTAGGCCCACCCCCCAAATTATACTATGAGGAGGACATGTCTGGCGACGGTTAGTATAGGGTGGTCCAGTGACCGAGGAGGGAAGCAAGGTTGACCGTTTGACAGAGAGTCCAATGCAAAATGACTTGTTGTGAAATTGAATGGAAAGTGGTTATTTGAGGTCGGTAATACGATTTAAAG
>OGPT01003397.1_pt1:10000-11508 | contig 11508 bp, 10 predicted proteins | sample 1552951 | NCBI WGS metagenome assembly OGPT01 (sample SAMEA2580224, study PRJEB22360) | human gut metagenome | biome: human gut; feature: human-associated habitat; material: faeces | place: Denmark | collected 2008/2010
GCTGTCAGCAGCTCTAACACAGCTGTCAGCAGCTCTGACGAACTGTCAGAAAGGGTCCAGACCGCCCCTGACGGGGCAGTCTGCACAGAGGAATGACGACTCCCCTGTCATTCCCCTTTCTTTCCCTGCTGAGTCCATGGAAGGCTGGACTCACTCCTTCTCTTCTCCCTTCATGCTTCATGGAAGGAGACTGCCTAGTCGAAGCGTGCGTTCTTGCGTCAACACGCGAACAATGGAGTGTGGCGGGGGTTGCGATGGTGTTCGGGTGGAAGGCTGATGGCATGCTCACCCTGACGGGTGGGACATACCCTTTGACTTGATAGAAGAAATCAGAGGGTGTGGGTGAAAGGGTCACCTTCACGCATGCGTCTGTCTTCTATCGGATCTGTCTTCTCCGTTTTCTGGAGCGTCCTGCGGACCGCTGGGACCGCTAGAAGGAGAAGAAAGAGAAAACAAACACCTCTCAATCCTCTAAACACTGTATTGTACTAGGCTATCTCCTCCTACTATAGGCCTAAGGCCATGAGGCATGGGAAGGGGGGAGAAAGAGAAGAGAGAAGGGAAAGAAAGGAGAGAGGAGGAGAAGAGGGGGAGAAAAAGGGACTTGAAAACCCCATTGGGGTTACGGGGGTACTCCTAGAGCGTGCGCAGGGCGCGCATGCGCGACCAAGCACGCCCCGCGATTTGGCGCCGCCTTAGCGAGGCGAAGCCGAGGCGAAGCCGAGGCGCCGCCTCGCTTAGAGCGGCAGTGCCAAATCGCCTGTTCAGGCCGCGACCCAAAATGAAAGAGCGCACGGTCCTCTCTCTCCTGTCCAAATTTGAAGCCTCTAGCTCGCTTCCTCATCGAGATATTCGCGTTTGAAATTAACTGATCCACTTGAGGAGAGGCTCATTTTTGACTTGAGGGAGATTGTGGTTGTGGTGAGTGGGGTGAACATGGGTTGTCAGTTGGGTTGGAATGAGTTCCTAAGGGTTCCTAATGATGAATAGAGGATGTTCGGATGATGTCATGTGATGATGCACATGCATGCATCATGCAACATGCATGTCACGCACATGTGCAACATAGTGAGGACAGGATGATGACATCACTTTAGAGTAAAAGAACAACACATGAACTCAGAATCGAGGCTGGAAGGACATAACTGAGAAAGATACGCTCAAGATACGCCTCGATTTCTGACACAACCAACCATGCAACATTGTGTTGCACATGTGCGTTCAAGAGTACTCCTTTAGAACTATAAATGGGTGGAAGGGCGAAGCAGAAACACAAAGGAACACAAGGAACACAATTGGAAACACATCGTTTTCTACCTCACCAACCCTCCTTATAAGTCCCAAACAGGTCCGTTGGAAGTGAAATGATGTCAGCTAACATCACCCTCCATATGGCTTCATGGCAACAAGTGATTGCCGAAATCGTGATCTGCGATTACCCCCATCTCTCAAAACTAAGTAGAGAATTGAACAGATCTCAAAAGGCCGCATCTGAAAATGGTGCATAT
>OGPT01003400.1_pt1 | contig 11503 bp, 8 predicted proteins | sample 1552951 | NCBI WGS metagenome assembly OGPT01 (sample SAMEA2580224, study PRJEB22360) | human gut metagenome | biome: human gut; feature: human-associated habitat; material: faeces | place: Denmark | collected 2008/2010
GAAGCGTGGCGACCTTATAGCCCTTCGCTCTGCCGGAGCTTACGGTGAAATCATGGCTTCGGGTTATAACTGCCGCGAGTTACCGCAAGGTTATACATCGGACGAGCTGGTATAAGTGCAGTACAAGATTTGAATGATTTATCAAGCACGGGAACATCCTTTTTGTTTCTGTGCTTGTTTTTTATAGCTACCTGATTTTTTTGTTGTATTTTTACAGCATTAATATCTGATATAAATCCATTATGAAACACAAGTCGATTTTCTTTTCACTTAGCCTGATATTTAGTTCGTTTTGTCTTTCAGCGCAGGAATTGCCGAAAGAAGTGGTCTGGCAAGAGATAGAGGGAGTTAATGTACCGATTCCGCCTCAGACGCATCCCCGTTTGTATGTTCGCTCATCCGATTTACCCGCGTTGAAGGAACGCCTGAAAACTCCTCAGGCACAGCAGACACTTTCTCTTATGAAAGAGCTGAGCAAAGACCGTACTCCGGCCGAAGAAGCTGCCGTTACAAACCGCGGTTTCCGCTATTATTACGAGATGCGCGGCGTTACATCGCGGGTGCAGTTGCAAGCCCTTGACTATCTGTTGGAAGGTGACAAACGTTTGGCACGCAAGGCCATTACAGCCATGCTCGATACGTTGCAACGCGCTTCTTTCGGCACTCGTTCCGACTTGTCGCGGGCCAGCGGAGCCATGCTGATAACGGGCGCCATGGTATATGACTGGTGTTACGACCAAATGAAGAGTTCCGAGAAACAAGCTTACATCAAAGAGTTTATCCGTCTGGCGAAGAGTATGGAATGCGGTTATCCGCCACGTAATAACCAGCCCATAGCGGGGCATCCGTCGGAGTGGATGATTATGCGTGATATGCTGTCGGCAGGTATTGCCATTTATGACGAGTATCCCGATATGTACAATCACGTTATTACCATGCTCTATCGTGATTATATCCCGGCACGCAATTATTTCTATGCGGGGCAGAACTACCATCAGGGCACGAATTACGTGCATGTCCGTTTTGCCTGCGACCTCTTTCCCTTGTGGATTTTAGATAAGATGGGAGCCGGCGGCATTTACAGCTCTTCGGCAAGATTTGTGCTTTACGATATTATTTACCGTCGGCGTCCCGACGGAGTGTTGATGCCTGCGGGTGATGATTATCCGCAGAACCGTCCCGCATTGCTTACCATGCCGACACCCATGTTTTTGGCTTCCAGCTATTATAAAGATGAATATCTGGCTTATGAGTTCGAGCGTAATCCCCATTTGAATAAGTCGGGCAACGAATCAATGAACCACTGTCTGATGTACGAACTGTTGTGGCGTGACTACGACCTGAAAGGGAAATCTCCCGACGACCTTCCTTTGACACGTTATTCCGGTACTCCCTACGGCTGGATGATTGCCCGTACGGGCTGGGACGCCAACAGTGTGATTGCCGAAATGAAAATCAACGAGCAGTTTGTGGGCAATCATCAGCACATGGACGGCGGCAGTTTCCAGATTTACCACAAAGGCCCTTTGGCTATCGATGCCGGCGCTTATAGCGGTAGTTCGGGCGGTTACAACAGCCCCAACAACAAGAATTACTTCAAACGTACCATCGCTCATAATTCGTTGCTGGTGTACGACCCTGACGAAAAGTTCGGCTGTTGGAACTATGGCGGTGGCGGAAAGACCAGATTCGCATCCAATGACGGCGGGCAGCGTATGTGTGGTGAAGGTTGGAAAACTTGCAATTCGCTCGACAGTCTTTTGTCCGAGGAGTATACGGTGGGTAAAGTGTTGGCTCACGGATTTGGCCCTGATACGCAAGCTCCCGATTATTCTTATTTGAAAGGCGATATTACCCAGGCCTATACCCGGAAAGTGAAAGAGGCCAAACGCTCTTTCGTATTTCTCAACCTGAAGTCCGAAACAGTGCCTGCCGCACTTATTGTGTATGACAAAGTATCGGCTTCCAATCCTGATTTCCGGAAATACTGGCTGCTGCATAGTATCGAAGAGCCTGCGCTTGAAGGCAACACTTTCACAGTTCGGCGTACCAAGGACGGTGATAGCGGTATGCTGCATAATACTGTCCTTTTACCCCAAGCGGATAATATCCGTATTGATAAGGTTGGCGGCCCCGGCAAGGAAAATTGGGTGTTCGGCACTAACTATCCCAACGATGCCGTAGCCCCTTATCTTGACAATGCCAATGAGCGTGGAGCTTGGCGGGTAGAAGTTTCACCCGCTGCCCCTACCGTTACCGATAACTTCCTGAATGTGATACAGGTTGCCGATAACCGATGCAATCAGTTGAACGAAGTACAGCGTATTGAGAATGACCGGATAGTAGGCGCTCAGTTAGCTGATCGTGTCGTTACGTTTGCCAAGAGTAGCGAACCGTTGCAGAAGGACTTCACGCTGACAGTTAACGGTACAGGTACATATAAATTCGTCATCACCGACCTTAAAGCAGGTAATTGGCAGGTAAAGAAAAACGGCCGCGTCTTTATTCCGTTGGCCGAGGTACGGGCTTCCGACGGGGTGCTTGCTTTTGAGGGGACGGCCGGTAGCTATGAATTTTGTAGGTGACGTAAAACGGTAGAATATATCATTTTGGTGTTGTAAGTTTTGTTGGCCGTAAAATATTCAAGCGTAATTGAAAACTCTTAATTTTAAAGAGGAGCTTCAATTACGCTTGAAGCAATAAATAGTTGTTATTTACTTATTATAGAATCTAAAAACAGCTTATATATGAAGATTGAAGATATTATAAATCAAATAAATTTTAGAAGTAACCCAAAGTCGGCTTTATACTTTGAGCTATTTATTCAGAATTTACTTAAGTTACATTTGGAAAAACAAGGTAAGCAGTTTATTAGTGATTACGTTATTGATGGCAATCGGTTAGATGGTTATTCTACAAATGGTATAGGAAATTATGAGGGGCCTGTGGCATTTGAAATTAAATATACTCATAGATACAATCCAATGATAATGAGATATACAGTCAGGCAACTGACAGGTATATTAGATTCTGAAAAAATAAAGCATATGATATTAATTTATCCTGCTGATTCTGATAAAATGAGATACTTTCTCAGAAATGAAAATCCGAATTTGATTTTATGGGGAATTACGGAAATAAATGGATTGATTGATGCGAATAAAGAAGAAGCTGAATATATTGCTAATAGCTTATTTAAGTTAGAAATCAAGAAGGAACTCAACAGAAGGGATAATGATTGGAAGAAATCACGAGAAGAACTGTTGACATCCGTAAAAAAGGCATATAAAAAAGGAAATATCTCGCTGTTATTGGGTGCAGGTGTATCATGTAGTGCAGGGCTTCCTAACTGGAAGACTTTGTTAAACTCTCTATACACTAATTTTGTTAATAAGATTTTTAATGACGATACTGTAGATGATGATACTATTAAAGCTATCACGAATAAATTTATAGAAATAAACAATAATTCGACATTGGCTATTGCTCGTTATCTAAAAGCAGGATTGTCGCAAAAAGACGATGATATAATGTTTATATCTGCTGTAAAGGATGCTTTATATAGTTCGCAAAGAACTTCATCTCCATTAATAGAGTCCATTACGAATTTGTGTATTCCTAAAAGAAGTGGGGCTAAAGTAAAATCTATAATTACTTATAATTTTGATGATTTAATAGAAGAATCTCTCAGCAAAGTAAAACTTGAATATAAGACGATATATAGAGATGAAGAACAGCATGATTCTGATGAATTGCCAATATATCATGTACATGGTTTTATTCCTGGTCGAGAGAGTTTTGATAGAGAAGCTTCTTTGGTCTTTTCAGAAGAAGCGTACCATAAGGTTTATTCTGAGCCATATCATTGGTCTAATCTTGTTCAATTAGCGACATTGCGTGAGAATAATTGCTTAATGATTGGATTATCATTAAGTGATCCTAATCTACGGCGTTTGCTGGAAATTGCAGCCCAAAAGCAATCGAAAAATTGTAGGCATTACGCTTTTATTCAAAGATTGAGTAATGATAGTTTGATAGACGATTCAAGCTGTGTGAAGATAAATGAGGAAAATATTGCAGACACATCATATCATTCAGGAAAAAATGATGGAAAGTTTAGGAACAAGAGTTATATGGTTTGAGGATTATAGTGAAATTCCTGTCTTATTAGATGAGATACGAAAATAGGTATCTTTGTTGTGCAAATAATGATCATCTTGAATATCCATAATAAAATATATACATCAACAATATGAAACAATATGAAGCTGTCATAGAAACTTTAGATAAGTTGGGTGGAGTCGCAACTTTAGGCGAATTGAACAGAGAAGTTTTTAAAATAACCGACTGTGAATGGAAAACAAAAACACCATTTGCCAGTATCCGCCGCATTGTGCAAAAAACTAAAGGTATTTACAAAATAAAGCCCGGACTATATGGACTTGAGAAATACAGAAAACAGATAGAAGATAGGGGGATTATAGTTGAAACCGAGAAGAATAAAGATTCGAACGATGTCATAATGTTCAACCATACTTACTATCAAGGTATTTTATTAATAATAGGTAAGTACCATAACATGCAGACTTTCGTACCCAAACAAGATAAAAACAAGAAATTCTACGATGGGCGTAAGCTACATGAACTTTCTACTCTTTCGGAACAGCCACCTTATTCCTATCCTCAAATGACAAAGCGCAGTGCTACTATTGATACGATATGGTTCAACGGACGTAATATGCCTCATTCATTTTTTGAGATAGAACATTCTACTGACATCCAGAATTCTTTACTGAAGTTCAACGACCTGCAAGATTTCTATGTAAGAATGGCTATTGTCGCTGATATAAAACGTAAGCCTGAATTTGAAGCTAAGATGCAGTTTCATGCATTCGATCATTTACGGTTGAACAAACGCGTGGTGTTTTTAAGTTATGATGCGCTTATTAAGCAGTATGAAATGGAACAGGAAAAACAATCATTTGAATTTATCCTTTAGAACTTGTAACTACTTATACTGTTATGCCTATATACTTAATCAGAGTGAGGCTATTCAGCAATACTGCTTTTGAATGAATTTTTGAAAAAGTCAACAAAAGATTATAGTAAGCAAATCAAGATTGCTAAACAAATATTAGAGAATTTTGAATTATGAGAAAGTTAGATGAAAATAAGTCAACAGAATTGCATACGGTGGCAGGTTGCTAGATAGGAAATAAGGAGAAATAGGAACAGAATCCCGAACCTCTTTTCATGAAAAATCAATTGCATGGTATTATGGCGAGAAATTGCGTGATCGTCGTAAGGAGTTAAAGATAACTCAGTAGGAGTTGGCAGAGAAAGTTGGTACGGTACGAAGTTATATTGCCCGTGTGGAAAAAGGAGAAACTGATATTCAAATTTCAAGTTTTTTCCGTATAGTCCGTGTTTTGGGTATTGAATTTACTCCTACATTTTTATAGATTTTTCTTATTTGTACCATGTAGCTGCTATACCTATATATTACGGACACAGCGTATCGCATAATTATTTTGTGGAAAAATATTCCAATCAACATAACTTATTTCTCCTTGTTGATAAGCCGGATTTAGAATTATAAATACCGTACCGGGAGTAGACCAGAAAAGTCCTCGTAATCCGCTTTCTGTATATGGAGAGTTCTGTTGTGGAACGTAGCCGCTATAAGGAAGAAACAGGGTATTACCGAATTTATAACCTGTGATTCCATTTAGAGTAGCGCCTACTATATATTTGGAACTGACTAGCTGATGCACTTCGGTTAATGTAGGCAATCTCCATTTGCCCGCTGCATTGATAACTTTCCTACATGGGTCATTAGCTTCAGTCCATGGAGTAGTGGGAGTTGTAATATCCGGATATGGGTTGAGGGTGTTACATATAAAGAAAGCGCCGCTTTCTGCTCGAGCTTCATATTTTTCTGTGCTGCTGTAAAAAAGATACTGGTTGCTACTTTTGTATAAGTTTCCATTAGCCCACAATGCTCCCCCTATAATATACCCTTCTGTCGTAGTGAACGACACATTACTATAATATGTATTATTGGCGGTCAGTGTAAGCCCCGATAGCGTAACGCTTTTATTACTAAACGCTTTCCCGCCAATCGTAAGATTCAGTTTCACCGTTACGCTGGCGGAAGTTTGCGGTAATAGATAGATATAGCCGCTATATGCACTCATTGCGTTGGGGTTGTCCCAAGTGAGATTTATGCTACCGGTCGTTGCCTGTGTGGTGAATGTGCCATTTGTAAAAGTATAGGTCGCGTTATGCTTAGGCAATGTCAATGTACCCGAACATGCTGTAATCGTTCCCATTCTTCCGGACTGAGCTATCGCTTGCACCCTGTATCGTGCGCAGTGATGCTTGAATACAATACCGCTCAACGTATATCTACTTCCTATGTTATTGATAATGACACCGGGCTTTACATACGTCATAAAGTTTTGCCCGTTTGTGGCGGGGACACTTGCGGAGCCATTGGTAAAGGCGGCTATCGCATTGGAATTCCCGTACGAATAGAAGATGAATGTGTAAGTTCCTGCCGGGACAACCAGGCTTTTGACGGTTTGCACGGTACTTCCCGATAACTTGTAATCCCCGTATCCCGCGTAGTTCGATGTGGAAATCCCCGCAGCGGTTGCCGACTTGTAGGCTACCACCCGAAAAACGATGTTATCATCCATATTCGCCCAGCGGGTAGTCGCTTCTCTCTCGGCCGTTCCTGTCGCGCCGTTGTCGTGCAGTGTACTAATCTCCATATCCAAACCGTCTTTTCCCTTTACCTCGATAGCCTTTGCCCTTCCGCTTCGTGTACCGGTAATTTCTTCCGTATTCCAGCCGTTCGTCTGTGGCGCTTCCACTTCAATCAGTATGCCGTCGGAAAAAACGTTTTCCGTTTCTTCCTCTTTTCCGCATCCCACTGCCAGCAGGATAGCCGCTATATAGAATATGCCTCTTATTTTCCGTCCCATATCGTCCTAAGATAAAATAATCCTCTCAAGGTAAAGTTATCGTTCCCGAACCGGCAACCGTCTGTCCGCCCCATGCTTCAGCCGATACGCTCGTGGCTATCACTAACGTCTTGTCTCCCGTAAGCGCTGCCGCTTCCGTGGCATACCCCGCATTGCTCACGGCTTTAATATTCACTATATAGCGGCAGTTCCTTTTTATCGGTATATAATTCCCATTGGCGGTAAGGTCTACCCTGTAATAGTTCGTGCTTCCCGCATAAGTCCCGCCCACGACAAGACATACATTATTATCCTTGTTGCTTCCTTGTGGCGTTTCCGCTACATAGATAGTCCGTATCAAAGATTTACCGTCCGTACAGGTATAAGTCAGCGCGCCGTTTGTTCCGGCATCCGGGGGGATGGATACGTTTGCGACCACATTACCGGTGATGGTTCCCCCGTTGACAGGAGCTACATACCCCTTGTTCTTGGTGCGGTATATACTGGCGCTTGTCAGGGTGAACCCGTTTACTCCCGCTGCCGTTTCTCCGCTGAGTGCACAACCCACATCTATACGAGCCAGCGCACGGAGCAGCGTGATTGTTCCCAGAGATGTGGCAGAGGAGATTACCTGTGCCGCCGCCGTCTCTCCCCACATGGGGAAACGCGTGTAGTTCGTCGTGCCCGTTGCGTTCCACTTTCCGCCGGCACCGAACGTAATCATTTTCAGTGCATCGTTTTTAGAGGTGTTCTCCGGTATGATGGGCAGTTTATTTCCCGCATTGGCAATGACGACGAGCCGGTACTTCTCTCCGGCGCGGCTCTGCTTCAAGGTTACCGTATACTTTCCGCCTTGCAGCAGCACTTGCGGCGCTTCGTAGCTGAAAGTTTCCGTTGCACCGGCGGCTTTGAATACCAGCACTTTCAGTTGGGCGACGTCTATCGCACTCTCTTCTTTGGACGTAATGGCACGGGTGGCGGCATCCGGTTCCGTTTCCGGCAGTGAAAGGCGGAGCGTGAGCATCACTTCATTATCATCGGCCGGCATGTCGGGCTGTCCGGTATCGCAAGCCGATAAGGCAATGATAGCGGCCATGGCGCTTATGATATATAATGTAGCGGCTTTGCTTCTACGTTCCAATATACCTGTCATACTCTTGTCTCTTTACATTTCCGTCTCCTGTTCCACTTCTCCCCAGGGAAGCACTTTCACAAACGTCCTCACTTCGGCGTATCTGAAATCTATTTCAATATCCGTCTGCTTTCCGGCTGCCGCGCATAAGGGCTGCTGTTGCTCGTCGTGTGTAACGGTGCATAGCTTCTCCTGTCCCCTGTATATCTCCACTTCTATACATTCTCCCTTTTCCGTAGGAAAGATGCGGAAGGGCGGGGCGTAGGCATCCCCTTGTCCGTCCGTGAGGGTCAGTGGTTTGTAGCCCGAATCCTCTCCGCTCACTTTTCCCATGAAGTTCATTTCGCTGCCCGTTCCCTTCACGATAAAGGTATAGCCCTCGCCTTTGTCGGCATACCGTTCGGTCAGATAGCGCGCGCGTATGCTCAGCCCTGCCGCCAGTCTTTCCATGACCAGCGTGACGCTTTCTTCCCGTATGCCCCTTGTTGCGGTGTTGCTCAACTCCTTACGGCAGTAAAAGAGGTCGGTAACGGGCAGATGGTTTCCCTCGGAATACTGTTTCAGCTTCAGCCGCGCTTCCTCAATCGGAGTGCCCGGTTTGATTTCGGCGGTTATCAGCGTATCTTCCTTGACGTTTCCCCATGCCACCAGCGTGAGCCTGTCGTCCTTGTAGTGCCCGAAGAGATAATCTGACGATACTCCCGCAGGAATCATGCGCACAAATCCGTTCTCGCCGAACAGATACACTTCCGACTTTTCCAGCACCTCGCTTTCGGTGAGGTCGTTGCCTTCGGCATCCACTACCCGTACGTTTACTTCATACTGCATGCAGGCGCTTGTATCTTCCCGCACGCATGATGCGTACAGGAAGATAAGTCCGGCATACAGTGCCGTTAGTATGGATGGGTGAAGATGCTTCATGGCTGTATTGTACTCTCGGCTGCTTATTCAAATGTTACGTCTTGGGTAATGTTCAACGCCCAGTCGGCGACGCTCACCGTCAGCTCCAGTGAAGTAGGGGTTATCTCTCCGTCGGGGTCTTCGGTCCCTATGCTCTTAATCGTGGCTTTTATGGCATAGGTGGTGTTGCGGGCGATGGTGGAAGTCCCTGTACCCGAAGTTCCGGTAATGGTTGTTCCCGTCTGTTTTTTGTTGATGACGACGGGATAGTAAATGGTAGTTCCCGCGTCACTCGCGTTTTTCTTGAAAGTACCTTCCAGTACCAATGCCGTACGGGTACTCTCTTCGTTGGGGAAGATATAGAACCAATAGTCGGTTTTATGTTCCGTCTTTACGTTGACGGCCGGGGTTACCGCCGTTGCCAGATAGGCCGCCGTTCCGGTGGAGCCGTTATGGTCGCCGGTCAGGTAGGCGGGCGTTTTCATTTTCGTTTGGCTGTAATTTCCTGTGGCGGGTACCGCTTCTTTCACGGCGTTCCGTACAAAGACATTCTTCAGCTCATAAGACGCTGCGGAGTATTGCCCGTTGGGGTCGAAAGCGGTTTTGATGCTGCTCACCGATACCCTTGCCACAAGACGGCTCAACGCTGCCGTCATACCTTTGTTCTCACCTGCGCCGAGCGTGAAAGTCGCGCTTTTGCTGCTGTTCTTCACATCCCCGCTCATGGGCAGGCAGTCTTTGGTTTGGGCATCGGATAGGGCGATGGTTTTCTTCAGAAAGTCGGTCTTGTTCAGCACACCCGCAAAATAGTCGTTCGTGGGAGTATTGGCTACCACCATGCCCGTGCAGTCTTTGGCCGGTGTACAGTTGATGGTTGTGGCGGCGGTTGTGTTTTGGGTCACGGTTTGGATGGCGTTCACCGATCCGTCACTGTTGAAGATGGCGACGGTGAAACGTTTCACGGTGTTTTCCTCGGCCTGCGCGGGCAATGCGCTGCCTGTCGCTTTGGTATTTGTTCCGTTTCCCGTCAGATGCAGTTCCAGTTGCGCTATGTTTTCCTGCGGCCGGGGTTCTGTCATTCCGTTGTCGTCACCGCCGCATCCGGCGGGTGTAAGGGTGGCGGCTGCCCGCCCCGTCCATAAGTAATTGTTCGTTTTCATATATGCCTGTTTTAATGATTAATATTCGGTTTTTCTTCTCAGGGTTTTCAATGCTTCGCCCGCCTGCTCTATTCCGGCTGCCGCCGCCATGGTAAGATACACTTCCGCCTTGTCGCGGTTTCCTTCCTGCAGGCAGAGTATGCCCATGTTGTTGTATGCCATGGGCAGGGTGGCGAATCTTTCCAGATAGCGGCGGGCCTTGGCTGTTTCGCCTTTGGCGAGGGCTACCGCCGCGGCGTTGATGTTCGCTTCGGGGCTGTCGGGAAACAGGCGGGCTGCCAGGTCGAGCACATCGTTGTACTCCCTGGACCCTTGCGGATAGCTGCTTGCCACTGTAAAGAACTCGTTCAGGTGCAGCGCTTTCCGTTCGCCCGTACGAAACAGCCTCAGGCTTTCCGCCGCATCCGGCGGCCTGCGGGTGTACTCTATTTTGTAGTCCACTCTCATTACTTCGGGGAATATCCTTTCCGCCAGATATTTGTAAGGTTTCCCGTCGGCAAGGTTCATCAGCATGCGTTCGCGCCCCTTGTCTATGTCTACATTGTTTATCAGGTCGAGGGCGGCTTCACGGAACATCATGTCGCTTTGCTTTATCAGTGCGGCGATGGAATCCCAATCCTCGGAAATCCAACGGACTTCCAGCGGAGTGCTTGCCGCCAGGCGGTTTTCGCGCAGATACCCTTTCAGGCGCAGCGCACGTACCGGCGCGTTCATCTCGTTCTTTTTCAGATTTCCTATGGGAGCCCCATAACCGGTTATCTCCACTTTGGAAAGCTCCGTTCCGCTTTCCCGTCGGATGTCCTGCAAGGCATTGCGCAGGCGATGATATATCTCGAAGTCCTGCTTCTCTTCGGACAGGCCGCCCAACGGCTTCTCGCCTTTCTCCCGGCTGTCCCGGCCGAAGTAGGGGATGGAGCCTGTTTTCGTGCAGAGCGTATCCTTGTCCGGTGCGGGTTCGATGAAATTCACCCAAGACAGGTATTTTCTGTCCGTACCCGTGTCCCAGGCGGAAGCGCGTGCTTTGGGCAGGCTCAGCTTGTCGGCTATCTTGTCTTCATAGACGTTTCCTTGCTTCCCGTGGCAGGCGCACTCCTGCGACCGTATCAGGAGCAAGGCGTTCTTCATCCACTCCTGATAGGGCACTGCCACCCGGTAGTGAAACGAACGCGACACCTTAGCGTCATTTCTTATTACTACCGCAGGTATGGGGGCGGGATGCTTGCTGTCGGCAAATTTCTGTTCCCGTCGGTATACTTTCTGCTTCTCCGTGCCGTTAATCAGCACTGCGGGCAGGTCTTGTTCGTTTTCCCCGCTGATGAGTACGGGTGTCAGAGTCAGCGATT
>OGPT01003408.1_pt1 | contig 11457 bp, 7 predicted proteins | sample 1552951 | NCBI WGS metagenome assembly OGPT01 (sample SAMEA2580224, study PRJEB22360) | human gut metagenome | biome: human gut; feature: human-associated habitat; material: faeces | place: Denmark | collected 2008/2010
TACCGTTTCCAAGAGACTTACTCATCTTACGTCCCTGGGAGTCACGTACCAGACCGTGGAATAATACGGTATGGAATGGCGCTTTGCCCATCTGCTCGTAACCGGAGAAGATCATACGGATTACCCAGAAGAAGATAATATCATATCCGGTTACTAAAACATCATTTGGATAAAAGTAATCTAAGTCTTCTGTTTTTTCCGGCCAGCCAAGTGTTGAGAATGGCCATAAAGCAGAGGAGAACCAGGTATCTAAGGTATCCGGGTCCTGTGTCATATGGGTGCATCCACATTTCGGACACTTATGAGGTGCTTCTTTGGCAACTACCATCTCGCCACACTCATCACAGTAGTATGCCGGGATTCTGTGTCCCCACCATAACTGTCTGGAAATACACCAGTCACGGATATTGTCTGTCCAGTTGAAGTATGTCTTCTCCATACGTTTTGGAAGTAACTGGATATCACCATTTTTTACGCCTTCAACTGCCGGTTTGATCATCTCGTCCATTTTCACGAACCACTGCTGTTTGATCATTGGTTCAACGGTTGTGCCGCAGCGGTCATGTGTACCTACGTTGTGGGAATGTGGAACAACTTTTACTAAAAGTCCCGCTTCCTCTAAATCTTTTACTAATGCTTTTCTGCACTCGTAGCGGTCCATTCCCTCATATTTTCCTGCTAACTTGTTCATGGTTGCATCGTCATTGATGACAACGATTTCTTCCAGGTTGTGGCGTTTTCCAACCTCAAAGTCGTTCGGGTCATGGGCTGGTGTGATCTTCACACATCCGGTTCCAAACTCTTTGTCTACATATGGATCAGCGATCACCGGAATCTCACGGTCTGTCATCGGAAGTTTTAACATTTTTCCAACGATGTCTTTGTATCTCTCATCATCCGGGTTTACAGCAACAGCGGTATCTCCGAATAAAGTCTCCGGTCTTGTCGTTGCGATCTCTACGAATCTTCCTTCCTCACCAACTACCGGGTAATTGATATGCCAGAAGAATCCGTCCTGCTCCTCATGCTCTACCTCCGCATCGGAAATGGATGTCTTACAAACCGGGCACCAGTTTACGATACGGGAACCCTTGTAGATATATCCTTTTTGATATAATTTAATAAAAACTTCCTGTACGGCATCAGAACATCCTTTATCCATGGTAAAACGTTCTCTCTGCCAGTCAGCAGAAGATCCCATTTTCTTTAACTGGTTGATGATACGGTTACCGTATTCCTCTCTCCACTCCCAGCATTTCTCTAAGAAACCTTCTCTTCCAAGATCTGCCTTGTCGATTCCTTTTTCTTTTAAGGACTGGATGACTTTTACTTCGGTTGCAATGGAAGCGTGGTCTGTTCCAGGCTGCCATAATGCATTGTAACCCTGCATTCTCTTGTAGCGGATCAAAATATCCTGCATGGTATTGTCTAATGCGTGTCCCATGTGAAGCTGTCCGGTAATGTTTGGTGGAGGCATCACAATGGTGAATGGTTTCTTGCTGCGATCTACTTCTGCATGGAAGTAACCGTTGTCTTCCCATTTTTTATAGAGACGTTCTTCAATGCCCTTTGGGTCATAGGTCTTTGCTAATTCCTTCATTTGTCTTTTTCCTTTCTTAAAAAAATAAAAGCCCTTCACATCCATACGGATGCAAAGGGCGTGTCAACGCGGTACCACCTTTGTTATGTTGCAAAAACAACATATCTCTACAGGCTCATTCCTAAGCCACTGTCCAGTAACGGGGACAACTCGTTCTCGCTTACTTCTGACTGCTTCTGGCGATATACGAAATTTTTCTCCGCATGATCAACTTGCAAGTTCTGCCACTTATCTGCAACAGACAGGTTCAGCGCGACGGTTCAAAAGCTACCTTCCACACAACATGTTCTGGTGACATCTCTCAGCCGGTGAATGTCATTCTCTTTCAGGTGTCTGTGTGTACTCCTCTTTCTCATCACCTTTTTATATCTTTTTTCATCATAAAAGCTAAAGTGGCATTTGTCAACTGATTTTTTACACGTGATCTTTGATCAGTTTTTACATGTGATCTTTGATCAGTGAAACAATTCCTACAATTGCAAGTACGATCAGCGCTGCATATGCCAGACCACTCACAAATAATCCAATAATGACTAATGGCAAAAATACAATATTAACAATAATCTTGGTAATGCTCCATGTTGCCTTGATTGCAAAAACAAGCAGTTTTCCAAAAACGCCCAGCATTAGCACGATAAATAAAAATGTTAACATATTCATTCCTTCTTCCTATCCTAATAATTTCAACAGATTCTGATAGACATATTCTCTCAGAGAATCTGCCTCCAGGTCAAGCTCCATTTTTTTCTCTGCTGCGATGCGGTACATAAAATAGACCGAAAGCTGGGTTTCGACCGCGGCTCTTCGCAGGAAAACATTCTTCTCCCGGATCAGACCTTCGCGGACACCCTCCTCCACAATGCAGTCGATAATCTCGTTTTTCTCCTTATCACAGCACTGGTGTTTCATACGCTCATACTCATCTTTCAGATTCTTTGGTATCTCGTATGATTCCAATACCATTTTTATCAGGAAAAAGACACCCTGCTTTTCTTTTACATGCTCATCAATAAAATCCATGACCTCGTTAATTTTCTGTTGAAACGTTCTGTTATCTGTAGAAATTACCTGCAGTTTTTCAAAGCACACTTTCACATAATATAAAATTGCAGAAGAGATTATCTCTTCCTTTGAAGAAAAATATTCGTATGCTGTTCCTTTTCCAATGCCTGCCCGGCCTGTGATATCAGCTACTTTTAAAGTGTTGATATCACAGCCTTCATTAATGAACTCAATGACTGCCTGATACAGGGCAAGTACTTTCTGTGATGGATCGTGGATCAGTTTCTGCTCATCCATTATAAGTCCTCCTCGACCATGCTCTTATTGCGGTTGAATGCATCATAAATACATGGAACAACGATCAGAGTTAACAGTGTACCATATAACAAACCACCCACCGTTACGATCGCCATTGGCTGCATCATTTCTGAACCTTCTCCAAGTCCAACAGCCATCGTTGACATAGATAAGATCGTGGTGAGTGCAGTCATAAGGATCGGACGGAGCCTCGTTTTTCCGGATTCGATAATGGCGTCTTTTTTCTCCATTCCGCCCCGGCGGAGCTGATTGATAAAGTCTACCATAACGATACCGTTATTTACGATAATTCCGGCGAGCATGACAAATCCGATCATTGCCACAACGCTGACTTCGTTGCCGGTAAAGTAAAGTGCGAACAGACCGCCTGTAAATGCCAGCGGGATTGTAAACATAATGATAAACGGCGACAACAGCGACTGGAACTGCGCTACCATGACCAGGTAAATGAAGATTACCGCCAAAAGAAGCATCAGATACAACTGATTCATCGCATCTGCGATCATCTCATCCTCACCTGCCATCTCAATGGAGTATCCTTCCGGCAGATTGATCTTATCTAACTCTTTCTGGATTTCATTACTCAGCAGACTGACATTATGGTCATCATCCACTCCTGCGGTCACACTGATATATCTGGTCTGCGCATCACGATTAATCGTTCCTAATGTGTAACCTTCCTCAAACTGTGCAATATCAGAAAGTGCTGTTTCTGTCTCGTTTCCTTCTCTGTCTGTATAAGTGAAGGTCAGGTTTTTGATATCAGCCAATGTAACATCGGACTGTTCCTCGCTCTGTACGTAAACCTGATACTCATTTACATCGGTAGAGATCGTTGTTGCGGAGGTTGACGATGTCATCTCCCCATAAACAAGCTGGAATACCTGTGCAACGGTCATGCCATATTTCGCAGCTTTTTCCTTGTCTACAGAAATGGTGAAAGACGGTGTCGTATTGGCAAGTCCATCATCCACATCCACAGTTCCCTCGGTGTTCTCTACGACTTTTGCAACCTCGCCTGCAAGTTCCTGCAGTTTGTCAAGATTATTTCCTTTTACATTGATCGTCAGTCCACTTCCCATAAGTGATGTCATATCAGAAGCGGAGGTGTCTGTTGTAACTTCGCAGTCCATGTCTTTTGTCAGTTCATCCAACTGTGCGGTCACATCTGCACTGCTCACTTCAGATTCTTCATCCAGAATCATATACATGGAAATACTGTCTGTAGAACTTCCTCCCATCATGGAAAGAGCACTTCCACCTGCCATGGCACCAATGGTCTCAATACCATCAATCGTCAATGCTTTTTCCACGACTTCGTCTGCCATTTCTGTCAGTTCATCAAAAGTAAGCGTCTCATCCTCTTTTGCTGAAATCGTCGCACTGATCTGGTTCGTCTCCATATTCATATCCATGAAAGAATATCCTCTGGAGAATGCTGCCACAACACTTGTTCCCAGCAGTACGATCACCGCGATAAATACGATTGGCTTGAAACGCAGGCATACTGCTAAAATTTTTCCATAAACCTCTTTTACTTTGTCAAAGAAATTATGCCTGATCTCTTTTGTATTTTTTAATAATCCTGCTGCCATCATCGGCACGAAAGTCAATGCCACGAGCAGGCTGGCTGCAAGCGTAAATGCAATTGTCAGCGCAATATCCACAAATAACTGTCTTGTGATACCCTCTGTAAAAATAATCGGTGCAAATACACAGATGGTTGTAAGTGTGGAAGCTATGATTGCTCCTGTCACCTGTGAAGCGCCTTCCACGGCTGCTTTCCGGATGGAATACCCCTCTCCCCGCAATCGATAGATGTTCTCGATCACGACAATGGAGTTATCCACCAACATACCAATTCCGAGCGCCAGACCCGACAGTGAAATGATGTTTAACGTAATATTCGTAAAGTACATCAGTACCACTGCAAAAACAACACTGAGCGGAATGGAACATGCTATTACAAGTGTAGGTTTCATATCTTTTAAGAATAATAACAATACAATAATTGCAAGGATGGCTCCCACGATCATGTTTTCTACGACTGATTTCACGATCATGTCAATGTAAATACCCTGATTCATGAGAACGCTCAAATGTAACGCTGTATTTTCTTTTTCCAAACTGTCAAATTTATCCAATAACCGGTCTGTCACATCTCCGGTGGAATAGCCGGTCTGCTTTTCAATCGAAAGCATTACCGCCGGATTTCCATTCACTTTGGAATAGGAATCTCCGGAATTGTCAATGTACTCGATGTCTGCCACATCTGACAGTCTGACCGGTTCGATACCATCCATACCAAGATCCATCAGAACGAGATTTTCAAGATCTGCTTTGGATGTCACCTCATCTCCTACCCGCACCAGATACTGCTCGTTCCCCTCTGTCACATAACCTGCCGGCATGGAGAAGTTCTGTGCTGTCAGAAGATTTTTTAAGGTATCCATTGTAAGGATCGTGTTCAGATCCGCTGAATCTTTTGCCTGCTCTTTTGCATCATCTAACTGGCTCTGTCCCTCTTCGATCTTATTTGCTGCAACAGCAAGATCCGCATATCCCTTGCTCATCTCCATGATACCGGATATCTGGGATTCATTTAAAGTCACTAATGCGTCATCTAAAGACGTTTTACCGTCTGCCACCTGTGTCTGGGCGGACTCGATTGTCGCAATTCCCGCCGCGATCTGTGTCTTGCTCTCACTCAATTTTGAGATTGCAGCCGGAATGTCTTTGTAAGAAGTCAGCGTCACACCTGCATCTGCAAAAGAGGATGCCTGACTCATCAGCATCACATTGATATCATCCAGTTTGTACTGTAATGTCACGATCTGGCTGGCAATGTCACTCTCACTTGTATAGGAAGTCCCTGCCTGTGCATTGATCTGGGCAATGGCTGTGGATTCCATGTAGGCGACGAAATCGGATTCGCTGGCCGCATTTTTATATGCTTCTAACATTTTAGGATCTGCCTGTAAAGTTGAAATCACTGTTTCCAACTGATTCGCCTGTTCCTGTGTCATCTGACCATATTGAACCGCTGCTGCAAGCGCTTCCTCCACTGTCATGTCTGCACCTGTCATTGGATTTTTTGCTGTTAAAATTGCCATTACACCATCGTGCGCCTGATATAACTGCTTTGCCCCACTCTTCGCCTGGCTGACACCGTCTTTTGCTTTCTGTAAACCGTCAATCGCGCTCTGTAACTGCGTTGCTCCATCATAAGCTGACTGTAACGACTTGATTGCACCATCCATGGACGACTGTGATTTCTGAAGATCTGATAATTGTGTGGTCAGATCTGCTTCGGTGTTAAACAGTTGGATTTTATTATTAATGATCTCATTTTCACCTGCTCCAAGCTGGCTTCCCATCTCTTTTTCACTATCGGAAAGCTTCTTTTTCCCACTGTCGATCTGGGAAGATGCCTTGTCTAACTCTGCCTGTGCATCTGTAAACTGGGCATCTATTTTGCTCAGAATCTGTTCGTTTAAAGCATCTATTTTCTCCTGGTTCATAGTGACCTGAAGATCCGTATCAAGCACTCCTGTTGCCGTCACAGATGCCACACCCTCGATACTCTCAAGCAGTGGTAATAATTCATTGTCCACATAATTAGATACCTCTGCCTGATCCATACCATCCACATCCGCAGATGCGATCATGACCGGCATCATATCAGGATCGATCTGCATAATGACCGGTGAGCCCGCTGAATCCGGGAACTGTCCGGTCAACTGATCCAGCTGCTGCTGAATCTCAATCATAGCAGAATCCATGTTCGTGCTCTGCTCATACTCCAAAATAACCATAGAATAGTTATCATAGGACATGGAACTTACGTTATTAATATTGGAAGTCGTTGCCATTGCCGCTTCGATTGGCGATGTCACATCCTTTTCCACTTCCTCCGGACTTGCCCCCACATCTGTTGTGACAACGATCACATACGGCAGATTCATTGCCGGCAGCAGATCTGTTGTCATCCTCGTCAGCGAAACAACTCCTAAAACGATCACCAGTACAACAGCCACTAACACTGTGTACGGACGTTTTACACTATACTTTGGGATCATTCTCGTTCCTCCTGAAAAATTATATGTCTGATTGGCTGCTGTATTCCTGCAAGCCAGAACTGACCAGTCGGTCGGCAATCATCAGTTTACTCCTCTCTCATCAAAATGCAAGGAAAATCGGACAGAATTTAGAATTATTTTAGAAATGGAACAAAATTTCCTATTTACGCAAAAATGGAGTACCTATCGGTACTCCATCCCACGAGACTGTATCTTTCCAATATATAATAACAGAGGCTTTACTCTTTTTTGTTTATGACTGTTGTTCTACCAATTTCTGTATTGCCTGCTGCTCTGCTTCCGGCATCAGCTTTGATACCTCAATCAGAACGATCAGTTCTTTTGCATAGGAAGCAACCTCATCAAAACAATTTTCTACTGCTTTCATAATGACTGGCATGGAAATAACCTTCTCATCCGGGACATCAATAATCTCATCCACGTTTCCAACCTCAAGCCCAATCTTTGTACCATTCATGGATGCAACGATGATATTGTTGATTTCCTGTTCCGGATAATGAAACTGTTCTGCCAGACTGTACACTGCAATAACTTCTCCGTGCAGATTCATGATCCCATGAACCTGTGGCAGTGAATTTGGAATATTCACCACATTCATTCTTGTTTCAATGGATTCCACATCATTGACAGGAATACCAAACTTCACTCCATTTAACAAAAATGTAAGTAACTGCATTATAATCTCTGTCTCCTTTCTTATGATTCGATCTCGGGACATTTCGCAGTATCCATAAGACCTGCAAAAAGGGGACTGGCACAAAAGTACCGCCCCACTATTCTGTTCTCACCCTGTTCTATTCATCTTCGCTGTCTTCATCATCAACGATTGCTGCTGCCGCACCTGCCACAGATGAAACAACCGCTATCACAACAACGATGACAACCAAAAGTAATAAAATTCCCATGAAAACTAAAAAACCGCCTTCTGTCATGTCTTCCTCCGTTCTGAAAGGATTGTGCAGATTCACTTCTCAACCATTTCTTTTTTTCCAAAATCTGTGCCTATTATAGCACATTAGCAACTGGAAAAAAAGAGCCTATGTTTGATTATTTCAGATAATTTTTCTGATGTTTTTTAATATTGTAATCTTTTTCTGCTACATCAAAGGAGAACCGCCGTGATATGGGGAATCACGACGGTTCTCAGGGAAGGTTTTTTCATTTGTAGCTATATTCTAATTTATCCTTTTACACTGCCGAGGGCAACACCCTGTACGATGTGTCTGGATAAGATCAGATAAATGATAATAACTGGGAAGATAGAAAATGCGATCATCACATAAACCTGACCCATATCAAACTTCAGCCAGTCAGCTGCACGAAGCTGTGCGATTAAGATTGGCAGTGTCTTTTTCTTGTCATTGTGTAAGATTAAAGCCGGTACAAAATAATTATTCCAGCTGCTTACGAATGTAAAGATTGCCTGTACTGCAATTGCAGGTTTCATCAATGGAAGTACAATCTGGTTAAATGTATGGAACTCACCGGAGCCGTCAATTCTGGCAGCCTCGATCAGAGATACCGGCAATGTACTTTCCATATACTGCTTCATGTAAAAGAATGTTACCGGAGCAGCGATCGTTGGCACGATCAATGGAATGAATGTATCTTCCATATGTAATGTACCGACTAATTTTACAAATCCAAGTGCAGTTACCTGTGTAGGGATCATCATGACTGCTAAGATAAATGCATAGATGTATTTTTTCAGTTTAAAATCATATGCATGAATGGCGTAAGCCGTCATGGTTGAAAAATAGGTGCATAACGCTGCTGACAGTACAGATACGATCAGACTGTTTATCATACCCTGCCATACCGGAAGTGTTCCGTGTACCAGATTGTTCCAGTTTTCCAGCAGATGTGTGCTTGGCAGTGGTGTAAATCCGGCCTGCAGTTCACCGTTCGATCTGGTCGCATTAATGAACAGCACATAGAACCAGAACAGGCAGGCAAATGTAACAAGAATCAGGACTACATAAGCGATAAATCTTCTTGCATGGATTCCAAGTCCTTTTTTCAGATTTTTATTTTCGTTCATAATAACACCTCACCTTTCTATTCTACTCATGCTTTTCTCTTATCGTTTCCAGTTACCTTAAAGACAATAAGACTTAAAATTGCGGTGATGATGAACAGGATTACGGATACTGCACCAGCCATTCCGTAGTTCTTGCTGTACAGATGTTTATTTAAGAACATGATCAATGTCATGGTCGATCTCATTGGATCACCGGTACCATTGGTCAAAATCTGCGGTACATCGAATAACTGTAATCCACCGATCAGTGATGTGATCACAACATATACTAAAATCGGACGGAGCAGCGGTAATGTGATTTTGTAGAATACCTGTGTGGAAGTTGCGCCATCCACTTCTGCCGCTTCAAATAAAGAAGTATCGATACCCATCATACCTGCCATTAAAAGAATGGTCGTATTACCAAACCACATCAGGCAGTTCATAAGGGCGATCAGTCCTCTCGCACTTCCTGTGTTTGCCAAGAACTTATATGGCTCTGAAATAATTCCGATCTGCATTAAAATCGAGTTGATCGGTCCACCATCCGAGAACAGTGTAAAGAACAACATGGAAAATGCGGATGCCATGATCAGGTTTGGCAGATAGATCACGGTCTTGAAAAATCTGCTTCCTTTTAATTTCAAACGCACATCAGAAAACCATGCACCTAACAGTAATGACAAAATAATCTGTGGCACAAAACACATGATCCATAAAATCATGGTATTCTTTGCGTAAATCCAGATATCGCCCTGTGTAAACAGCGTTTTGTAGTTCTCCAGTCCCACAAAGTTAGGTCCGATCTGTGTCAGACCCGATAAATAATTTTCAAAAAAGCTGTTATAAATGGTATTAAACAGTGGTATAAGCTGGAATACAACATACACCAGAATAAAAGGAATCAGAAAAATGTAACCCCATTTGTTATATCTGACTGCTTTACTGCTTTTCTTCTTCATAACGCCTCTTGCCCCCTTCTTTTTATTTTTCACAGAGTTCACAGCATCCCTTCACGGACATCTTTTTGTGCAAATCTGCTGTCAGCTCTGCGCTTTACGCCGCTGACTGCTTTCTCTCCGTCCGGAGATAGGTATAAAGATAGCCGCACCCGCCGGTCTGGCAGGCGCGGCTTATTATTTTAGTATGTTAAGTCCGGATATTTCTCAACAACTGCTTTGTAGAATAAGTCAAGTGCATCATCAAGTGAAGCATTGCCTTCAAAGTAGTTCTTCATAGCGTTCTGGAACTCTTCGTTACATCCCTGATCGTATGCAGAAAGGTTGCTTAAATCAAGTTTTTCTACACTTGCACAGTACATAGACAATGGGTTCTGTCCGCCTAATACTTTACTCTGGTAGCTTGTATCTGCTGCCATTGCTTCCATAGCTGGTTTATTGTTAACGAAGTCATCATCTTTTACTACGATATCTTTCATGATCGTCTCGTCTGTTGTCATCTTTAAGATGATATCTTTTACAAGACCTGCGTTATCTGTACCTGTTGCTCCACAGATCCATGTACCGCCCCAATAGAATCCCTGAGGTCCTGGTGTAGCGCCCCATCCACCGTTGTAACCGATAGATCCTTCGGTGTCGGCTGCCATAGAGAAGTTCACGAACCATGCCGGTCCAAAGTAGCAGAATACTTTTCCTTCCGGATAGAAACCTTTCTTCCAGTCATCGCCCCAGAGTTCATATGTCTCTGTCTCGCCTGCATCATAAAGCTCTTTTGAATCAGATACCCATTTCATAATGTTATCATCAATATTGATCTTGCCATCTTCTACCCATTTAGAAGTAACGTTGTTAGAGTATACACGGTAAGTATCATTGACAGAAGATGTCATCTTGTATCCGGCAGCTTTCATTGTCTCTGCTGTATCATTGAAAGTATCCCAGTCTGAAACATATTTCTGAACTTCGTCAGGATCGTCTGTTCCAAGAACTTCTTTTGCTGCATCACGGTTATAGAATAATACGCCCGGGCAGCCCTGCCATGAAACACCTTTTAATACACCGTTAGAATCTGTAACGATATCTTTTGTATACTGATACTGGTTTGCAAGGTCTGCATCTGTAATTCCAAGATCTGCGATCGGCATTGTATAATCTGTATCGACATATTTCAGTGCGTAGTCAGCTTCTACTAAGAATAAGTCAATCTTGTCATCGGCTGCTGCTGATTCCTGTTTTAATAATGTTGCATCCAGATTGTTCTGATATGCGTTGTCATCACTTGGTGTGATGTTCCATTTTACGGTAACATCCCCAATCTTACCAGTTGTGGCATCCACTTCCTCATATCCAGGATAGTGATCTGTCAGACGGCTCTTAAACTCTTCATTCCAGCAATAAATGTTGAAAACTTTTCCCTCATCACCTGTTGTATCTGTCTCCGCTGCATCAGATCCAGAT
>OGPT01003413.1_pt1 | contig 11452 bp, 10 predicted proteins | sample 1552951 | NCBI WGS metagenome assembly OGPT01 (sample SAMEA2580224, study PRJEB22360) | human gut metagenome | biome: human gut; feature: human-associated habitat; material: faeces | place: Denmark | collected 2008/2010
ATAATAGATGATTATTTTGAACTTAAATTAATATATTGAAAAATATCTAAAATTTGCGCGTATTTACTCATTTTAAATTCATAAAGATATTGTTGCTTAAGTGCGCTTGTGTTAAAATAAAAACAAAAGCTAATTCAGGTTTGAAAAAGAACAGAACAAAGGGGGCATGACATCATGAAAAGAAAAAAGTAATTACTTTGATTGTCGCTGCATTGGCATTTACCATGACTGTCTGTGGCAGTTCAACCGCAATTGCAGCATCAGAATTAACAGCGGAAAGCAAACCGGCTACCCAGTATACGATTGATGCAAATCAGGAAGTTTATGCATTGCTGGATTTTGAAGATACTGCGGAGTTTGAGAATGCGACCAAAGGTCTGCTTGCTTCTCCGGATACAGCGAATCCCAGCCTTTGGAGAGATACACAGCTGAATCATATTTATGGCCTTTTTGAAGTGACTGATGGAATTTATCAGGTGCGTGGCTATGATATGTCCAATGTCACATTCATAAAAGGTGATACAGGATGGATTGTAGTAGATCCATTGATGAGTGTAGAGTGTGCACAAGCGGCTCTTGCCCTGGTGGAAGAGAATCTGGGCACTTTTCCTGTAAAGGCAGTGATTTACAGTCATTCCCATATTGATCATTTCGGTGGAGTCAAGGGAATTGTTTCAGAAGAAGAGGTATAAGCCGGCAATGTGCAGGTAATTGCACCGGAAAGCTTTGAGAAGTATGCTGTCAGCGAGAATATTTATGCAGGTACTGCTATGGGACGAAGAGCAAGTTACCAGTATGGAACAATGCTTGAGGGTGGTGAAACAGGATCCCTTTCTATTGGTATTGGTATGAGACAGTCCAAGGGCAGCACAAGTTATATTTCTCCTACACTTGAAATCACACAAACCGGTGAGAAGCATACCATTGACGGAGTGGAAATTGAATTTCAGCTTACTCCGGGTACCGAAGCACCGGCAGAGATGAACTTCTGGATTGGATCGAAAAATGCTTTGTGGATGGCTGAAAACTGTACGGGAACACTCCACAACCTGTATACACTCCGGGGAGCCCAGGTACGTGACGGAAACGCATGGGCAGAGTATATTATGGAATCTCTGGCTCTTTATGGTGATCGGGCAGAGGTAGTTTTCCAGTCCCATAACTGGCCACATTGGGGAAAGGATACGATTCAGGAATATATGACCAATACTGCAGCTGTATATAAGTTTATCAATGACCAGACATTGCTTTACATTAACGAAGGTTATACGGAAACAGAGATTGCCAATATGATCCAGCTTCCGGAGGAACTGGAGAAAGTCTGGTATACCCGTCAGTATTATGGTACAGTTTCCCATAATTCAAAGGCAGTATATGAGAAATACATGGGCTGGTATGACGGTAATCCTGTCCATCTTGCTGAACTTACACCATCGGATTATGCCCAAAAGCTGGTAGAATATTTCGGTGATACAGATGCTGTTCTTGAAAAAGCAAAAGAAGATTTTGCAAAGGGAGAATATCAGTGGGTGGCCCAGATTACCAATACGCTGGTTTTTGCTGATCCGGAAAATACGGATGCACGTTATCTGTGTGCGGATGCATTGGAGCAATTGGGATACCAGGCAGAATCAGGTCCATGGCGCAGTGCTTACCTTTGTGCTGCACAGGAACTGCGAAATGGTACAAATACCGATGATGCAACGCGAAGTAGCGGTAACGGTGATGTTTTCTTACATATGACACCGGATATGATTCTGGATTATCTGGGAATTTTTGTAGATACGACGAAGATTTCAGATCTGATTTTTACAGCAAATATTATATTGCCGGAAGGTAATTATGTACTCCGCGTAAAAAATGGCGTACTTCTTTATCAGAAGGATGCACAGGATGCGGATGCAGATGTAACATGGACTACAAAACGTGCCGGACTGTTGTCTATTGTTCAGAAAAACGCAGAGAATGTTGCTGCTTTGATCGAACAGGAGGGTGATGAGACCTGCCTGACACGATTGATGGATGCGGTTACTGTTACGTCAGAGTATAAATATTTTAATATTATTGAACCATAAAGTTTTGGGGCGGAAGCAGGAGGATATGAATATGAAAAGATTTGCAGCATCTGTTGAAAGCGAGACAGATGAAAATATATGGGAGACAGTGGAAGATGCTTATGTTTATGCATTTCCGCTGGTGCTCATGGATGCAACTGAGACTTCGGCAACAAACACAGAGGAAGTTGTTACCAAAAAAGCACCTGTAAATCAGTTTATGCACAGTGTTGCACTGGCAGATGCACAATTCAGGACTGTGGTGACTCCTAATGTGGACACGATCTATTCACAGGTCTGGTATGATCTGAGCGAGGAGCCGATGGTCTATGAACTTCCAAAAACAGATCGTTTTTGTAAGGTTCAGGTACTGGATGGATGGACAAATACTGCCGCGGTTCTTGATAAGGCTGGTGCATATGCAATTACTCTTTCTACGTGGGAAGGGAAACTGCCTGAGGGAGTTACCCGTATAGATGTTCCTACATCTATGGCATGGTCCATTACCAGAATCGTTTTATCAGGAGAAGAGGATCTTCCAAATGTGTATGCCATCCAGGAAAAAATGAAACTTATGCCGCTTTCCGATTATATATCCGGAGACACTTATGAACCTCCGAGGGGAAGCTACAGCGAAGAGAATGATTATATTCCTGTTGATAAGGTCCTTTCCATGGATCCGATCACATTTTTTAATAAGGCCAATGAGTTGATGGTAAAGAATTCTCCGACAGCTGCAGATAAGGAAATGCTTGAAAAAATAGCAGCTGTGAATATAGGTCCTGGTATGGAATTTGACACTTCTGTTCTTACCGGTGATGTTGCAGAAAACTGGAAGACAATGCTGACAGAAATTCAGCTAAAGCTTATCAAAGAGGGCCAGAAATTCTCAAAAAAGCTTGGTCAGTGGGACTATTTTGGTGAACCGATCGGAGATTTCAATACAGAATATGCTTATCGTGCACTGGTAGCTCTTGCAGGGCTTGGTGCCAATACAGTTGAAGTTGCGCTGTATCCAAAGATAGAGCAGGATGCGGATGGAAATACTCTCACAGGAGAAAAATCATATATTCTTCATTTCGAAAGCTATCCGCAGGTTCTTGAAGGGGGATTCTGGTCTGTGACTGCATATGGGGACGATGATTTTCTGATCGATAATCCTATTAATCGTTACTGCATAAATGACCGTTCCGGTTTACAGGCAAATGATGATGGTTCCGTTGATGTTATTCTGTCTGAAGATGCCCCACAGAACACCATAAACTGGCTTCCTGTGGGCGCTGGAGGTTTCCATCTGTTTATGCGTATCTATACGCCTGATATGGAAGCCTTGGAGACGTGGATGGTACCGACCATTACAGAGATTTATCCATCACATGTGAACTAAATATTTTCACATTGTACAGAAAGAGGATTGATTCTTCTGAAAAGTGTGCTAGAATAAAGAAAAGACGAATATTAGATACCAGAGATTTGAGCAAGGTAGATGAAACGACAGGCAGTCGTTTTATTTGCCTTGCTTTTTTTGTGTGATAAAGGAGAGGAATGGATATGTTTGATGTTGTTATTATTGGTGCAGGAGTGACAGGCAGCGCGATTGCCAGAGAGGTTTCCAGATATAAGTTGAATACGTGTGTGATTGAAAAGGAAGAGGATGTCTGTAATGAGACATCCAAGGCAAACAGTGCGATCATCCATGCGGGATTTGATGCAGTTCCGGGAACGATGAAGGCAAAGTTAAATGTGATGGGAAATGCGATGATGGACAGAATCGCAGAAGAGCTTGACATTCCATTTAAGAGAAACGGCTCTTTGGTCGTATGTACGAAAAAGCAGGATCCGGAAGGACTTCAGGTTTTAATGGAGAGAGGTAAGAAAAATGGAGTTCCTGGACTTCAGATTTTAGACAGAGAGGCGCTGATCGAGAAAGAGCCGAACCTGGCAGATGATGTGACATGTGCACTGTGGGCTCCAACCGGAGGAATCGTTTGTCCATTCCATATGACAATGGGATATGCGGAAAATGCATATGAGAACGGTGTTCGGTTTTTCCTGAATACAAAAGTTGAAAAACTGGAAAAGACAGGAGAAGGATTTAGAGTTCAGGTTCATCACGCAGATACCGGTGTTGATGAGACAATCGAGACAAAACTTATTATTAATGCAGCAGGAGTTTATGCTGATGAGATCAATAATCAGCTTTCAGACAGAAAGCTTCATATCACAGCCCGTAAAGGGGAATACATGCTTTTGGATAAGACAGTTGGAGATTATGTGAAGAGTACAATTTTCCAGCTTCCGTCGAAAATGGGAAAGGGAGTACTGGTCACACCGACAGTTCACGGCAATCTGCTTGTAGGTCCTACAGCAGTAAATGTAGAAGATAAAGGTGCTGTAAACACGACAATGAATGGTCTAGATCAGATCGCAAGAGTTTGCTCTCATAGCGTTAAGAATGTTCCGCTTTGTCAGGTGATTACTTCTTTTGCAGGTCTTCGTGCACACGAGGATGGAGATGACTTTGTAATTGGTGAATCAGCGGATGTAAAAGGACTGATCAATGCAGCAGGCATTGAATCTCCGGGACTTTCTTCAGCACCGGCAATCGGTGTTACGGTTACAGAACTTGTAAGGGACCTTTTGAATGCAGAAGAAAAGTCTGATTTTAATCCGGTGAGACATGGAATTTTAGATCCGGATACGCTTTCTCTGGAAGAGAGAAATCAGCTGATCAAAGAAAACCCGGCTTATGGAAATATTATCTGCCGCTGTGAGATGATCACAGAAGGAGAAATCCTGGATGCAATTCACCGTCCACTCGGCGCACGTTCTCTGGATGGCGTGAAGCGCAGGACAAGAGCAGGCATGGGGCGTTGCCAGTCAGGATTCTGTTCCCCGAAGGTTATGGAGATTCTGGAAAGAGAAGTTCCGATGCCGGTTGATCAGATTGGCAAAAATGGCGTTGGATCGGAATTTATCGTAGGTGAAAATAAAGAACTGGAGGATGAGTAAAATGAAAACATATGATTTAATCATAATCGGCGGTGGTCCTGCAGGACTTGCGGCAGCAGTCGCAGCGAAAGATAGCGGAATAGATAATATATTGATTTTAGAAAGAGATAAAAGTCTCGGAGGCATTTTGCAGCAGTGTATTCATAATGGATTCGGTCTGCATACATTTAAAGAAGAACTGACAGGACCTGAGTACGCAGCACGTTTTATTGAGCAGGTAGAAGAACGTGGTATTGAATATAAATTAAATACAATGGTCATGGACATTTCACAGGAAAAGGTAGTAACAGCTACAAATCGTGAGGACGGGATTCTGCTTCTTCACGCAAATGCAATTATCCTGGCGATGGGATGCAGAGAGCGTTCCAGAGGAGCTTTAAATATTCCGGGATATCGTCCGGCCGGAATTTATTCTGCCGGAACGGCACAGCATCTTGTAAATATGGAAGGGCTTATGCCGGGAAAAGAAGTTGTGATTCTTGGATCCGGAGATATCGGTCTGATCATGGCGAGACGTATGACACTTGAAGGGGCGAAGGTTAAGGTAGTTGCAGAGCTGATGCCTTATTCCGGTGGATTGAAGAGAAATATCGTACAGTGTCTGGATGACTTTGAGATTCCGCTGAAGCTGAGTCATACAGTGATCGATATAGAAGGAAAGCATCGCGTGGAAGCTGTTACGATTGCAGAAGTCGGACCGGACCGCAAGCCGATTCCAGGAACAGAGGAAAGATATACTTGTGATACTTTGCTTCTTTCCTGTGGACTCCTTCCGGAAAATGAGCTTTCAAAAAGCGCAGGAGTAGAACTTTCACAGGTTACTTCAGGTCCGGTCGTAAATGATTCACTGGAAACAAGTGTGGACGGCATCTTCGCATGTGGAAATGTATTGCATGTGCATGATCTTGTGGATTTTGTATCTCAGGAGGCAGCGACAGCAGGAAAGAACGCAGCCACTTATATAAAGGCAGGAGAAAAGGACGTGCAGGCAGAAATGCTTCCGATTTCTCCGGAAGGCGGAGTGCGCTATACTGTACCATCCTTTGTAAGACCTTCCGAAATGGAAGAAAATCTGACCGTTCGTTTCCGTGTCGGAGATGTATTTAAGAATAAGTCGATTGCAGTGTATTTTGACGATCAGCTGATCAGCAAGAAGAAACGTCAGGTGATGGCACCGGGTGAGATGGAGCAGGTAATCCTGAAGAAAAAGAAACTGGAAGAATACCCGGAGACAAAGAAGATTACGATTCGGATCGAGGAGGCATAAGAAAATGAGTGAGAGAGAATTAATCTGTATCGGATGCCCGATGGGATGTCCGATCGTTGTAAAAATGGAAGACGGAAAAGTTGTATCCGTTATAGGAAATACGTGCCCACGTGGAGAGGCGTATGCAAGAAAGGAAGTAACTGATCCAACGCGTATTGTAACGACTACAGTTCGTGTCGCAGACGGAAAAGTACCAATGATCAATGTGAAGACAGAGCATGACATTCCAAAAGATAAGATTTTTGACTGTATCGCAGCGCTTCGCGGCGTAACGATCAAAGCTCCGGTTCACATTGGAGATATTGTGCTGGAAAATGTGGCAGGTACAGGTGTAAATATCGTAGCTGCCGGAAATGTGGATGCAGTACACTAGACGATTGTGAAGGAGATATAGTATAATTTATGAAACAGATGCCAGATACAAGTACTGTTGTTCACAGTTTCTGTGTCTGGCATTCATTTGATCTTGGCGGAACAAAGGAGAATTGAAATGAATTATAAATTTCTGGATGCGTTGGAGGTATCCCCTGTGATTGCAGCGGTAAAAGATGATGAAGGAGTAGATGCCTGCCTGAAAAGTGAAAGCCAAGTTGTATTTATTTTATATGGAGACATCTGTACAATTCCGGAGATTGTTTCTAAAGTAAAAGCAGCAGGAAAACTGGCGGTAGTACATCTAGACTTGATCCATGGGCTGGCATCGAAGAACATTGCTGCAGATTTTATCAAAAAATATACAGAAGCGGATGGTGTAATTTCCACAAAACCGACGATCATTCATCGAGCGAAGGAACTTGGAATGCTCACGGTATTGCGCGTATTTTTGATTGATTCTATGGCTTATGAAAATGTGAAAACACAGGTAACGGCAGCAAAACCGGATGTGGTAGAGGTTCTTCCGGGAATGATGCCGAAGGTGATCGGAAAGATCTGTAAAGATCTTCCGGTACCTGTGATCGCCGGAGGAATGATCCGGGAGAAGGAAGATGTAATGGCACTTCTTAAGGCAGGAGTAACCAGTGTATCGTCTACGAATCCGGAAATCTGGTTTGAATAAGCTTTTATTTTTTCATCTTCTTTAATTTCAGCCGCCCGGCATGAAGCATGTATACAACTGCAGGAATTAAGGAGAGCAGTTGTGTGTATGTATAATCTGTTGCCAGAGATACAGGTGAAAGCACAACATGGAGTGCAAGGAAGAGGAAAGCTCCGGCGGTAATCAGATTACAAAGGAGATACTTCCAGCCGAAGATTCCTAAAGCAGAGGCTGTCAGGAGTGCCACCAGCGATATCGTATCAAGTGAAACCGGCAAATGAATAAAATCATACTTTGCAGAAAAAAGTGTCAGGATCGCGTAAAGGAAAAGAAGCAGGTTCAATAATCCCATGATCTTGAACAATAAACTGTAAAAAGGTGTGACCGGGCAATCCGGCCACAATTCTACATCCAGTTTTTCAGCAAGTTCAATCGCGGAGCGGGTGAATGTTGTGTTTGTCATTACGATGACCTTGTCACAGTCATAAAAATTTGCACCGGCATAAGCTTCCTGGACTGCTTTGTTACCAACGGGATACGTGTAATACTTACACTGTATCCCGTATTTTTTTCTGTGTTTATAGGCAATGATGTCAACGCCTTGATCCCCAGAACTTTTAGTAACTTCTATTTTTGAAAAATGTTTTCTTTTTAGTATGATCGCACACTGTTCTTCGAACTGATATCCATCCATGTGTTGCTGCTTCTCCTATATGCTGTCTGAAATCATGATGTTGGGGTCAAAAGGTATTTTGACCCCTATGATACACGGATTGCTTCGCATTTCATGCTCTCGCAATCCTAAAACACCTCAAATCCGCTCATTTTTCTACGAAAAATGGCTACTTTTCGGTGTTTTGCGGGTCAATAAGTCATGCTTTTTCATGCAAGCAAGAAACGCATGACCTTTTGACCCTTGTATCAAATCATTTAAGTAAGAAGAATGCCGGGAGGCATTCTTCTTACTTAATCAGGTAGAAATAGAATAGCATATTTCAGGGAAAAGAACAAGTGTTCTTTTCACATTCCGTCCTTTAGTATGTTGTGATCACGCAGTACCTTTTCAATTACATTTCCTTTTACGAGCTTCAGAAACGGTTTCTTCAGTGCGTTCAGCGGTCCAGGCAGCTGGATCTCGAGTGGAGATTTTCCGTCCATAAGTTTTACAGAGCTGTCGAGAAGCTCGCGGATATCATAAACACTTCCCCATACTTCAGGCACACCACGGTCTACTTTGAGAAGTCCATAAACAGCTTCCATAGCAGTACGTACAGAATACTCTGTTGTGAAAACAGTATCTCTTGGAGTTTCAGCAAACTGTCCGAGGAAAGCGAAGTTGACACATCCATCCGGGATAACATCCGGGCGGTCACCTTTTGTACGTGGCATGAAGAATGCTGTGATGTAAGGCATCATTGTAGGTACACAGATTGCACTGTTTTCTGCCAGATCCATGATCTGATCTTCCGGAACACCAAGGTGATAGAGCCATTCTGCTGTGATTTCTTTTCCGGTACAGTCTTTCATAGGCTTCTTGATATAGTCACCAGGCACATCAGTAAATAATCCATAAACCCAGACACATACCTTATCTTTATCCTGGTCTTTGAACTGTCCCTGACGATTGATCGTCCAGCTTAACAGCCAGCTGGAATCCTGGCAGCTAACGATACCGCCGGTTACAACATTTCCGGTGCGAGGGTCACGTTTGCAAATGTCTGTGATATAAGGAATGATCTTGTCATCCAGAGTTGTAACTGTTGCAGATTCCCAGTTTGTCTTGGCAATGTCGGAACAGAATTTTTCCGGATGTCCGAAGGATGGATCCTGACGGGCAATGTTTTTCCAAAGGTTCCATACACCGCTTGTACGGACTTCGGCATCCCCGTTTGGTGCATGGTTCTGATCTCCATAAATGGTTCCCTCTGTACAGCTTCCGTTTGTGACGAATACGAGGTCATTTTCTGTCAGGATGATACCTCTTTCCTGTCCGTTTACTTTACATTCAATTACAGATGCAATCTTTTTGTCTCCTTCGAATTTGAATACAACATTTGTGACTTCTGTATTGAACTGGAAGTCCACACCGGCATCTTCGAGGTATCTCTGCATCGGAAGAATGAGGGATTCATACTGATTATATTTGGTAAATTTCAATGCACTGAAATCAGGCAGTCCGGCAATATGGTGGATAAATCTCTGGAAATATAATTTCATTTCCAAAGCACTGTGCCAGTTTTCAAATGCAAACATTGTTCTCCAATAGAGCCAGAAAGTAGAATCAAATACTTCTTCGTCAAAAACATCTTCGATAGTTTTATCGTAGAGATCTTCGTCTTTTGTCATGAAGAGTTTCATGATTTCCATACAGCCCTTCTGACTGAGGTTGAATTTTCCGTCTGTATGTGCGTCTTTGCCACGATTTACAGTTGCACGGCAAAGCGAATAGTTCGGGTCATGTTTATTGAGCCAGTAATATTCATCAAGTACAGAAACACTAGGTGTCTCGATGGATGGAATGCTGCGGAAGAGATCCCACAGACATTCAAAATGATTTTCCATCTCACGTCCACCGCGCATTACATAACCTCGGGAAGTATCATAGATTCCATCACATGCACCACCGGCAATATCCATTGCTTCTAAAATGTGGATCTGGCATCCAGGCATCTGTGCATCACGGACAAGGAAACATGCCGCTGCCAGAGAGGCAAGTCCGCTTCCTACGATGTAAGCATTTTTCTGATTTACACCTTCCGGTTTCTCCGGATGTGCAAATGCTTCGTAGTTTCCGTTGGAATAATAGATGCCTTTGCTGTTTCGGTCATATTTTCCGCGTTCTGTGTTACGATAGTTATCTGGAACGGAAGAATCGGCAGCAGCACTCTTTTTGAAGATAGAATTACCGGATTCTGAATTACCAGATTCTTTTTTTGCTTTCTGTGCGAGATAAATTGCAGTTCCTGTTCCTGCTGCTACTGCAGAGATTACACCAAGTTTAGATTTCTTATTTGACATAATAAACCACCTTTCTGAAAAAACGGATTCATGTCTCGTTTTGAGATCATCTCATCATAATTACTCTAAATAACGAGATATGAAGTATAGTTGTTATAGTTATAGTATGGACATTTTTAAAGATTTTCAATTTACAAAAAGAGGCAAGTGATAAAAAACTTATCATCTGCCTCAATTTGTAAAATATAGGTTTAGTATATTTGTGTTATGAATTTTCTTTTTTAGGAAGTGCTGCAAAATTTTCAATTGAATGCGTAAGGCTTCCGTGGATGGTAATACTGATCTTATGTGCCAGATCGACATAATCGTCCTTCATTCCCTGTTTGATCCAGTCGAGCATAAGACCGACAAAGCTGTATTTATAAAAATCGGCAATAAAACGCCGGTCTTCTTCGGAAATACTTGTGCCTTCTGCTTTTTCCTCTACAACATTCATCAGTAAATCGGAAGTCAGATGAAAAAGGAAATTTTCAATCTGATCCCGGCTGATGCAGCGGTAAGCATTTAATATAAATGGCTTATTTTCATACACAGCATCAAAAATCTGTACCAGTCCTTCAGACCAGGTATCGTAAGTTTTTTTGCCGGCAAGAGCGCGGGTTGCATCTTCCAGGCAGGACCATTCGACCAGATCATAAATATCTTTAAAGTGATAGTAGAAAGACATTCTTGAAATACCAACATCGTCCGTTAGATCTTTGATGGTAATCTTATCCAATGGTTTCTTTAATAAGAATCTTTTTAGGGATTGCTCTAGAGCAAGTTTAGTTAGGTTTGACATACAAAAATAATAAAAACATAAAAAATAAGACGTGATGTCAATCCGTCTTATTTTTTTACATAGAAATTTTTATAAAATTTTATTTTATAAACTTGCCAGGCACAAACAAACAAAGTGCTAATATGACAAACCCAACAGGACTGAATACCCACTGCAAAAGTATTAAAACAATAGCAATAATTGTACCCTTTTTTGAATCTCCTGTAATATCATAAAATCGTTTTGCAGTTGCAACAAAAGACAAATAAATCCCAATTAAAACCAAAATTAATGCAATTGGCACA
>OGPT01003415.1_pt1 | contig 11450 bp, 11 predicted proteins | sample 1552951 | NCBI WGS metagenome assembly OGPT01 (sample SAMEA2580224, study PRJEB22360) | human gut metagenome | biome: human gut; feature: human-associated habitat; material: faeces | place: Denmark | collected 2008/2010
CTCTAACTAATGTTTTATTATCTAAGTAATATACATTTTCTATTGTATTTAAATTCAAAAAGTATTCTTCATTTGTTAAATAAGTATGTTTATGATTTAAAAAATTTGTTTCATCATGGTTACCTTTTGATATAATTGTAGGAGCAATTTTACTTAAACTTTTTATAAAATTCGTTAGATTGTCTGAAGATTCATAGAGAATGGATACATCATCTACTAGATCTCCTGGTATACAAATATAATCAGGTTTATGTTTTTTAATGTTATCAACTATCTCATTAAATATATTCAAGTCATAATTAATGCTATAATGAATATCAGAAATTAAACATATTCTTTTTCCTATATTATTTATTTTATAAAATTTATTTTTAATCATAATTCACCTTCTATAAGGAAATTATAACATATTTTATAATTTTTTTTCCATACTTAATCATTATTTAAGTAATATATTAGTTCCAAAAGAACCATATGCGCCAGAATTAGATACACCTCTTATTAAAATATGAATTTTTTCATAATTACTAATTTCTAATGAAATACTTGCATTTGTTGTTTTTAATAAAGTTTCTTTATTGTCAGAACTTACTCCATAATATAAAGCTGATGAATAAGTTGCATTAGTAACATTTGATTCTAGTTTTTCATAACCAGAGCAAGGTATATAAAAATGAGTATCAGTATAAGAAGAACTATCAAAATACATCGTATTTGTACTAATAATATATGTTTTACTATCATTATTTTCTTTATTATATAATTCATTTAAAGCATCATTTACATTCATACTTGTTCCATCACTTGCTTTATATGTTGTTGTGGCATACACTCCTATACTTGTAAACATTATAGCTGTTAATATAAAAATAAATATTCTACTTTTCATTATTTTTTTCATTATAGATTCCTACTTTCCAATACTATCATACCCCCCCCAGACGTTTTTGTTAAGCAGAAATTTTGTTCGCTCTTAAGATTAAAAAATAATCAAGTAATCTTGATTATTCATTAATTCCAGAAGTAAATTCTTTAACCAACTCATTAAATCTATTTAGATTTTCAGCTAATTCGTCAGCTTTTTCATTAGCTTTAATTTTTTCTTCTTCTAAAATTTTTCTTTCTTTTTCTATATTTTTTCTATCAATATCTAATTCTTTAGCTTTAGCTAAATATTCATCTTTTTGTTTTTTCTTTTCTTCTGTTAATTTTTCATATTCTTTTTTCTTTTCCATTTCAAAACGACTTTTTTCATTAGATAACAATAGTTTTTCTTCTTTAACATTTGTTGCTTCTTCGTCAATTTCAGCTTTTCTTTCTTTTAATTTTTGAAATATTTTATCTTTTGTTGTTTTAATTTTTTCTAATTCTTCACTACATTTTTGCTCATGTTCAATGCGTTTTCTTTCTAGTTCTTTTGTATCTCTATCAAGTTTTTTACGCATATCAACACATTTATTAAATATTTCAGTTGCTGATTTGACATTATCGTTTGCTAAATCAAAGAATTTCTTAATATTACTTACTTTGTCATCATTTAATTTTTCATCAGAAGAATTAACCTCCACTATTTTAGTAGTGTTTTTTGAAGTTATTTCTTCGCAATTGTTTGGTAATTCAAAATCCATTATTCTTGACCTGGAACTTGTTTAAATCCCATATTAAATTGAGAAACTAATTCTTTGAAACGAGCACAGCTTTGTGATAAGTTTTGGCTTTCTAATTCTAATTTTTTCTTTTCAACTTCTTTGTATTTTTCAAATTGTAATTCTTTTTCTTCTAATTCTGATTGCTTATTTTTAATTAGCGCAAGTGAGGCTTCTTTTTCTTTTTCGTTTTGAGTTTTCATTTTTTCTAACTCTTCTTTACCTAATTTAATTTTTTCTTCTTCAACTTGTTTTTCTTTATTAAATTGATCTTTTAAAGTTTCAATTTGTTCTTTAGCTATTGCAATATTTTGTTCTTCAGTTGTTTTATATTTTTCAAATTGTTGTCTTTCTGCTTCTAATTTTTCTTTATCATTTTTATTTGTTTGTTCTTGCAATGCTAACTCAGTTCTAGTTGCTAAAACTTCTTGATTAAATTGAGCTTCTTCAGTTTGCATTCTTACTTTTTGATTTCTTTCATTTTCTTCAAATTTATCCTTTGAAAGTTTTAATAATTCTTTTTGTTCTTCTTTGTATTTTTCGAATTCTTGTTTTTCCTTTTCTAATTTTTCTTTTTGTTCAGTTAAATAAGCTTCAGTTATATTAGCGTTTTTTTGTTTTTCAGCTAATGTAGACATAAACTTATTAGCACCTGCTACATCATTTGATAAGCTTTCAAAAATACTATTTAAATCAGAATCATTAGAATTATTTACAATTGGTGTTTCTTTTTTTTCAACTTTAGGTTCAATAGGTTTTTCAACATTTTGTCCCATCATTTTTTCAACACCATCTAACATATCATCAATTACTTCAACATTATTATTTTCCATATAAAAACATCTCCCTTTTTATTATTCTTTTACTTTACACTAAGTATACTATATTTTTTTAATTTTGTATACATTTTTTTTGAAAAAAGATGATTTTATTCATCTTTATCATTATTTTCTATTCCCACTAAAACTTTTCTAGGCTTACTAGATCCTGTTGAAGGACCTATTATTCCTCTTTCTTCTAGTAAGTCAATTGCTCTGGCAGCACGATTATATCCTAATCTAAATTGTCGTTGTAATTTAGATGTACTAATACTACCTTGTTCCAAAACAAATTCAACTATTTCATTATATAATGGTTCTTCTTTAGCATCGCCGCCACTTACTAAAGTTGTGGCACCTTTTGTTTCTTCAGTAGCACTTATTTTTTTATCGTACATAACTGGTTGTTCATTTTTAACATAATCAACTACTCTTTTAATTTCGTCATCTGATATAAATGTTCCTTGAATTCTAACAGGTGTGTTTTCTCCTTGCGGTAAAAACAACATATCACCTTTTCCTAATAATTTTTCGGCTCCCGTCATATCCAAAATTGTTCTTGAGTCAATACTTGATGAAACTGCAAACGAAATTCTTGAAGGAATATTTGCTTTTACAACTCCTGTGATTACATCTGTAGATGGTCTTTGAGTTGCTACTATAAGGTGAATTCCTGCTGCTCTTGCCATTTGAGTAATTCTCATAATTGAATCTTCAACTTCTTTGGCTGCTACTAACATCAAGTCTGCTAATTCATCAATGATTACAACTATAAATGGCATTTTTGCTCTCTTTTCTTCACTTGATTCATTTTTCTTTTCAACATAGGCATTATATCCTGCTATATTTTTAGTACCTGTATCTTTAAATCTTTCGTATCTATTTTCCATCTCAGCTACAATGTTTTTTAATATTTCATTAGCTTTTTTAGGTTCAGTTACTACTTCTGTTAATAAGTGTGGTATATCTTCATACATTGAAAGTTCTACTTTCTTAGGGTCAACTAATACTAGTTTTACTTCATTTGGTTTAGCACGCATTAAAATCGAAACAATTATACTATTTATACATACTGATTTACCACTACCAGTAGATCCTGCTACTAATAAATGTGGTGTCTTATTAATTTCAGTCCATACTGGTTTACCCATTATATCCTTACCTAAAGTTGCTAACAAAGTGGAATCTTTAAGTGATTTAGGTACACTTTGTAGTACTTCTCTTACTGTTACCATTGATGTTACCTTATTTGGTATTTCAATTCCTATTGTTGATTTACCTGGTATTGGAGCTTCAATACGAACATCTTTAGCGGCTAAAGCAAGGGCTATTTCACTATGAATTCCGGAAATTTTACTTAGCCTTGTCCCTGATTTAACTTCTATTTCATATTGAGTTACTGTTGGTCCAGGGTTAATTGCTACTACTCGTCCTTCAATCCCAAAATCTTTTAATACTTGATGTAAAACATCAACATTATGATTTATAGTTTCAGTTGATTCTTTGTTTTTATTTTTTACAGGTTCTTTTAATAGTTTAATGTCTGGTAATCTATAGCCTGTACAATCTTCTTCTATTTCTTCTATTTCTTCTTTTGTTTCTTCTTTAGGTTCTTCTTTATGAATTAATTCTTCAATAGAGCGATATACAACTTTATTATCATTTTCATATTTTTCTTCGATTTTTTCTATTTTTTCTTGTTCTTTTGGTTTTAATTTCTTTTCGTGTTTTAATTTATTTTTTACTTTAAAGAATGCATCATAAATTGATATTCCAGTAAACATAATTATTCCACATACTATAAGAGCCCATGTTACTATTCTAGTTCCATTCATCGCAAACAAATAAACAAATAGACTTGAAAAACAAGAACCAATTAATCCGCCACCTAAATTAGCTCTACTACTAGCTGATGACATAAATTTGTTGATTGTTTCATTTATAACTTTAAGTCCTTCTAGTTTTCCTTCTTCTATATATGGTAAATGTGATAAAACTAAGATTCCAATTATAAATATGTATAATCCTATTAATTTAGATGTAAAAAAATCAGGTTTAGCTCTTTTTACAATCATATAAGCACCAATAATCATTACTAGAATTAATAAGACATTATACCAAGTTCCCACTAAGAATGCTGAAAAATTACTTATAAAATTACCAACTATTCCTGTACCTGGTATTATTCCTATTATAGCAATAATTATTAATAATATTCCTATTAGTTCTACACTATAATTATTTGATTCTTTTTTTGTTGTTTTTTTAGTTTTCTTCTTTGGCATATTTTCACCCACCTACTATATTAATTATAGCATAAAAAAAAGCAAAAAAAAAGCCAGAAAGCACTAAAACGATAAACCTGATCTCCCAGGTGGGCATCACATCATATATATTAGGATTCTTAAATTATAAGCATTCAACACAATATATGAATTAGATTCCCAATCGTTTTACTTGTAGGTTTTTCTTTTCGTACTTCCTAGCAATTTCATTATAGCATATTAATTATTTTTAATCAATAGTGTTAGTACAAACTTCATTACTAACTTTGTCTTTATCGACTATTGAATAACTATTTGTTTTTCCAATTTTAACTTTTACATATTTATCTAAATAATCATCTACAGATACTGCTATTAAGTTTTCTTTATCTATTGTATCTATTTTAAAGCAATATGTGTTTCCTATTTTTTTTGGATAAGAATCAATGTCACTTCTCATATATTGTTCTACACCATTATATATTAATTTTTGAGTTGCTTCATCAATTTCTATTTCTTTTTTTTCAGCTATTTCTAATACTTTAGGAAAAGTTAAAATAAATATAAATCCTAATAATACTATAATTGCTAAAAGTTCTATTAAAGTAAATCCTTTTTTCATATCATCACCTATTATAATTTTATAATATATATTAATTAAAGTCAAAGAAAAACGATTTTTTTAATCGTCTTCTTTAGTACCTGTTACATCTTCAATTGTAATTTCTTCTTTATCTTCTGTCGTATCAGTTTTAGTGTCTTCTTTTTTATCTTCAGTTTTTGTTTCTTCTTTTTTTGTTTCTGTTTTAGGTGCTTCAACCCTTGTTTCAGTTTTAGGTGTTTCTACTTTTGTTTCCGTTTTTGTTTCTTCTTTTCTTAAAATTGTTAAGGTTAAAGAATTAATATATGAAACATCGTATCCTGATTTATAGTTTTGACCTATAACTGTATTATTAGTTCCCGTTCCTGTTGAAACATATTTAAAATTAACTGATATTCCTAATTTATTACAAGTTGCTCTTGCTTGAGCTTCAGTATCTCCTGTAAAGTCAGGTAATTTTGAAACGGCTGCTTTACCCACTGTATCTTTTCCTATTACTGTTTCTTCGTAAGGATTATCAATACTAAAACTAAATTCTTTTATTATTTCTGGATTTTCTAATCCTAGATTAATTTTCATGGCTTTAATTACTTCATTTAATGATTCTGTATATAACACATAATTATATAAATCTAGTTTCATAGCTTGATCATATATATATGCATCATAACCATTTAAATATAGGCGTTGCATGCTTAATAAGTCAGCAACATTTTCCCCAGAGTTTTTAGTTAAAATATCTTTTCCTATATTATAAAGTGATAATATTTCAGATGTTGTCATATTTGTTTCCATACTACTGCTTACTGTATCCATTAATTCACTTACTGTATTTAAATTTTTAATATTTTTTAACTTATTTAATAATGCTTTTACTACCATTTGTTGATGTTGTCCTCTAATAAAGTCATTACTAATATAATTTGAATATTTTTTAGGACAATAGTTTGGCCATGTATGTCTATTTCTTGCGAATGCTAAAGCTTGTTCTCCATTTAATGTTTGAAGTCCTTCTTCAACAAAGACTGTATTTTTACCCCACTCACGATTACTATTTTGTTCACAGAATGCATAAGGCACATCAATATCAACTCCACCTAATGTGTCTACTAATTTAACTACACCCTTAAAGTTAATTTTAACATAATAATCTATTGTTATTCCTGTAAAGTTTTGAATTGTATTTATCATACATTCTTCACCATACCAAGCAGCATGTGTTATTTTATTTTTTCTTTGATTTGGGAAACAAGCTATTGGTACATAACTATCTCTAGGTATACTTAATATTGTTGAAGATAGTGTTGTTGGATTGAATGTAATAAGCATTAATGAATCACCATTAAATGATGCATTTGCAATATTTTCTTGTTCTGAATCAACTCCCATCAAAAGAATTGTAAATGGTTTATCTATTTTATCATTGTTTGTATTACTATTTTTGATTTTTTTTGTTTGACTATATATAACTTTTGTTTTTTCTTTTAAATTTCCGAAATCAGTTCCATCCATATTAGAAAATAAAATATCGTAATTGGCTGGTAAAAATGCATATTGAATTTCTTTATTTAATAATGCTTTAATTAATTCAATAAAACTATCATATTCTGCTACTTTTCCAGTTAGATTATTTCTTTCTATGATTTCAAGTGGCATTTGATTACCTACAACACTTGTTTTATCATTTATAATTCCTAGGGTACTATTTCCTACATCTTTTATTTTTTTTGCTTTATCATCTTTAAGTGTTACTACACTTGAAGTATAATTAGTTGAGTTACTAGACATTCTTCTTAATGTGTTGTATGTGTCATTTATGTAATATGCTCCTATAAATAATAATATTGAATAGATTAAAGTTACCACAAATATGGTTTTATATTTACTTTTTGGTTTTTTTAAGGCTTTTAAAAATCCTGTAAATGCACATATCCATATTAAAAGAACTATAACCATAAATAATATTCTAGCAAAATTTTCTATTCCATTTAATAAATAAACTGCATATACTATATAAGAAGTAGATATAGTTATCAAAATAAATGAGATAACTATTAATATTTTTTTTAACAAATTTTTTTTCATTTTCATCACCTACGTATCCATATCATTATACCCTTTTTTATTAGTTTTAACAACTTGTAATAAAAAATTTCATAAATTTAATAAAATATATGTAAAATGATTGAAATAATTTATTTTTTTTGATAAAATTATAAAAGTGATGGGTCTATAGCCAAGTGGTAAGGCGTGGGACTGCAACTCCCTGATCGTTGGTTCAAATCCGACTAGGCCCTCCATTATATGCAGATGTGGTTTAATGGTAGAATGCGACCTTGCCAAGGTCGAGGCGCGAGTTCAATTCTCGTCATTTGCTCCATAAAAGAATATCGTCGCACCAATGTGACGTTAATGATTAAATCAACTAGAAATAGTTGATTTTTTGTACGGTATTGCAATTATTATTTAAATATTGATAACCATCAAGAAAAATAAAAAAAGTATCATAATATGTCGCATTTGTTGAAATGATATATAATTTATTATAATATTTAGATGGTGAAGATTATGAATAAAAAAAATATATCTAATTATAATAAACAATTATATATCATTTTAGCATTATTCATTATTATAAGTTTAGTTTCAATATATAGTGCAGAAACAATTTTAAGTTATAATAATCATTTTTTTATCAAGCAAATCATTTGGTATTCTTTAGGAATAATTTTAATTTTTTTACTAACAAAAATTGAAAATAAATATATTCATAAGAATTCTATCTATTTATATATTTTAGGTAATATTTTATTATTATTACTTTTATTTTTTGGAAATGAGGTTAATAATGCCAAATGTTGGTATATGATTCCCTATATTGGTTCTTTCCAACCTAGTGAATTTATGAAAATTATTTTAATAATTATACTTTCTAAAGTAACAAGTGAATTCAATCAAAAATACAATTCACCAACAATTAAAGAAGAATTTATTTTTTTGCTTAAGATATTAGGTATAGTTGCAATTCCTAGCATCTTAACTTTTTTAGAACCTGATACTGGTGTTGTTTTAATCTACGCATTAATCACTATTTTCATTTTATTCATTTCGGGTATTAGAATCAGATGGTTTTTACTTCTTTTTGCAACTATTGTTTTGACTATAGGTATTATTCTAGGAATTTATTTTTTTGATAAAGAATTATTTATTAAACTACTTGGAACTGATTTTTTCTTAAGAGTTGATCGTCTGTTAGATTGGTCAAATAAATCAGGCTATCAACTAGAAAATGGATTAATTGCCATTGGATCTGGTGGTTTGCTTGGTCAAGGATTTAATCATACTCCAATATATTTTCCCGAACCACAAACTGATTTTATATTTGCTGTTTTTTCTAGTAATTTTGGTTTTATTGGTTCTGTAATATTACTAGTATTAATTTTATTTTTTGATTTAAATTTAATTAATTTAGCTAAAAATAGTAATTTAATTAATAAATATATAATTGCTGGAATACTTGGAATGTTAGTATATCAACAATTCCAAAATATTGGAATGACTTTAGGAATTATACCAATAACAGGAATTACTTTGCCTTTTATAAGTTATGGTGGATCGAGTTTACTTAGTTATATGATTATTGTCGCGCTCACTTTAAATATAAGTAAAGAAAAATAAGCTAACGCTTATTTTAACAACCACCAAAACTAAAATCATCATATTGACCATAGGCATCAACAGTAACTGATATTTTTTGATTTAAATCAATTGTTCCACCAGTTTCAACATCATTTAATGGTGTTTTTAAATAATTAGAATTCACTAATTCTTGTAATTTTATACAATAATTATTTCCAGCAATCTTAGGATAACTTTCAACATTATCGTTTAGATATAAATCCGTTGCAGAATAAATCATCTTTTTCATTGTACTGCTTAATTCTTCTTTCTTATTATTCACTTGATTTAATAAGTTAGGAAGAATTATTAATGTCATAAGGGCTAATATTCCTATAACTGCAATCATTTCCATAAGTGTAAATCCTTTTTTCATATTATCACCTACTTCAATTATAACTTTTTAATAAAAAAAAAGCAACTATTTGCTTTCTTCCTTAGTTACTACCTCTTTGTTTTTATAAGTTCCACATTCTTTACAAACTCTATGTGGTTTTTTTGTTGCACCACATTTTGGACAAGTTGTAGTAGCATTTTCACTTATTTTGTAATGAGTTCTTCTCATTCTACCTCTAGTCTTAGATACTTTTCTAAATGGTACTGCCATGTTAACACCTCTCTTTTCACTTTAATAAATCTTTTAATTTTTCTAGTTCTGGATTTGTAGAAGTTTTTTCATATTTGTCAATCAACTTCCACCCATCCCCTTCTATTTTAATGTTTTCGTTTTTTTCATTAACTATACGAATGGGAATTTCCATTAATATATTTTCCCATATTATTGGAAAAATATCAATAGTAAATTCAGTTTTTTTTGAAGTTTCGCCAATTTCTTCCAATAATTCATCAATATTTCCGGCTATTTCAGTATTAAAATGATAATTTGTTCTTTCTAATGTAATAGAGTCAGGTAAAATCATATCACCATCAATATTGACATTTAGTTCATAATCATTATCCCCAATTTCTGAAATACTACCCTTTACTATTACATTGTTTAATTCAATTATATTTGTTTTTTTTAATAATTCTTCATTAACTTCTAATTTTTCATCTATTTCGATACTGAATACATTTTGATTTTTGAGTTTTGTTATATCTATTATCATTTAGTGCCTCCTATATCTAATTGTATCATTTTCTACTTTTTCTTGTTCATAACTATTTTTTAATGCACACTTTATACTATTTGCATTATTTTTATCTATATCTAATCTAATTGATTTATTGTTTTTTAATAGATAATCTGTTACCTCTTTTAATAATAAATTTCCATAACCTAATCCTCTATATTTTGGACTAACCGCATACTGTAAATCAATCATTCCATTTTCTCTTATATCAAAAAATCTAATTAACCCAATTATTTCTTCTTTAAAAGCTATATAATAGATTTTCTTTATTTCTAATTCTGTTGAATTTTTAAAATATTCATCGCTATTTTTCAAAAAAAATTGACCAAAAAATTTTATAAATTGTTCATCATTTAAAAAATCATATTTACATTTTCTATGAATTTCATTTGTTGAATCATATGAAACTATTTTCAATTTAGATAGCAATATTTCCATAATTACACCTACTCCTACATTTTAGCACACTTTCCTATATTTTTCAATTGAAATATGTTAAAATATAGATGGTGATAGTATGAAGAGTGTTGGAATAATTTGTGAGTATAATCCTTTTCACAATGGTCATTTATATCATTTAAATAAAGTTAAAGAAATGTTTCCTGATTATACTATAATTTTGGTAATGAGTGGAAATTTTACTGAACGTGGTGATATGAGTATCATTAATAAGTGGGATAAAACTGACATTGCTTTGCATTACGGCGTTGATTTAGTAATTGAATTACCTTTTGTTTTTGCAAGTCAAAGTGCTGATATATTTGCTAGAGGAAGCATTCAAATTTTAAATAGTTTAAATGTTGATTATTTAGTTTTTGGTAGTGAATCAAATGATATAAATAAGTTAATAGAAATGGCTAAAATTCAATTAGATAATAAAAAATATAATTCATTAGTTAAAGATTATATGAGTGAAGGAATTAATTATCCAACTGCCCTATCCAAAGCATTATATGATTTAACAGGTAAAAAAATTATTAAACCAAATGATATATTAGGAGTTACATATATAAGGGAAATATTAAAATTAAACAGTAAAATTAAACCTATTACGATTAAACGAAATGATAATTACAATTGCACAGAATTAGAAGATTTTATGAGTAGTGCAACAAGTATTAGATATGCTTTAAAAAATAATTCTGATGTATCTAAACAAGTCCCTGAATATGTTTTACCATTCTTAAATAAATTGCATTTCATTGATGATTATTTTGGAATTTTAAAATATAATATTTTAAATAATATGGATTCTTTAGATAAATTTCAAACTGTTGATGAAGGTATTGATAATAGAATTAAAAAATATA
>OGPT01003418.1_pt1 | contig 11436 bp, 8 predicted proteins | sample 1552951 | NCBI WGS metagenome assembly OGPT01 (sample SAMEA2580224, study PRJEB22360) | human gut metagenome | biome: human gut; feature: human-associated habitat; material: faeces | place: Denmark | collected 2008/2010
AGCGCATAGTTTCGGCCGCGAACAGGGCTACACTGACATAACCGTCACCTGCGCACCGTGCGACGAGGACATGTACAATTCCCTCGGCTTCGCAACGCGTCTCGGCAGCGTATACGCTAACATCTGAACAGCAAGTAAAAATCACAGTGGGAAATTCCACTGTGATTTTTTGGCGTAAAATATCACTCCGCAAGCGTCTTTTCAACGGCAGCGCGTATTTTTTCCGCCTGCTCGGCGCAGTTATTGATGTTCAGCTCGTTCTCGCGGCGGGTGACGAATTTATAAGTCTCGTCGCTGCTGTACCGCGCCATATCGACAATATACAGTCTTGCACAGCGCACAGCGGCGAGGGCAAGCTCCGCGGCCTCGCCTACATAGTGCATCGAATCCTTGGGGCAGATCTCGGTAAGCCCGGCTATAAGCTCCAGCGCCTGACCCATCATGTTGATTATCTCCTGATCGATGCAGACGGCAGGCTGGAGCGCGGCCTCGATCGTTCTCGCGTCGCCCTCCTTGATCGCGCGGCGGAGCGGCCCGCGGGACTTCACGTCCTCGTCGATGAGGTGCACCATGTAGCCGCGCAGAGTCTCGATGTTGCGCGCGATATACTGCGCCTTTTCGCCGCTCTGGTCGCATGCGGCAGCAGCTCTGGCCGCAAGGGACATCGCGACCGCGGCAGTCATTGCGGCGGCACTCCCCGTCTCAAGGCGACTGTCAGGTGCGGCGAGAGCCTTTGTGAACTCCTCCGCGTTCTTTTCCCTGAATATCTCGATGATCAATTTGTCTGCCATGGTACGCCTCCTTATTCACGGTTAAATTCTCTGAGGGACAGCCCCTCGTTTTTCTGCAAAGCCCAGTTGATGCACCATTCGGATGTGAACAGCAGGAGGTTGTTGCCCTTGAAGTCCTGCACCCACTTGGTATCGCTCGTGAGGTTGAGCGCGTGAACGTCGATATTCTCGTTGTCGATCCAGCGGACATGCTCGAACGGCATGTTGCGGCGGCGGATATCAACGCCGTATTCGCTCTTGAGGCGGTATTCCAGCACCTCAAACTGAAGCACGCCGACGACGCCGACAATGACCTCCTCGACGCCGGTATACGGTTCGTGGAAAATCTGTATCGCGCCCTCCTGCGCTATCTGCATGATGCCCTTCTCGAACTGCTTGCGCTTCATCGTATCGACGCGCTCCACAGCCGCGAAATGCTCCGGCGCGAAGGTTGGAATGCCCTCGAAGCAGGCGTTCATCCCTTTCTCGCATATCGTGTCGCCTATCGAGAAGATGCCTGGGTCGAATACGCCGATGATGTCTCCGGCGTAAGCCTCGTCGATTATGGCGCGGTCAGACGCCATGAGCTGCTGCGGCTGGGCAAGGCGGAGCGCCTTGGCGCCCTGAACGTGATAATATTCCTTCTCGCGCTCAAACTTGCCGGAACAGATGCGCATGAACGCGATACGGTCGCGGTGCGCCTTGTTCATGTTGGCCTGGATCTTAAAGATGAAGGCCGAGAACTCGTCGCGGCAGGGGTCAACGGCCTCGCCGGTCAGGCTGTCCACGCGGGCCAGCGGGGTGGGGGTGAGGCGGAGAAAGTTTTCGAGGAACGGCTCGACGCCGAAGTTGGTCAGCGCAGAACCGAAGAAGACGGGACTCAGCTCGCCGCGCAGCACCCGGTCGAGGTCAAATTCCTCGGCAGCGCCGTCCAGCAGCTCGATCTCGTCCACAAGCTGCTGGTGCAGGTAGGGGGTCAGCAGCTCGTCCAGTGCGGCATCGCCCAGCTCGGCCTCGGTCTCCTCGACCTTCTTGACGCCGTTGGCGCGGCCGTCGCTGGAGAAGGCCAGCACCTTGCGGGTGTTGCGGTCGAACACGCCCTTGAACTCCTTGCCGCAGCCGATGGGCCAGTTCATGGGGTAGGTCTTGATGCCCAGGATCTCTTCGATGTTCTCCATCAGCTCAAAGGGGTCGCGGGCCTCGCGGTCCATCTTGTTGATGAAGGTGAAGATGGGGATGTGGCGCAGGGTGCAGACTTTGAACAGCTTGATGGTCTGGGCCTCAACGCCCTTGGCGGCGTCGATGACCATGACGGCAGAGTCCGCCGCCATCAGGGTGCGGTAGGTATCCTCCGAGAAGTCCTGATGGCCCGGCGTGTCCAGGATGTTGACGCACTTGCCCGCATAGTTGAACTGCAGCACCGAGGAGGTCACGGAAATACCGCGCTGCTTCTCGATGTCCATCCAGTCGGAAACGGCGTGCTTGGCGCTCTGCTTGCCCTTGACGGAACCCGCCTGGTTGATGGCTCCACCGTACAGCAGCAGCTTTTCGGTCAGCGTGGTCTTGCCGGCGTCGGGGTGGCTGATGATCGCAAACGTCCGACGGCGCTCGATTTCTTCACGATTTGTCATAGATTTATAAGTCTCCCAATTTCAAGTCAGAGGGGTTTGTTTCGGGTCCTTTTTTCGTCACATGGGTCGTTCTCCATCGACAGGCCTGCCCTCTCAGGCGCTTTGCGCCCGCTCCGCCAAAGGGAGAGGCGGCATCGCGTATGCGATGCCGAAGAGGGTCCGGCCGTCTAAAAATCAAACAGCATTTATTTTAGCAGAAATTCCACCTAGATGCAAGACTTTTCTCATTTTTTCAGAAGAAAGCAGGGCAGGGGTGCCGTTTCGGCCCAATTGGCGAAATCGCAGACGAGGACGGTGCAGCGCGTCAGGGGCAGTGTGCGCATCCAGTGCAGGATCTCCGTCTTCTCGTCCGACCCGATGACCCGGCCGCTGTAAAGGATGGCGCTGAGCACCCCACCAGGCCGCAGTGCGTCGAGGGCTGCTTCCAGCGCGGGGATGCTGCTCTCCGCGTGGGAAAAGACCGTGTGGTCTGCCCCCGGCAGCCAGCCGAAGTTGAACATCACGGCATCCGCCGTACCAGGCTGGATATCATGCAGCAGGTCTGCGTGACTGCCGCAGTACAGCTCGGCGGAAAGCCCGTTCGCGGCCAGATTCCGTCGGGTGGAGGCAATGGCTTCGGGCTGGATGTCAAAGCCTAGCACCCGGCCCGTCCCGCCCGCCAGACGGCACAGAAACGCCGTATCTCCGCCGTTGCCGCAGGTGGCATCCACCAGCAGCTGCGGGTCATGCAGCCGGGCCGCAAGGAAGTCCTGCACGAACTTCACAGCGGTCAGGTCCGGCGTCCGGCGGCGGCAGAGCCGCCCGGCCTCCTCCCGGAAGCCGAACTTTGCCCAGAACGCTTCCTCCCCCGGCACAGCGGGCAGCGGGGCCGTGAAAACGGTGGCCGTCTCCCTGTCATATCCGCCAAAGCGGCGCAATATTTCTTTTAGCAGATAAGACCCATAGCCTTTCCGCCGCCATTCTGGTACAATGGTAAGGCAGGCAACGTCCGCCCCTGCCGCCGTCCGGGTCAGCTGACAGCAGCCCACCTCGGTCTTCTCTTTATACAGTGCAAAGCCGCCGGGTCGTTCTTCCAGTTTCATACGCAGTCTCCTTTTCCCTTAAAATACCAAGCTGCCGCGCCGCTGTCAAGGCCCGCGGTTACGACCTTATTTCACACATTCTTCACCCGCTCAGCGATTCGTTTTCACAATTAGCGGCTACAATAGAGCCAGTTCCAGAGAGGAACGGGCGAAACGCCCCTCCCGAACCAGTCCCTTCGAGAAAGGAAGTTGTACCATGGAAAATGAAAACAAATGGGAATACGATTATTCCTCTGCAAATAGTTCGTCCGGCGATACCGGATACCCCAACGTCGGCTCCTCCGGCATGAACACCGCCAACACGGCGGACACTTACAGCGACCCCGCCCCGGCCCGCCCGTCGGAAACTTCCACCGGCAATGGCGGCACCACGCCGCCCCCGGCAGGCCCGGAGCCGCAGGCCACAGCCTCCAAGCCCCCGAAGAAGCGTCGCAAGCATAGCGGCGGCCGCATCGCCCGCAGCGCCGTTGCGCTGGTGCTGGCCGCGGCCATGGGCTTTGCAGGCGGCTTCGTGGGCGCACGGGTCGGCAATGCAGGCAACAAGGTCGTCATCCAGCAGGTGGAGCGCACCGACAGCAGCGCGGCCTCCGGCACCGCCGTCGCGTCCAGCGGCATGACTACTTCGCAGGTCTCCGAGATGGTCAGCCCCAGCGTCGTGGTCATCACCACCGAACAGGTCGTCTACTCGCAGTGGTCCTGGTACGGCCAGAATCAGGTCGAGTCCGGCGCAGGCAGCGGTGTCATCATCAGCTCGGACGGCTATATCCTCACCTGTGCGCACGTGGTCTCCGGTGCATCGCAGATCACCGTGACCATCGGGGACACCGACTACACCGCCACCGTGGTGGGCGAGGACGACACCAGCGATGTCGCTGTGCTGAAGATCGACGCCACCGGCCTGACCCCCGCCACCGTCGGCGACAGCGACAGCCTGTCGGTTGGAGACAGCGTCCTGGCCGTCGGCAACCCGCTGGGTGAGCTGGGCGGCACCGTCACCAGCGGCATCGTCAGCGCACTGAACCGCAGCGTGACCATTCAGGGCACCAGCTCCACAAACACCATGTCCCTGATCCAGATGGATGCCTCCGTCAGCCCCGGCAACTCCGGCGGCGGTCTGTTCAACATGAACGGTGAGCTGATCGGTCTGGTCAACGCCAAGTCCTCCAGCTCGGACGCGGAGGGTCTGGGCTTCGCCATCCCCATCAACGACGCCATTCAGGTGGCGCAGGATCTGCTGGAAAACGGCTATGTCTCCGGCCGGCCGTATATGGGCATCACCTACATCGCCGTGACCGACGCCCAGACAGCGGCACAGCTCAACGTCAACGCCTACGGCGTCTATGTCGTGGACGTCGTGCAGGGCGGCCCGGCCGACAAGGCCGGTCTGAAGGCTGGAGACCGCATCGTCAGCATCGACGGCACCGAGATCGCCCAGAAAGACGACCTTGGCACCCTGATGCAGTAGCACACGGCCGGTGACACCCTTTCCATCACCGTTGCCCGCGACGGCCAGATGCAGACCGTCTCGCTGACGCTGGGCGAAAAGAATGCGTCGAACACCGCCGCACAGCGTTCGGCCAACAACTGAGCCACCCCCGCCGCAAGGCGTTATCAAGATTTGATTCCTTTCTTCTTCAACAATCCCCCGACTGGCGGTGACCCGCTGGCCGGGGGATTGTTGTTTATACCAAGCCGAAGATGGTCGCACTGACTGGGGCCAGGACCGCTTCGTCGCTCAGGATGCGGCTGTCGCCCCGCCACAGGCTGGACGAGGTGCCGTCACTCAGCAGCTTCCAGCGCCCGTCGGGCAGCCGGATGGGCTGTTCCTGTTCGGTGGGGTTGTAGTAGACGCAGAGCGCGCCCCACCACGCCCCATCGCCGGGCAGGGCAGGCAGACACCAGCCCACCAGCGGCTGTTCCAAATCAAAAAATGCAATGGCGTTGGGGCTGGCCCTGTCCACCGCGCCCAGCCGCGGGAAGGCATTCCGCAGCCCGATGAGGCCCCGGTAATAATCCACCAGCCCATGGAACTGCTCGGCCCGCTTCCAGTCCAGCCGATTCAGCGCCGGGGAGGAGCGGTAGCTGTTGCCCTGCCCCTTTTTGGTGCGGGCAAACTCTTCGCCCGCCTGCCAGAAGGGCAGGCCCATGCAGGTGAGGTAGATGCCTGCCGCCAGCCGGTTCTGGGCCAGGGCAGCACGGTCCACCGCGCCGAACTCCGGGCGCTCGTAGCGCACCAGGAGCAGCTTGTCCCACAGGGTGAAATTGTCGTGGGCGGACACATAGCTGACGATCTGCCCCGGCGTGTGGGGCGGGAACTTATCGCTGCGGCACCATGCTGCCACGGCCCCGCCGATGTCCCAGAAGCTGCCAGGCCTGCCCTCCACGTAGCCCGGCTCCCGCGCATTGAAGCAGCCGCCCTTGATGGCGTCGCGGGTGTCGTCGCAGAAGATGCCGATGCGGTCGTTCAGCATGGCCAGATTGTTCTTGTTCGCCTCGTACCGGTGCAGCGCACTGCTGCCGCCCTGCCACGGCTCGCCGTACATCAGGATGTCCCGCCCGCCGGGCAGCTTGTCCAGCTCAGCCCGCAGCAGGTTCATCGTCTCCACATCGTACAGGCCCATCAGGTCGAACCGGAAGCCGTCGATGTGGTACTCCTGCGCCCAGTAGAGCACCGAATCCAGAAAGTATTTCCGGGCCATGGGCCGCTCACTGGCAAACTCGTTGCCGCAGCCGCTGCCGTTGGAAAGGCTGCCATCCTCGTTCTGGCGGAAATAATAGAGGGGGACCGCCCGGTTCAGCACGTTGTCGAAGCGGTACATGTGGTTGTACACCACATCCATCACCACACCGATGCCCGCCGCATGGAGGGCCTGGATCATCTGCTTGCACTCCCGCACCCGGACTTCGCCGCGGGCGGGGTCGGTGGAGTAGCTGCCCTCCGGGACGTTGTAGTTGGTGGGGTCGTAGCCCCAGTTGTACTGCCGGGTCAGCGGGCGGCTCTCGTCCACGCTGCCGAAATCAAAGATGGGCATGAGCTGGACATAGCGCACCCCCAGCCGCTTGAGGTAGTTCAGGCAGGTGGGGTGGACGCCGTCGCCGTTCAGGGTCGTGCCCTGCTGGGTAAAGGCCAGAAATTTGCCCCGCCACGCATTGCGCACCCCGCTGGCCGGGTCCTGCGAGAAATCCCGGACGCTGACCTCCCAGACGCTCCGCTTCGACGCCGGGATGACCGGCCGTTTGTCCTGCTCCCAGCCCGGCGGGTCGGTGCGGGCCAGATCCACGATCATGCTCCGCGCTCCGTTCACGCCCGCCGCGCGGGCATAGGGGTCAGCGGTGGTCACGCTGCCCCACTCGGTGGTCACGTTGAAATTATAATACTTCCCGTGCTGGTCGCCGGGCAGGTAAACGCCCCAGACGCCCTGCCCCCACGGGCTCAGCGGCAGACTGCCGATGCAGGCCCCGCCGTCGCCTTTCCGGTAAAGATCGACCCGGACCGACTGCGCCGTGGGTGCCCACAGCCGCAGGTGGGTGCCCGATGGGGAATACGCCGCGCCCAGCGGCCCCTGATAGCCGGTCTGACGGGCAAACTCCTCGCTTTCGAACCATGCTTTCCATTGTGCAGGCGTTTTCATTGACTCTCATCCTTTATCCTAACATTCCCGCCCTCGCCAGAGGCAGGCCTTTTGAAATTAGTGTACCCGGCTTGCGCGGATTTTGCAAGAGTTTCCTTGCAAATGGGGCTGCGGTACACTATACTGAAAGAAATGAACCGATCACGGAGGCGATGACATGGCATATACAGATGACTGGGAGACCCTGATGAATGGAGTCTTCGGGCCGGGCGGCAGATTCAAGGCCGCCCCTGGCACCCCCGTCGAACCCCGGCAGCAGCCAAACAGCACTCTGAACGACCTGAACGCGGCGCTTCTGGAACAGCAGAAGAAACTGGATGCGATGCTCAAGGCCCAGTCGGCCCAGCTGAAGACGCAGGACACCGCCGCCGAGGCCGCACTGGCCGACAGCCGCCGGATGCTGCGGGACATGGAGAACGACGGTCTGCTGGCCAAAGGCACCACCGACGTGAAATCCGAACATCTGGGCAGCTTCGAGGGGCTGGCCGATGAAGTCCGGCAGACCGTGCTGGGGCAGGACGCCTTTGTGGACGCGGTCGTCCGCGCCATGCGCCGCCCCTTTGTGCTGGGCACCGAACCGCCCGCCGCCCGGAACGTCATCCTGCTGAGCGGCGGCACCGGCACCGGGCGGCACTTCGCGCTGGAGGAGACCGCCCGGTGCATGGCTGCGCGGGGCCTGCTGCAAAACGACCAGATCGCCGCGCTCGACCTGGCGCTTTACGCGAACCCCGCCGCCGAAAAGCTCTTTTTGCAGGACCTCTACGCCGCGCTCCACGCCCCCGGCGAGATCGTGGTCTTTGAGCATTACGAGAGCTGCTGCCCCAGCTTTCTGAAAACGCTGTCCGATCTGGCCGTCCGGGGCAGCGCCCCGCTCTCCAGCCGGTACATCGTCAACCGGGACGGCATTCTGGTGGACGCCGGAACGGCTCTGGCCCCCGGCGCGGTCAGCCGTCTCGACCCCTGCGGGAAGTACCTCATCTTCTTCTCGAACAAGGGCCGCGCCGCCATGGCGGACAAGTTTGGCGCAAGCATGGTCTCGGCGCTGGGCGACGTCTGTGAGACGACCGCCTACCAGCGGGCAGACCTTGCAGCCCTCGCCGCCCAGCAGCTGAACGCGCTGGCCCAGAAGGTCACGGCCCGGCTGGGCCTGACCCTCGCCGCCGGGGCCGATGTGCGGGACTACGTCGCCGCCCAGTGCACCCCCCAGAAGGGCGCAGCCGGGCTGTCCGGCTGCTGCGACCGCATCTTCCGCGCTCTGAGCGAATACTGCCTGCAAACGGACAAGCCGCTCACCGGCACCGTGACCCTGACCGCCGCACCGGAGGGCCTGCTCTTCCACCTGAACGATGCCGCCCCGGCCCCGCTGTTTGACCTGCTGCCCGCCGCCTATACCGGCGCACTGGATGAGATCCGGGCGGAGATCTCGGAGCTGGTCGGTCTGGCCCCGGTCAAGGAATACGTGTTCGGTCTGGCCGACAATCTGCAGGTCCAGCAGCGCCGCGCCGCTGCGGGCATGAAGACGGCCAGCCTTTCGATGCACATGATCTTCACCGGCAACCCCGGCACCGGCAAGACCACCATCGCCCGGCTGGTGGCAAAGTACCTCAAAGCCATCGGTGCCCTCAAGGGCGGGCAGCTGGTGGAGGTGAGCCGGGGCGACCTCGTGGGCCGGTACACCGGCCACACCGCCCCCCTGACCAACAGCGTCATCGAGAGCGCGCTGGGCGGCGTCCTCTTCATCGACGAGGCCTACAGCCTCTACCGGGGCGAGCAGGACAGCTTCGGCCTCGAGGCCATCGACACGCTGGTGAAGGGGATGGAGGACCATCGGGACGAGCTGGTGGTCATCCTCGCGGGCTATACGCGGGAGATGGAACACTTCCTCACCGCCAACAGCGGCCTTGCCAGCCGTTTCCCGAACCGGATCGAGTTCCCGGACTACACTGCCGCCGAGCTGCTGGACATCACACACCGGCTGGCCGAGGGCAGGGGCTACCAGCTGGACGAGAGCTGCAATGCGCCGCTTCTGGGCTACTACCAGCACCGTCAGGCGCAGGACGCCCGCACGGCGGGCAACGGACGCCTCGCCCGCAACACGCTGGAAAAGGCCATCTTCCACCAGAGCCGCCGCCTCGTGGCCGAGCCAGCCGCCGCGCTGGACGTCATCCTGCCCGGCGATCTGGAGCTGGAGGAGGAATAAGAAAATACCGCAAAAGACCCCGGGCCGACGGCCCGGGGTTTTTGCGTCTGAGGATTGACAAAACGCGTGGGGGGGGGGGTAAAATATGGAAAAACGGGGAGACCCGAAATCATGGAGGAGTTGCAATGAAGATGGCAAAAAAATTAGTTGCTGTTCTGCTGGCCGGTGTGCTGGCACTGTCCGTCCTGACGGCCTGTTCCGGTAGTGCAGGGCCGCTGACGAAGGATAACGTCACGGATTATATCATCGACTACTACAAGGCGAATGGCTACCAAGCAGAAGAGGAACAGTCTATGGAGTCGGCAGCACAGGCTGTACTGGCTTATGTGAACTCTCAGATTGGCAAGAGCGAATATAACGGCATGGCGCTTCGAGAGGCATTCTCGGCTATTATCGAGAATGCGGACGAAAATACTCGGAAAGGGTGGATGAGTAGCGTCACGCTGAAGGATGGTTATTCATACTATGTCAGCTGTGCTTCGTTGGAAGAGACATATCGGACTGACCTATTCAATCAGGGAAAGACGGCGTTAGTCGCTGGTGTGCTGGCAAGTGATGAGGCCAAGAGTGAGATTTGTTGCTATGTCCGGGCGAAAGAACCGGAAAAATGGCCGAACGATGACGGCGTCTGCGTCATTGAGGGCACCATCAACGGCAAGAAGTGTATGGTAGCCATGTTCCGGGAAGCCAGCACAGAAACGTCCCATGGACTTGATAAGGATATTAGAAAATGGGGATAATCCCGGCAGCGATGCTTCTTCCGAAGTGACCACAGAATAAACCCCAAAACAACAGCAGAGCCTCGGGCCATCGGCCCGAGGCTCTGCCTTTTTCATTTCACGCTTTCTCCATCCGGAGCAGATAATAGAGCACCTCCACGAGGATGTTCGGCGAGAGGAGGGACGCTGCGTGGCTGCCCTCGATGAGCCGCTGTTCGCGGTTGGAGGCGGTCATCACATAGTCGGACAGATGGGCCAGCGGGCTGTGGCTGTCGCAGGTGATGAGCAGTACCGGCGCACCCCTCATCTTGGCGGCAGAGATCACCTCTTCCAGCCCGGCATCCCGCCCGGAGGTGGAGAACGCCATGAGGAGGTCCTTCGGGGTCAGCGTCTGCGCAAAAGCCAGCGTCTTTTCGTGGAGGGCGCTGGCGACGCACCGCTTGCCCAGATGACTGAACCGGATGGATGCATCCAGCGCCACCGGAAGGCTTCTGCCCTCAGACACCACCTCGATGACCTCGCAGCTGCGCAGCAGCGAGAGCACCCGCCGCAGCTGCCGGGTGTCGATGGCCTGAATGGTGGCCCGCAGCTCCTCTTCCCGGTTGGCCTGAATGTCCAGCAGGGCCTGACGCAGCTCGTCCTGCCCTTCCTCCCGGGTGCGCCGGGCGGTCTCCTGCTGCTCCATGGCATCCCGCGCCAGCGCCAGCTGGAATTTGCGGTAGTTCTCGAAGCCCAGCTTGTGGCACAGCCGGGTGATGGTGGCCTCGGACGAACTGCTCAGACGGGCCAGCTCGGCCGACGTACACATGGACGCCCGCTTTACATCTGCAAGAATGCAGTCCGCAATACGCCGCTCGGCGCTGTAAAGCTGAATGCCGGAACAGAGCAGAGTTACTACGCTTCCGGGGGCTTCGCACATAAGTGATCCCTCCTTGCATTATGCGCAAGATACAATTCCGCCTAGACTTCTTTCTAAGATTGTAGCAGTTTTGACCAAGAAAATCAATTCAATTTCCAATAAAATTTTCATATGGCGGAGATGGACTTTTTATGACCGCTTTTGCATTCCATACGGTTTTGTTGAAAACGGACGCAAAAACGCCCCTCCGCAGGGGGCGGAGGGGCGTCGGGAAACAAATATTCAGCGCAGCTTAGTGCAGAATGGCAGCTCAGCAGCCTTCCTTCTCGGCCAGCTTGCGGCCCATCAGCACGCCCATGACGGAGGCCATCATCAGGCCGCGGGTCCAGCCGGAGGAGTCGCCGAGGCAGTGCAGGCCCTTGATGTTGGTGTCGAGGTTTGCGTCCATCTTGACCTTGTTGGAGTAGAACTTCAGCTCGGGGCTGTACAGCAGGGTCTCGTTGGCGGCAAAGCCGGGCACGACCATATCCAGCATCTTGATGA
>OGPT01003420.1_pt1 | contig 11432 bp, 9 predicted proteins | sample 1552951 | NCBI WGS metagenome assembly OGPT01 (sample SAMEA2580224, study PRJEB22360) | human gut metagenome | biome: human gut; feature: human-associated habitat; material: faeces | place: Denmark | collected 2008/2010
CTGCCGCTGACCGCCGGAAAACTCGTGTGGATAGCGCAGCATCTGTTCCTCGGACAAACCGACTTCACGCAGCAGCTTTATCACCGCTTCCTCGCGCTCCGCCTTCGTCTTGTACAGGTGCTGAATCTTCATACCCTCGCTGATTTGTGCCTTCACGTTCATGCGGGGGTCTAAGCTGGAATACGGGTCTTGGAAAATCATTTGGATGTTTCGGCGCAGGGGGCGAATCTGCCGCGTCGAAAGATGTGTGATGTCCGTGCCCTGAAAGACGATCTGACCGTCGGTTGGCTCATACAGGCGCACAAGGCACTTGCCGACGGTCGATTTTCCGCAGCCGCTTTCGCCCACCAGCCCCAACGTTTCGCCCTCCGCAATGGAGAAGGAAATGTCGTCCACTGCTTTAAGCGTGGTTTCGCCTTCGTCGCCGCCCTTGACGGAAAAATACTTCTTCAGGTGCGATACAGTCAGCAAATCAGCCATTCTCCCACTCCTTTCGGTAGTTTTCATCGTATTTCAGGCAGCGGACGCGCCGGATGATGCCACTTTCATCAGCAGGCAGGGTCATCATCTTCGGCTCCACCTTGCGGCAGCAGTCCTGGGCGTATTTGCAGCGGTTGCAGAACGCGCAGCCGATGGGCATGTTATAGATGCTTGGCACTGTGCCTTCAATCGTTTCCAAATGCTCTTTTTCCTCTGTCAGGCTCGGCATGGATGCCATCAGACCTTCGGTGTAGGGGTGCAACGGACGGTGGAACAGCGGAATGACATCCGCTTCCTCCACAATCTGCCCGGCGTACATGACGGCAACGCGGTCTGCGTTCTCCGCAATTACGCCCATATCGTGCGTCACAAGGATGACTGCCGAATGCGGCTGGGCCTGCTTGAGCTGGCGGAGCAATTGCAGAATCTGTGCCTGTACGGTCACGTCCAGCGCGGTGGTCGGCTCATCGGCAATCAGTATGTTCGGCTGACATGCCAGCGCCATGGCAATCATCACGCGCTGGCGCATCCCGCCGGAGAGCTGATGCGGATATTGCAGCACGCGCTTTTCCGGGCTGGAAAGGCCAACCATCCGCAGCAACTCCACGGCGCGCTTTTCGGCTTCCTCCTTGTGCATGTGCAGGTGGAAGCGCAGCGGTTCACACAGCTGATAGCCGACCGTAAAGACGGGGTTCAGGCTCGTCATCGGCTCCTGAAAAATCATAGCGATTTTGTTGCCCTGAATCTTGCGCATTTCCTTGGGGGAAAGCTTAAGCAAATCTGTACCCTCGTAGATAATTTCGCCGCTGCGGATTTTGCCGCCGATGCTTGGCACAAGCCCCATTACGCTCATGCCGCTGACACTCTTGCCGCTGCCGCTTTCGCCGATGATGCCCAGCGTCTGCCCTTCCTCCAAGGTGAAGTTCACGTCACGGACGGCCTGCCCCTCGCGGCGGCGCTTGTAAAAGGAGACTTTCAGGTCCTTGACTTCGAGAATCACGTTTCCCATAAAAGCACTCCTTTCTCAGCGCGTTTTCGCGTCGAACGCGTCACGCAGGCCGTCGCCAATCAGGTTGATGCACAGCACCGTCACCAGAATGCACAGTCCCGGCGGAAGCCAAATCCACGGGCGATTCAGCAGCGTGGTGAGGTTGGTGGCGGCGTTAATCATGTTGCCCCAGCTGGGCGTGGGCGGCGCAACGCCCACGCCGAGAAACGACAGCGAAGCTTCTGTCAAAATCGCGCTGGCAATGGACAGTGTGGCCTGAACGACCACGGGCGCAATGATGTTGGGCAGCACATGCGTAAAGACGATGCGCACATTGCCCGCGCCCAGCACGATGCTGGACTGCACATACTCCAGTTCGCGGATTTTGAGAATTTCACCGCGCACCAGACGTGCTGTACCCGTCCAGCTGACTAAGCCGATAATCAGCATGATGGTGTAAATTGTTGGCGTGATGAAGCAGGAGATGGTGATAATCAGGAACATGACAGGGAAGCAGATGACCACATCCACCGTGCGCATGATGAGGCTGTCTGCCGGCCCCCCGCCGAAGCAGGCGAGGCAGCCCGCCAGAATGCCGATGGCGACGGAAATCAGGCAGCTGATCAAGCCGACGCTCAGCGAAATGCGGCCGCCGTAGAGCAGACGGGCGAACACGTCGCGACCGATGCTGTCCGTGCCCAAAATGTGCTCGGCGCTGGGGGCGCTGTACTTGTCAATCATGCCATTTTCCTTGTAGTTCTCTGCCAACGGGTCGTAGGTGCAGACTTTGTCCGCAAATACTGCCAGCAGAATCAGCACAAGGAGGATGATGACCGCCAGCTTGTTGCGGCAGAATTTCTCCGCCGCGCGCCGCATGGTGCTTTCGCCCTTGACGGCACGAACTGTATTCTGGCGCATGGTCATTCCCCCTTTCCTTTGGATACGCGAATGCGCGGGTCTGCCACGGTGTAGAGCATGTCGGCAATGAAGTTGCCCAGCAGCACCAGCACGGCGGTAATCAGGTTCAGCGCCATCAGCTCGGAATACTCGCGCGCGGTGATGGCCTTGATGCCCAGTGTGCCCAAACCCGGCCAGTTGAAAATGGATTCGACAATGTACGATCCGCCCAGCAGCCCAGGCAGCGACAGCCCGAAGAGCGTGATAATCGGGATGAGGGCATTGCGCAGCGCATGGACGAAAATCACGCGCTTTTCGCCTAAGCCCTTGGCGCGCGCTGTGCGGATGAAGTCCTCATGGATAACATCCAGCATACTGGAGCGCGCATAGCGGGTAATGCTCGCCGTCTGCGGCAGCGCCATGACGATAGCGGGCAGTGTCATGTGGCGCACAACATCCACAAAGCCCGCCCAGCCGGTCAGCTCCACGCCAATGGTGCGCATGGCGCCAGTTGGGAACCAGCCTAACTTTAGGCTGAACACGTACACAGAGCCAAGCGCAAGGAAGAAACTCGGCACAGCCACGCCGATGAATGCCAGCACCGTCAGGATGTAATCACCGACAGAGCCGGAATGCGTCGCGGAATAAATGCCGAAAATCAGACCGAACAGCAGACTGATGGCGTAGGACGTGAGCGTGAGAAGGAGTGTCGGACCGATGCGCTCGGTGATGATGTCCGTCACACTGCGGCCGCTCATAACGCTGTAACCCAGATTGCCCTGAAGAATCTGCCCCAGCCACTTGAAATACTGCACATAAATGGGGTCGTTGAGTCCCAGCGCATCCTCTGCCGCCTGAATGTCCTCCATGGACAGCTTCGGGTTAATCATCGTCTGCAGCGGCGAGCCGGGCGCGATTTTCATGATGAGAAACGTCAGCAGCGTGATGCCGAAGAGAATTGGAATCATTTGCAGCAGACGTTTGAGCACATAGTGGCGGCCCACAAAGGCACGCACTTTCCTCAGGGTTTTCAAACTTGCGTCACATCCTCGTCTGATGCCACACTGTCCGCGGACAAAAGTATGTCCGCGGACAGCAGGCGGTTTCTTGGGGCGTCTGCCCCGATGGGATTACTTCGTGAAGGAAGGCAGGTTCACCAGATTGCTCAGGCTGTTGATGACCACGCCGCCAATTGTGCCGTTTGCAACCCAGACGGTGTTCTTTTCCACAAACGGGAAGAGCAGCGCGTTGTCCAGCATGTAGGTGTTGATTTCGTGGTAGATTTCCGTGCGCTTGGCCTGATCGGTTTCCGCCTGACCAGCGTACCAGAGGGCATCGAGGGTTTCATCGCCGCAGCGGTTGAAGTTGAAGCCGCCCTTCGCAACGTCAAAGTCAGAGCAGTAGAGAACCATCAGCCCGGACGGATCGCCGTCGCCGCCGCCAAAGGTGTAAGTGCCGTAATCCGCTGTCTCCTGATTGCTGATGGTTTCTACCATGACCGACCAGTCCACCAGCTTGATGTTGACCTTAATGCCGGACTTCTTCAGGGAGGACTGCCACAGGGTGAGGAGGTCGTTCTGCTCACTGCCGGTGCACAGGGAGGTGAACGCCAAGGTCACACCGTCCTTCTGATAGTAGCCGTCATTGCCCATGACGTAGCCGTCAGCTTCCAGAATGCTCTTTGCCTTGTCATGATCCTCGGTGTAGGGATAGGCGGACTTGTCCGCAGCCCAGTTTCGGTTCACGAACACGGAGTAGGAGCCTTCGCCGTAATCGCCGAAAACAGCCTTCGCAATGGTCTCAGGCGTGTAGGAGTACAGGATGGCGCGGCGTACTTCCACATCAGAAAGCGGACCCTTGATGAGGTTCGGGTAGAGCGGATAGTTACTGCCGGAACAGACATACGTCTTGGTGTTGTCCATGAACGCCAGCGTTTCTACGTCCTCAATTGGCGCCTTAAACATATCGATTTCGCCATTCATATAGGCGTTGACGAATGTCGTTGCGCTTTCAGCAAAGCGGAAAATCACGGTGTCAATCTGCGCCGGTTCGCCTGCCCAGGCTTCGTTCTTGACGAGCTTGATGTATTCGCCGTGTTCCCAAGTGACGAGCTTGTACGGGCCGTATGTCACGGGATGTTCCGCGAAATCGGTCTTTGCCCAGTCGCTGAAGGAAACGCCGGACAGCACATGCTCCGGTAAAATCGCGCCGGGGTCGCAGTAGTAGCCGAGAAATGTGGGATCCCATGCGCTCAGCTGCACAGTCATCGTGTAGTCGTCCACTTTCTGTACACCGCTCATGCCCACTGTTTCGCCGCTGTGCGCTTCCGCATAGCCCGCAATGCTGGACACGTTCGTACTCGCGCCGCCGGTGTAATCCGCGCTTGCCAGCGTGTTGAGCGTGAAAATCACATCGTCGATGGTCAGCGGCTCGCCGTCCGTCCAGGTGTAGCCTTCACGCAGCTTCCAAGTGTACGTCAGCGTGTCGGCATCAAATTCGCAGCTTTCCAGCATCAGCGGTTCGGGGATGCTGGTCTCGTCGTTCCGCTTGAACAGATACGGCATCATCTGCATGATGACCATGGCATCCTTATCCGCCGTATACATATACGGAATGATAGTATCCGGTTCGCCAACCAGACCAATCGTGATCTGGGTACTGCCTTCCGCCAGCGCCGCGCCCGAAAGCAGTGCGGTGAGCAGGAGGCAGAGGGTCAACAGAAAAGAAAAAACTCGTTTCATTGTTCAAGCCCTCCACTTCGTTCATTTCCTGAATCCTGCAAGTTTTTGACGAGCTGGATTCGTTTTCTTTCACACGCTGGAGCAATGAACTTGCCCTGCGTGTTGACGGTATTCTAACAATTTTTTGTGCCGCAGTCAAGTCTAATTCGCAAAAGATTTTGTACTTATCGTGTTTTTTGGGGCGTTTTCCACTCCGCTTACTCGATATTATTCAAAATAGAAGTGGAATTTAACTCGGAGTACCAGAAAGTTGCGAATTAGCACACAATAATTTGTGCGTACGTGCAAAAAACATTTGACATTTGAACAAAGGCGAGGTATAATCAAAACGAATGGAAAATCAATTTTCCATCTTGGAGTTATGCAAAACACGGATTTCCCCATTTTTTCCCCGAAAGCAAACCTTTCGACGCTGCCTGCAAAGCATCGGAAGAGAATGGAGGAACTTGAGCCATGAAGCAGAACCTTTTCTCTGATGACGCCGTTCGGCTGGATATACTGCGCCAGCGCAGTTACAGTATGCGCTGGGCGAGCTTGCCGGAGGACGTCATCCCGCTGTCGAGCGCTGATCCGGATTTTCCGCCGTCGCAGGAAATACTCGATACGCTGCATGAATATTTGAATGGCGGCTACGTGCCGCCGCTGGGCATCACTGGGCTGCGCGAGACGCTGGCGGAAGGCATTTGGAAACGCAAGCATGAGAAAACAGAGCCGGAATGGTTCATTCCGACGGACAGCGCGGCGCGCGCCATGCAGATTGCTGCGGCGGCCGTCCTTGCGCCCGGCGACGAAGCAATCATCTTTGACCCGGTTGACCTGATGTTTGGTGTCAGCATCGGAATGGCGGGCGGAAAAGCTATCTACTATCCCTGCCAGAAGCACGGTGGGCATTGGGATTTTTCCGATTTAGAAGGGTACATCACCCCGAAAACGCGGATGCTCTGCTTGTGCAATCCGCATAATCCGCTGGGCAAGCTGTATTCCGTTGCAGAGTTGCGGAAGATTCTGGATATCGCTAATGCACATGGGCTGTATATCCTCAATGACGAGGTATGGTCGGACATTATCTATTCGGAAGTGCCCTTCCACAGCCTAATGGAGTTCCCGAAAGAGGACACGCAGCACGTTATGACAGTCTACGGCTTCTCCAAAGGCTTCTCGATGGCGGGTATCCGCGGCGGATACCTGATTTGTCCGGAAAAAGCGCTCTTTGACCGCGCATTCGACGTGTCGGGCGTGGGCGTGACGGTTGGCGGCGTGCCGTGCCTGACGCAGGTAGCGATGAAAGCCGCGTTCGAGAAGGGCTTCCCGTGGGTGGATGCGTTCGTGGCGCACCTGCAAACCTGCCGCGATATGGCGTATGACCGCCTGAACGCTATGCCCGGCATCCATGCCGACAAGCAGGAGGCGACATTCGTCACCTTCTTCGATATGCGGGAGACGGGCGTCAGCAGCGACGACTTCGCGCGCTACATTCTGGAGCGCAGCCGCGTGTACCTCGTGCCCGGTTTGGGCCGGGCGCGGCGGGGCATGTCCGACCGTGCTACGCAACCAGCCACGCCATTTTGCAGGAAGGGCTTGACCGCATCGAACGCGGCGTGCAGGAATTGATGAACGGTGAACGGCTCCCTAATTCATAAGAAAGGTGGCAGATTTATGTCCATCCGAAACCGTACTTACCTATCGCAGTTCATCCCCGTTGCGCGGGGGCTGCAGCAGTACTTGGGTGATATGTACGAGGTCATCCTGCATGACGTAAGCGAACCGAACGCCTCCATCGTCTTTATTGCGGGGGATTTGACGCACCGCACCGTCGGCGACCCGCTGACCAACGTCGTCATTGAGGAAATGAAGCGCCACGGCGACGACGCGCAGGATATGATCGGCTACCTCTCCGAGCTGCCGGATGGGCGGCATTTCAAGTCCTCCACCGTATTCCTGCGCGACGAATCCGGCATTCTGCGCGGCTGCCTGTGTATCAACATGGATATATCGCCCTATCAGTCCGCAATTGATTTACTCAGCCGCGCTGTTTCGACCATGAAACCGCAGAACCCGGAAATCTTCACGCGAAACATCACCGAAGTGGTGGATACCATCGTCACCGAGCAGTTCCGGCAGACCCCTGTTTCGCCGGAGGATATGACGAAAACGCAGCGCATTGCTTTCATCAGTGAACTGGAACGCAAGGGCGTTTTTGAGGTAAAAGGATCCGTAGAACGCGTGGCACAGTTGCTGGGTATCAGTGTTTTTACGGTATACAGCTACCTGAAGGAAGTCCAGAAGGACTAACATTTAATAGGAAAGGATTGAACGATTATGCTGACCAATCACCGCATTGAAAAGCTGCAGGAAAAACTGCGAGAAGAGAAACTCGACGGCGCTGTGTACGCCACGAGCGCGAGCTTGCAGTACCTCTTAGACGACACGACCTACCCGTGGCAGCGCACGCCGGAAACGGGCTTCTATGTTTTCCCTGGTACGCCGATGTACTCTACCGAGCGGAGCTACTTCCAAGCCAAGCCGGATGTGCTGCTGTTTGTGCCGCGCGAGGGGGCGGCGACCGTGCTGGCAACCTACGAGCGCGCCCGCACCATGTCGAACACGCCTGTGGACATCAGCTGCTATTATGTCATGCTGGCTGCGAATCTGGTGGACGTGGTGCGCGGCTGCAAGCGGCTGGGCGTGGGGCTGTGCGCCTTCACGGCGATTGAGAACATGCTCAAGGAAGAGGGCGCGGAGGATATCGCCTGTGTCCCGGCGGAAGGGCTGGTGGAGGCGCTTCGGATGATTAAGGAGCCGAAGGAAATTGCCGCCCTGCGCCGCGTTGCTGCCTTCACCGATGAGTGCATGGCGACCATCTGCGATATGCTGCGTCCGGGCGTGACACAGTGGGAGGTGGAGAACCGTCTGAATCAGCTGGGGCTGGAGCATGGCTGCTCTGACGTGCCGTTCTCGCCGTCCTGCACGTTCACCAAGACCGGCGACCCGCGCTGCCAAGACAAAATCGGTACGATTCCCAAGGACGAACCCCTAACCCCCGGCACGGCGATTGCCTTCGACAACGGCTTCGTCATGGACGGCTACTGCTCCGATTACGGTCGTTCGTTCTACTGCGGTCCTGCCCCGCGCCACATTGCGGATGCATACAAGGCGCTGCAAACGGCGCAGCTGGAGCTGCTTGACCACATCAAGCCTGGCGTCAGCATGTCGTGCACCTTCGCGAAGCTGCACGAGACGCTTTCCCGCCTCGGCTACGGTGAGAACCTGCGCAACTTCGCCAACATCGGCATGATGGGGCATCAAATCGGCATTGATGTGCACGAAATTCCGTGGCTGCACAATACAACGCCGGAGGTTTTTCAGCCCGGCATGGTGATGTGCATTGAGCCGAAGCTGTGGCTGCCCGGCGAGGCGTTCATGCGTACGGAGGATATGGTGCTGATTACCGAAACCGGCTGCGAATCCCTGACGGTGTTCGACCGGAACTGTTACGAACTGCCGCTGGAATAAGCAAAAGAATACTTGAAAACGCCTGCTTCCTGACGATGCGTGAGGGGCAGGCGTTTTTGCGTGTGCAGCCCAAACGAAAACCATTTTCGGAAACGCTGGATGATTTTCGTAAATTTACAAGCTGAAGCACTTGACATATATCAAGCGTTACGCTATACTACAAGTAAAATGACACTTGCGGTCAATAAAATGCCATTAGCACCATCAAAGTTATGCCTCTTACGAGGGGAGGATTGGGCGGCATAACGAAGGCAACGTTTACTTTACGACCGACATGAAGGTAACACATCTGCCGCCCAATCCTCTGTTTCGTTTACTTGACAATTTGCGACACCAAAGGAGGTTTCCCCATGCGCCGATTGCTGACACTCCTGATTTGCTTGACGATGCTGATTCCCGCCCTTCCTGCTACGGCAGAAGCAGCTGAACAACGTTTAGTGATTGCAATTACTTCCGAAGAAAGCGCGCTGAATCTGCCCCTTGAAGAAGCCTTCTTCAAGGCGAATCCGGGTGTTACTGTTGAATATCGCTTGTACAGTTCAAATCAGCTGGACAGCCTTTTGATGACCAATCAGGCGGATTTTGATATGATTATTTTAGGCTATGCCGGGCTGATGGATATGGTGGAAAAGGATTATTTGTTGACACTTGACCAGATTGGGCTGGAAACCTATCCGGCGGAATTGCTGGACGTGTCGAAATTGCTGACCTACAACGGAAAATTGTTCGCCCTGCCAATCAGCATTCAGCAAGAAGCATGGTTTTTCCACTACGAATTAAGTGAGCAGAACAACATTGAATATCCGGCGAAAGACGGCGTGTGGACGTGGGATGAATACCTCGAATTTAGCAAGAAATTTCCAATTTCGTTTGGCGAAAATGGTGAAAAGCACCTGTACATGATGACGGGCACATCTCTGCTTGATTTTCCATCCTTGCAAAATATTCAGGTGGAGATGTTCACGAATTATCTAAAACTATATCCCAAAGACATTGAACGCTTTTTTACGGACTATTTTCCAACGTTCCGACAGGTGATGAAATCGGATGCGCTGATGCCGATGGAACTCAATGAATCAAGGTTTCTGCGTGAAGAACGCACAAATGATTTGCTGGTGGTGAAATCGACCGAAGATAATCCCATTGGCATGATGCAGAGTTTCAAGGCGCGCGAAGGTTACTTAGACACGCTGGCGCTGATGCGTGACCCGAATTGGACATTCTCGGGTGGACCTACGGAAGAAGAAATCGTGAATGAAATTCTGCCGTCGCTGAACAGCTGGATGCTGCTGCCTGTACCGGTGCTCGACAAGAACGATGTGCGTTATCTGGGCTACATGACTGCCTGCGGTATCATGAAGAACGCACCCCACAAGGAACTGGCGGCGAAATTCATCGAGGCAATGTACTCAGAAGAAGCGCTGGACATGGGCGTCGTCATGGGGGAAACTGCGTTTATCGGACGCGAATGCCCCAGTCAGCTGATTCTTGACAAATACGCACATTACCCGGTTTTCATGGATGAAAACGGCACACAGGTCTACACAGTGGAGGCGGGGCGGTCGTTTGAGTATATTCCGTTTACGTCGATGTACGCGGAGCATATGTATTACGAAGCGCAGGAGTACCGTTCGCACCTTGCCGTCACCCGCTTCCATGCGCAGCGGGATTTCTACAATGCCGTCTGGAGCTACCTGCAAGAGTGGTACCTCGGTCACATCAGCGACGCGGAGCTTCAGGAGTCCGTGACGTACCTCGTGGAGATGGCATTAGAGGAGTGAGGACGCGAATGCATTCCTCGAAACACACAAAGCACTTTATCTACCCCCGGCGGGACGCATGGTTCCTCCTGCCGGGGTTCCTTGGGTTTGCGCTGTGGTATCTCGTGCCGTTTGGCATGTCGCTGGCGGCGTCGGTCATGGAGAACAGCGCAAACGCGCACTTCGCGGGGCTTGAAAATTACGCCGCCGTCATGCAGAGCAGCTACTTCCGCTTGGGCTTCGGCAATACCCTGCGTTTTTTTGCCGTGGCGGTGGCGCTGTCCCTCGTCATCGGCTTTCTGCTGGCGAACATGATTTTCTGGCATTCACGTCGGCGGATTTCGTGGCTGACGCTCGTGCTGCTCATCCCGATTTTCCTGCCGACGGCGGCGATTGTCCCCCTCTGGAAGGTGATGATGGGCGGCAGTTCGTGGCTGATGCGCACGCTCAAACCCCGCGACGCGGACTGGAAATACATCACCCTGCTGACCCTCTACCTGTGGAAGAACATCGGCGCGGTCAATCTCCTGTTCCTCATCGGCTTGCAGGGGATTGAAGCGTCTGTTTTCGATGCCGCAAGCGTGGACGGAGCGTCGCACCGCACCATCGCCATCCGCATTGCCTTGCCGATGCTGTGCACCGTGACGCTGTTCGCCATCATCTATCTGGCGATGAACGGGATGCGCATCTTCCGCGAGTCGTATCTGCTCTACGGCATGTATCCGCCCAAACCACTCTACTTCATCCAGAACTATGTCAACAACCACTTCACAAAGCTGGATTACGGCTTGCTTTCAGCGGGATCGTCGCTCTTTGCGCTGGTGATGACGGGGCTGTTCCTGTGCATCTGGCTGTTCCTTCAGCGAAAGGAGGATGCCTGATGAAGCATGTGCGCCGGATTTGCGCCGTTCTGCTGGCGACGGTGGTGCTGCTGCCCCTTGTCCTGCTGTGCGTGCAGGCGTTCGTTCCGCCCTTCGATGCGCTGATGATTTCGCCCGGCTCGGAGCCGCTGCACCTGCTGCCTGTCCCGTTTTCCGCGGAGCAGTGGCAGAT
>OGPT01003432.1_pt1 | contig 11393 bp, 9 predicted proteins | sample 1552951 | NCBI WGS metagenome assembly OGPT01 (sample SAMEA2580224, study PRJEB22360) | human gut metagenome | biome: human gut; feature: human-associated habitat; material: faeces | place: Denmark | collected 2008/2010
TCAGAAAAGTTTATGAGATCTATCAGGCAGCAGGGATCCAGGATGTAAGTCTCAGACTGTATGCAGGAGACAGGCATGAACTGCTCAATGAGACGGATCGTGAGCAGGTATTTTCTGATCTGCTGGAGTGGATGGAAGAACGAAGATAAAAAGTGATAAGTTTATCAATTAAAAAGTAACCGTAATCCCAGGATGGCAGGGGGATATGCTGCCCGGGGCGACGGTTACTTTTTGTCATTTACATATAAGGTGGCTATTGAGTGTTGGTAAAGAGAATATTTCTTCAATTATAATAATTATTAATCGTATCCACATAATGAAATACTAATTCTTTACTATTATGTTCCGCTTTTGTCAATCCTCGTAGTAATACGATTTCTGCCGTAATTTTTTCAGTGAATTTTTCTGACTGACCACTTAGTATAAATTGATTCGTGGCAGGATTAACGTACATCAATGTCACAGGAACATTCATCACCTTCATCAGATCCTGAGGTATTGGAGGTTCTATTGAATATACAGATCCAACTTCATTATAATATTCTAATATTTTCTTACCCTTTTCAGAAGTATCCTTTGAAATTTTATAAAAATATGACAATTTTTGTATGATGTCATCAATAGATACATTTGTATCAGGGATGATAGACTTGTATTTTTTATACACACGGTCCGAAGTTAAAATTTCTTTATAATCACTCATAAATGCCTCCAATATTTAGGGTATGGTAACAAGTGCAGTTTTTGTAAAAGTACCACCACCTACAACAGCTATTACTTCTGTAGAAAAAGCTAATCCATTAGTATTATCATAATGAACCCTAAATCGTACTGTAGCTTCAACAACAGTTCTAGCTTTAGTGTCTGTTAGTTGAACTGGAATCTCTTCTTGATATATAATATTCTGTTCAACCAGTTTGGTCATTTCATCTTGAGTAAAGTGATGATTTTCAGATTGAACTGTATCTATATCTGATGCAAAAGTAGATATTGAAAATAGCATTGACAATAAACAAATCACCGTAAGCATTGCAATTATTTTCTTTTTCATAAAAAATCTCCTTTCTATAACATAAACTTAATAATATTCCCCATACAACATCCATAATTGCAACGTTTTATATGTAAGTAATGCTTAATGCTAAGTTAGCATATTCCATTTGATTTGTCAATTATACTAAAAGTATTGAAACATTAAATTGGGAGTAAATATTGAAAGAGTGCGTTAAAAATAGCATAAACAGTAGAGAAATAAACTATAGAGAAAACTCGAAAATACAGGGTTTGAAATTGTATTGAACTGTAAATTGTTATATATTTTTATGAAAATTTGCATCCGAAAAATCAGACTGAAAGAGGTTGGGAGTGTCTGCGTATTTATAAAGTTATATGTTAACAATGTGCTTAATGGATGGTATATTATAGATGTAAATAAGGCACTACTGATAGTTGGTTAGTCCAAATTTAATAAGCTACAAAAAAGTAATAGCAATCCTTTGGTCGATGGGCGGTTACTTTTTTGATTGATTTTAAATAAAAATATCTGTAACGAAACTATCTTTTCTTCGACTAACCTATGAAAAGAAGACGAGGAGGTGAGCAGTTCTGGACTACGAAAAATTATATCATTCATACTATATGCAAGTGTATTCGTATGTTATGACAATCATAAAAAATCCGTCCTGTGCAGAAGAAATAACTCAAAATACATTTTTTAAGGCAATGACGGCGAAAAAACAATTTAAAGGTAATTCCAGTGAACTCACATGGTTATGTGGAATTGCCAGGCATCTTGCAATTGATGAATGTCGGAAAAACACAAAGTTATCAGAATTAGATGCAGCGGCTTCAACATCAACTGTTGATATAGAGAAAGTAACAGAAGATAAAGATACAGCTCTCCGGATTCATTTAATTCTTCATGAACTGCAAGAACCCTATAAAGAAGTATTTCAGTTGAGAGTTTTCGGAGAATTACCATTTTCACAAATAGGGGTGATTTTTCAAAAAACTGAAAACTGGGCAAGAGTTACTTATCATAGGGCAAGATTGAAAATTCAGGAAAGGATGGCAGAAAATGAGTAAAGATCAATTTAATGAATGTGATGTTGTGCAGGATTTACTTCCGCTTTATTATGACAATGCCTGTAGTCCGGCCAGTAAAAAAATGGTGGAACAGCATTTAATGACTTGTGAGAAATGTAAAAAGACATATGAAGCGTTGAAAAATACTACCATTGATACAGTGATGAAAAATGAATCAGAGGGTATATTAGAGAGGCACGCAAAAAAAGAAAGAAATATGGCATACAAGGCAGGAATTGTGATAGCTCTGCTGCTCATGGTTCCGGTTGTGATTACGTTTATTGTATCAATGAGCAGTGGTGGTGGCTTAGGAGTGTTTGCGGTATTAACGGCTTCTATGTTGTTGGTAGCATCATTGTCAGTTGTACCGCTCCTTTCTACACAAAGAAGAATTACAAAAAGCATCTTGGCGAGTGTAACAGCATTACTTCTTATCTTCTTTTTTGTAGACCGGATGAATGGAGGAGGAGAGTTTATTTTATGGACGATACCAACAATTTTTGGATTGTCTGTTGTATTTTTTCCGTTGGTAATCAGGAATATAACATTGCCCCCGATTTTGTCTGATAAAAAGGCGTTAATTACATTGGCATGGGATACCCTGTGGCTTTTTCTTACGATTTTTGAAGTATGTAATCATTCGGGAGATAGAGAGGGAATGAGAGCTGGTTATATAGCTGCATTTATTCTTATGGCGGGAGTATGGCTTGTGTTTTGGGTGGCAAGGTATCTTCCGGTAAATGGATGGATAAAAGCAGGAACCATTTTAATCATAAGTTGTATCTGGATGGCATTTACAAATGATGTGTATGTATATTTCGCGGAACATAAAAAGCAATTAACAATACTGTCCACTAATTTTTCTGATTGGACAAATCATATTTGTGTGAATGCAAATGTCTGTACTCTGATTTTGATTTTTGGAGGTATAGCAGGTGGTGGTTTATTAGTATATGGAATGATCAATAGGAAGTGAAAATGCTTAAAGTGATATGAAGCAGCGAAGTCAGTGGTCAGGGGCGAAGCCGATACACCGCAGGGAAGTTTTTAATGGAACGGACACAGACACGAAAGCAAAATCAGAACCCGAAAATCTGCTCTCTATTTGCTCGAAAGGCAGACAGGGCAGATATGGGGACAGTGAAAACCCTCACAGCATCGGCTGGGAGGGTTTTCGTGGTTTTTATAGTTATCTAAAGGAATGAGAGTAAAGTGCTGGCACTTCCTGTGCCATACTTTATGAGGGGGAGATAGTTGTTCATCAACTATCTGAGTATTAGTATAGACAAAATGTGTGTCAAAAATATGAGTAAATTCTAAAACAAACAGAAAAAATATAAATATCTCATTAACAAATTAGAAAAACTTGATGATCTAAGTAAAAAATGATAAACTTATCATGTAACTGATGGATCTATGTGGAGAGTGGGAACCTCCGCAGAGGGTTCAAATAAAAAAAGGAGAAAAAGTTTATGAACAGAGGGAAAATGAAAAAAGTTCTTGCACTTATGCTGACCTTCATTTTTGTAATAAGTGCAACCGCATGCGGTGGAGCAACGAAGTTTGATGCAGAAGCTTATGTAAGAGGCGTAATGGATGCTAATTATAAGCAGAAATATGACGAGTATGCGAAAGCCCGCGGTATTTCAGAAAAGGATGCAAAGGCAGAGATTGAGGATACATTAGACGAGCAGGTCGATACAGAGCTGAGCGGACTGGAAGCTCTGGGAGATTTTACAGAGGAAGAAAAGCAGGAATACAAGGATATGCTTGTAAAGATTGATAATCTTGCAAAATACGAAGTAAAAGAAGCCAAGGAAGATAAGGATGGCAATTTTACAGTAACGATCGAGGTAACTCCGTCTGATGTATATCAGACTCTGGAAGATAATTCAACTGCAGTTGCACAGGAGATGATGGATCAGGGACAGGATGTAAGCCAGGCGGATGCAAGTATGTTCCAGGATCTGCTGATCCAGAGTATGCAGAAGTCGATCGATGGTAATACATATGGTGATACAACGACGATCGAAATTGCTGTAACAAAAGATTCTGATGGTCAGTACGGAATCAGTGATTCTGATATGGAGAAGATCTCCACAGCCCTGTTTCCGGGATCAGTCTAAGAATAGAAAGTCAGTCTGAAAAATCAGATGAAATGAAAAGGTTCTGTCATGGAAGTACCGGAAAGATAGTCTTCCAGACAGAACCTTTTTATCTGTATGAGATAAGAGTGAGGATGAGACAAGAGTGATAAGAACGGAGAAAACCCGCTGACCTTTCGGCCAACGGGTTTTCGGTTTTTTATAGTTATCTAAAGGAATGAGAGTTAAAGTCTGACACCCCGGGTCTGCCGGGATGCCATCACTTTATGAGGGGGGAGATAGTTGTTAATCAACTATCTGACATTTAGTATAATCATAAAATGTGTCCAAATTATGTTTAATTTATAAAAGAAAATTAAACTTCCTTATGATTTTATTAAGAACTAAAATAGTGATTCTTTGTCAGATTCGGAACTAAAAGACAATATATATAAAAAAATAAGCAAGAAATCAGAAAAAAGTAAAGCCCATTTTTTATTGGAAATAAAGGGAAAATTAAGAAAATAAAGAGTGGAAAGGAAAACTAAAATTGTTAAAAATAGACATTTGAAGGGCGATGTTTATTGATTAATCATATAAAATAACCTATAATAAAAACAAATTGATAGAAAATTATCAAAGTATAATAAGAACTGCACAAAAATATTGAAGGAGGAGCTATATGTTAGATCAAACCTACTATAAAAAAGCAGATGAGATCATTTCGCAGCATGGACTTGAACCGGCTTCACTGATTCCGATCATTCAGGACATTCAGAGTGAATATCGGTATCTTCCACCGGAACTTCTGAGGTATGTGGCGAAGAAACTTGGGATCAATGAAGCAAAGGCATACAGTGTGGCAACATTTTATGAAAACTTCTCTTTTGAACCAAAGGGAAAGTACATTATTAAAGTCTGTAATGGAACTGCCTGTCATGTCAGAAAGTCAATTCCGATTTTGGAACGGCTTTATAGTGAACTTGGACTTTCAGAAGAAAAGGCGACAACGGACGATATGTTATTTACACTGGAGACAGTTTCCTGTCTTGGAGCGTGCGGACTTGCTCCGGTTCTGACAGTAAATGATAAGGTTTATCCGGGAATGACCCCGGATGCTGCGGCAGAACTGATTCACGAATTGAGAGGAGCGGAATAAGTATGGAAAAAATTACGAGCAGAGAAATACTTCATCAGATTCGTGAAGAGGCGGCAAAAAAGATCAGCGACAGCCGTTGCAGGATTTTGATCTGTGCAGGAACCGGGTGTCTGGCAGGCGGATCAGGTGAGATATACAGGCGGATGAGCGAACTTGCAGAAGAAAATCCGGATATTGACGTGGAATTTGGACCGGAGATTGCTCATGGTAGTGGCCCGTTGGAAGTGAAGAAAAGCGGATGTCACGGATTCTGTGAAATGGGACCGCTGATGCGGATCGAACCGGCAGGAATCCTTTATACAAAAGTAAAGCCGGAAGACTGCGATGAGATTTTCCACAGAACGATCGAAAAGGGAGATGTTATCCGTCATCTTTTATTTAAGCAGGATGGGCTTGAGTATAAAAAGCAGGAAGAAATCCCGTTTTATAAAAAGCAGACGAGAAATGTACTGAAAAACTGTGGACATATTGATGCAGAACATATAGAAGAATACATTTCCACCGGAGGATATGAGGCATTAGAGAAAGTCCTGTTTGAGATGACACCGCAGGAAGTGGTGGAAGAGATTTCAGCATCCAATTTAAGAGGAAGAGGAGGCGGTGGATTCCCAACGGGATATAAATGGTCACAGGTAGCCCGTCAGGAAGAAAAGACCCGCTATGTAGTCTGTAACGGTGATGAGGGAGATCCGGGAGCATTTATGGACCGGAGTATTATGGAAGGAGATCCGCATAAGATGATCGAAGGAATGATGATCGGGGCTTATGCGGTAGGAGCCAGAGAAGGTTATATTTACGTGAGAGCGGAATATCCGCTGGCGATCAGCCGTTTGAAACGGGCAATTTCACAGGCAGAGGAAAGCGGTCTTTTAGGCGATCATATTTTAGGAACAGATTTTTCATTTCGCCTACATATTAATCGCGGTGCAGGAGCATTTGTCTGCGGAGAAGGAAGTGCATTGACTGCGTCCATTGAGGGAAAAAGAGGTATGCCGCGTGTCAAACCGCCAAGGACGGTGGAACAGGGTCTGTTTGGAAAGCCGACGGTTCTTAATAATGTAGAGACCTTTGCCAATGTTCCGATGATCATTAATAAAGGAGCAGAATGGTTCCGTTCCATCGGACCGGAAAAAAGTCCGGGAACAAAAGCATTTGCATTGACAGGAAGTGTTCGGCATACAGGTCTGATCGAAGTGCCGATGGGAACGACCCTGCGGGAAGTGATCTACGATATTGGTGGTGGCATCAAAGGAGACGGAGCGTTCAAAGCGGTGCAGATCGGAGGTCCGTCAGGAGGATGCCTGGTGTCGAAAGATCTGGATGTCAGTCTGGATTTTGATTCATTGAAAAAAATGGGGGCAATGATCGGTTCGGGCGGACTGGTTGTGATGGATGACCATACGTGCATGGTGGAAGTGGCGAGATTCTTTATGAATTTTACGCAGAATGAAAGCTGTGGAAAGTGCGTGCCATGTCGTGAAGGAACAAAGCGTATGCTGGAGATCCTGGAGCGGATCGTGGCAGGAAATGGAAAGCTGGAAGACCTTGATCTGCTGGAGGAACTGGCGAACATGATCACAGAAACTGCACTGTGCGGTCTTGGAAAGAGTGCGGCACTTCCGGTTATGAGTACGCTGAAAGTATTCCATGATGAGTATGTGGAGCATGTGGTTGAAAAGAAATGTGCCTCCCATACCTGCACTGCATTACGAAAGTTTATCATCAGTCCTGAGCGGTGTAAAGGATGTTCAAAATGTGCGAGAAACTGTCCGGTCGGTGCGATCAGCGGAAAGATCAAGGAACCATTTACGATCGATACGGAAAAATGTATCAAATGTGGAGCATGTGCGAGTGCCTGTGCATTTGGTGCGATTCATATTGAAGGGTAGGAGGAACAGAGTATGGGCTATATGACAATTAACAACAGGAGAGTGGCTTTTACAGATGAAAAAAATGTCCTCTCAGTGATCCGAAAGTCGGGAATCGATCTTCCTACGTTCTGTTATCATTCAGAACTGTCAACCTATGGGGCGTGCAGGATGTGTGTGGTGGAAGATGAACGTGGAAAGGTATTTGCATCCTGTTCAGAAGTACCACGGGATGGTATGGTGATCTATACAAATACACCAAGATTGCAGCATCACAGGAAAATGATCATTGAACTGCTGTTGTCATCCCATTGCCGTGACTGTACAACGTGTGCCAAAAATGGAGTCTGTACGTTACAGAAGCTGGCAAGCCAGTTGGGTATTTCAGAGATCAGATTTGAAAATCATAAGAAACCACTTCCACTGGATACCTCTTCGGATTGTGTAATAAGAGACCCCAATAAATGTATTCTCTGTGGGGATTGTGTGCGTACCTGTGATGAAATCCAGGGACTTGGCATTCTGGATTTTGCTTTCCGGGGTTCAAAAATGCAGGTTATGCCGGCATTTAACAGAGAGCTGGCAGAGACTGACTGCGTAGGCTGCGGACAGTGCAGGGCGGTCTGTCCGACCGGTGCGATCAGTATCCGGCAGGATGTTGATCCGGTATGGAAAGCGTTGGCGGATAAGAATATCAGAGTTGTGGCACAGATCGCACCGGCTGTCCGGGTGGCGATCGGAGATAAATTTGGAATCCCGAAAGGTGAAAATACACTGGGACGCCTGGTGGCAGCTCTGCGACATATGGGATTTGATGAGGTATATGATACAAATTTCGGGGCAGACCTGACGGTAATGGAAGAGTCAGCAGAATTGCTGGAGCGTTTAAAATCCGGTAAGAATCTTCCGTTATTTACTTCCTGCTGTCCGGCTTGGGTACGTTTTGTAGAGACCAAATATCCGGAACTTCTTCCGTATGTTTCTACCTGCAAATCGCCGATGGAAATGTTTGGTGCGGTGTTGAAAGAATATTACAAACCGGCAGACGAAGAAGCCGGAATGGAGACGGTTTCTGTAGCCGTTATGCCATGTGTAGCGAAAAAACATGAGGCTGCCAGGGAAGAGTTTAAGCGAAATGAAGTACCGGATGTAGATTATGTCATTACAACCAAAGAATTGATTCTGATGATCAAGGAATTGGGAATTCAGTTTGATGAAATCGAGCCAAGTGCGCCGGATATGCCATTTTCCATTAACTCCGGAGCCGGCGTGATCTTTGGTGTTACCGGCGGTGTGATGGAGGCTGCCCTTCGCCATGTGGCAGATAAAAACAACGAAGCGCTGCGTGAACTTCAGTATTCCGGAATCCGCGGACTGGAAGGCACGAAAGTAGCAGAAGTAGAAGTTGGAGGAACGACACTTCGTGTGGGCGTTGTCAACGGCCTAGGAAATGCAGAAAAATTGATTGAGAAACTTCAAAAAGGCGAGGAAAAACTTGACTTTGTAGAAGTAATGGCGTGTCCTTATGGATGTATCGGAGGAGCCGGACAGCCGTTTGGTTACCGCCATGTAAAAGAAGAACGAGCAAACGGAATGTATAAAGCGGATAAATCAGCGATCGTGAAGAGAGCGGAAGAAAATCCGACTTTGGTTTCCATGTACGAAACCGGAATGTTAAAAGAACGTTCCCATGAATTGCTGCACGTTCACTACGGAAAATAGTAGATTACACGAAAAAGAGACTGCTTATACGGCAGTCTCTTTTTAACAGTCTGAATCCGGGAAATCAGACGCCCCAGCCACCGTCAAAACCGATGATCTGACCGGTCATATACGGAGAGGCTTTTAATAATAGGGCGGCAAAATCGCCTACTTCTTCGGCAGAAGCCATGCGTCCACAAGGGATTTCTTCGCAGATTTCCGTGATTTCATCCGGAGTAAATCCGGCATTCATCTGTGTATCGATCATACCACAGGAAATCGCATTGACGGAGATTCCGCTTGGCGCAAGTTCTTTTGCCAAGGCCTTTGTAAAGGTATTTAGTCCGCCCTTTGCAGCAGAATAAGCGACCTCACAGGAAGCACCGTGCTCGCCCCAGATGGAAGAAATGTTCAAAATCTTTCCCTGTTTTTGCTGTACCATATGAGGGACAACCTGTTTACAGAGATAAAATGCAGCAGACAAGTTGACGGACAGGAGATGATTCCAGTCTTGTTCCGACATAGACTGCATCAGGCCAATATGTGAGATGCCGGCATTATTAACAAGTACATCGATATGCTCATAAAGAGAAAGGGTCTGCATCACAATGTTTTCTGCTTCTGTAGGATTGCTCAGATCGCCGGTATACGTAGTACATTGTGAACCCAGTGTTCTGCATTGGCGGCAGATTTCCGTCAGTTCCTGTGTGGAATGATTTCCGCACAAAAAAAGGTCATATCCGTTTTGGGCAAGAGAGAGGGCGGTATCTGCGCCGATTCCTTTGGAAGCACCCGTAATAATTGCAGTTTTTGTCATGAAATTTTCCTTTCTGAATGTGTTTTTTAATTGACCTTAGTGTATCACGAAAACGGAAGAAAGAAAAGATAAAAAACAAAAATATAAAAAAACTTGTAACCTGTGTGTTTTTTTGATATAATGGGTCTGTTATTTATGTCATGCAGAAAAAAGATGTAAATCTTGAAAAAATAGATTTTAAGGACGGGATAAAAAATGGCAAAGATATTTTTTAAAGTATTTGGAAAAACCATCGGAATCATGGCATTGCTGCTTGGTGTTGGTGTAGCAAGCTACTTTTTGACAACATTATGGTTTAAAGTGACGACAAAGGAAGAACGAAGCACGCAATACGATCATGTGATCACGGTGGATGCCGGGTCAGAGTCAAGCAACCTGATCTATAGTGTCGAAAAAGACACAAATGCGGTGAAGGCAATTGTGCTTGAATTGTTTGACAAAGAAACGGGAAACCTTGATTATGTAACAATCCCCAATAAAACCCAGATTTCTCTTGACGCAAAAGTGTATGAGGAATATGAGAAGATCAGCCCTGCGATGCCGCAGATCGTGACACTGCGAGATATCAACCAGTATTTTAAAGGAGATGTCGCTTATGAATATGGCATTCTGCTTTTACAGGAAGATCTCAATGTAGATATTGGGTATTTTACGGCCTTTGATTCCGTGGAATTTGACAAACGTTTCGAAAAGAAAGACGGGGCGTTCCGGCCAAACGAAGAATATCTGGCGACGGTTCCGGCGGATGGCAGTGAGGATTCGATGAAAGATTTTATCTCGGACGAATGGGACAGTCTCATATCAGACATCACACTGAGCCAGAAACAGCAATATGCATCCGGTTTGGTTAAAGTAAAAGCAGACTGTATTTATGCACATCGTGCGTATGCAGAAGAAATCAAAGGCAGTGCGACGCTGGATGGCAAAAAGACAAAGAAAATGATTGATCAGATTTGGGAAAGTGAAGCACGTACATCACCGCAGAAATCGGTAGATGGAACGGCAGCCCAGACGGGAATGGATAAATTGAAATCTCGCAGCATTCAGATCACAAACGGAAGTAAGATTAATGGCCTGGCGGCCGCGTATAAAGAAAAACTGGAAAAAGACGGATTATATGTTATGGGAGTCGGTGATTTTACCGGTGAAGTACAGAAGACCACGACCATTTATGTCCGTCGTAAGAAATGGGGACGTTATTTGAAAGATTACTTTAAAAATCCGACAATTCAGGAAGCAGATGCATTGACAAACGGAGCAGATATTGAAATCGTTCTGGGAACAGAAGATGCATTGAATTAGAGTCAAAATGTAACACAGAGAAAGGAGTAGTCATGGGAACAAGTTTGAAAATTATGGACTTGGAACTGGATCTTCTGACAGAAGAAACGTTTTGTAAAAAAATGGCAGAATATCTTTCCGGTGATTTATTTCGGGTGGTGCATTTGGTGTCTTTGGATTATATTGATAAATATGAAGAAGAGCCAGTCGTTCAGGAAGTATTAGAAGAGGCAGACCTTGTTCTGCCGGGGGAAAAAGCGATTCTTAGTTTATATCATGTGGATGTTCTGGAGACAGGCGGTATGGTAGTAGATTATCGGATCGCACACCGTCTTTTAAAAAAAGATCTGTTAAAGGGGAAAAAATGTTTTCTTGTTTTGAGAAGCAAGAAAGAGGCC
>OGPT01003437.1_pt1 | contig 11382 bp, 10 predicted proteins | sample 1552951 | NCBI WGS metagenome assembly OGPT01 (sample SAMEA2580224, study PRJEB22360) | human gut metagenome | biome: human gut; feature: human-associated habitat; material: faeces | place: Denmark | collected 2008/2010
AAATGCAACCTGCCATTGCCGAGAAGGGATTAATGGTACTAGATGTGACCGCAACAGGTAAAGCAGGCCACGCAGCACGTAACGAAGGAGACAATGCAATTTACAAGATGGCTGACATCATCGCTGATGTAAGAGCATTAAATAACAACGGATGTGACGAAAGCACAGACATCAAAGGCCTTGTTAAGATGCTCAGCCCTAAATACAACCCAGAACATTACGAAGATGCACAGTTTTTAGGAAGAGGAACATGTACAGTATCTCAGATTTTCTACACATCTCCTAGCCGTTGTGCTGTAGCAGATAGCTGTGCAATCTCCATCGACCGTCGTATGACTGCTGGTGAGACATGGGATTCCTGCTTAGACGAAATCCGCGCACTTCCTAGCGTTCAGAAATACGGTGATGATGTTAAAGTTTCCATGTATATGTATGACCGTCCATCATGGACAGGAGAAGTATACGAAACAGAATGTTACTTCCCAACATGGATCAACAAAGAAAATGCTGCTCATGTTCAGGCATTAGTAGACGCTCATAAGGGACTCTTCGGAGATAAACGTATGGGACCAGATTCTACAAAAGAACTTAGAAACCGTCCATTAATCGACAAATGGACATTCTCTACAAACGGTGTAGCAATTCAGGGACGTTACGGAATCCCATGTGTAGGATTCGGACCTGGAGCTGAATCACAGGCACACGCACCAAACGAAATCACATACAAAGATGACTTAGTAAGATGTGCAGCAGTTTACGTTGCAGCAGCAAACCTTTACAACGAAGACAACAAGACTGATGATATCTCACAGTTCCGCGCTGGAAAAACAAATAACGACATTAAATAATTTATCTTTTTACCTTAGATAAATAAAATAAATGTTGATACCAATAATGTTCATCCAATAAATGTGTAAAAATACAGTGTCAGGAAAACAGAGATTTGCAAAAATAGCTGTTTTCCTGACAGATTAAAAAGTATCAATCAAAAAAAGCTGTAAATACGAGCAAGTATCCAGAGTTATGCAGATATGCGTGTGAGTTTGGCCTGAGTAGTTACAGTAATAAATAAAATAAACAAGTTAATAAAAGAGTATTTCAAAATAAGGAGAATAAAAATGGACAAGAAATTACAGGGTTATATTGACAAATTAAACAAATTAAACTTCAAAGAAATGTACAACGGAGACTTCTTCCTTACATGGGAAAAGACAGATGACGAATTAGAAGCTGTATTTACTGTTGCTGAAGCACTTCGTTACATGAGAGAGAACAACATCTCTACAAAAGTATTTGAATCTGGATTAGGAATTTCTTTGTTCCGTGACAACTCTACAAGAACTCGTTTCTCTTTCGCTTCCGCTTGTAACCTTCTTGGATTAGAAGTACAGGATTTAGATGAGACAAAGAGTCAGATTGCTCATGGTGAAACTGTAAGAGAAACAGCAAACATGATTTCCTTCATGGCAGACGTTATTGGTATCCGTGACGATATGTACATCGGAAAAGGAAACAAATACATGCATGAAGTAGTAGATTCTGTAACACAGGGAAACAAAGATGGTGTTCTTGAGCAGAAACCTACATTAGTTAACCTTCAGTGCGATATCGACCATCCAACACAGTGTATGGCAGATATGCTTCACATCATCAATACATTTGGTGGTGTAGAGAATCTTAAAGGTAAAAAAGTTGCTATGACATGGGCTTACTCTCCAAGTTATGGTAAACCATTAAGCGTACCTCAGGGTGTTGTTGGCTTAATGACAAGATTTGGTATGGACGTTGTACTTGCACATCCAGAAGGATATGACATCATGCCAGAGGTAGAAGAAGTTGCTAAGAAAAACGCAGCAGAAAACGGCGGAAGCTTCACAAAGACAAACTCTATGGCAGAAGCTTTCAAAGATGCTGATATCGTATATCCAAAGAGCTGGGCTCCTTTTGCAGCTATGGAAAAACGTACAGACTTATATGCAGAAGGTGACCAGGCTGGAATCGATGCATTAGAGAAAGAATTACTTGCGCAGAACGCAGAGCATAAAGACTGGTGCTGTACAGAAGAACTTATGTCTACAACTAAAGACGGAAAAGCTCTCTACCTTCACTGCTTACCAGCAGACATCAATGGTGTATCCTGCAAAGACGGAGAAGTTGAAGCTTCTGTATTTGACAGATACCGTGATCCATTATACAAAGAAGCAAGCTACAAACCATACATCATCGCAGCTATGATTCTTCTTGCAAAACAGAAAGATATCACTGGAACATTAGAAGCATTAGCAGACAAAGCTACCCCAAGACACTTCGGTGAATAATTTAAGTCGTTTATTAATTCGCAGGGGGTATAGTTAGAGTGAGTAAAAGAATCGTCATCGCTTTAGGGGGAAATGCACTTGGAAGCAACCTTGAAGAGCAGATGAAAGCCGTAAAGAATACAGCAGTTGCGATTGCTGATTTAATTGAAGAGGGAAACGAAATTGTTATCGCGCATGGAAATGGACCACAGGTTGGGATGATTCAGAATGCGATGACAGAACTCAGAAGATCAAATCCTGAAAAGTATGTACAGTCTCCATTATCTGTATGTGTGGCAATGAGTCAGGGATATATCGGATATGACCTTCAGAATGCACTTCGCGAAGAGTTATTAGATCGTGGAATTCAGAAAGACTGTGCAACAATGCTTACACAGGTTGAAGTAAGTCCGGATGATCCGGCATTTAAAAATCCAACCAAACCAATCGGTTCCTTTATGACAAAAGAAGAAGCAGATGAGCTTGTAAGGGAGAAGGGTTATAAGGTAATCGAAGATTCCGGACGAGGCTACCGCAGAGTGGTAGCTTCCCCGAAACCAGTATCTATTGTAGAGATTGACACAATCAAAGCATTAGTAGAAAGCAACCACGTTGTCATCGCATGTGGTGGTGGTGGAATTCCTGTATTTAAAACAGGAGGACATCACTTAAAAGGTGCAGCCGCAGTAATCGACAAAGATTTTGCCGCTGAGAAACTTGCAGAACAGTTAAATGCAGACTGTCTGATTATACTTACTGCTGTGGAAAAAGTAGCCATCCATTTTGGCACACCAGAACAGGAGGCACTTTCCGAGCTTACACCAGAACTTGCTGAGAAATACATTGAAGAAGGTGAGTTCCCAGCAGGTTCCATGCTTCCAAAGGTACAAGCAGCCGTAGCATTTACCCAGTCTGGAGAGGGAAGAACATCTCTTATCACCTTGCTTGAGAAGGCAAAAGATGGAATTGCCGGAAAGACGGGAACATTAATTCATCAGTAGAGGAGCAAATGTTATGAATAAAGCATTACATACAGACAATGCACCTGCTGCTATCGGACCATATTCCCAGGCAGTACAGGCAGAGAAAACAATTTATGTATCTGGTCAGCTTCCAGTAGACCCTGCGACAGGAGAATTTGCTGGAGAAGACATTAAGGCACAGACAAAACAGAGCCTTACAAACATCAAGAACATCCTTGCATCTGCAGGAGCAGATATGAGTGATGTAACAAAGACTACAGTTTTACTTCAGGACATTGCAGACTTTGGAGCAATGAACGAAGTATATGCAGAATTTTTCACAGAACCATATCCAGCACGCGCAGCTTTTCAGGTTGCCGCTCTTCCAAAGGGCGCAAAAGTAGAGATTGAAGCGGTAGCTGTAATTTCTGAGAAATAATTACGATGAATAACTATTCAGAATCAACTCCTATAGTGTCTATAGTGCTTATGAAAAATACACCTGATTCTGAATAGTTAAAATAATCATACGAGAACCATATCAGGAGAAGGGAAACCCGCCAGAATCAGGAAAAGGGAAACCCGCCATTACGATATGTTCTTATAAAGAAAGACTTCCCGTTGATACAGATTGTACTGTGATAACGGGATTCTTTTATATTCTCAACTTGTAATGATTATACGAAAAGGAGAAGAACATATGAAATGGCTTATAAAAAACGGAACCATTGCTTCAGAAGAAAAAACATTTCTGGCTGACTTGTTATTAGAAGATGACAAAATCATAAAAATCGATACGAACATAGAAGACGCGGAAGCAAAGTGTATTGATGCAGAAGGATGTTATGTTATGCCGGGTGCAGTAGATATTCATACACATATGGATTTGGATGTCGGGATTGCAAGGGCTATTGATGACTTTTATACAGGAACGATTGCTGCGGCCTGTGGTGGTACAACAACTATCATTGACCATATGGCATTTGGACCAAAAGGCTGCAATCTGATGCATCAGGTAAAGGAATATCACAAGCTTGCAGATCATAATGCTGTAGTTGATTACGGATTCCACGGCGTTTTTCAGCATGTTAATGATGATATATTAAAAGAAATGAAAAAAGTTGTCAAAGACGAGGGAATCACCAGCTTTAAAATTTATATGACCTATGACTATAAACTTTCTGATGAAGACATCGTTCGTGTATTAAAACAGGCAAAAGAAGATGGTATTTTAATTACGGTTCATTGTGAAAATGATGGTATCGTATCTTACTTCCGAAAGAAATTTGTGGGAGAAGGGAAAACAGAAGTAAGATATCATCCATTAAGCAGGCCAAATGAAGCAGAAGCAGAAGCTGTAAACCGTATGTTATATCTTGCAAGTGCTATAGGAGATGCTCCTGTATACATCGTACATCTTTCGACAAAAGAGGGATTAGAAGAAATTCGTCAGGCAAAGAAACGAGGACAGAAACATATCGGAGTGGAGACTTGTCCACAGTATCTATTGCTTACAGATGACTTGTATGATGATTCATCTGAAGGGTTAAAGGCAGTGATGGCTCCACCACTGCGAAAGCCAGCAGATAATGAGGCATTATGGGATGGCCTTAAAAACAATGAAATTGATACTGTAGCAACCGATCACTGTCCATTTACTTTCAAAAGGCAAAAGCAGCAGGGAGCAGATGATTTTACAAAATGTCCAAGTGGCGCGCCGGGAGTAGAAGAAAGATTATCTTTATTATATTCTGAGGGTGTGTGCAAAGGGAAAATTTCCATGGAACAGCTTGTAAAATACGCCTGTACCAATCCAGCAAAGGTCGGAGGAGTCTATCCACAAAAAGGTACACTCTCTGTCGGTTCTGATGCAGATATTGTGATCTTTAATCCAAAGAAAAAATGGACAATGACAAAGAAAAAAATGTATGGTGCTGCCGATTATACCTGTTATGAGGGACGAGAGATCGAAGGTAAAATCGACCTTGTAATGCAGAGAGGAAAGATTCTTGTAAAAGACGGAGAATTCCTCGGTGAAAGAGGAGACGGTAAATATTTAAAGAGAGGAAAAAGCAGCATCGTCTAAAAAAATACAAAAGGGGCAGCAAAACTTATAAGCAGAATAATACGAATATTTTGAAAGTTTCTTGAGAGGTGTTATAAGTAGAAATGGAAACATATGAAGAGAGTGTTGAACTTACCAGAACATTTGTCAAAATAGAAAGTACAAATCCTGGAACAGAAGAAGCAGCAATGAGAGAGGCTATCCTTGCTTATCTAAAGGATACTTCCTGCGAAATCCAGCTTGACGATGTAGGAAATGGCAGAAAAAATGTAATTGCCACATTGTGGCCGGAAAATACAAAAGAAGAAAGTATAAAAGAAAAATACAAAGAAGTTCCTTAAACAAAAAATCACCCTTACTGCATACTGTAGTAAGGATGATTTTATTAATCTAATATTTTTCAGACAGACAATCTCTTTTCAATCTGTGTCAATCTGTGTAATCTGCGGTGAACTCTTATTTCAACTTAGCCAATGCTTCCTTGATACGACGGATAGCCTCTACGATATTTTCATCGCTTGTAGCATAACTCATACGAATACATTCAGGAGCACCGAAAGAGGCACCACCTACACAAGCCACGTGAGCTTCTTCAAGCAAGTACATTGCCAAATCATCCGAATCTGCAATCTTACGTTCGCCGTTGCTTTTTCCAAAGAAAGCATCGCATTTCGGGAACAGATAGAAAGCACCTTGCGGAACGTTTACCTCAAATCCCGGAACTTCCTTAGCCAACTTCACAATCAGGTCACGACGGCGTTGGAATGCTTTCTGCATTTCTTTTACCGGTTCTTGTGTTCCTGTATATGCCACTTCAGCAGCTTTTTGAGAAACAGAACAAGGACCTGAAGTGTACTGACCTTGCAACTTGTTGCAAGCTTTTACAATCCATTCCGGACCGGCAATGAAACCGATTCTCCATCCTGTCATAGCGTAAGCTTTGGATACACCATTTACAATCACTGTACGTTTCTTCATTTCTGGGAATTGAGCGATACTCTGATGCGCACCAATATAATTGATATGTTCGTAAATCTCGTCAGCGATTACTATCACCTGCGGATGTTTAGCCAATACTGCTGACAATCCGGCCAATTCTTCTTTTGTATATACAGAACCTGTCGGATTAGACGGAGAACAAAGAATCAATGCTTTCGTCTTTGGAGTGATGGCTGCTTCCAGCTGTTCCGGAGTAATCTTGAAATCTTGTTCGATACCTGCCGAAACGATAACAGGAGTACCTTCTGCCATTTTCACCATTTCCGGGTAGCTTACCCAGTAAGGAGCCGGCACGATGACTTCGTCACCCGGATTTACCAATACAAGGATAGTATTACAAACAGATTGTTTGGCACCATTGGCACACGAAATTTGAGCGGCTGTATATTCCAGACCGTTTTCTTTTTTCAGTTTCTCAACAATAGCATTGCGCAAAGCCGGATAACCCGGTACCGGAGAATAACGAGAAAAGTTATCATCAACGGCTTTTTTAGCAGCTTCCTTGATGTGGTCAGGAGTATTGAAATCCGGTTCTCCTACACTTAAGTTAATAACATCAACGCCTTGTGCCTTAAGCTCATTGCTCTTTTGCGACATGGCAAGCGTCGCCGAGGGCGACAAGCTGTTCAAACGATCTGATAATTGATTCATTTTGTATCTATTTTATTGTTGTTGAGTGAAAATCGTTGCAAAATAAGCGATAATATTTGATATATGAAAACAAATTGGCAATTTACTTATTAAAATGTAAAGTATGCCCCATTCTTTCTTTCTTTGTTCTCAAGTATCGTTCATTATACGGATTAGGAACTGTTTCAACAGGTACATTTTCTACTATCTCCAATCCGTATGCTTCCAAACCAACACGTTTCACCGGATTATTTGTCAAAAGTCTCATTTTGTGTACTCCCAGTTCACGAAGGATTTGTGCGCCTACTCCGTAATCACGTTCGTCGGCAAGGTGTCCCAAACAAATATTCGCGTCAACGGTATCCATACCGTCTTCCTGCAACTTATATGCTTTCATCTTTTCCATCAGACCGATGCCACGTCCTTCCTGATTGAGGTAAACCACCACGCCTTTTCCTTCTTTTTCGATCATTTCCATCGCTTTATGCAGCTGCTCGCCACAGTCACAACGTTGTGAGCCAAGGATATCTCCAGTAGCGCAAGAGGAATGGACACGTACCAAGATCGGTTCGTCTTCACTCCATGTTCCTTTAAATATAGCCATGTGCTCCAATCCGTTTGATTTCTGGCGGAAAGGAATCAGACGGAACTTTCCGTGTTCGGTAGGCATATTTACTTCTACTCCTTTTTCTACAATGGATTCCTGTTTCAGGCGATAAACGATCAGGTCATGGATAGAAATCAGTTTCAGCCCGTGTTCGTCTGCCATCTGACGGAGTTCGGGCAAACGTGCCATTGTTCCGTCTTCACTCATGATTTCCATCAAGGCACCTGCGGGGTAAAGTCCTGCCAGACGAGCCATATCAATCGTAGCTTCTGTATGTCCGGCACGGCGAAGTACTCCTTTTTCTTGCGCGTACAACGGATTGATGTGTCCGGGACGCCCGAAAGTAGCCGGTGTAGAAGTCGGATCGGCCAACGCCTGAATAGTAGCGGCACGGTCGGAAGCGGAAACACCTGTTGTACAGCCTTCCAATTTGTCAATAGTAACCGTAAAAGGAGTTCCCAACACGGAAGTATTATCACTTACCTGATGCGGTAAATCCAACTCCTTGCAACGAGACACTGTGACAGGTGCACAAAGTACGCCACGTGCATGTTTCAACATGAAATTTACTTTTTCGGGAGTTATCTTTTCAGCTGCAATAATCAAGTCGCCTTCGTTTTCGCGGTCTTCATCATCCACTACTATGACAAACTTGCCTTCTTTAAAGTCGGCAATCGCATCTTCTATTCTATCCATTTTAATAGTCTCTTTCATAACACTTATTTATTGATTTTCTGTATGATGAATTGAATTTGTTCATTGTTCTTTATAATCCGTTCCATATCCTTAGCCAGACGAACGCGGAACGCCCAGATGCGGAAATAGAAAAATAAACCGATAGGGAAAATGACTCCGGCCACCAGATTCAACCAATATATATGGAACGGGCGCACATGAGCAGAAACGGAAATAACCGGATAATTGTTTAATGCACCGATCAAAGTGGCAGATTTCGTATTGGACATTTCTTCAACCAACGCTTCCAGCTTTTCATTGATTGCCATCACCTCGTTATCATCCTCACTCGCCATCCACAACTTAAAGTAATTCGGTGCTTTTTCCAATCGTTTCCTGGCGGCATACGCTTTACACTCTGCCGAAAGTTGTTCCAAATCACCCGTCAGACGTGCGTAATCAGGATCATGAATAATCACTTCTTTCTTAAATATATGGCGCACACTACGAATTCCCACAATCTTTTTAAACCAGTTGATATAAGCATCTGCATTAAGCACCACAGAGTCTTTATTCGATTTATAAGTAAGGAAAATTCCTAATGGGGCAAGGACTGCGCTACTTGTCCACATCCCCATCCAAACAATCCACTTACCGTCGCGGGCCATTTTATATCCTGTATTATCAATGATATAATAAATGATAAACACCAACACTGATACGATGACCGGCATTCCCAGACCTCCTTTACGGATAATACCGCCCAACGGAGCTCCAATAAAGAAGAACAGCAGACAAGAAAGTGAAATCGTTATCTTCTTATGCCATTCCGTCTTATGTTTTCGAATACTATAATCATTGTTCTCCATCGTGAATTTCTTAAACCCAAGATCGTTAGCCACGTTCTCCGCACGACTGACAGCAGAAGAAATCACCTTCTGTTTCTGCGTTAAAGAGGCTACTTCGTAAAGACTATCTACATTATATTCATAAATATCCGCCTTTTCTATTTTGATCGTATCTTCTTTTGTCAATCCATAAGAAGGACGGAAATTTCCTTCTGCCACTTCCCTATAATACTGTCGTCCGATACTGTCTCCCACAACCGTCATCGAGTCAATGGAACTCTGCAACTGCGCCATGTCCTTAGCACTGGACTGCTTACCCATAATCTCACCGTCAACCATATTGAAATCGGAATTAAACTCAATAATGGTATGTTTTTCCCTGAATTCCTCGCGTCGATAAGGAACATTCTCCGATTTCATACTTTGAGCTTTCAGATTCTCAAATAAATCTCCGCTATACAAATGCAGCCAAAGATGCTGTTTATCCGCGGTCATCTCCAAACGCCCGGAATCAGCATATATAATACGTGCTTTCTCAAAGCCATCTTTCATACTATAAATCAGCACATCATATAGCATACCGGTCTTCCGGTTCTTCTTAGCTACCTTTAAATTATAGTCCTTGATTTCAGAATAGAAAACTCCTTCCGGAATGTCCAACTCCGGAGATTTTTGTTTCATCGAAAGGATCAGGGTTCCCAATTTAGCCTGGGCGATAGGACCTACTACATTTTGGAAATAGAATGAGACACCGACAAGTCCGCAAACGAAGAAAGCAAGCGGACGCATGATTTTAAGGAGAGAAATACCTGCGGCTTTCATCGCAAGCAATTCATAACGCTCGCCAAAGTTACCGAAAGTAATCAAAGAAGCCAGTAGCACTGCCAATGGCAACGATACCGGCACTAATGTTAATGCGGAATAAAAGAAGAATTGAGCCATTACGCTCATCTCCAATCCCTTTCCGACCAATTCGTCTACATATCTCCACAGGAACTGCATCATGAATATGAACAGACAGATGAAGAATGTACCAATAAAGAGCATCAAAAAACTCTTTACGATGAATATATCTAATTTCTTTATGCGTAGCATCTTAATAGGTTCGTGCATTTAAGACGCAAAATTAGCACAAAAAAAGGAGCATCGAAAATTTTTAGTTGAAAGTTAACTAAAAACCACAAGTTCTTCTTAATTTAGCCACTTGCGACTCCCACAATTCTTTCATATCATCCACTTCATCCGGCTCCGCAAAATCAGTGATTTCTAATACGTAGTCACTTGTCAACTCATTATAAGTCATCTTAATTTCAAAATAATCGCGCTCGTTCTCGTCATCCTCCCAACGGAAGCGGATAAAAGAGAAAGAACGTATCGCCGTAATTTCAGCCTTTCTCTGCTCAGTCTTTCCCCAATGAAACTCTACAATCTTATCATCGGATATCACTTTGTCTGCAAACCAGTCCTCCAACCCGGTAGGTGTACTAATGGCTGCCCAAAGAATATTTTTAGATGTCGCATTCAGCAAATACTCCAAATGAATTTTTTCCTTTTTCATAGCAATTTCGAATTGTTTTTACGTGTGCCAAGATAAATACTTTTTTCTAAATACATGGCATAAATCCTACACTTTATTTAATTATTCTTTCATTTTCAAGTCTCAAACTCCCTGTTTATAGAGAAAATTAAAAACCTTCTTAAAGAAACAAGAGAAATTTCTTAGAAAGAATGGGTACTTAGTTTCTTTATTTGGTAGAAAACGAAGATTACCACAAATTTATTCTTCAGATAGAGGAGAAGAAGCTTATGCTTTACGATTAGCCTTGAATTTCCCTTGTCAATCTGCAGCATCAGATATGTGTTTATTTGGAAGTATATTAATATACTACCTTATGAGACAAGGAAAATTACCTCCTACAAAATCAGTATGCTTGGTTCATGATGCTAATTACCAAATCACTAAACCAGAAAATATAAATACCTGGAGTATTTATGAGATGTGGCAAATTTATCGAAATCCTTTAACTAAGCCTTATTTCGGTTTTCAGATAGACGATCTAGATATGGAAATGGATTTTGTCATAGGTAGATCAATGGCAGAAGAATTACCATTTATCCCAGGTTATGATTATAGAAAGATGTTAGAACCAGATTTCTCAGTAGAAGAATACATGGAAGAGCATAAGAAATATAAGCATATAAAGATAAAAGATTACCCTAAAATATTCAAGAAGGAGATAAAGAAATATAAAGAGGAATATGAAAAGAAAGTACATTAGTAATATGCCTATTGAAGGAT
>OGPT01003442.1_pt1 | contig 11362 bp, 12 predicted proteins | sample 1552951 | NCBI WGS metagenome assembly OGPT01 (sample SAMEA2580224, study PRJEB22360) | human gut metagenome | biome: human gut; feature: human-associated habitat; material: faeces | place: Denmark | collected 2008/2010
GATGATAAACCAAAGAAGAAAAGAAGACTTAAAAAATGGGTAAAAGTAACATTTAGTATTTTTACCGGACTAATAATTGTAATTGCCGTTATCGCTATTATTTTAAGTTTTCTTTTATCTGGCGCAAGTACCAAATCAGAAGTCGTAGACTTTACGGTAGATAACGGTTCTTCCGTTTATAGTGTTGGTAAAAAGCTAGAAAAAGAAGGCGTTATAAGAAGTTACATAGCATATAAAACATATGTTAAAGTAAAGAATATAAAGTCTTATAAAGCAGGGGTATACAGGCTTGATAAAAGTCTTAAAGTTAAGGATATAGTGTCCATATTAACTGGTAATTATTATAAAGAAAATGGCATTAAAATAACTTTTAAGGAAGGAAATACAATTACTTCTATTGCAAAGGAAATAGCTAAAAATACAAATGTTAAAGAATCAGAGTTTTATGATAAAATAAATGATAAAACTTATATAGATGAATTAATAAATAAATATTGGTTTTTAACTGACGATATAAAAAATGATAATATTTATTATGCTCTTGAAGGATATTTATTTCCAGATACTTATTCATTTACATATGATGTTACGGCAGAAAAAATAATTGAAACAATGCTTAATCAAACAAATAAAGTATTTAGTAAGTATAGATCGGAATTTTCATCGTCAAGCTATAGCATTAATGAGATTGTAGCATTATCTTCTGTGGTAGAAAAAGAAGGAATATATGATAAAGATAGAAAGATGATCGCAGGCGTTTTTTATAACAGATTAAATGCTAATATGCCACTTGGAAGTGATGTTACAACATATTATGCTAATAAGATAGAACTTGGAGAGCGTGATTTAACATCATCTGAATTAAACACTTATAATCCCTACAATACAAGGGGGCCAGGTATGAATGGTAAACTTCCGGTAGGGGCAATAAGTAATTTTGGAGAGTCATCGCTAAAAGCAGTATTAAATCCAGATGATAATGATTATTATTACTTTGTTGCAGATAAGTCTGGTAAAACACATTTTACTAAAACTTATGCTGAACATCAAAAAATAATTAAAGAACTTAAAGAAGCGAATAACTGGATTGAATGGTAAGAACTTATAACTTAAGTTCTTTTCTTTTTAAGAAAAGTATGATATAGTATTAAACCGAAACAAATTGGTTAATTGAAAGGCTTAAGATACTATGTTTATTAATAAGAAAAATCGTAGTGATTTAAAAGATTTTTATATTCCTTATAGAAAAACGCTTGGTCTGCCATCTTACGCTACTTTTGGACTTGAAATAGAAACTAAAATGAAAGGCTATAATTCTAATTATATAAAAAAGGTATGCGACAATAATTCAGCTAGTAAGTTTTTAAATAAGAAAAAAGCACCTAAAATCTGGCGTGCAACAGAAGAGATAAATAATACAATTGAGATAGTATCTGATGTTTTAACAGATAATGAAGGCTCGTGGAATGATTTAGATAAAACGCTTACATTTTTAAATGAAAATGGAGCTTATAATAATGGTGGATGTGCATCTCACATACATGCCGGATTAGGAATAATAGGAAATGATGCTGATAAATGGAAACTATTTTTAAAACTATGGGCTACATATGAAGAGGAGATTATAAGATTTACAAACGGAGAATATTATTTTGATAGAAAGGAAATGGATCGTTATTCAAGCAGGGTAAAAGAATATTTATTTAATTCTTTAAAGAACAATGAGCTTCTTAATAAAAACTTGTTTCCATCATATCTTTGCATGAAAGATACCTCAATTTCGTTTACAATTGAAAAGATCTTAAGATTAGATTTATCAAAAGAAGATAAGTGTTTCAATAAAAATAAAACTATTGAATTTAGGTGTCCAGCATATACGATAAACAAAATTATATGGCAAGAAAATGTTAATTTTTTACTAAAAATGATGCTTGCGGTTGCAGATGATAATTTTGATAGTGATCTATTAGATTATAGGTTGGATAAAGAATTTGAGGGACATATAACAACGTTTACTGATGATAAAGCATTTGAATTATGCGATTTGGTATTTAATGATGATTACGATAAAATATGTTTTTTAAGACAGTATTATAAGGATTTTAAAGAACCTAAAACAAAGAGGACAAGTGCTATTTCATCACCATTTTGGAGGGGATAATAATGAAAGAAAAATTAGAAGATTTTTATATTCCATACCGAAAAACACTTGATTTACCAAAGAATGTTACATTTGGGTTAGAAGTAGAATTTAAGATGGATCCGTTTAATGATTCATACAAATCAAATTTTATAGATGAAGATAATGCTGCTAGAGTATTTATGAAAGACATTGGTTATGATTATAATTACGATGTAGAATGTGAAATAAACGATCATATAGAACTTGTAAGCCCAGTGTTAACTGATAATGATAAAACATGGAAGGAACTAGATAATATATTAACTTTTATAAAAAATAATGATGGATATTATTCTGGTAAGTGTGGAGCTCACATACATGTTGGTAAACAAATAATAAACGATATTGATTCTTGGCTTAATTTTTTCAAATTATGGTATATTTTTGAAGATGATATCTTTAGATTTACTAATGGAGAAAACTATAAGTTAAGACAAAATGCTCAATTTAATTCAAAAAAAATAGATAATATATGTAGGATAATAATAAATGATTATAATTTGTTAAAAGAAGTAGATGTTTCATACTTGACTAAAAATAAATATAATTGCATTAATTTTCCAGCTTCATTAGATTGTAAAAATACTGATGAACTATTAATGATTAAAGGAAATTTTAAGGATAATAATATATTAAACACAATAGAATTTAGAAGCCCAAACGGAACTATTAATCCAGTTATATGGCAGGAAAATGTTAATTTCTTTACAAAACTTATGCTTTCTTGTGCTAATAAAAATTTAGATAAAGAAAGGTTAGACTACTTATATAATAATAAATCTTTAGCAAGCGTAGATGATTTGGTAAGTTTTGTTTTTGAAGATGAATTTGATAAAAAATGTTTTCTAAGACAATACTATAAAGATTTTAGTAATCCTGATTTTAAATTTTCTAATGAAAGGTCTATGCCATTTTGGAAGTAGACTTATTGCTATTTTGATAAAAAAATGGTAGAATATAACTACATTAGTAAAGATGGGAGTGATAATATGTCATCAACAACTTATTTGTTTAATATTGAAAATATTAACGAAGCATTAGTTAAAGAAACAATTAAAGAAGTTTGTGAAGCTTTAGAAGAAAGAGGATATAATCCTGTAAATCAGCTTGTTGGATACTTAATGAGTGGTGATCCCGGATATATTTCTAATCATAAAGAAGCTAGAAACAAAATACTTAAGATAGATAGAGCTAAAATTCTTGAAATACTATTAAAGGAATACTTAAATTAATGAGATACATTGGTTTAGATTTGGGTACTAAAACATTAGGTGTTGCGGTAAGTGACATGACAGGTACGATTGCAAGTGCTATAACAACTCTTAGGTTTAGTGAAAATAATCCAAGCGAAATAATGGACAATTTAACTAAAATAATAGATGAATATAAGGCTGGAGCAATCGTAATTGGTCTTCCAAAAAACATGAATAATTCTCTAGGATTTGCAGCAGAAAGAACGAAGAGTTTTGTTAAAATTCTAAATGATACTTATGATATTCCTGTTTATGAGCAAGATGAAAGATTGTCATCTGTTAGCGCTAATAACGTTTTACTGCAAGCAGATATTTCAAGAAAAAAAAGAAAGTCCAAAGTAGATACGGTTGCGGCAACTATAATTTTGCAAAATTATTTAGATATAAGAAAGGGAAAAAATAATGGAAAATAAAGAAATTACACAAGATAATACATTTACTATAGTAAATGATGAAGGAAAAGAAATTAAATGTGAAGTATTATTTACTTACGAAGATGAAAAAACTAAGAAAAATTATATAGCATATACAGATAATACATTAGATGAAGAAGGAAATACTAAAGTATATGCATCTATATTTAATCCAGAAGAAGAAAATCCAGTACTTCTTCCAATTGAAACTGATGAAGAATGGAAACTTATAGAAGGCATTTTAACTTCTTTAACTAATTCAGAAGACGACAAAAAAGCAGAGTAATTTGCTTTTTTTTATGTCCTTTTACACAAATTTGCAGACTTGACACCCGGGGGGGGGGTATATGTTATTATTAACAAGTAAAGTAACCTCTTAAGGTTATATAAAAATTATTTATGTATGATAAACTAAAGCAAAAAGCATAATTAAAATAAGGGCTGATGAACATGAAGAAAATAAAGTATAAAAAAGACGTAAAAAATAGAACCGGATTAATGTTATTCTTACTGTTTACTTGTTTTACATTATGTTTGTCAGTTGGTTATGCCGCACTTAATAGTGATTTAAAAATAAGTGGTGAAGCTAATTTTAGAGTAGTTAAAGATATAAGAATAACAGATGTATCACTTTATGAAACAACTAACTTAGGATTAGAAAACTATACAAGTAAATATAGTAAAGATACTATAACTATAGGATCTGATTTAAAACAAGTAAATTCTACTATCTCTTATAAAGTAAAGGTTCAAAATAGTGGAACTGTTGTAATGTGGATAGATAGTATAGAAGAAACTAAAAATAATGATAACATAGAATATGTACTAGAAGGAATAGGGTTAAAAGAATTAATAAATCCAGGAGAAGAAAAAGAGTTTACCTTAAAAATAAAATATAAAGATGGTATAACTGTACTTCCTGGTAACACAAATATAGATACAATACTTAAATTTAACTTTATAAAACCAGAAAGCACTTTAGCAATGGGAGAAAAAGTTGAATCAACAGAACCATTTTTTAACGGAAAAATAGCAAGAGAAAAAATAGAAAGTATAGAATTTAGACCAACGCTTGACGTTGTAGATAATGCAGTAGGGTCTTGGGATGCATCACTAGATAGAAACGGAACTGTAATAGCATCTTATACAGATTCTGATAAAAACGGCCTTTATGAGCTTTATATAGGTGGTATAGGAATCGTTAATGCGCCAGTTAATTCGTCATTATTATTTAGATATTTTACAAATTTAACTAAAATAGATTTTAATAAATATTTTAATACATCAAATGCTACTAATATGCGAGGTATGTTTGATAGGGATGCAAAATTAGCAAGTTTAGATGTATCTTCTTTTGACACATCAAAAGTAACTAATATGGGACTTATGTTTTCTAACTGTAATACTTTAACAAAACTAGATTTATCTAATTTTGATACATTAAATGTAGAAGATATGGCAGCTATATTTCAAAGCTGTTATAATTTAATAGATTTAAATATAAGTACATTTAATACATCAAAAGCAATTAAAATGAATCATTTGTTTAACCAGTGTCATAGTATAAAAAACATTGATTTATCTAACTTTGATACATCTAATGTAACAGATATGAAAGCTATGTTTCAAGCATGTTATGAACTTGTTAATTTAAATATATCATCATTTAATACTCCTAATTTAACTGATATGCAAAATATGTTTAGTGAATGTAACAAATTAAGAACAATAGATGTATCAAGATTTGATACTTCAAAGGTAACTGATATGAGGGCTTTATTTCAATCTTGTTTCGAACTTACAAATGTAGATTTATCACATTTTAATACGTCTAAAGTAGTAGATATGAAAAATATGTTTTATGAATGTAAAAATATATTAAATTTAAATTTATCTTCATTTAATACAGCAAATGTAGTTGATATGCAGTATATGTTTGCTGGATGTAAAAGCCTTTCAAATTTAGATTTAACATCATTTGATACTTCTAACGTAACAAATATGCAATATATGTTTAGAGAATGTAAAACACTAACAAAAATTGACGTATCTAAGTTTAACACCTCTAACGTAACTAGTATGAAAAGTATGTTTGCTTATGCAGAAAAATTAGAAAATTTAGATGTAACTCATTTTGTTACTTCAAAGGTAACTGATATGCAAACAATGTTTTCTTGGTGTGGTAATTTAACTAGTTTAGATTTATCGTCTTTTGATACCCGAAATGTAGAAATGTTTAATGGAATATTTCAAGGATGTTATAAGTTAGTGGATTTAGATATAAGTACATTTAATACGTCAAAAGCAATTAGAATAAATCACATGTTTAATGAATGTCATAGCATAAAAAGTTTAGATTTATCTCACTTTGATACTAGAAATGTAGAAGATATGCAAATAATGTTTCAAAATTGCTATGAGCTTATAAGCTTAAATATATCATCATTTAATACATCTAATGTAACAAAAATGAATCATATGTTTAATGGTTGTAAAAAATTGCTTGATATAGACGTATCAAAATTTGATACATCTAAGGTAATTAATATGGAAGCTATGTTTCAAAATTGCTACGTACTTGTAAGTTTAAATGTATCATCATTTAATACATCTAATGTAACAAAAATGAATCATATGTTTAATAATTGTTATAACTTGAAAAATATTAATTTATCAAAGTTTGATACAGCAAAAGTAACGGAAATGCAAGCTATGTTTCAACGCTGCACTGAACTTACTAATTTAGATTTAACTTCATTTAATACATCAAATTTAGTTGATATGGGATATATGTTCTATGGATGTACAAAATTAACTAATATAGATTTGTCAACCTTTGTTTTTTCTAGTGTTACTACTTCTTCTGACGTGTTTGGCAATGTTCCAACTAGTTCATTAATCTACGTAAAAGATAATGCTTCAAAAGAATTTATACTAGGTGTTAGAAGTGATTTATCAAACGTACAAATAAAAGGGGCTTAAAAATATTTGACAAATCATTAATAATTGAATAAAATATTATTGTTAGTGATGAAGGAATTTACGACTCTGGAGCTAAAACGTAATAAAGGCGTTAACTTAAACTAAGTGCTAGACATATATCTAGAACAAAGGTGGTACCGCGGTTATTGATTATTAAATCGTCCTTTAGTAAAGGATGATTTTTTTTATTTTGAAAGGAGATTATTATGACATTATATGAAGATTTAAAATGGAGAGGATTAATTCAAGACATATCAGATGAAAAATTAATTGATAAACTAAACAATGAAAAATTAACTTTTTATATAGGAACAGATCCAACAGCAGATTCTATGCACATAGGTCATTATTCATCATTTTTAATATCTAAAAGACTTGCTAAGGCAGGACATCATCCAATTTTATTAGTAGGTGGTGCAACGGGTCTTATAGGAGATCCTAAACCAACTGCAGAGCGTCCTATGATATCTAAAGAAGAGGTAGAACACAATTTTAAAGGACTAAAAAAACAAGCTGAAGAGATATTTGGTTTTGAAGTAGTTAATAACTATGATTGGACAAAAGACATTAACGTAATAGACTTTTTAAGAGATTATGGTAAGTATTTTAACGTTAATTATATGCTTGCTAAAGATAAGGTAAAATCAAGAATGGAAACAGGTATTACTTATGCTGAGTTTTCATACATGATACTTCAAGCACTTGATTTTATGCACCTTTATGAAACAAGAGGATGCACACTACAAGTTGCAGGATCAGATCAATGGGGAAACATAACATCAGGTATAGAGCTTACTAGAAAAAAACTTGGTAAAGAATTATACGGAATGGTAATGCCTCTTGTAACTGATTCTAATGGTGTTAAGTTTGGTAAGACTGAAGGAAACGCATTATGGTTAGATAAGAATAAAACTTCTTCTTATGAGTTATATCAATATTTAATTAACCTAGAAGATTCTATGATTATTGAATACTTAAAGAAATTAACATTCTTAAGTAAAGAAGAAATAGAAGAGCTAGAAGAAAAGCATAATTGTAATCCTCATCTAAGAGAGGCTCATAAAGCATTAGCTCGTGAAGTAATAACTGATCTTCATGGTAAGGAAGAATATGAAAAAGCTGTTAAAATAAGCGAGGCTTTATTTAGTGGAAATGTATCATCACTTTCTAAAGATGAAATATTAATGTGCTTTAAAGATGTTCCTTCATTTAATGTTAAAGAAGGAGTTAAGCTAATTGATATGTTAGTTGATAATAAGATTTGCACAAGTAAAAGAGAAGCAAGAGAATTTTTAAAAGCATCATCTATTTCTATTAATGATAAAAAAGTAAACGAAGAAGAAATGCTAATTACTAAAGATATAGCAATAGAAGGCGAATTACTAGTTATAAAACGTGGTAAGAAGAAAAACTTTATAGGTAAGATAAGTTAATGATTATGTGTCATTAACTTTTTTTGTCATGTTATATTTGCTAATTGCTAACTTAAATGATATAATTGATAATAGGTGATAGCATGAAAAAAAGGATAATAGTTTTTATAAGTGTAGTATTTTGTTTTTTTGCATTTTTAGTAAATGTAAAAGCATTAAACAAGATTTATTTTGATTCTGAGGATTTATCTGTTATGCCAGGTGAAACTAAGGAAGTAGGCGTTTATGTAGATAGTGATAGTAGTTTTACAAGTATTAAAATGAACGTAATAACAACATCAAATAGTATTAATTTTGCAGGTATTACGTATAATGAGGCTTTTACTAAAACAAATAATGGAAGCTCTGTTATTTTAACTTCTAAAACACCTTTAAAAAGTGGAAGTAAAGTTGCAATTATAAATGTTAAGGCTATAGATAGTGCAACAGTTGGAACAACGGGGTATATAAGAGTAAGTAATGTATCTTTAAATGATGTTCAATTAGAAAATGCATCTTTAAGTGTTAAAGTGTCTAACGAAAGTTCATCTAGCTCTTATCTTAAAAGTGTTACGTCTAATATTGTTAAAATAGATTTTAATAAAGATACGTATGAATATGAATATGAAGTATCAAATGATGTTGATAAAATGGATTTAGTCGCACAAGCAGAAGATAGTAATGCTAAAATAGATATATCTAATCAAACATTAAAGATAGGTGAAAATACTATTAAAATAACTGTAACAGCTAAAAATAAAGATAAAAAAGTATATACTTTTTCTATAAATAGAAAAGAAAAGGAAAAAGAAAATCAAATTGATGAAAAAGATGATGATGTTATACCAATAAGTGATAGTGTTGAAACAAAAAAGCCAAATAAAACTGGTTTTGTATTACTTTTAGGAATATTAATAGGAGTTATGATAATAGATTTAGTTATCATGAAAAAGAATAAATATAAAAAATAGAAGTATATCTATATCGTAAAGAATTATAGAAGGAGAGTATTATGGAGACGATAGATTTAAAAGATTTATTTGATTATTATAAATCCAAGTTGGGTGTTGTAATATTATTTGTAGTATTAGTTGGAATATTAGGATGTTTATATGGTTTATTTATACAAAAACCAATGTATAAGTCATCTACTTCAATAGTTTTAATTAGTGAGGCTAAAGATAATAGTCAGTTAACATATAATGATGTATCTGTTAACCAAAACTTAGTAAGTACTTATTCTGAAATAGTTAAAAGTAAAAGAGTATTAAGTCAGGTTATTAATAATTTAAATCTTAATTATACTTATGGAGCATTATCTAATAACATAGAAGTATCATCTGTTACAGGAACTCAAATAATAAAAATAACGGTAACTGATGAAAATAGTAAAACTGCAATGAAAGTTGCTAATGAAATAGGAAAAGTATTTGCAAAGGAAATTCCAGAATTATATAATATTTCAAACGTAAATATATTAGATACTGCAGAGCAGCCATCTAGTGCATATAATGTTAATATTACAAAACAAAGTGCAATTTCCTTACTAGCTGGATTAGTATTAGGGTTAGGCGTTGTATTTGTTATGTATTACTTTGATAGATCAGTTAAAAATGCATCTCAAATAGAAGATAAACTAAAACTTCCAGTACTTGCAACAGTAAGGGAATATAGAGGATAGTAAGGGGGTAGTTATTGTGAAAAATGAATTAATAGTAATGAGTAAACCTAAGGCAACAATAAGTGAAGATATAAGAACTCTTAGAACTAACTTAGAATTTTCCTTAACTACAAATAATGAGAAAGTAGTTATGATTACGTCTTCTAATCCTTCTGAGGGAAAGAGTTTTATTTCTAGTAATTTAAGTACTTGTTTTGCACAAAATAATAAAAAAGTATTATTAATAGATGCTGATTTAAGATTAGGAAGGCTTCATAAAATATTTAATATTTCTAATAAGAGGGGGTTATCTAATCTTATATTGAACTATGATGATGATACTAAGTATGAAAGTTATATACAAAAAACAGATGTTAATGGACTTTTTGTTATTCCAAGGGGAATTGTTCCACCTAATCCAGCAGAATTATTAGGTTCTAAGAAATTTGATGATATTCTTCATGATTTAAAAAGAATATTTGATTATATTATATTAGATGCAACTCCTATTAATGGCTTATCTGATGCTTTAATATTAACTAAGAATGCAAATGAAGTAGTTATAGTATGTAAGTATGGTAAAACTGATTTAGGAGATTTAGAAGAGTGTAAAAAAGCTCTTTTAAATGCTGATGCTAAAATAGCGGGTGTAGTAATAAATAGTATGCCAAAAACTAAGAATAAGTATGGATATTATACGGAGTAGATAATAAATGATAGATATGCATTGCCATATATTATATGGTATAGATGATGGATGTAAAACTATAGAAGAATCTATAGAAACTATTAGAAATATGAAAAGCGTAGGCTTTAATACTATAGTTTTAACACCACATTATAGAAGATTCGTTATTTAAAGCTAATAATAATTTAAAGCTAGAACGATTAGAAATATTAAAAGAAGAATTATTAAAGAATAATATAGATGTTAACTTATTTTTAGGTAATGAAATATTTATTAATGAAAGTATAAATGAACTTATAATTAATAAAGAAATACGTTCTATTAATAATACAAGATATATATTAATAGAACTTCCATTTGATAATCAAATATTAAATTTAGATGATTATATATATGAACTAAGTTTAAAAGGGTATAAGGTAATAATTGCACACCCAGAAAGATATTCTTATTTTAAAGATGATTATAAAGAAGCTAAAAGGTTATACGATAGTGGAGTCTTATTTCAAGTTAATTATGGAAGTATTATAGGACAATATGGAAATGGTTCTAAAAAGCTTGTTAAAAAGCTTTTAAAGGACAATATGGTAGACTTTATATCAACTGATGTACATAAACCTAATTCTAGATTATTTGATAAATTTGACTTAATTAAACGTAAAATAATTAAGATAACAGGTGAAGATAAATTTAAAGAAATAACTTGTAATAACATGTTAAAAGTTATTAATGATGAAGATATTTAAAAACAAAGATTAATTTAATATCTTTG
>OGPT01003444.1_pt1 | contig 11354 bp, 8 predicted proteins | sample 1552951 | NCBI WGS metagenome assembly OGPT01 (sample SAMEA2580224, study PRJEB22360) | human gut metagenome | biome: human gut; feature: human-associated habitat; material: faeces | place: Denmark | collected 2008/2010
GAAGATGGAAAAGCAGCAATCGTAGAAGTAAACTCAGAAACTGACTTCGTAGCTAAAAACGAAAAGTTCCAGACATTCGTAGCTAACGTAGTTAAGCAGATCGTTAACTCAGATGCAGCTGACGTTGAAGCTTTATACGCTGAACCATGGGCTCTTGACACATCAAAGACTGTAAAAGACGAATTAACATCACAGATTGCTGTTATTGGTGAAAACATGAACATCAGAAGATTTAAGAAAATCGTATCTGACGGTGTTGTTGTATCATACATCCACGCTGGTGGAAAGATTGGTGTATTAGTAGAAGCTGATGCACAGGCTAACGAAACTGTTGAAGCATCAATGAAGACTATCGCTATGCAGATCGCAGCTATGAGTCCACAGTATATTAGCAGAGAAGACATCTCAGATGATGAACTTGCTAAGATGAGAGAAATCACAATTGATAGTGCTTTAAATGATGTAGCATCACTTCCAAAGCCAATTCAGAAAGATATCTTTGCTGAAGCATTAAGCACAGATGCATTAAGCGCTGAAGACAAAGCAATCTTAGAAGAAAAACAGAACGACAAGTACTTATTCAACTTCCTTTCAAAAGAAGCTATTGCTTCATTAGCAGCTATTTCAATGAGCAAGAAGGAAGAAATCTGTGCTAACAAGATCTTCAACGGTTTAGTTGAAGGACGTATTTCTAAGCAGTTAAAAGAAGTATGTCTTCTTGATCAGACATACGTTATGGCTGCAGACGGAAAGCAGACAGTAAAAGCATACTTAGCAGAAGTTTCAAAAGAAGTTGGTGCTCCAGTTGCACTTAAGAGCTTCATCAGATTTGAAACAGGCGAAGGTATCGAAAAGAAAGAAGAAGATTTCGCAGCTGAAGTTGCAAAACAGATGAAATAGTCAGGCTAAAGCCGTGCAAATAAAAAGAAGAACATCCACGAGCCATGTTTACATGGGCGAGAGGGTGTTCTTCTTTTTAATGGCTCTTTGTCAAGCATGGGGGTAATCCCTTATATATATCGTGTGTGATTTGTAATCACACACGATTTTTATATAGTATCACATGATAACATTATTCTGTTTCTGAAATTTTCAAAATTCCTATATCCATAAGCATTTCGCTTAATTACTTTAATCTTATTATTCATTCCTTCTGTATATCCGTTTGTATATGGGCAATCAAAACTGTTGAGTATGTATTTCGCCCAATTGGCAAGTGTAATAAGTACTGAATTGAATTCATCCAGTTCACTGACAGAGGCAGTATTAATAAATTTACGAAGTTTGAGTTTGGCTTCAGTACTGCTTTTAGAGTTCATAAAGTCATAAAAAAGTTCTTTTAAATAATAAGCCTGAGCTAGATCGTTTGATTGTTGTAACATTACTTCAAGAGCCTCAAGATTTTCTTCATTTAACTTATCCTTATGGGCGAGAATTAATTTACGGCTTCGTTTGAAATATTTTCTCTTTGAAGGATGCATCTGTTTTTGAATTCTAATTCGTACTCTTTCGGTAGCACCGGTTACCTGTTTAACCACATGAAATTTATCAATAACAATGGTTGCGTTAGGCAACAACCTCTGTGCAATATCCTTATAAACCTTGTACATATCCATAACAAAGTAACGAACATCCTTACGGTTGGGAAAGTCTCTTAAGTATTCTTCAAGCCTGTATTGGGTTCTGGAAGGAAGAATGTCAAAAACTTTATGCTCTTTTGGTGCTGTCAGAATGGAATGATATTTATTTCCACCCGAATTACCCTTAAACTCGTCGATTGAAAGTACTAAAGGAAGCGTTTTCGGTTTCTGATGTTTGATGTCTTTGAGCCGCCTGAAAATAGAGGAAACGGATATCCCCAGCTGAGAGGCGACATTTGAAACATTAAGAGAACTCTTTAGCAAGTGTATTGCTTCAAAACATAAACGGGTGGTAAGGCGACAGTTCTTAGGAAGAAGCGAAAAAGGTTCCGTAAAATGTCTGTCACATGAATCACAGTGGTATCGCCGTTTTCTATAATGAAGGAAAGTACTTTTTCCCATAATGGGGCTGTCTTTAATAATGGAAGTCCTGTAGTCATGAACTTTGTTGGTTATGGCTTTACAGTGAGGACAGACACAGTCTTTACGCTTTAACATGAAGTAAATATGGTTTTCTTTTGATGTATAATCGATATTTGTGATAAAAAGGTCTTTTATTTCCAGTATATTTGAAATATAATCATTGTTAGGCATAGTAATAATCTCCTTTGTGGTTTTGTGGTGATTCTATTATAAGAGATTATTTTATCTATGCCTACTTTTTTGTAGAAATATCACAAAAGATAAAAAAGGAACTATACCTTACCCCCAAGTAAAGTATAGAACCTATTTAATAAGATTTTCTTCTTCGTGTAATATTAAATGTGTCGGCTGTAAAATTAACAAAAATTTAATTGGATTTTCATTGACCCATATAACACCTTACAATATAATAAAAGCAAATATATAGCTTATAAAGGAGGTTCCTTAATGACGAAAAAAATAACCGCAATATTCTTGGCATTGTGCATGGCAATCTCCGTTTTGCCGATGACCATTCAGGCGGCATCAAAGCCCGATATTAAAGTTGGCGACTATGTTAAAATGGGCGCGTATAACAATGCCTCAATTCTTTGGCGATGTGTAAGCATTGACAATAACGGACCGCTTATGCTTGCAGACAAAATTGTTGACACCCTTGCATATGATGCCAAAACAAATGACAACAGCAATTCAAAATCACACAGCAGAAGCTATAAGCGTGATGATTACGGTTCTAACTATTGGAAAGACAGCAATATGCGTTCTTGGTTAAATTCGACCGCAGCTGAAGGCAAAGTCGATTGGCTTTGCGGCAACCCTCCGAAAGACGGATATGTAAGCGGTGTGGGAGCGTACAACGAAAAAGCGGGTTTTCTCAACGCTTTTTCAAAATCTGAAATTGCGGCAATGAAAACCGTTACCCAGCGTTCTCTCGTTTCTCATCCCGAATACAACAAGGGCATAGTTGATGGAGACGCAAATTCGGATTTGTTATACTACACCGATATTTCGGAAGCGGTGGCAAACTACGACAGTTCATATTTTGAAACTACAACCGAAAAGGTTTTTCTTCTTGATGTAAAGCAGGCTAATGCCGTGTGGAAAAATCTCAAAGGTTATTATGTTGCGTATAATAATGACGGTATGGCTTGGCCTTATTGGCTTCGCACTCCTGTTACCGATTGCAATCACGATATGCGTTATATCAGTTCATCGGGTCAGGTCGGTCGTTATGCTCCGTGGTATTCCGATTTGGGCGTAAGACCTGCATTTTATCTCGATTCCGAATATTTTGTTACAACTTCCGGCAGCGGCTCACAAAGCAGTCCTTATATCGGCTCTGCTCCAAATAAGCAAGAGGATGATTATACAATTTCGGAACCTGCCGAGGACGCAAATCCCGATTGGAATGTCAGCACCGAGCAAAGCATTCAGCTCACCCTCGGCCCGTGGTATTCAAATGACGGAAAATATTCTAATCCTACCATCCCTGTTTATACCATCCAAAAAACACGCAGCGACACGGAAAATATGGTTGTTGTCGTTTGCGGCGAGGGATACACAAAAAGTCAGCAGGGCAAATTCATCAATGATGTCAAACGACTTTGGCAGGACGCTATGAAATATGAACCGTATCGCAGTTATGCCGACAGATTCAATGTTTACGCTCTTTGCACAGCTTCCGAATCGACTTTTGACAATGGTGGAAGCACCTTCTTTGATGTTATAGTCGACAAATATAATTCGCCTGTTATTTCTAATAATCTCCACGGAAGTCAGTGGAAAAATCATATTTTTGAGAGATGTATCGGTCCTGAATTTATCGAGAAAATTCACGATGCTCATATCAAAAAAAAGTGTGATCCAAACACAATTCCGTCCGGTTCGGAATATGAGCCTTATTATTATGTTCACGATTATATTGCTCAGTTCGCTATGGTTGTAAACACAAAATCAGATTTCGGCGGTGCTTATAATAACCGTGAATACGGCTTCCATTATTTCATTTCGCCATCAGACAGTTATCGTGCGTCAAAAACTTTTGCACACGAGTTTGGACACGGTTTGCTCGGTCTCGGTGATGAATACAGTAACGGATATTTGCTTGACGATAAGGAACTTAAATCACTCAATCTTTCCTCGGTTGAAGACCCGGAAAAGATAAAATGGCGACAGCTTTTAGGTTTTAGAAACACATATACCTGCCGCAATGCTTACGGCTCAAAAATGCTTGTTTCAAGTTATGAGTGCATAATGAGAGACACAAACTATCAATTCTGTGAGGTTTGCCGTTTGCAGGGCTTCAAGCGAATGTCTCAGCTTGTTAAGGATGTAGACCTTTATGTTGCAACTCCCGAGGTTAAGGAATATACGGGCGCTTATTCAAAGCCGTCTGATTTTACCGACCTTGAAACAAGTTCATATTATAATTACACATATAATCGCAATGACCGACTTTTGAGCGGCAACAGCAAAAGCAGATTTAATACTAATATGAACGGTAAAAAAATCGAGCTTAGAACTGTTATTCAAAACATTTCAGATAAAAATGCACGACAATTAAAATTCAAAATGTGGATTAAGCACTCCGACGGAAGCGTTGCGACCGATTCATCGGGGAATCCGCTTCAAACAGTACAAACCTTTGACATTCCTGTTTGGAATGATAAGGCAAATTTCTGGCCGCTCGGTGCTTTGGATCACATCAAAAGCGACTTTAATTCAGGCTTAAAGAGTTGCTCGCTTATTTATCAAATTCCGTCTGATGCACAGCTTAAGAGCGGCGATACCGTGGCATTTCAGGTGCTCGATGAAAACGGAAATGTGCTTGCAGACGACAATACGGAAACACAGCGCTACACAACCGTTTCAATTCAGTATAAATTTGAGGACGGCTCTGAAATTCCAAACACTGCCGGCGGAACATTTACCGTGCCATACGGCACAAAGCTTGATTTAACACCGGCAAAAACACTTTATGATTATGAATTTATAAAGGTTGACGGCTTGAATAAGCCTATTGTTTCGGACGGAACGGTTGTTACATATTATTACAAAAATAAAAACGAAGAACACACTCACAATCTGACTTTGGTTGCTGCGAAAGCTGCCACCTGCACTACTGCGGGCAATTCCGCATACTACACCTGCGATGGCTGTGACAAGTGGTTCGCAGATGCAACAGGATCGGTAGAAATTACCGATAAAACCAGTGTGAAGATTCCGGCTCCCGGACATACCGCAGGCACAGAATGGAAGTCTGATGATACTAACCACTGGCATGAATGTTCTCGTTGCCACGACAAAAAGGACGAAGCGGCTCACGATTACGGTTCTGACAATGTTTGCGACACCTGCGGATATTACAAAACTGTACCGCACACTCACAATCTGACTTTGGTTGCTGCGAAAGCTGCCACCTGCACAGAGGGCGGTAAGGAAGCATACTACAAGTGCGAAGGTTGTGGCAAGTTCTATGAAGATGTACTCGGTACAAAGGAAATAACCGACCTTGCATCTTGGGGCAATATTGCTAAGATTGCCCACACCACAAAGCAAACCGTAACAAAGGCAACCCCAACAGCAAACGGCAAGATAGTAAATTACTGTTCGGTATGTAAGAAAACTCTTTCAACGACAGTAATTCCAAAGGCATCAAGCATAAAGCTTAAAGCAACATCATTAACATATAACGGAAAGGTTAGAACACCTAAGGTTATTGTTAAGGACAGAACAGGAAAGACACTTGTTAAGAATACTGACTATACTGTGTCTTATGCAAAAGGCAGAAAGTATGTTGGCAAGTACGCAGTAAAGATTACCTTTAAGGGTAAATACAGCGGAACAAAGACGCTTTATTTCACAATCAAGCCAAAGGCAACAAGTATTTCCTCACTTAAAGCAGGTTCAAAGAAGTTTACAGTAAAGTGGAAGAAGCAGGCTACACAGACAACAGGCTATCAGGTACAGTACAGTGCCTCAAGTAAATTCAGCAAGGCTAAGACCGTAACAGTAGGCAAGAATACAACAGTATCAAAGAAAATTTCAAAGCTTTCGGGCAAGAAAAAGTATTATGTAAGAGTTCGCACCTATAAGACAGTTAAGATTAACGGCAAATCCATAAGGATTTATTCAGGCTGGTCAAAAGCTAAGACTGTTACAACAAAGAAATAAAAACTATACCGTAACCTTTGATTCTGCCGGTGGCTCTGCAGTAACGACTCAGACTATCGAAGAAGGTCAGAAGGCAACCAAACCTGCCGCTCCTACCAAGTCTGACGATACCACCAAGCCTTCGGATGATGTTCAGAATCCGCAGACCGGCGACAACAGTATGAGTGGCTGTGGATCGCTCTGCTGTTCGTCAGCGGCTTCGGAGTTGTGACAACTACTGTTTATACTAAAAAAGAAAATCTGTGAAATAACAGATAGCTAACCATTTAAGGATGGCGGTAGCGGAGTTTCCGCTGCCGCCTTTTCCTTACGAAAAGGATTTCTTCGGAAGTCCCTTTCCGAAAGGCGGCAAAAAAAGCGCTTTGCCGATTTTCGGAAAGAAATCGAACAAGGAGAAATCAAATGGACGAACAAGAAAAAGAAATTGAAGAAATACTCAGAACATTTGACAAAGCACCTTCGCCTTCGTCAGAGAATAGTGTTCAAAGTCATTTTAGTGCGATTGGGGGCATTTATGACTGAGACTTTTGAGAGACATCGCTCAAATCAAAATCGTAACACGAATTGAAATGAGCAAAACTCCGAGCGAATACAGAAAATCATATTTATAACCGTTGACTTTATAAAAGCTCGGGTGTATAATCAAAAAAATAAAGCTGTCTCGGCTGATGAAGACTATAAATTTTGCTGTTTCTGAACACAACAGCAGAGTTTACAGTCTTATTTTTTTAGGTGATAATATGAAATTCAAAAAATATGCAACAAAAACGCTGATGATCGTTATCGGATCAATAATATCCGCATACGGAATTACGCTTGCAATAGGCGCAGGTTTCGGCGGCGCAACACTTGCGATATTGTGGCAAGGGCTGACGAATGTGACAGGTATGTCAATCGGCACATCGTCGCTTATTGTGGCTGTGGCAATGATAATTTTTGCCCTTTTCTATGACAGAAAACAAATCAATATCGGCACAATTCTTTACCAAATCATTTACAGTTTTTTCGTAGATGTATTCACAAAATTCAGCATTATACAGATATTAAAGCGGTTAATTTTGTTATAATGCTGCTTGGCATTGCTATATTTTCGTTCGGAACGGGGATTTACTCCGCCGCTGATTTCGGCAGGGGCTCATATGAAGCAGTCACATTTTCGCTTGCCGAAAAAAACGGGTGGAAAATCAAAATCGTACGAATGGTTCTTGATATTATAATGGTAATTATCGGCGTTTTGCTCGGCGGTAAATTCGGAATTTGCACAATTGCCACCGTTTTGCTCTCCGGTCCGATAATTCAGGCAACCGTAAGCACTGTTAAGAAATCAAAGATTTTAAAAAACATTTCTTAAAATTCTCATACAAGCCTAAAAGTGATAAGACATACAAAAAGGATGGAATTCGATTTTGAACAAGTCCGTAAAAAATGGACAATAAAAAAAACGGAGTTAAGGTTATATCCGCTAACGAAAACATTAGCGAAGGCTCAAAAGGCATAATTCTTGAATACGTACTTGAAGGTATGGCTGAATATTATTCAGCAGACTTATCAGAGAAAGTCATTTTGCCGATGATCGTACTTAAATGCTTTGATGATATTCTTTCCCCTACCCTACCAAAGAAGCCGTTGTTAAAAAGGCTGAAGAACTTCAAGCACAAGGTATGATTTCAGTTATTGACAAAGTAATGGCATTATTATACTATGACAGTGTGAGTTAACAGTAAACCAAAGAACAATATGTCGATCATGAAAGAATGCTCCTTTGTGTTTCCCGTGCTTATGATTATTACAAGCAAAATAGCTATTGACTAAAACATTTACACAAAATCAGTGTTAAAAATATAGCCGATGCAACAAAAACAAAATACCACTGAATTTGGAGAAAAATTATGATTTTTAAGAAACCTGTTTTATCAGATGGAATTACAGAAAGCACTTTTGAATGCAAAAGAGATGGATTGACGATTCGTGGAACAATCTACCGTCCAAAAGGAGATCATCTTCCGATTGCAATCGTATGTCACGGATTTATGGCATGGCAAGACAGTGTGAAACATTATGCGGCTTTTTTGGCTGAAATGGGATATGCTGCATTTACATTTGATTTTTGTGGCGGTTCTGCTATGTGTGGAAAAAGTGACGGAAAAACCACAGAGATGTCTGTTCTGACAGAAACCAAAGATCTGAAAGCGGTCATTGAATATGTTAGAAATCTTTCCTATACAGATTCTGAAAAAATTTTATTGATGGGATGCAGTCAGGGCGATTTTGTGTCTGCTTTGGTGGCAGCAAAGAACAACTTTCCGATAGAAAAACTTGTCCTGTTTTATCCGGCATTGTGTATCCCGGATGACGCCAGAGCCGGAAAAATGATGATGGCAAAATTTGATCCGCAAAATGTTCCCGATACTTTCCGCTGCGGACTGATGAAATTGGGGTGTTGCTATGCAATGGATGTCATGCAAATGGATGCCTTTGCAGAAATTAAGAACTACGCCGGCAGGGTGTGCATCGTGCATGGTACAAAGGATAAAATCGTAGATGTTTCTTATGCCAAACGTGCGGCAGAAGCATATAAAAGTACGATGCCGATCGGAATGCAAGATTCCAAACGGGTGCAACTTCATTTTATAGATGGCGGAGGGCATATGTTTTCGAAAAAGCATGATGTCATTGCAATGAAATTATTAAAAGAATTCGCCGCAAAACACGAATGATTTTCATCTGATACCATATGGACAAATCTCCACCTTTAAAGACTTGACAGTTGATATAATCTGCCATCACCTCGGAACATTCGTGTTCCGAGGCTTTTTTATGCCCGAATACTGCTTTTTACGGCGGTATTCGAGCAAAGTGTCTGCGTTCTTTGCAAAATTTCTTTTATATTTTTCAAGGTGTACTCGGTCGGAACTCCTATGCCGATGTCATTCGTTCCGAATAAAATCACAAGATTTTTCGGGTTTATGTTCAAGGCGTTACATTCGAGCCTTTCCAACAATCTGTCGCTGTCAACGGCAAACAATCCCGCACCGATTGCGCCGCAAAATTCAGGCTTATCGGATATGAAAATCTTTGTGTTCAACCGCTTTTGCAACACTTTTTTCAAAAACGTGTTTTCGGGCAGATGAAATAGTCCCCCTTGGCTTGCAACTAAACCTAAAAATCGCATAATTTTTAAGGCTTTTGCCCTGTTTGGGGCAGAAGCCTTTTTTATGAGACTATTTTGATGACCGGCAGGCACGGTTTTTAGGTTTTTTGGGTGATGTTCTCTTTGCATTTATCATAATTCTCGCTTTGTGTCCTTTACATTTGTGGAGGCTCGTGCTATATTCTCATTGAAAGGGGTGATAACTATGGATCAAGAAAAAATCGGTAGTTTCATTGCAGAAAACCGCAAGGCAAAAGGCTTTACGCAAATTGAATTTGCGGAGAAATTAGGCGTTTCCAACAAATCGGTATCTCGGTGGGAAACCGGAAAAAATATGCCGGATGTATCTCTGTTTTTGCCTATATGCGATGCGTTGGATATTTCAGTTAACGAGTTGCTTATCGGCGAACGCATCGCAACGCAAGAAAACAAAAAAGCAGATGAAATTTTTGTTGAAACCATACAAGCCTCCAACAAAAAGCTCAAATCTGCACAAATAGTAATTTATATATTGGCTGGTTTGGTCAACGCATTATTTATGATTGGTGTGCCTCTGACCGCAACACCCTCTGACGCAATGGCGGTGCCACTTGCCGCACTTTTAGGCGGTGCCGTTTCTGCCCTGTTGTTGTCCTGCCTCAACATCAAGCCTATATGGTTGTTTATATTCATTCCGATTTCGGTAATTGAATTATTGGTAGGAAGTATAATCTATTGCTGTGAGTTGTATGACTACGGCTTGCCCTATGCAACAATACTGGCATTTATTCAACTCGCAATAATTTTGCTGACTATAATTATACGCACAATTATAAGAAGCCTTATAAAAAATAGTAGAATTTTTCTCTCTGCCGCAAGATGATTTTAGGTCGGTTGAGGGATTAGAAAACGCCGGAAACCCGCATAAACTCTATGTTTTTGCGTGTTCTCGGCGTTTCTTTTATCGCCTGTGTTAGTGGTGCTTTTCGGTAAATGGTGCCCAAATGGTGCCCTAATCCCACGCGGGGCTATAAAACGATATAAGAAGCGGTAAAGAGATACAGCGGTTAAAGCTCTAAATCGCTGCTCTTTTTCTTTGCTGCGCTCTTTGCTTTCTTCGGCTCGGCTTTCTCTGCCTTTGCCGGGTCTGCCTGTTTGACCGCCCCATGATAAGCGTCTAAGACTTCTTTTTTGCGTTCAAGTCGCACGTCCACATAACGGGCGGTAACAGCTTCAAAGTTCATAGACAGCCCAAGTGATACGCCGATACCCGCAAGCGTATGTCCTAACACTTCGCCTACGGTGTAGAAGTCGCCTGTCAGTTGGTGCATATTCGTAGCCGCCGTATGGCGTAAATCGTGAAAGCGGATATGCGGCATATCCAAATCTTCAAGCAGCTTTCCAAACTGGGAAGATACCCACGACGCAGAGATAGGGGAACCGTCCGGCTTCGCTACAACAAGGTCATTGTCATAGTAAGGCTTTCCGTTCTTTTCTGCCTGTTCGCGCTGCGCTTCCTGCATAGCAAACTGTTTGAGAAAGAACGGGCGGGCAAGCTCTGTGATAGGCAGCTTTCGCCCGTTGGATTTCGGCGGTGCCATTTCCTCAATGACTTTTGTTTTCGGCGGCACCTTAAAGGGTAGCTGCTCGGAAACGTCAAAGGTGTTGTTTTCCAAATCCACATTGCGCCAGCGCAAGCCCAGGATTTCAGAACGGCGCATACCGTAAAGCCCGCCTAAGATAACGGGCATTTCCCAAACGGTACCCTCGACGCGCTGCATAAGGGTTTTTACCTGTTCCGGCGTGTATGGGTCGGGGGTCTTGTCGCCCTTTCCAAACTTCGTAAGCGTGTCCTTTGCCGCGTTTGTTTCGATATAGCGGTATTTGCGGGCATGGCTCAACGCCACACTCAAAACACGTTTTGCCCCGGCTGCGGTGGACGGCTTCAAGCCTTTGTCTATAATCTGCTGAAACATCTTGTCTACCAT
>OGPT01003451.1_pt1 | contig 11326 bp, 8 predicted proteins | sample 1552951 | NCBI WGS metagenome assembly OGPT01 (sample SAMEA2580224, study PRJEB22360) | human gut metagenome | biome: human gut; feature: human-associated habitat; material: faeces | place: Denmark | collected 2008/2010
GTCGCGGGGATCGTTTCTTTATGTCCGGCGGATTTATTCCACCAGTTCGAAGGCTTTGTCGGGATTGCCCGTCCATTTATAAAGCTGTACGGTACTGCTCTGATTGCCCGTCTGCTTGTCCTTGGCGTTGTGCGAGATGTAGAAATAACCGTCGCCGATGGGGCAGAGTCCCGTCGTACCCCATTTGAAATTCCAACCCCACGTATCGCTTTGCGCATCATGCAGTCCTTCGGGCAGCAGCGAGAGTACCTCTGCCTCGACGGCGGGATCGAACCCTTGCAGCTGCTTGCGCTCGGGAGCCTTGCTGCCGTCGATGACGAAGTAGGAGTAGTTGGGATAGTGCGATTTCTTGCCCTTGTAGACGGCGGCGTGCATGTTGCCCGAGGCCTTGTCGTAGGCGAGGTTCTGGATGCCCCACGAGGTGTTGCCCGTGTAGAGAAAATATTTGTGGAGCGGTTTCTCGGGACCGCTCTTGTGCAGGTTCTCTTGCGTGAGTGGCTGCTCGTACCGCTTCCAGTCCCGGGTGTCGTAGGCCAGAATCACCTGATAGTCGTTGTCGGTGCGCAGCGTGTCGCCGTAGATGCCGTAAGCGACGTAGAGATACTTCTTGCCGTCGCGGCTCTGACCGAATGCGGGTGCGAATGTCACGCCGTCGATGCCCGAGCAGCCGAAACGGTGTTCCAGCTCCTGTCCGTTGTTGGAGACTTTGGCGTAGTAGTCGTCGACGGCCTCCTTGATGTAGACGGTCTTCATCACGTCGTCCTTCTCGGCATTCATTCCGATGCGGTCGATGCGGTCGACGTCGAAGACTGCGACGTAGAAACCCGTCTGCTCGTCGTTCCGGACGCCTTCCAGTTTGTTGAGAATGCCCTTTCCGATCGCGTCGTGCTTGTATTCGATCGAAGCGTAGAGCCGTCCGTCGTCGGGATTGAGCGTCATGCAGCCCAAGTGCCCGGTCATGCCTTCGACGCTGCCGAGCAGGTTGCCCTGCATGTCGGTTTTCAGGAGCGTGGTGGTGAACGAGAAGTACATGTAGCCGCGGTCGAGATCGACGGCGATGCCCTGTACGTGGAACGGGCCCTGTTCGCCCGAATAGATTTGGCGGGGCAGTTTGGAAACATCGACCGGCATCTTGCCGTTCGGGTTTCCCGACGGGCAGGCTGCGAGCAGCGGCACGGCCAGCAGAATGGGAATCAGTCTTTTGAGAATCATGTGGTTAACGGGTTAATAGTTATGAATTTGAATTGTGTTTCCTTTGTTTTTCTGATTTTCTTTCTTTTGTTTTCGTGACCGATCGAACAAAAATACGAAATTGCAGGTGATAATCCAACGGTCGGTGTGAAAATCGGAAAATTTTGTCGTTCCCGCCGATGCAGGATACGAAAAAACCGGAAAACCCTGTTCGGATTTTCCGGTCGTAAATATCGGTCGGAGGAAAAACGCTACTGCGCCGTTTCCGTTTCGCGTCCGCCGCCGAGGGCGTGGTAGAGCGTGACCACGCTCTGCAATTCGGTGAAACGGTTGGCGACCTGCTGCAACTGCGCCGAGAGGAGCGACTGCCGTGCGGTCAGCACTTCGAGGTAGGTCGTCGAGCCGTGCTGCATCAGCAGCTCGGTGCTCTCGACGGCACGACGGAGCGATGCGACCTGCTGGTCGTAGAGCGCTGCCGACTCGCGTGCCGTCTGGCAGGCGGTCAGCGCATCGTTGACCTCTTGTCCGGCATTGAGAATCGTCTGCTCGTAGGCGAGCATCGCCTCCTGCTGCTGCGCTTTGGCGATCTTCACGCGCGCACGGTTGGCGCCGGCCTGGAAGATCGGCTGCAACAATTGTCCTGCGGCCGACAGAAGCAGCTTGCCGGGGTTGACGATCTGCGACCCTGCGCTGTTCGTCCAACCGGCCGTACCGCTGAGCGTAATCTGCGGATAGAGCGCCGAACGTGCTTCGGCCGTAGCATAATAGGCCGACATGAGAGAGTACTCGGCGCGGCGTACGTCGGGACGGCGCGAGAGCAGTTGCACGGGGACGCCGATGAGCAGGTCGGCGGGCATCCGCTGGCTTTCGAGCGAGCCGCGCTCGATCTTGTGCGGAGTCTGCGCCAACAGCGAACATAGGCTGTTTTCGGTCTCGCTGATCGACTGCGCGAGCTGCTTGACCGATGTCTCGACACTGTAATAGGCCGCTTCGTTCTGTGCGACGGCTGCTTCGGTCGCCATGCCCGCGTCCTTCATCGCACGGATGGCGTCGACCGCTTCACGCCATGCCGAGGCGGTCTCGTTGGCGATGGCGTATTGTTCGTCGAGCATACAGAGCGTGAAGTAGAGGTTGGCCGTCGTGGCGATCAACTGCGTGCGAACGGCCTGGCGATACTCGATGCTCTGGTAGTAGAGCGCCTTGTTGCGGAGTTTGCCGTTGCGCAGCCGCGAGAAAATATCGATCTCCCAGCTGGCCGTCACGGGAAGGTTGTAAGTCCAAGTCCCCTTCGAATTATCGAAACTGCTTACGCCGCCCTGGGGTGCGAGCGTGAAGGAGGGGAGCAGCGAGAGCCGTGCAGTGCGGAGCGTTGCTTCGGCCTCCTCGACCTGCAACTGTGCCGTGCGCAGATCGGTGTTGCGTACCAGCACCGTATCGATGAGCTGCTGCAACCGCTCGTCGGGGAAGAGCGCCCGCCAGTCGAGGTCGGCCAGCGAGGCCGTGTCGGTCGGAGTTACGGGCTCGCGGTAGATGCCGTCGGTCGTAACTTCGGGACGCGTGTAGGGTTTGTAGATGCCGCAGCCCGTCATAAGCAGGGCGACGGCTGCGAATAAACTATTTCGTATCATCATCGGTTTTTGCTTCTTCGTCAATAGGTTCTTTTTGATTCTCTTCGATCTCGGCCTGGATGCACCAATCGGGAGAGGTGAACTCCACCGGCTTGATCTTCTCCTGCAAGGTCTGGAAGACGATGAAGAGCGTAGGTACCAGGAACAGCAGCGCCAGCGTACCGACGATCATGCCGCCCACGACACCCGAACCGAGCGTGGAGTTGCCGTTGGCGCCGACACCGTGCGAGAGCATCAGCGGGATCATACCGAACACGCACGTAAGGACGGTCATCAGAATTGGGCGCAGACGGGCTTTGGCGGCCGATACGGCGGCTTGCGTGAGGCTCATGCCTCCGGCGCGGCGTTCGGCGGCGTACTCGGTGATCAGAATGGCCGTTTTCGACAGCAGACCGATCAGCATGATGATACCCGTTTGGAGATAGATGTTGTTTTCGAGTCCCATCGCCTTGGCCATGAGGAACGAGCCTGTCAGACCGCACGGTACGGCGAGGATGACGGCGAACGGAATGAGGAAACTCTCGTAGAGCGCACTCAGGATGAGGTAGATCAGCAGAATACAGATACCGAAGATAATGGCCGTGTTGCTGCCGGTCTGCGCCTCCTCGCGCGTGATGCCGTCGAACTCGAATCCGTAGCCCTTCGGCAGCACCTCGGCGGCGACTTCGCGGATCGCCTGGATGGCGTCGCCCGACGAGTAACCGCTGGCGGCCGTTCCGGTCACGGCAATCGAGTTGTAGAGGTTGAAGCGGTTGAGCACTTCGGAACTGTATACGCGCGTCAGGTTCACGAACTGGCTCAGCGGCGCCATTTCACCGCTGTCCGTGCGCACATAGACATTGTTGAGCGACTCCGTGTCGAGACGGTACTTCGGATCAGCCTGCAACGTCACGTAGTACATCTTCGAGAAGCGGTTGATGTTCGAAACGTACTGTCCGCCGTAGTAACCCGCCAGCGTCGAGAGGATCGTGCTCGGCGACACACCGGCGCGTTTGGCTTTCGCGGCGTCGATGTCGACCAGATACTGCGGGAAGTTGATGTTGAACGTCGAGTAGGCGCGTTCGATTTCGGGACGCTGGTTCAGCGCGCCGATGAATTTCAGGTAGATGTTGTAGAAATCGGTCAGCTCGCCGTCCGCCTTGTCCTGCAAGTTCAGCGAGAAGCCGGTCGAGGTTCCGTAACCCGAGATCATCGGCGGTGCGACGGCGAAGATCTGCGCATCCTTGATATCGGCCGTCCGGGCGTAGATCTGTCCGATGACGGCCTGTACGGCATCCGACTTTTCGGGGCGCTCTTCCCAGTCCTTGAGCTTGATGATGCACATACCGTAGGAAGATCCCTGTCCGGCGATCATGCCGTAACCGGCGACCTGCATGAAGTCGCGGATCTGGGGAATGTCCTCGATGCGGTCCGCAACCTGCTCCATGATCAGGTGCGTCTCGGCGAGTCCGGAACCCGGAGCGGCCGTCACGTTGACCATGATCGTACCCTGGTCTTCATCGGGTACCAGACCCGTCTTGGTGGTATCCATCAGTATGACGAGCGCCACGAGGGCGAGTCCGAGCGTCGACCACATCAGCCACTTGTGCTTGATGAAGAGCAGCACGCCGTGCTTGTACTTGTTGACCATCGTACCGAACGTGGTGTTGAACGCCTTGCGGAAGCGGGCGGCGAAGTTGTCGCGCATCTGCCCGTTCTCGTCCATGTAGGGTTTCAGCAGCAGGGCGCAGAGCGCCGGCGAGAGCGTAAGGGCATTGACGGCCGAGATACCGACGGCCACGGCCATCGTGATACCGAACTGGGTGTAGAAGATACCCGACGTTCCGCCCATCATGGCCACGGGAATGAAGACGGCCATGAAGACCAGCGTCGAGGTGACGATGGCCGACGTGATGCCCGACATGGCGTCGATGGTGGCATGGTAGGAAGACTTGTATCCCACGTCGAATCGCGCCTGCACCGCCTCGACGACGATGATGGCATCGTCGACGACTGTACCGATCGCAAGCACCAGTGCGAAGAGCGTCAGCAGGTTGATCGAGAACCCGGCCACCGACAGGAATGCGAAGGTTCCGACGAGTGCTACGAGAATCGAGATCGTGGGGACGAGCGTCGAGCGGATGTCCTGCAAGAAGACGTAGACCACCAGCACCACGAGGATGATGGCTTCGATCAGCGTTTTGAGCACCTCGTTCATCGAGGCGTAAAGGAAGTCGTTCACACTTTGCAGGTGAGCGATTTCGATGCCTTTCGGCAGTTCGGCACGTACCTCTTCGAGCAGCGCTTCGACATCCTCGACGACCTGCGTGGCATTCGAACCGGCGGTCTGGAAGATCATCGTGCTGACGCCCGGGTGGCCGTTGGTATAGCCCTTGTAGGCATAGGATTCGCTGCCCAGCTCGATGTCGGCGACGTCTTTCAGCCGCAGCACCTCACCGTCGGGAAGCGAGCGGATGACGATCTGGCCGAACTCTTCGGGCGTTTCGTAACGTCCGCGGTATTTCATCGTATACTGGAACGTGTTCTCCGAGTTTTCGCCCAGCGTACCCGTAGCCGACTCGATGTTCTGTTCGGACAGTGCGGCCGTCACGTCCGACGGGATGAGCTTGTACTGCGCCATCACGTCGGGTTTCAGCCAGACGCGCATCGAATAGTCGGCGCCGAGCGTGAAGGCTTCGCCGACGCCCGGAATACGCAGGATACGCGGTTCGATGTTGATTTTCGAATAGTTGGAGAGGAACGTCTCGTCGTAGGAGTCGTCGGGACTGTACAGCGAGAAGATCTTTACCATGGAGGTCTGGCGCTTCATGGTCGAAACGCCGATCTGGGTTACCGCGGAGGGCAATTGTCCGGTGGCGCGGGAAACTTTGTTCTGTACGTTCACGGCCGCCATGTCGGGATCGGTGCCCTGACGGAAATAGACGGTGACCGAGGCGCTGCCGACGGCTGCGCTGGAGGTGATGTAGGTCATGTTCTCCACGCCGTTGATGGCCTGTTCGAGCGGTACGATGACCGACTTCTGGATCGTTTCGGCACTGGCGCCGGGGTAGCTGGCGCGGACCATGACCGTCGGAGGCGCGATATCGGGATACTGCTCGATGGGCAGCGTCGCAAGTCCGATGATACCGGCGATGACGATGACAATGGAGATGACCGACGCCAATACGGGTCGTTCGATAAAATGCTTGAGTGTCATGGCCTATTCCTCCTTTGCGGTTTCGGGTTGAGCGGCTGCCTGGTCGGCGGAGGGTGCGGCGGCCTTCTGTGCCTTGGGTTGCACGGGCGTGCCTTCGCGCATCAGACCCACGCCCTCGGCGACGATCACGTCGCCCGGCACCAGACCCGAGTTGACGATGTACTCCCTGCCGTTCGAAATCCGGTCGACGGCGATCGCGGCCGACGTGGCTTTGCCGTCGACGACCTTATATACATATACCTTGTCCTGCAATTCGAAGGTCGCGGCCTGAGGGATTACGACGCACTGCTTGCGGACGTACGGCAGGATGATGTTGCCGGCCCCGCCGCTGTGGAGCAGCCCGTTCGGGTTGGGGAACGCCGCGCGGAGCTGCACGCTGCCCGTCGAGGTATCGATGACGCCGCTGATGGCCTCGATGCGGCCCGCCTCGTCGTAGACCGACCCGTCGTTGAGACGCAACTGCACGTCGGGCATGTTTTTCAGCGTGTTGTCGATCGAACCGTACTCGCGCGTGAGGTTCAGCAGTTGGTTCTCGGTCATCGAGAAATAGACGTACATCTCCGAATTGTCCGATACGGTAGTCAGCGGCTGCGGCGTCGAAGGACCGACCAGCGCGCCCACCTTGTAGGGCAGTGTACCCACGATTCCGTCCGAGGGACTGGTCACGACCGTATAGGAGAGGTTGTTGGCGGCGTTCACGCGCTGTGCTTCGGCCTGTGCGAACTGCGCCTTGGCCGTCAACAGGTTGTTCTCGGCCGTCGAAAGGTCGAACTGCGAAACTACCTTGCGTGCGAAAAGTTCCTTCTTGCTGTCGTAGGTCAGCTGAGCGGTCGCAACACTCGCCTTGGCGGCGGCGACGTTGGCTTCGGCCGTCTGCAAAGCTGCCTTATAGGGAACCTGGTCGATGATGAAAAGCGTCTGCCCGTTGCGGACGCGCTGCCCCTCGTTTATGCAGACCTGGGCGATCTTGCCCGATACCTGCGCATAGATTGCGATATCCTGACGACCGCGGATCGTCGCCGAGTAATCCACCGGAATGGTACGGTCGGTCGTAGCCACTGTCAGGACGTCGTACTCCGAACTCTGGGATTGCATCGGCGCCTGACGACAGCCGAGCATGAAAAAGCAGCAGGCGAGTGCTGCTGCACGGATCGAATTTTTCTTCATGTTTCGTTTTTCCTTTTTAATCGCGACAAAGATAGGCAAAAGCCGTAGAACATCCGGTTTCAAAAAATGGGCGGAATTTTTCAAAACGTGAACTATCATGGGCTTTTTTGCCGAATTTTATCTATTTTTGTGACGTATTTATGTCAAAAACGAGGATATGATCGAATTATTGTTATCCGACGAACAATCTTTTTCAGTGGAGGATACGAATTTGTCCGCTTTTCTGAAACGTCCCGTTCGGGTGAACGGCGGCGCCGTGTTCCTGTGCACGGCCGGCCGTGCGGTCGTATCGGTCAATGTCGAGGAACATGCGATCGAGTGCGATACGGAGGTGGTGCTGCTGCCCGACATGGTCTTCATGCTCGTCGAGGCGAGCGCCGACTTCCGCGTGATCTTTTACGCTTCGAGCATCCAGGTGTTCGACGGAGCGATGCAGCGGCTCGATACCGAATGTTTCCACTATCTGGAAACACATCCGGCGATCCGGCACCGCGGGGAGACAGCCCGCGGGGTGAAAAACCTTTATTCCGTGGTATTGGCCGCCAGCGCGGAGACGGAGAACATCTACCGTTCGCAGATCATGTACCTGCTGATGCGTCATATCCTGCTGAACGTTTGCGACAAGGTCCGGCGGAACTACATCCGTTATCAGGAGGAGGGCGCCCATCGCAAGCGGGAACTTTACGATCGCTTCGTGAAGTTGATCGCCGAGCATTTCATCGAGCGGCGCGACGTGGCCTTCTATGCCGGAAAACTCTGTATTTCGATGAGTTACCTGGCCTCCGTGACGCGCACGCTGACCGGCGAGACCCCCAAGGAGATGATCGACAAATGGATCGTACACGAAATCAAACTGATGCTCATGTTTTCCGATCTTTCGCTGCAACAGATCGCCGATCGGATGCACTTCCCCGACCAGTCCTATCTGGGGCGTTTCTTCAAACGCCATACGGGAAGTTCGCCTCTTGCCTACCGCAATGCGAAGTAGGCCGAATCGGTAAAAGTGGTAACGAAATCCGTAATCCGTGTAGGTCGTGCAGTGCGGAATCTCCGTAATTTTGCATCGTGAACCTAAAAACGAAGAGACGATGAGAAGAATCGCATGTCGGCAGGCAGTCGTTTTTGCACTGCTGATCGGTTCGGCAGGAACAATTCATGCACAGGAAAACACGATGAGAGAGAATCCTATCTTTGGGCAGATCTTCCCGCAGGGCGAGAAGCTGCCGGAGGAATTTTCGGCCTATTTTATCGGTCAGGCCTACCGTGCGCCGCTGGTGCGCGACGAGGCGTTGAACTGTCCGGTGTCGAACGTGACTTTCAGTCCCGGATGCCGCAACAACTGGCATAGCCATACCGGAGGGCAGCTGCTGCTTGTCACGGCCGGCCGGGGCTATTACCAGGAACGGGGTGAACCGGCGCGGCTGTTGTTGCCGGGAGATGTGGTGGAGATCGCTCCCGACGTGGAGCACTGGCACGGAGCGGCACCCGACAGCTGGTTTGCGCATCTGGCCGTCGAGACCAATCCGCAGACCAACAAGAATAGGTGGCTCGAACCGGTGGACGACGCGCAGTATGCAGCGGCGACCGCCGGGACGGAGGAATTCCGCAGCCGGATGTCCCGGACGGCGCTCCGCAATTTCGATGCGTTGTTGCCGGCATGCAAGTCGGAGTTGGAACAGAGCGATCCCGAACTGGCGGAGATCGTCGGCAATTTCGCCTTCGACGAGGTGTTGCGTTACGGAGAACTCGACGAGCGGACGCGCAGAATGATTCTTCTCGCTTCGGCGATCGCCTTGCAGACGGAGGGGGTCTACCGCTCGCTGCTCGACGCGGCGCTCGACGGCGGCGTGACGCCCGTCGAGGTGAAGGAGATTTTGTATCAGGCCGTGCCTTACGTCGGTTTGGCCAGGACCTTCGATTTCATCGGCATAGCCAACGATGTGCTGCGGCGACGGGGCGTGGTGTTGCCGTTGGAGGGGCAGTCGACCGTTTCGTCCGATGACCGCTTCGAAAAGGGACTGGCCGTACAGCGATCGATCTTCGGCGAACGGATCGATCGGATGCACGAGGAAGCACCGGAGAATCAGATGCATATCCAGCGCTATCTGTCTGCCGATTGTTTCGGCGACTATTACACGCGCGGCGGGTTGGATGTGAAGACTCGTGAACTGCTTACTTTTTCGATGCTCGTGTCGCTGGGCGGTTGCGAATCGCAGGTGAAAGGGCATATTCAGGGCAATGCGAACGTCGGTAACGGCAAGGCGACACTGCTGGCCGTCGTTACGCAGCTGCTTCCCTACATTGGTTACCCGCGCACGCTCAATGCGATCGCCTGTCTGAACGAGGTGATTCCCGAATAGATGAGAAAAACGATTCGCCGTATGTCCGCAATCCTCTTGTCGATCGTCGTGTTGCTTGCTGCGGCGGGGATCGCATTCGTCAATCAGCGGAGTTTCGGCCGCTTGCCGCGCGGCGAGCGGTTGGAACGTATCCGCCGTTCGCCCAATTACCGCGACGGGCAGTTCCGCAACCTGCATCCTACGCCGCAGATGACTTCCGACAAAGGGTTTGCGGGCAGCATGTGGGGTATTCTCTTCGGGAGCAAAGAGCGCCGCGAACCGGCGTCGGCGCTTCCGGTGCTGAAACCCGATCTGCACCGTTTGGAGCGGGCGGAGGATGCGTTGGTGTGGTTCGGCCATTCGTCCTATCTGCTGCAATTAGACGGGGTGCGTCTTCTGGTCGATCCTGTGCTGACCGACAAGTGGCCGATGTCGCTGTTCTTTTCTCCCTTCAAGGGTACGGACGTCTTTTCTCCGGAGGACATGCCCGATATCGACTGCCTGATCGTCACGCACGACCATTGGGATCATCTGGATTACCGTACCGTAATGCAGTTGAAAGAGCGTATCGGCAGGGTAGTCTGTCCGCTGGGCGTGGGGGAGCATTTCGAGTATTGGGGATTCGATTCCGACCGGATCGTCGAACTGGATTGGAACGAGAGCTGCGGCTTGTCGGACGGGTTCCGGATCCACTGCCTGCCTGCACGCCATTTTTCAGGGCGCGGGTTGCAGCGCAACCGTTCGCTCTGGGCCTCGTTTTTGGTGGAGAGCCCTTCGCGGCGGGTCTATCTTGCAGGCGACGGCGGTTACGATGCGCACTTCGCCGAGATCGGCCGCCGGTTCGCGCCGATCGACCTGGCGGTGGTGGAGAACGGGCAGTACAACGCCGACTGGCGTTACATTCATCTGATGCCCGAAAAATTGCCGGATGCGATCCGCGACCTGCGCCCGGCACGTGTGCTGACGGTGCATCACTCGAAATTCGCGCTGAGCCGCCATGCGTGGGACGAACCGCTGAAAAACGCCGCCGAAGCGGCGGGCGACGGGTTCGTGCTGTTGCAACCGATGATCGGAGAGATCGTGCCGCTGGCCGATACCGTCAGGCGTTACGAGGCATGGTGGCGAGGGATCGATTGATTGACCGAATCATAGATAATTAGGTAAAAAGATGAAAAAACGAATTTTGCTACTTTCGTCTTCTCCACGCCGGCACGGGAATTCCGACCGGCTGTGCGACGAGTTCCTGCGCGGGGCGCGGGAGGCGGGGCACGACGCGGAGAAGATCTCGCTGCGCGACTGCCGGATCGGTTACTGCACCGGTTGCGGGGTCTGCTACGATACCCGAACCTGTCCGCAACGGGACGATGCGGCGCAGATCGTCGGGAAGATGATCGCGGCCGACGTGATCGTACTGGCTACGCCGGTCTATTTCTATACGATGAGCGCCCAGATGAAGACGCTGATCGATCGTTGCTGCGCACGTTACACCGAGATGACGGGCAAGGAGTTTTATTTTATCGTGGCGGCGGCCGAAGGCTGCCATGGAACGGACGATCGACGGTTTCCGCGGTTTTCTGGACTGTCTCGACGATTCCCGCGAATGCGGTACGATCTACGGCGTCGGGGCGTGGAAAATCGGTGAGATCAAAAATACGCCCGCTTATGAGGAAGCCTACCAAATGGGCAGAAATATCTGATGCTCAGGCAAGCATACCGTCTGCGGGCGATAGGCTGTTTCCGGGCATTTGAAAAAGGAGATGCAGCAATGGAATACACAGTGTTGTCAAACGGCGTCAGGATGCCGA
>OGPT01003453.1_pt1 | contig 11324 bp, 10 predicted proteins | sample 1552951 | NCBI WGS metagenome assembly OGPT01 (sample SAMEA2580224, study PRJEB22360) | human gut metagenome | biome: human gut; feature: human-associated habitat; material: faeces | place: Denmark | collected 2008/2010
TGGTTTCCGTCACACGCGGGCGTATGACCTTCGTGCCGAGCAGGTCCGACTGGAACTGCATCAGCAGGTTGTTGCGTGCCGCGCCGCCATCGACTTTCAGTTCCAGCAGCGTGATGCCGGCGTCGCGTTGCATGGCGCCCACGACGTCGAGCGTCTGGTAGGCGATTCCTTCCAGTGCCGCACGGGCGATGTGCGCCGCCGTCGTGCCGCGGCTGATGCCGCTGATGGCGCCCCGGGCATACTGGTCCCAATGCGGGGCCGCGAGCCCCGTGAGCGCCGGCACGAAATAGACCCCGTTGGTGTCGGGGACCGAGGCAGCTAGTTCCTCGACCTCCGACGAGGAGCGGATGATCCCCAGCCCGTCGCGCAGCCACTGCACCACCGATCCGCCGACGAAGATGCTCCCTTCGAGGGCGTAGTTGACCTTGTCGCCGATCTTCCAGGCGATGGTCGTCAGCAGGTTGTTTTTCGAGGCGATGGGCTTTTCGCCGCTGTTCATCAGCAGGAAGCAGCCCGTGCCGTAGGTGTTTTTCACCGATCCCGGCTCGACGCACATCTGTCCGAACAGGGCCGCCTGCTGGTCGCCGGCGATACCCGCGATGGGGACTTTGTGGGCGAAGATCGTGGTTTTCGTCGCTCCGTAAACCTCGCTCGACGAGCGCACCTCGGGCATCATCGACGCCGGGATGTCGAACAGCTTCAGCAACTCCTCGTCCCATTGCAGCGTGCGGATGTTGAACAGCATCGTGCGTGAGGCGTTGCTCGGGTCGGTCACGTGCACTTCGCCGCGCGTCAGCCGCCAGATCAGCCATGTGTCGACCGTTCCGAACATCAGCTTGCCCTTCTCGGCCCGCTCCCGCGCGCCCGGCACGTTGTCCAGAATCCATTTGATCTTCGTGGCGCTGAAATAGGCGTCGATGATCAGGCCCGTCTTTTCGCGAATCCACTCGGTTTTTCCTTCGGCCTTCAGCGAGTCGCAGTACTCCGAGGTCCGGCGGTCCTGCCATACGATGGCGTTGTAGACCGGTTCCTCCGTTTCGCGGTCCCACACGATCGTCGTCTCGCGCTGGTTGGTGATGCCTATTCCGGCTATGTTCAGCCCGTTGATGTCGATGGCCGCGATGGCTTCGGCGATCACCGACGCCTGCGACGACCAGATTTCGTGCGGATTGTGCTCCACCCATCCCGGTTTGGGGAAATACTGGGTGAACTCCCGCTGGGCCATCGAGCAAATCTGCCCCTTGCGGTCGAAAACGATCGCGCGGGAACTGCTCGTTCCCTGATCCAATGACAAAATGTACTGCTCCATATTTTTTCGGTTTAATCGTTGCGCCGGAATCCGGCCGGGCGGTCCCCGGGCCGTCCGATTACAAATCTATGAAAAAATTCCGGGATTCTATTTGGTTCCGGGGATTTTAATATCGTCGCTGTAACTTAACAAGTTACGGCGATGATTATTTATAGGTAATGATTTAGTAACGCAGGTTCCTCATTTCTACGTTCAATCTTCATCAAGTCAAAGACTCTACGACAAATATACGCAATTTTTTGTAAAAAATCAAATGACTATTTGCTGACTTTCTGTCTGTTGCGGACTGGAGCGGTCAGTATCGGACATCGGGTGCAGAATGTTTCGGGTGCTATTAACTTGCAGGATTCATGTTTAACACACTTAAATTTATTTCTTATGAACTGTATCCTGATTGAAACGAGCGCCTATGCCGATCTTCAGGCGCATGTCCAGCGATTGTTGGAACGAGTGTCCGCCTTGCAAGCTCTCACAGAAAAATCCCCGACCGTCCGCTGGCTGACTACGGATGATGTTTGCAAGGCTTTGAGTATTACCAAACGTGCGTTGCAATATTATCGGTCTTGCGGTATCATACCCTACACAGCTATCGGAAACAAAGTCGTATTCAGGGAAGAGGATGTCCGCCGTCTTCTGGAAAAGAACCTGATAAAAGCTGAATAGAACCATGTCCGAAGATATTATTACCCGCGACAGCAGTGAATTCAAAGAGCTGCGCCGCAATATCATCCGTGCGATCCAAGCCGTAGATATTTTGATTGATACACATCGTCCGGCAATCGGAAGCGAGGTCTACCTCACCAGTGAGGAAGTTTGCAGTCTTTTCAGTCTGAGCAAGCGTTCCTTGCAGAATTACCGCGACAACCGCCAGATACCTTATACTTCCATCGGCGGCAAGATTCTTTATCCCCAGTCAGCGATCTATAAACTGTTGGAGAGCCATTACGTCAGAGCTCTCAGATGACGAACGGGCGGGAGGTCATACCTCCTGCCCGTCTTCGTCTTCGTATTCGATAAAGTTGCTGGGATGCACGACGCATATCCGCCCGTTCTGCGTTCCGAAATCGATCCTGATCGGATATTTGTACAGCGGCAGATAATATTTGTGTCCGAATGATTTTCGAATGGCCTCTGCCGCGAAGAGTATTCCCGAACGCGCCGTTATCGGCCGTTCGTATTCAGGATACTCCTGCATAATCAGTAAGCGACATTTATTGATGTCGTCCAGCGTAAAAACGTCTCCGTCGACGATCCGTTTCAAAAGGGCTTTTCTTTGGGCTTCCAGCGTCGGAAAATCTATTTGTTCAGTTCCGGCAGTTCTGCTCTGCCGGAGTTTTTCCTCTATGCTTCTCATATCTATTCGTGTGAAATGAAATCTTTGACGTATTTCCCATTCGTATAAATGTCGCGTTCGATTGTAAGGCCGAACGGCAAACGAAGGTTCTGGAGGTCTGAAAGCATCAGGTAGCTCCATTCCCATTCGTATATGTAGCAGTAACCGAATAGCCGCCAGTCGTCGCCTTCGCGTTCGGCTTCGGTGATGAGCCATGTTCCCGCACCGCAGGGATTGAAGTATTTGACGAGGACTTCGGCCTCCAATCCTTTTCCATCTTGCGAGCCGATGGGATGACTCTCGAATTTCGAGATGATCTCTTTTGTGAGCAATTCCATAAGAAATGATATTTAGACTGTCCGGAACGCCCGGACAGCAAGAGACGAATAGCCGCCGTAAGCGACAAAGGCAAGGCATTGCCTTGACGTGTCGCTTACAGCGGCTATCTTGCTGGACGGAAAGGCGGAAAAATATGCGTTAAAATATTTTAAGCCTATGATTCGTTCCGCAAGGCTTGTTCGTTTCGTTCGGATTGACTATATTTAACCAATATACTTGAGGTCATTAATAATTCTTATACATCCCAACAGATGCCTTTACGTGCTTATATAGAAGACAGAGAAATTGTTTCCATCGATCTGAATGACGAAGAATGGAGTGCTTTGAAAACCCGTCTTAAGGCCAAAGAAATCGTCTTGACACTGCCGTGTTGCGGACAAGAGGGCTTTTTGAGAACGAGCAATAGAGGGTTGAAACATTTCGTTCATTTGAAATCTGCAAATCCATGCGATTGGAACCCCGAGTCTGCAGAGCATCTCAAAGCGAAAGTCGCTATCATGGAGGCTTGTCGGGAACAAGGATGGAATGCCATCCCCGAGTTTTCCGAAGCAGATTGGAGAGCGGATGTTTTGGCTGTACAGGGAGGTAAAAGGATCGCTTTCGAGGTTCAATGGAGTCGGCAGACTTATGAAGAAACCTGCCTCAGACAGGAGCGGTATAAGGCATCGAATGTAAGAGGTTGTTGGCTTTTCCGCATAGCACCCAAAGAAATGTTGGATTATGACAAAACTTTGGTTGCAGACAAGGAGACTCCTGCGTTCAAAATATTCAAGGACGAAAATTCAAACATACTTGCCCAAGTAGGGAAAGTTCAAATGCCGTTAAAAGCATTGATAAGTAATTTATTGGCGCGTAAGTTGAAATTTTGCGAGCATACCAGATTGGCTCCCAAGCAGAAGATTACCATCATCTTCTTCGAAATGAAATGCTGGAAATGTGGGAAGCTGCAATACTGTTATACGGTCGAGCCAAGCCTGAAGAGCATCTGTAACCGTGATTTCGATATTGAGAGGTCTTCGTGGGACGATCATGATATAGATAAGCATCCAAGCGTCTATGCCGCGGTACAAGATTTTTTACAAACGGACAATGGGCGACAACTCAAGGTAGGATCACTAAAAAGACGGTATAGCCGGACGGTTGCCGACAGTTACCTGTCGCACGGCTGTTATTATTGCGATGCTATTTTCGGCGATTTCCATCTCATAGAAGAAAAATTGTATGCTTTGCAAGATCCCGCCAATATCCGATATACGACGGAGATTGAGTTAGGTATAATAACAGATAAAAAACCTCATTGGTGTTTTTCCGAAAGTAACCAATTTTGCGAATAGAAGTTTGAACAGATCGTTCTATTAAAAGCGGCAGCAATTCTGAGTTGCTGCCGCTTTTTCCGTATTATTCGATTGGAGTCCAATCCGGTATTTCGATGGTGTCGGCTTCGATTATCGGGCATCGGATAATCTCCACGGTCTCCTTTTCGTAGACGTTGCAACCCATGAAAAGCGAAACTATGAATATACCCCAGATCAAGGCAAGGATGTAATACAGAACCGCATATTTGATTTTCTGTTTTTTCATAATAACTTATTGTTTTAAGAGTTCAGCGATTTCCGGATCGAGGTTTCCCCGGTACTCCATGCGCTCGTCCAATCGGCAGGCTTCGAGAAAATGCTCCCGTCCCTCAGTTTTACGTCCCAACCGGGAGCAGGCGATGGCTTTCAGATACTCCGCGACGGCATCCTTGGGCATCAAGGCCAATAGTTCCAGCGCCCGCTCGTTGTGATCCAGCGAGAGATGCGCCACGACCGTGTTGCGGTCGTTATAGTCGTTGAGAATATATAGCGCCCGGGCATATTTGCGTCTCTGCAACAATTCTACTCCCCGCATATAGGTCGTATCCAATTCCGTAGTATGGATCGTGTCCTTGACCATTCCCTTGCGGCGCAGGTTGTAGCGGAAGTGTACGGCCCGAAGCTGCGGATAGATCATCGAGCGGATATAGGCATAGTCTTTCGGGAAGCGCTGCCGGATGGCTTGTTCCCTCCGGTCGGGATTCTTTTCTGATGCAATTATCACAAGAATCGCCTCGCGGTTTTCAATGCTTTTGTCCGTGCGGATACGCTGCGTCAACTCCGACCAGTCTTCGGCAATCCACCGCACGGTCAGCAGTATGTCGATCCCACGTCCATAACGTTTTACAAGGTACTGCTTCAGAGCCTCGGCACGCCCCCGCGACAGCTGGTCGTTAAAGGCATAACGCCCCTCGGGGGACGAAGCGGCCGTAAGCGTGATGGTATCGACAAAGAACTCTTCCTGCTCGACGATCTGCCGCATCAGATTGGTAATCTTGTCCAGTTGCCGCCGGTTGTCACCCAATGTATCGACCACGCGCGTATCGCCCACGAAGAACTGAATGTAGTTGCGATCCTGTACCGTCACATACTTGTCGATCACCTTGATCCGATAGTGCGGCATGGTATCGACGAAGGAGAGCATCGACGATACGATGTAACTCAACGTATCGGACGGCGGCAGACGGTAGGCGCTGTCATCCACGGCCAAGACCTGCCCCTGAAGCGTAATGAGCATCTTTTTCGAGGTTTCATCGGTCTTCACCTCTTGTGAATAATAGTAAGTAACGGCATTGCGGCTTTCGACGAGTGAGTCGAGGCGTGCATCCTTCGGATAGGGAAACTTCACGAAGCGGTTAAAGGCCGCCTCGCGCCCTACGGTGTCGGGCCGGAAGCGGTCGACATAGGTTTCGTACTGCCAATAGTCGCGCTCCTGCAAGAGCGAGAAACGCCCGCCGCGGATTACCAGATCTTCGAGCGGCACCGATTCGTCGGGTTTGTGCAGAACGGGAGTAATCACGACGCTGCGGCTCCTGCCCAACAACTGTTTGGGAAGCGTTACGATGAAATCCAACACGACACGACCGTTGCGCTCGGGAATAGACCGCATCTTCGCCACGACCGTTACCTGTTCGATTTGCAGTGACATCACGCGCTCGCCGTCTGCAAGCGTATCGATCGGGGCGAGATAGAAGGTATTGCTGTCGCGTTGGAGCTTCATGACCTGCGGACGGTAATCCGCCTGTCGCTGCTGCCGTTCGGCACGGGTCAGCTGCGAGAGCGAAGCTGTCGTCTGCCGCCGCTGAAGCCGCCCCGCCACCGAACAGCCGAACATCGACCCGAGCATGATCGACAGCACGCCCGCCTGCAATAGTTTCTTGTATTGCTTCATGGCTAAAAGAGATAAGAGAACGACACCTCCAGCCGCGAGGGCGCGAGTGTCCAGCGGCGGTAATGGTAGATATACTCGTCGTCCCAATCCCCGACCGTGGGGTCGCGGCGCGTATCCTTCGTGCGGTACAGTCCTATGCCGGCCTCGAGGGTTACGAACCAGCGCTTGGAGAGCATCCACGCATGGCCGTAGCTGAAACCTATGCCGTATGCCCGGCCGTCGTAGCGGCGCGTGCGGCTGCCCAGATCGTAACCGACATAAGAGAGCTGCCCGCCGACGAAATGCCCCACGAAGGATTCGTAGAGCCAATAGCGACCGCTGATCTGTACGGCGTGGAAGTTCATCGAGAGCGACGAACTTTTCACGGGGTTCCAGTATCCGGAGGCTTCGACCGACCATTTGTCCGCGACCGAGACTTCCCCTCCGAGGTGGAGCGTTCCGGTAAGAGCCGCGAGGGCATCGGCCCTCACGGCGAAGATCTGCGCCGCAGCACCGTGGGGACTGCCCCACAGTGCTACGAACAACAAGACCGTCGTGATGAATATCCGTTGCTTTTTCATCGTCGTATTTTCTGTTCGAGAGTTATTGCAGTTTATATTCGACCATTCCGTTCCGCGAGACCGGAGTGTCGGATGTCATCGTGTATTTCTCGATGGAAATATCGTAGCGGCCTTGCAGGTCGAGATAGACATAGCCCGTACCCCGTGAGCGCTCGGCTTCGAAAGAGACGTCGAACGTATAATCGCGTGTGGTCGTATAACCTCCCGAATAGACGATCTTCACGGTGGCGGTGACCGTCAGCGTCAGATCCTCGCTGACCGGATAGGAGGATTCCATCGTGATATAGAGCGCTCCGGCCGACCGTGTGAAATCGAGCGTGAAATCCGCGACGGTTTTTATCCCTTTCACCGAAGATTCGAAAGAGGTACTGTTCCCCTGCTCGTCGGTGATCGTGACGGTAAAAGGAATTTCGCCTACGGCTTCGGGTTTGAGCCGAAGTTCATAAGTGCCGTTACCCTCGTAGAGCGTCAATTCGGTCGTCGGAATATCCGCGCTGTAATGCCCTTGAAAGAACGTCAGGCCCTCACCGCTCAAATGGGCCTTATACCGGCCCGTATATCCGGGCTGCGTCACAGTGAAAGTGACATAAGCCCTGTCCATCGCTGCCAACTCATAGCCCTCCTGCGTAAAGGTTACGTTCAGTTCCGGATTTTTGTAAACCGTCGTCAGCTCGCGCTCTATGCTGAAGCCGTATCGGTCGGTGACGACCAGTCGCAGGCGCACGTCGCCGGGTGTGTCCTGCGTATAGACAATCTCGGCTATCGCCGTGCCGTTGCCGCAGAGCAGCGGATAAGGCGTGCCCGCCGTGCGGCGCTCGCCGTCGATGGCGACCGTGCCCTGTCCTGCGTCGAGGAGGTAAGTAAGATAAAATTCATTGTCGGCGTCGTTCGTGGACACGAGCTCCAGCGTCGCCGCAGCGGATGCGCCGGGTGCGTAACGCTCGGCAAGGGGCGTGACGACGACTTCGGCCGTCGATACGCGCCAGTCCACGGTGTTCATGCCGAGGATGCGGGCGTCGATATTGTAAACACGGTTGCGGACGATGTTGAAGTCCGTGGTGTTGTTCTCGCCCGGATAGATGCGGTATGCGACTTTCACACCGTCGGCCTCGCCCTCGATGTAGATATAGGTCGCTTCCTCCGGTGCGACAGACTGATTTTTGCCGTCTTGGGAACCGATGCCCGCGACCGTCCCCTGCCGGTTCTCCAGCAGGTAATACGAAGCGCTGAAAGTCTGCCCGGGAGCTGCATCCGGAGTCGTGTCGGCCACATCGCCGGATGTCGTGGCATGGCTTGGGGCAAAGAGCGACATGCTGCACGGGGCGTTGCATATCCGCACGGACTTAATTTGCAGCTTGGGGGCGAACTCCGCGGCTACGGTGCAGCTGAAATCGATCTTCGCCACGGCACGTACGAGCGTAACGTCGATGTGCATATCCCCGCGCACGGAAACGGTCTGCTCCACGGACATGGGAAGCGGCCCGTCGGCGAGTGCATCGGGAGCTTGTTCGAAGCGCAGCGACCGAACGTACTCCTGCGTCTGCCCGCCCATGTCGGCCCCCGCGTTGGCGACGGCGTAAAGTGCGTAGTCGCCTTCGGGAAGCTCCAGCACCACACTGCGCTGCGATGAGAGGTACAGATGCCGGGCCGTGTCGCCGCTGGTGGGAAAGAGGTATAGGTTGATGTCGTCGATGCGGGTTTCGTCTGCGGACGTGCGGGTGCTGATCTGAACGGGACTGAACGTCAGGGTTACGTGCCGCTTGGCCTGCCTTGACGGATTAGGCTCGATGTCCGAGTCCGAACAGGCAGAGCAAAAAAGCAGCATGCAGACAACTGTATAAAATATCTTTTTCATGGCTCTGATTCTATCGAATTTCTATTCCCGGATGCAGCGCACGGCATTGGCCTGGTATCGGAACTCCTTCGTCGTCCGCATGTCGGTCATCAGGTAGATCGAGGTGCAGGATACGCCGTCGAAAAAGGCGGGTCCTTTGTCGAAATTCCAAAAATACGGCGTATTGGTGTAGACCTGTCCGTATGCTCCGACATCGGAGTAATTGTCACCACAGAGCGTTCCGCCCGCCGGATAACGGGCTGTGCGCGTGTCGTCGTAGATGATCTCCACGTAGTAGGGCAACAGCTTGCGTACCGGTTCTATGCCCTCGAAATCGCAGGCGTCGGGAACTCTCCATCCCGGAGGGCAGGGATCGTAGATGGTCTTTCGACAGACCTCGCTGATGTCGGTTCCCTGTCGGGTCGTGTTGCCCCAGAGGTTGTGATGGGGGCGCAGGAGCCAGTCGAGCACGTCCTCTTCAGGCTCTTCCACGTCGTAGTCGGCTTTATGGATGAAGGAGGTGGGGTTCTTCACGGCCCAGTCCACCGTCATAACATCTGCCGGATCGCTGTTTTCGGGGTGGATTACCTCGTACCTGAAGCGGTCGTGATAGACGAACGGCGCCGGACGATTCGACGAGAAGGATGCCGGATACGGGAACGGGTCTTTGCGCCCCCACTGATAGTACAGTCCGCAGGCTGTGCTCTGCGTGTAGTCGGTTCCGATAGCCCCGAGGTTGCGGTCCATGAATACGGCTCCGGATGCGTAGGTCTGCGCGGAGCTGTCGGGATTGTAGCTCGCAACCCAGATGTGCCATGACCAAATGCAGTTGCCCCAGGCGTCGAACAGCCCGATAAGGGCGTTTCCCTGTCGGCTTCCGGTGCGGAAGCTGATTCTGCGACCGTCGTAGCTCAACGACGCGATGATGCTGTTGGCCTGCGTGCCGCTCTCCCAGATCAGACGCGCATAGGCTCCCGAAAGGGGCTGCGGCGTGATACCCAGTGTCGCGCAGCCGTTGCCCTGCACCGTCGCATCGAACGAGTAGTCGCAGAGCAGCTGCGGGGCGATGTAGCTGTTGGCGGTATTGCGTGCGTCGAGCTGTATTTCACCGGGCAGGAAAAGTGCGTAGACATGCCGTAAGGGAGCAGAGGGAATGAACACGTAAGATGGTTCGTCCGTAATCTTGTAGTCATATCCCGCATCCTGATACCAGCCGTCGAACGTGTAGCCTGCGGCGGGTTCTGCGGTCAGGGCGCAGGCTTCCATGCAAAGGACCGTAATGCGTTCGCCCATGCCTTCCGCTTTCCGCTCGTGGTGAAGTTCTCCTTCAACGATAATATCCCCGCCGCCTTCGGTGTGAATAATTGCGGCATTGGCCATGCGGTGTTCGAAATCATACGTCTGCGAAAATCCATAGGCGTCGGTCAGCGTGATACGGTAAGCCAGTAAAGAGTTTTCCTCCGTGTACCCCGGCATGTAATACTCCATTTCATAGGTGTTGTCGCCCATCATGTCGTACAGATCGAAATCATGGACCGCTCCGCTATTGCCGTAATCGAAGGTGAACCCGCTCAGGTCGCCGGACAGCAGCTCCAAACGTCCGCGGCTCGGGGCTGTGCCGTCGCTGCATTCCACCTCGACATGCAGATAGCGCGTGCCGTCCAACAGGCAGTAGCCGCCGTAGTTATAATCGTCGAAATCGTCCCATACCCGAAGGGTGTAAGACGATATACGGGTGTCTACTTCATTATCACCCAAAATCGAGATGTCGAACCGGTAATGCACATTCGCCCGGACGTTGAAATCCGAGGTATTGTTCTCGCCGAGATAGATCGTGTAGGTCAGTATCTTGTCGCCGCGCTTGGCCCGGATCAGCAGGTACGAAGCATTCTCGGGGGCATTGTCTGCATTCTTAGCCCGCTGGTCGGTGATCGAGGGTACCGTTCCCTGCATGTTGGGCAGCAGATACGAGGTTCCCGCAGCCGAGCGCCCCGAAAGATGGGTTTCGGGACAGTCCATATAATCGTCGGGATCATCCGAAGGTGCAGCCTCGACATCAAAGATCGACACCGTGCGCGGGACGGAGAGCAGCTGCACGGAAAGCAGCTCGATATCCGAGGGCTTAACCGTAATATCGTAGGATATTTTCGCCACGGCACGCTGTACCTCGACCGTGGGCAGCGAACCGCCCGAAGCCGGGATCGTAACGTCGCCGTCCCACGCCATCGGCAGAGCGTCGTATGTGTCTCTATGCGTAACGGTAAAATCTTCCGATGTCGGACTTTCGCCCAAATCACGGTTCAGATTGGCGGCGATGCGCATTCGGTAGTTGCCCGGCAGACATTCGAAACGCAGTGTCGCAGAGGTCTGGTAACGGTGCAGGACGACTTCGCCGTTATCGTCGTAAAGGTAGAAGTTCAGGTCGCGGATGGCGTATTCATCCGCGGAACGGGTTACGGAAAACATCCTTTCGGGCCGTACCGTCAGGCTGACGAAGGTTCCGCGGGGATTTGCACACGCTGTCCGATCCTCGGCGATACATCCCCACAGAAACAGGGCGGCAGTAAATATCAACAGATATTTTTTCATAGTCGGAAAAATCTGAAAAGGAATTGAAAACAGCCCCCGTCCCGGAGGGCGGGAGCTGTCAAAACAAGAGGGCTATGCCCCCAGCTCGACGTTCTGCGTCACGGGCGTCTCCCA
>OGPT01003454.1_pt1 | contig 11323 bp, 8 predicted proteins | sample 1552951 | NCBI WGS metagenome assembly OGPT01 (sample SAMEA2580224, study PRJEB22360) | human gut metagenome | biome: human gut; feature: human-associated habitat; material: faeces | place: Denmark | collected 2008/2010
TCCTTCTTCAGATGCTTGTAAAGCCAAAGGAAGGCGGGAATGAGGAAGAGATCTGCCATGACCCACGCTACAGGGTCGCCGAAGCAGACACCCGTCCACGCCAAGGCTGGTACCAGCCAGAGACTCACACCGCATCTCGCTATCATTTCCATTACGCCACTCAGCATCGAGAGATTGCTGTAACCCAAGCCCTGGATGCTGTAGCGCAGGATGGTGAGCAAGCCCAGACAAGGATAGAAATAGTTGGCTATGCGCATAAACTGGGCAGCATAAGTTACCACTTCCGCCTCGCCCTTATCCACGAAGAGCATCATCATCTCGTCGGCAAACGGATAGATGAGCAGGAAGGTGAAGACGAAATAAACCAGCATCATCCTGATGGAAGCCCTTACGCCCTGACCAATTCTATCCAGCTTCCAGGCTCCCAGGTTCTGACCGCAATAGGTAGCCATCGCCACTCCGATGTTCTCGAAAACGCAGGTAAAGAGATATTTGATGCGCATAGAGGCAGTAAATGCAGCCACATAAACCGTTCCCAGAGCGTTGTTGGCACTCTGGAGCATGATGAGGCCGATGGCAGTAATGGAGAACTGCAATCCCATCGGAACGCCGTTGTTCAGCAGAATGCTTATCTTCTTATTATCGAAATTCCTTTCTTCTCCCTTCGGAATCAGAATCTGCATTTTCTTCTTGATAAACCAGATACAGAGCAGCACGGAAATTCCCTGTGAAAGCCAAGTGGCAATACCTGCTCCCTCTACACCTAACCCCATACCGAGAATCAGAATGCCATCTAGAATAATGTTGATGACGGAGGCTGTGATGAGGAAATAGAAAGGCTGTTTCGAGTTGCCCAGAGCACGAATCTGACCGGAGAGCAGATTGTAGGCGATAGTGAAAGGAATCGCCGCAAACTGCAGCATCAGGAAGATGTAGGCATCATCGAACACCTCTTTCGGCGTATTCACCAGATGCAGAATCTTTCCGCAGAAGATGCAGGAAAGGAAGGTGATGACCACGGCAAACACCACGGCGATGCGGATGCTGTTGCTTACGTAAGCCCGCATCTTGGCATAATCCTTGGCGCCGAAAGCCTGGGCGACAGGAATAGCAAAACCGGCACAGGAACCGTTGCAGAAGCCCATGATGAGGGACATGATGGAGCTGGATGCGCCTACTGCCGCAAGAGCTCCCACGCCAATCCATCTTCCTACGATGGCGGCATCGATAATGAGATACATCTGTTGAAGGATGTAACCCAGGATTAGTGGAATCGCAAATTTGATGATGGCTCGCAAAGGCGAACCTACAGTCATGTCATTAGTAGAGTTCATTTCCCACTTTCTGTTTGATTTGTGCCATTTTATTGCGGCGCTCGATGGAAAACGTATCTCCGTGGGCTTCCACATAATCGAAGAGCATGAACGCCTTGTTCAGGAGTTCATCTCTTGCGGGCTGTCCCACGGTATCCGCCTCGTGATAGTAGAGTTCGGCAAGCATATCCATCTTGGAGAGTCGCTTCTCCTCGTCGTCGATTCCTGCCATCGCTTTCATCACATCCTCGATGGTGGCGATGCTGTAGAAGGCGTAAGGGCCTACGTATTGATTGTAGAGCTCCTTAATCTTCTCACGTCTCACCTCCACCTCTTTCTTTTCGAGCATTCTTTCGAGTGCCGCCATAAACTCGCGAATCAACCGCTGTATGTAGTCTCGTTGTAGCATAAAATAGTCTTTATTTTATTCGTTGTTGTTGATAGCTTCCACATACTCCCACAGTTTCTTGTAGAAAGGATGTTTCGTCATCGTGTCCCTGTTGCCCAGGATGATGAGCTTCATTCGGGCTCTCGTCATCGCCACGTTCATGCGGCGGAGGTCTTTCAGGAATCCTATCTGACCTTCATCGTTGGAACGCACCAGGGAGATGAGAATTACGTCTCTTTCCTGTCCCTGGAAACCATCTACCGTATTCACGCTTATCAGGCGGCGGTAAGGCTTGAAGAACTCATACTTCTTGATGAGCTTCTTGAGATATTGTACCTGGGCACGGTAAGGCGAAATGATGCCTACATCGATTCTTTCCTCCAAAACGCGCTGCTTGCCTATCTTGGTGAAGTATTCCGCCAGAGTGAGCAGGGTAAGTTCGGCTTCTGCCTTGTTGATGCGCCCGAAACTCTCGCCCACAAACTGCTCCTTGAAGTTCAAATCAGAATTCTGATTGGCTGCAGATACGGAAGATGATGTGGAAGCAGAATCCTCAGGAGCATCTTCTCCTTCTATCGTTATCTGATTCTCCTCGTTCGAAGTGTCAATCCACGTTATCGGATGGTCATAATCCAATACGCTGCGGTATTTGATCTGTGGCGCACTCTCCACCTCGCCCCCGTAGAACCAGTCGCTGGAGAATCGCATGATTTCGTCGTTCATGCGGTATTGGATTTTCAGCAGGGTTACTACCTCGGGCTTGTTTTCGGCGATGCGCTCCATCAGGGTCTTGCCCAGTCCGGCTCTTAATGCCGCAATACTCTTTACGGTAGGCGGCAGCTGACAATGGTCGCCTGCCAGAATCACCCGGCTGGCTCTTCTCATCGGAATCCAGCAGGCAGCTTCCAAAGCCTGGGCAGCCTCGTCGATAAAGAGGGTACCGAACTTCATGCCTTCCAGCAGATGATGGGCTGAGCCTACCAGGGTACAGGCGATGACACGCGCCTCGCCAAAGAGTTCTGCGTTGATGCGGAGTTCTATTTCGGCAGCACGGCTCTTCAGCCTGTCCATCTTCTGATGATAGTTTTCGCTACCCTTCTTTCTGTTCTTTCTTAATTCCCTGATTGCCTTGCGGATTGCCCAAAGCTGAGGGTAATCAGGATGGCTCTCAAAGCGACGCTCGTAGGTGAAGCCCAGCATCTTGTCGTTCACGCGGGTCGGGTTTCCGATACGGAGCACGTTGATGCCTCTATCCACCAGTTTTTCTGATATCCAGTCTACCGCCATGTTGCTCTGTGCACACACCAGAACCTGGCTCTCACGCATCAGGGTTTCGTTGATGGCTTCTACCAGGGTTGTAGTCTTTCCGGTTCCCGGAGGTCCGTGAACGATGGCCACATCCTTCGCCCAAAGCACCTCGTTCACAGCCCTTTCCTGGGTAGGATTGAGCCAAGGGAACTTCATCGGTTCGAAGGAAAATCTTCCTGCCTTCTGATGGGAATAGAATAAATCGCGGAGATAAGCCAGACGGTTGTTCTTCGCCTTCATCACACGGTCTAAGGCCTCGAACATCAGTTTGTAGCTGGTTTCGTCAAAGGATAGCTGTACGCCGATAGGATCGGTTGACTGCTGAAGTTCGAGCAGAGGGGCAGAATCGGGTACGGTAACCACCATTCTGTCGCCATCCACATAACTCACGGTTCCGGTGAAGGAGAAATATTTAAGTTCTTCACTTCCTTCACTTCTAAAGAACATGACGGGGCGACCGAACTCAAAATTGTGCTCGATATCCTGGTCAGAGGTTCGGAAAACCTCTATGGCTGTCTGGTTCAGCGAATTATAAAAGCTCTTTCCCACCTGTAGCGGGAACCAGGCATCACCTCGTTTCACCTTCCGCTGCATTCCCATCTGTTCGGTAAGCTTGCGGAAGGCTTCTTTCTCGGTATAATACTCCAGCTGGAGCAGGGTGCGTTGCTGCAATAATGCCTGAATTGGTGAAATCTGTTCCATATAGGGTGCAAAAGTAGCGTATTTCTGCCGAATATGGAAAGAAAAAGAGATAAATATGTTTAAAGTTCCTGCTTTATTTATCCCAAAGCTGATAGTCGATTACCTTATTGTCGTTGGGCTGAATGCTGTCGCTTGCCGAAGATGCAGGTTCTTGGGCACTCTTCTCCAGATGATAATAACTCCCGGCCAGGGCTGCCAGTAGGGCGATGATGAGGGCACAGAGCAGGAGCAAGGCGTGGCGGTAACGGGGCGTACAGGACAGGCGTTGGCGCAGTTGGGCGATGTTTTGCGGACGGCTTTGCGGGTCGCGGCAACTACAGATTTCTGCCATCTTGCTGAGCGCCTTATCGCCCGTAGCCTTGGCCATGTCGCCCAGAACCATGCCCAGAGAATAAATATCGGCACGCGGTTCAGCCTTGGCAGCTGGTAGCATCTGTTCGGGAGCAATATAGCCCGAAGTTCCGGCTGGCGATTTCAATACGCAGAAAGAATCGCTATCCGAGAGACCGAAATCGATGAGTTTCACGTTCTGCCCGTTATGTGTAATCATGATGTTGGAAGGCTTCAGATTGCGATGAATCATCTGTTTGTTGTGCATGTATTCCAGCGCATCCATCAGCTGTCCTGCTATCTTGCGGGCGAGTTCTGCCGAGAGGGCATTCTTCTTGATGAGCTGCTCCAGATTATCGCCGTCAATATATTCCATCACCACTACCGTGCCCAGGTTGTCAACCTTTTCCAGGTCGATGGTACGGCAGATATTGGGATGTTCCAGCTGCTGGCCTATTTCAAACTCCTTGGCGAGTGCCTGGCGGTAAATAGGGGTGTAGAGAAAATCGTTCTTGAGACATTTCAACATGAAACGCTTGCCGTATTTGGTGGCTGTAAAGATGCGTGTATGGCCCGAAATAGACACGTAGCATTGGTGGAGATTGCTGAATGCATCCTCCACAGGCAAGGGGTTTGAATTGCTCATCTCCTTGCTGATATCCTCGGTAAATCCCGATGTCGTTTTCTTCTTCTTTTCTTCAGTTTCTTCCATGCTCACGGATTCCTCTTTTTTTTCTTGATTACTGTTATTTTATTTCTCGTTGATGCTGATGACGGTAAGTCCACCGTTTCTGCCGGCTACGAACGAGGCTGTACGCTCGCCGCCACGCTCGATGTAGGGCAGGTAGAGGGGCTGCTCCTTGATGAAACAGCCTGTTACGAAGCGGTCGCCAGGCTGCAGCTTGCTGTTCTCTGATTTCTCTATTTCATAGGTACTGTCGCCCAGATAGCGGAGCTGCAGCAGACGGTTGGGACTCCAACCGATAGAAACAAGAGAACCTTCTTGCAAATCGCTACTTACCAGCTGGTTTGCCTTGAAGAAGGAACTGTTGTACTTGGTGCTTGTCTTGAGCCAATGGGTAAATTCCATGTAGTTCCGATGACCGATATATTGGGAAAGCACATCGAGGGTTACCATGCGTGGCTTGTGATTGTCGCTCACATAACCATAGAGTCGTTTGAGGGTGGATGGCGAAATAGTTCCACTTGCTTTCTTCTCCAGATAGAGTGAAAACTCTTCGAAGTCGGTTGTCGTGGCAAGAATCTTGCCGTATTTCTGTTCTACGAGTGATTTGAGCTCTTCTATTTCGGGTGTTGTCATAATTTATCTTTTAATTATATGATTATTCAACATTTTTATTCTTCTACTATATGGGTGAATTTACCCCATATTTTATGGTTCTGATATTTCTTTTTCATGCCTGCAGGCACGTGGAGCACGCAGGTGGCGAAGAAGCCTTCTACCTTGTTGGCGAAGGCGTTTTCTTCGCAGTAAGGAATCATGGAAGCTGAAACATAAAGGTCGGTAAGCGGACTTCCGTCGAAGGCGTAGTTGCTGATTTGTTCTATGTTGGCTCCCAGATACACTTTCGTGAGTTTCCGGCAGCCTTGGAAAACGCCTGTAGGAATCAGCTTGATGCCTGCCCCAAGATGTATTTCCTTTATCTGACTGTCCATGAAGGCGCCTTGACCTAATGTTTTGACGTTGTCTGACAGATAAAATGCCTCGATGCTGCATTCCTTGAAGGCGTAGGCGCCAATGGAGGTAAAGGCGGAAGGAAGGGTGTATTTGCCCTTCTTGCCCATCGGAAACCAGACGATTCTGTTGCCCTCTGCATTCAGCAGCACGCCGTCCTGACTCTTGTAGTTAGCGTTGGCAGGCGAAACCGTAAGGGCTTCGAGCGCCGTGCATCCGCTGGAAGGGAGAATGCTGCCTGCTGAGGCAGGAATTTCTATCTCGCGGAGCGAAGTACAATCGGCAAATGCATCTTTCTCTATGGTGGTTGCATCGGCTGGGAGAACTACGTGGGTGAGCTTCTCGCAACCGGCAAATGTGCCTTGCACAATCTGGTTTTCTGCAGCTTCGTGATGATAAGGACCTACCATTCCGCCTGCTGCGAGGTGAACGTCAGTAAGGTCTATATCCGATAGCTTGCCGGGGGTGACTGCGTTATCGTTGTCGCGCCCCATCATCATTCTCATACAGCTGAGGTCTTCGCCGTTCAGGGTTCCGGCTATGGTCAGCTGGGTGTATTCGTAAAGATGATTGCCCATCAGCTGGGTCAGTTCACCTGTTTCGTTTAGCGTAATGGCGTCGCTCGTATCATATTTGATGGCGGTTCCTATGGTTTCTCCTACCCTATTCCGAGCGAAAGGCTGGAATTCGTAGTGGGCATTCCGCTCCAGATTTCCGATGCGCAACTTGATTTTTCCCTTCTTTCCGTCAAAGTTTTCTACGATGCATTTCTGCTTGTTCTCCGGCTCGCCGGTCAGATAAACGTAGCATCCGGTTTCGGTCATCGGCTCGCCACCATCATCGGTTATTTCGTAGCTTACGAATGCGCTCATCGGTCCGTGACTCAAGAGTGTAGCCGACGATAGTTTCGGACTTATATTGGGCTGGGTGGTGAAACTCATCATGTTGCTGGTTGTGGTTGTTCGCCCGTTGTTGCCCTGCAGCATATAATAATAGGTAGTGCCCGCTTTGAGTCCCGTCAGAACCAGCGAGACGTCAGCTCCCTGGGCATGAACCTCGCTGGTATTGAGGTTCATGCTCTCCGAAGTGCCGTATCTGAACAGGAGTTTCGGCATTTCTGTTTCTCCCTCTATGGTGGCTGATCCGTTGAGGGTAGCCTCTGTTCGGGTGATGTGGGTCGCCTCTGTGGTTATCAGGTGCGGCTCCAGATAGGCGGGCTTATCGCTATTGCTGCAACCTGCCATCATCATGTTTCCTATCAGGAGGGCAAGAAATCTGATGCTGCGTAATATGCTTTTTATGTTCATTTCTTACTTCTTTTGTTTTCCGATTTTAATACCTATGCCGATGCTGCCCTGCCATTGTTTCCCGGCGATGGTGATGGCTGAGGCTGCAATGCTCACTCTGTTGAACGAGGCGAGCACACCCAGCTGGGCTGCGAAGCCTTTGTCGGTAAGGTCTTCGTTGAGCAGGTATCCGCCTCCGCTGCTCTCGGTCTGCTGCCAGGCTGTAGCGGCTTTGCCGTAGCCTACACCTTCGAAGAGACAGAAGCCATGCGTGATGTGGTGGATGGCTCCAGCGGTAAAGGTGTAGTTCTGGTGGCGTGTATTGCCTGTATAATAAGGTTTGATGCTGCTGCCCGGCGTGAAACCTTCTTTGTTGCAGGTTCCCTCTGTGCTGCCTATGCTCTTGAGGTTGCTGCTGGCATGGATGAAGAAGCCGTGGCGGCGCATCAGGGCGAAGAAGAGACCATAGGACGGTCCGTCTTCATGAAGGGATAGCGTGGCGAGCGTGTAGAGGGCGAGTGGCATCTTCTTACGTACTTGTGGGATGGCAATCGTATCTATTACCGTCTTTACCTCTACGATGGTGTCGCGCTTCTCCTGGATGATAGGAATAGGCTTGGGCAGTTTCAGTTTCAGCTCGTAGGTCATTCTGCTTTCCAGCGGTTTGCTGAACCGGTAATCGCGGAGCACGCCCCATTCCGGATGCTTGATGGTGAGCAGTTTGGAGCCTTTAGGAAGATAGAGCCAGATTTCGCCCACTTTATCTTTTCGCGATACGATTCCGAGCGGGGTGGAAAAGGCAAAGTCGGAGGGTGCTTCTACCTTCACCAGGGCGCAAGGCTCATCGTTGAGGTCGCGCACGGGGGTGATAAAGGCACTCACGTCGTTGGGCAACAGGCGGAAACCTGCTACCGAAAACTCTTGTGCCTGAACGGATGCTGACCACAGGCTTAATATGAATAAGAGTATCATCATATTATTCTAAATTAAAATCTTGTATACTGATTACATCGTCTCCGCTATGTACGGTTCCTGCCGGTTGCCAGGTGCGCACGTGGATGAGTGGCATGGACGGGTTGCGGAAATCCCAGAGCAGAAAGAGATAGCCGTCGTCTGCGTAGCGGTCGCTCTTGTATTGCTGCCGGAGGGTGACGCCGTAAATGCCGTCCATCGTAGGATGGCGCATGATGCGGAATCCCGAGAATTTCAAGTCTATCTTCTGGTTGGCTGTAAATACCTTCGCCAGTCTTGAAATATAGTCTTTCTTCGAGTGAATGGCGTAGGTTACCTTTGCTTCAGCCTGACACTTGTTGTCGTTGGCTACTGGTTTTATCACGTTTCCTACGATGATGAGTGCCTTGTCGCTAAACACCTGTTTCAGGAAATCTAGATCCTTGGTGGTATAGGCTCTGCGGAAATGTTCGCAGTAGTTGAGGATGGTATGGCGGCGTCTGGCATCGGTCTCTGTGAGTTTGCCCTGCATGATTTTCGAGGCTTCCTTGTAGAAAGGATTCGACTGTGCCATCGTCTTGAGATTTACCTGCGAAAGATGGCTGGTCTTTCCTGCTTTTGGTGCATTCGCTTGCCTGCTTGCCTGTTCTTCCGGTTGGTAATCAGCCGCACTCTTCGTGCCTTCTTCCGTCTCTCCGTTCATCAGCATCTGCGCCTGCTGCCTGTTGGCTTCCGGAACCGCATTTTTATTGTCTTCTGTGAATACTACCATACCCTGGCGGTCGATAAATCCCTCTCTCTTAGAGTTTTGCTCGCGGAACCGGAGCTGCCCGTTACGGAAACGGGTGTCTAGCAGACAGCCACGCAAAGGGATGGTAAACAGCTCGTTTCCGTCTGCATCTTCTACCACGTATCGCTTGCCTTTCGCACCGTTGTCCTGTTCTACAAGTTCCAGTCCTTCGTTCACTCCGTATCGGATTTCCTGACAGTCGCCTTTATAAACGGCAGAGGGCAGCAGCCACAAGGCTGCCACCCATCCTCCGAGAAGGAATGCTAGAAGGGATAATATCAATACCGTCTTCTTCATTTATAATTCTATGTATTCTTATCATTCATAGCCCTTCGGGAGAAAGGCTTTCTTATTTATTTCCCCCAGTTCTGAATCTCGCCGCCTATCTCTATCTTCACCTGGTCTGGGTTATCAGAAATAATGAAGTTGACAAGATGTTCGGTTCCGGGTTTAAACCAGAAACTGCTCTCGTAGAGATAACTTACACCTTTCATTACCACCTCGATGAGTGGTCTTCGGTTTTCGATGCGTTGAGGCACGATGATGGCCGAGTAGATGTAGTCGCTCTCCTGATGGGCGATGATGCTCTGCTGGGTTCCTTTCACATAACGGGTTGCCACGCCTGCCTGAAGGTCGATGGTGGCTGTAGGTACCGTGCTGTGGATGGTTACCTGGGCATGGGTAGGCATGTCTCCCTCAAAGTCTTCGCCCTTGATCAGGCGTATCTTGATCTTGCTCATGATGTGCTTGAAGTTGAGGCTGATAGGGGAGTTGGATGCCTGGATGTCCTTGCTGGTGGCAAAGAGCAGGTCGCTTGCCTCGTAACCGCCGGGTGCAGTTGCCGTCTTCGGGGTACTCTGGTCGAGAGCTACGCTGAAAGGCTGGTCTGTCGTGCTGCTTATGCCCTGGATGTATGGGTAGTAAGCGTAGGCGTTGTAGGTGCCTTCGTCCCAATAGAGGGTGCGGGCGGCTTCCCATTTGCTGCCATCGTAGGTGAGCGCTTCGTTGTTCACGAGATTGCCGCCTATTTCGAGTGGAGCCTTGCTTTCTGCCACGTAGAGACCTATCTTGTCGTTTGACTCGAAACTGGTTGCCGTGGCACGGCTCTGGCCGGGATAGCTTACGGCAAAAGTCATCGGCGTAGATTGGGCATCCTTGTAGCGGGAGGTTGTTTCCACCTCCTCGCTACATGAAACCATTCCTAATATAGCCAACGCAAAACTGGCGTATCTTATTATATGTTTCTTCATTTTTTTCTTGTTTTAATGGTCCATATTCTGATTTACCTTGCCTTCGCTCTTAGCGATGCTTTCTAACCTTTGCCATTTTCAGCGGACTGCCTTTATGGAAGACTGGAGCATGCTGGTAGGTTCCGGATGTGCGTTGGTCGCCATTGCCGCCGAAAGCACGGCTCTCTACGATTCCCGCATCCCGCTTGTCGTTCTTAACGAAATCTTCGAAACTGTAGGTTTCTCCGGCATAAGCCTTGATGCGCTTCACGATACTCTCACGGCTGATGGTGCTGTAGTAAGGAATATCGTTGTTCATGCAGGAGTTCGGCTCCGAACGGAATACGCCTCGGTTGTGCATGTAGCCTCCCTCGTAGATGTCTACGATGTCGCTGTAGCGGTCATCGAAAATCAGATGGCTCCAACCTACACTATGCATCTTGCCGGTAAGTTCCAGGTTGTCGTACCAGCCGAGTGACTTGGCTCCGTTGAATTCAAGAACGTGTCCGCAGCAAGAACATCCACAGGCATCGATGAAGGCGTTGTGATAAATGTACTCATCGCCCAACTTTCCGAATCCGTGTCCGCCTGCCTCATGCTGGATGACGCCACGGGTATCGAGCGGATAACCATAGGTACTCTGAGGACAGAAGGCAATAGCCGAACCATCTTCCCACATCTGGCAGATGCCGCCGTAATCGGTAGAATTAGGAACCATGATGATCAGGGTCTGATTCAGATTACTCTTGTTGACGGTTGGAGCGCCCAGAGCATAATCGAATACTTCATCATAATCTGCCTTTAATCCTACGCCACCGGTAAAGGTGGTATTGAATCGGTTGTAGCGGATGGTGTTCACGGTTCCTATGCCCGATTCCGTAGAAAGCGGAATGGCGGTATAAACGTTGAAGTAATCACGGTAAGTCTTGTAAGGCTCGATACCGAAGAAATACTCCACTTCCTGCTTGATATCATTCAGATATTTGCCGCTGGCAATATCCTTTGCGTTAAAGCCGTCGCCGAGCAGAACGATGTTGATTCCACCATTATTGCCCTTGGTAGCCTTCTGCAGGGTAATCCATTCGTCCTCGCCATATTCATAACCATACTGCGAAACGCTACATTCGTGGGTATAGTCTTTGTCTTTCAGGCGGAATACCACCTTTCCATCACGACTATCAGCATTCTTAGCCATTCCCTTGATAGTCAAAGTAACTTCTGTCTTCTTGTTGCCGCTGGCAGGAGAAACCTCACACCAGTCTGGCTTGCTGGCTACTTCCCATTCGCCCTCGGCGTTAATCACCAGTTTCTGCTTATGCTCCGTGCTCAA
>OGPT01003460.1_pt1 | contig 11291 bp, 9 predicted proteins | sample 1552951 | NCBI WGS metagenome assembly OGPT01 (sample SAMEA2580224, study PRJEB22360) | human gut metagenome | biome: human gut; feature: human-associated habitat; material: faeces | place: Denmark | collected 2008/2010
AACGCCTTGTACGGAGAAGTGCAAACCGCCCGTTAACTTTCAAGCCGATATGGGGAAGGCACATTTTTCCAACCTTCGTGCTGCCCCATATCGGCTTGAATTTCAATAGCCCATTAGCTTGTAGATTTATATAAAAACATGTTAATAGATAAAGTCTTCCAAACACCAACAGTTTCGTTGATATTTGGAAGACTTTGTAGTAGGGGTGTTTAAACCAGTGCCATGGTGTCTTTGGCAATCATCAGTTCCTCATCGGTCGGGATGACGCATACCGTCACTTTGCTGTCCGGTGTGGAGATAATGGCTTCTTCGCCACGTACGGTATTGTTTTTGGCTTTGTCGAGCGATACGCCCAGATAGTCCAGACCGTTGCAGAAAGCTTCGCGCATGTCGGCCTGGTTTTCTCCCACGCCTCCGGTGAAGAGGATGATGTCCACCCCGTTCATGGCCGCAGCGTAAGCACCGATATATTTTTTCACGCGGTAGGCGTACATGTCGAGAGCCAAGCGGCAGCGTTGGTTGCCTTCGTGGGCTGCGGCAATCACCTCGCGCATGTCCGAAGAAACTCCCGTGACACCGGCCACGCCGGATTTTTTGTTCAGGAGATTGGACATTTCAGAAGGAGCAAGCCCTTCCTTGTCCATGATAAAGGTTACCGCGCCGCCGTCTACATCGCCGGAACGGGTACCCATCATCAGGCCTTCCAGCGGAGTCAGTCCCATGGAGGTGTCGATACATTTGCCGTCTTTTACGGCCGAAATGGAACCGCCATTGCCCACGTGGCAAGTGATGATGCGTTTGTCGGCAGGGTCTACGCCAAGGTATTCGCAGACACGTTGGGATACATAGCGGTGGGACGTGCCATGGAAGCCGTAACGGCGGATGCCGTATTTTTCATACATCTCGTAGGGCAGGGCATACATATAGGCATAGTCGGGCATCGTCTGATGGAAGGCTGTGTCGAATACGCCCACCTGGGGAATCGAAGGCAGAAGGGCCGATACGGCATTTACGCCTTTTAGGTTGGCGGGATTATGTAGCGGAGCCAAGTCGTTGCAGGCCGTGAAGGCTTCTAACACTTCGGGAGTGAGCAACACGCTTTGGTTGAACTTTTCTCCTCCGTGTACCATACGGTGTCCTACGGCGCCAAGCTCTTCCAGCGATTTCAATGCACCGAGTTCCGGGTCGGTCAGGATGTGGAAGATGAATTGTACGCCTTTGGTATGTTCGGGGATGTCTTCCTCGATGATTTTCTTCGTCCCGTCCGGCAAAGTCATTTTCAGGAAAGAACCGGGCAGACCTATTTTTTCTATACCGCCCTGTGCCATGACGGAATGGTCGGTCATGTCGTATAATTTATATTTGATGGAGGAACTTCCGCAGTTTAATACTAAAATCTTCATATTATATAATAGGTGTAATTTTAAAGCTTTCGTTTATTTTTGTTCTTTTGCCGCAATAGCTTGGTTGGCCGTGACGGCTACCATGGTGTAAACGTCCTCGATGGAGCATCCGCGGGAAAGGTCGTTGACCGGACGTGCTATGCCTTGGAGGATAGGGCCGATGGCTTCGGCATGTCCCAGACGTTGTACCAATTTATAGGAGATGTTGCCGACTTCAAGATTGGGAACAATCAGAACGTTGGCATGTCCGGCGATTTCGGAACCCGGGGCTTTGCTTTCGCCTACGCTCGGTACAAGTGCGGCATCAGCCTGGAGTTCGCCGTCGATGCTGAGACCCGGAGCCATTTCGCGTGCCAGCTTGGTCGCTTCCACTACTTTGTCTACGACTTCGTGTTTCGCAGAACCTTTGGTGGAGAAGCTCAGCATAGCTACCTTCGGGTCGATTCCGGCCACGGCTTTGGCTGTGCGGGCGGTACAAACGGCAATCTGAGCCAACTGTCCTGCATCGGGTACAGGGGTGACGGCTACATCGCCCATAACCAAAATGCCGTTCTTTCCGTAGTTGGGAGCTTTAGTGAGCAGCAACATTGCTCCGGAAACGCAGGTGATGCCCGGGGCTGTCTTGATGATTTGCAGGGCAGGACGCAATACATTGCCGGTCGTGTTACGTGCGCCGGCCAACTGTCCGTCGGCATCGCCGGCCTTAATCATCAGGCAACCGTAGAACAAGGGATCCTGCACTTTTTGGTGGGCTTCTTCTATCGTCATACCTTTTTTCTTACGCAATTCGAAAAGCAATTGGGCATATTCTTCTTTTTTCGGGCTGGTAGCCGGGTCTATGATAGTAGCCTTGGATATGTTTCCCAATCCCCATTTTTTTGCCGCTTCTTCTATTTCTGAACGGTTTCCTAATAAAATCAAGTCGGCCACCTCATCGGTAAGAATCTGGTTGGCAGCCTTTAATGTACGCTCTTCCGTACCTTCAGGAAGAACAATGCGCTGTTTGTTAGCTTGAGCGCGTGAGACAATCTCTTTGATTAAGTCCATATTTAAAATCTTTAAATTGATAACTCTACATTGCAATTAGTAGGATTGTGCAAAATTACTGCTTTTTGACCGAATAACCGTATGATTCCTATTTTATTTTTTTATATTCCGGGATGGTGTTCCTCTCATAATTTTTATGTTACTTTGGTATCAAAAAAATATTTTATGTCCCTTGATTTTCATCCTTTATCTTTAGCAGACCGTTCGCTTGTGTGGAAATATACTGAAAACGCAGGTCGTCGCAACTGTGATTTGTCTTTTGCCAATCTTTATGCCTGGAGAATGCTTTATCGCACGGAAGTGGCGGAGTGGGGCGGTTTTCTGGTGTTTCGTTTTTATGCGGATGGACATTTGGCTTATCTTATGCCTGTGGGTGAGGGAGATTGGTGTGCCATCCTGCAGGCTTTGAAAGAAGATGCGTGTCGGTTGTCTCATCCTCTTTTGCTGTTAGGCGTTTGCGAGGATTTGATGCCGCAGGTGGAAGAGTGCATGGGGGAAGACTGCCGTGTGAATGCCAACCGGGACCATGCGGATTATATCTATTTGCGTGAGTCGTTGGCTGCGTTGTCCGGTAAAAAGTTGCAGGCCAAACGTAATCATGTGAATCGTTTTAAAGCCTTGTATCCGGATTATCGTTATGAGGAATTGACGGACGAATGGGTCCCGGCTTGCCTGGATTTGACTCGCCGTTGGGTGGAGTCGCGTCAGGACGAAGCGGAGAAAAGGGCGGTGGCTGCGGAGTCGGAAGCCATTCAACGTGCATTGGCGCATCGGGAAGAACTGGATCTGAGGGGAGGTGTATTGCTGGTTGGGGAACAGATCGCGGCATTTACTTACGGGGCTCCGATTTGTCGTGATACCTTTGATGTGTGCGTGGAAAAAGCCGATGTGGAGTTTGAGGGGGCTTATACGGTCATCAATAAGGAGTTCGTTTCACGGTTGCCGGAACAATATAAATATGTGAATCGGGAAGAAGACTTGGGAGTGGAGGGCTTGCGTAAGGCTAAACTGTCTTATCAACCGGAGATGTTGCTGATGAAATACAGTGTGTGGTCGTCTTGTACGGTGAAGGCAGAGATTGAAGAGTGTGGGCTGACGCCGGAACAGCATTTGATAAAATGGCAGACCCGTGCATTGTGGAGCTTGTGTTTCGGCGATACGGAAGAGTTTATGAAACTTTATTTTACCCGGAAATATACGCCTGAAAGAAACAGTTGTCTCGTAAGGGACGGGCGTGTGGTCGCGGCTCTACAACGTTTGCCATACCGGATGATGTTTGGAGGCGGCGTCGTTCCTGTGGCTTATGTTTCAGGGGTTTGCACGCAGCCGGAATGCCGAGGCAAGGGGCTGATGACGGAACTGATGGGGCAGGCTCACCGTAAAATGTATGCCGACGGGTGTTTATTCAGTCTTTTGATTCCGGCTGATGAAGGTTTGTTTGCTTTTTACCATCGTTTTGGTTATTATACTTGCCCTAAGGTGGCATTGTCGGAGTGGGAAGTATCATACGATACCGATAAAGTGGTATGTGAAGTTTATACCACTATGCATGAAGTTGAACCAGTGTTGGGGGATTTGCAGTCTTATTTGGATGCTTTTCTACGTCGTGTTCCTTATGCTGTGTTGCATGATGAGGCAGACTTGTATACTGTATGTACAGATTTGTTCCTTGGGAACGGTTGTGTCGTGGTGGCGCGTGACGACGAACGGTGTGTCGGGCTGATTTGGGCCGTTCCGCGTGAAGATAAACTATGGGTTTTGGAGTGTTTTTCCGTTTCGGCAGTCGTAGAAAATATTCTGTATAAGCAGGTGCGGGAGGCATTCGGCTTTGCCGGGAATGTCGCAATGATTCGTCAGAAAAGCCGGGTGCAGTTGCGTGTGATACATGCGTATGAGGTCTTGCAGTTGTATGCGCGGCAACATACGGATACGGCCGGTCGGGTACGTGTTGTAGGAGATGAGGATATCACGGAGAATAACGGAGTTTACGTGTGGGAAAACGGATTGTGCCGGAAAGAAGGACGAAATGAATGTTGTTGCTCGGAGAGCGGTGGGACTCGTCGTAGCGTACATATTCGGGAGTTGCCGGATATGTTTTTGGAAGGGGACGCCCCTTATCTGAGTTTGATGATGAATTGATTATAGTCGGTCTTCCGTGAGAAAACGTTCCAGCTCTTCTGCAGACAGGCGGAGATGGAATGTGTCTTTGTAGGCTACGGAGATATTGCCGGTTTCTTCGGAAACGATGACGGCCAGGGCATCGGTTTCCTGCGATATGCCTTTGGCGGCACGGTGGCGCAGGCCTAATTCTTTCGGGATGTCCATGCTGTGGGATACAGGCAGGATACAGCCTGCTGCTTTGATGCGCTTTTTGCTGATAATCATGGCACCATCATGCAGCGGACTGTTTTTGAAAAAGATGTTCTCGATAAGCCGTTGATTGATGTTGGCATCGATGAGTTCGCCGGAACGTATGATATCATTGAGGGGCAAGTTGCGTTCGATGACGATTAATGCCCCGACCTTTTGTTTACTCATGCTCATGCAGGCCATGACGATAGGCATGATGTCGTCCTTGTTTGTTTTTTTATTGTCTTTCTTGTTGCGCCGGATGAGCTTGAGGAGACTTTCCACTTGCCGGTGTGTACCGATTGTGAAAAAGAAGTTGCGGATTTCTTCTTGGAACAGGATAATCAGTGCCAGTGTACCGACGCTGACCAGTTTGTCGAGAATGGAACCCAAAAGTTTCATTTCCAGTATTTGGGAGACAAACAACCAGAATACGACAAAAATCAGCACGCCGAAGAATACGTTCAGTGAACGCGACTCTTTCATGACCTTGTAGCAATAGAACAGCATCAGTGCGACAAGGAAGATGTCGATAAAGTCTTTCAGTCCGAATTCTAATGGCATGGAAATGTTTTTTTTATTTCTGTTCGTTCATTTGATTGAATATTCTCACGGCTTCCACACAAGCTTTTACGTCATGCACACGCAAAATGTCTACCCCTTTGGTCAAGGCGATAGTGTTCAATACGGTAGTTCCGTTCAGCGTTTCTTCGGGGCTGCTGTCGAGCAGTTTGTATATCATTGATTTGCGCGAGATGCCTACTAATAAAGGTAGTTCGAATAGCTTGAAGTCTTCCAAATGCTTAAACAACTCGTAGTTGTGGGCCAAAGTTTTTCCGAATCCGAATCCCGGGTCTATAATGATGTCTTTGACACCTCGGGAGTGCAGGTCTTGCACCTTGAGAGCAAAGTATTGCATGATTTCCATGCGGAGATGGTCATAATGTATATGCTGCTGCATGTCTTGGGGAGTGCCTTGCATGTGCATCATGATATAGGGGACGTCCAGACGAGCTACGGTGTCGAACATCCGTTCGTCCATTTGTCCGCCCGAAATGTCATTGATGAGAGCTGCGCCGTATTCTTCCACACACATGGAGGCCACGTCTGCCCGGAATGTATCGACGGAAACGATGGCCTCGGGGGCTACTTCGCGGATGGCTTCGAGACCTTTCCGAAGGCGTGCCATTTCTTCCTTTGTGCTGACGTGTTCCGCATTGGGACGCGAGGAGTAGGCACCGATGTCAATCATGTCGGCTCCTTCCGTAATAATCTGTTCCACTCGGTTTACGATGTCGGATGTAGTTTCCTTGCGGCTTCCGGCATAAAAGGAGTCGGGCGTGACGTTCAGGATTCCCATGACTTTCGGTGTAGAAAGGTCCATCAGTTGTCCGTTGACTCTTATGGTACGTTCTATATGTCCTTCCATTGTTTTTGCAGTATTTACGTGCAAATGTACGCAGAATAATCCGGTTTTTCGTGCTTCTTGGATTATATTTATATAATATAGGTGGCATCTCGGCAAAATATTTCAAGTAAGTTTGATATTTTGCTCTCGATTTACATTATATTTGTGGGGTAAAATACAGAATTATGAAGATAGCAGAACTTTATGAACTTTATAAGCAGCATCCGGTGGTGACCACCGATAGCCGCAAGTGCCCGCAAGGGGCTTTGTTCTTTGCATTGAAAGGGGACTCTTTTAATGGAAATGCTTTTGCCGCCCAAGCTTTGGAGCAAGGGTGCGCTTACGCGATAGTGGATGAAGCTGAGTATGCGGTGGGGGATGACGAGAGTTACATTTTAGTGGAAGATGTACTGACGGCATTGCAACAACTGGCTCACTATCACCGGAAACAATTTAAGATTCCGGTAATTCAGGTGACGGGAACCAACGGAAAGACCACGACAAAAGAACTCGCGGCAGCAGTGCTTTCCCAAAAGCATAACGTATTGTACACGCAGGGAAATCTGAATAATCATATCGGGGTGCCGAAGACTTTGCTGGAGTTAAGTTCGGAGCATACCATCGCTGTCATTGAAACCGGGGCAAACCATCCCGGGGAAATTAAGTTTTTGGCCGAAATTGTGGATCCGGATTTCGGATTGATTACCAATGTGGGCATGGCGCATTTGGAGGGATTCGGATCTTTCGAGGGGGTTGTTCGTACGAAAGGAGAACTTTATGACTATTTGCGCGCCAAACATGGTACGGTTTTCATTGACCATGATAGTGAAGACTTGAAGCGTATAGCTGGGGGCTTACACCAGATTTGTTACGGAAGTCCATGTGACGAGGTCTTGAGTGTGGAAGGAGAGGTGCTTGAATGCGCTCCTTTCTTGAAGTTCCGTTGGCGGCCTGCCGGAGGTGAGTGGCAGGAGGTGCAGACCGGATTGATAGGTGCCTATAACATGCAGAATATGTTGGCTGCAGCAACGATAGGACGTACGTTCGGGGTAGAGGTGGATTCGATTAACCGGGCATTGGCAGCATACGAACCTAAAAACAATCGTTCCCAACTCATGGAGACGGATGATAATAAGCTCTTGGTGGATGCTTATAATGCCAACCCTACCAGTATGAGAGCTGCTATAGAAAATTTCCGGGATATGAAAGTGGAACGCAGGATGGTTATACTCGGTGATATGGGGGAATTGGGAGAGAGTAGCTGGAAAGCCCATCAGGCCATTGCCGATTTATTGGTGGAATCCGGTTTTGAGCATGTGTGGTTGGTGGGGCCGAAGTTCAAGGCGGTGACCGAGACGCTCGCGCGCGAGGTCGGTCCGCTCGATTTGGCCACCTGGCACGACCCCAAGGGCGGTTACTTTGTGTCCGTCAATACGCTGCCGGGCCTTGCCAAGCGCACGCTGGCGCTGGCCAAGGAGGCTGGCGTCGTGATGACGAGCGCGGGCGCAACGTATCCGTACGGACACGACCCTCTTGACAGCAACATCCGCGTCGCCCCGTCGCTGCCGCCGGTCGAGGAGCTTGAGCAGGCGATGGCCGTCTTCTGCTGCTGCCTCAAGCTTGCCGCGCTGGAGAAGAGCAAGAAGTAAGTCATATTTGCATCAAAAAAGCGGGCCGCATTGCGGTCCGCTTTTTCTCATTTCGATTCAGTTCTTTGCTTTCTTCTCTTCCCGTCTCAAGCGCCATACGGCGAGTGAACGCACCAGAAGAACATTGATGAGCGCAAGGCGCACATAGCTGTACAGGACATTCAGAAGGAAGTACGGCGAAATGTTGCTGTAATTGCCGAGATCGTCGAGCAGCAGCGGCATAACACCGTAGCTCATCAGAAGCGGCAGCACAACGAGCGCCGCGAGCCAACCGGCAATGAGCCATGTGACCTCTTTTTTCGTTGCGGACACCTTGAGCGTCCGGTAGGAGCGCACTGTGCAGAGGATCAGCAGGACCATGCCAATGAACTGCACCCACGAGATGGCAAGGCGCGCATAGTTCATCTGCGCCGTCCAGAGGTGCGTCATAAAGACGGTCGTCCACGAAAGGCCCGTCGCAAAGCGGAGGTAGAGATCAATACAGAGATAGGCCGCCCAGCCGCACCACAGGCCGGCCCTCCGCCGAAACAGGAAACAGAGTCCCCCGCATACCAAAAAGGGAGAGGCAAAAACCAGTCCGGCTGCCAGTCCCCCCAGCAACGACAGCAGCAGTGCAGTCAGGAATCCCATGCAGAAGAGAACGGTACCCGCCACCTTGCGGGGGCTGAAACCCTCCCGCGGCGCGGGCGGCACACAGGCGGATGGGGACACTGGAACCGCACCGGGTTCCTCTCCCGACACCAGTTCGTCCAGCGTGACGCCGAACAGATGGCTCATCCGGATCAATTTGTCCAGTTCGGGCACGGCACCGCCGGTATCACATAGTTAAAGATATTGGTATCATTCAATCAATTTTGCCGATAAAGCGGTAGAAGATTTCTACCTCCTGTTCCCGGCTTCCGTCCTCACCTTTGACCGCTTCATGGACAACGATTTTTTCAATCAGCGTATTCAAAAGTTCGGCGGTCAGTTCTGTTGGATTGACGCACTCTTTCATCAAGGCAATCCATTTTTCTGCGTCTGCGGCGTTCTGGCTTTCAGTGGCGATAGCGGATTGAAGCCGCTCAATCTTTTCGTCCAGTTCAGCCTGTTCGCTTTGGTACTTCCCGGACAGCATAGAGAAGTTGTATTCCGTGATACGCCCCGCCGCCCAGTCCTCATACATCCGGGCAAACAGGGTATCGACTTCGGCTTTCCGCTTCTCCGCTTTGTTCAACTCTGCGGCTTGCTTCTTTCTTGCGGCGGCCTGTCCCTTGTCATTGGCATTTAACAGCCGCTTCAAGAGCCGTTCTTCATCATGCTGTACCAGCCCCGACCAGTATTGCAGACGGGAGAGGACATAGGCGTAAAGCACATCATAGCGGATATAGTGCATGGAGCATTGGCGTGTGCCCTGTCCGTACTTGCTACAATGATAATGGCCGTAAGGCTTGCTGTTCTGCCTGTTCTCCCCATAGGACAGCGACCAGCCGCAATCCGCACATTTTACCAATCCGGAAAAAATCTGCGTTGTACCATCCTTGCACTTTCTGCGGCGGTTTGCTATCTGCTCCTGTACCTGCCGGAAAACCTGTTCGCTGATAATCGGCTCCTGCGTGTTCTCCACCCGCACCCATTCACTTTGGGGCTTGCGTACCCTCCGCTTGTTCTTAAAGGAAATGTTCGTTTCCCGGTAGTGGATGGTATGGCCGATATAGGTTTCATCTTTCATAATGCTCTTGACCTGGGCTATCGTCCATGCGTAGCTTTTTTCCTCCGGCGCACCCGCATAGATGTTTGCAAAAGTCCCGTCACGCTGAAAGTTGATAAATCCCGGCGTGGGAACCTTTTCCGCAATCAGTATTCTTGTGATACTGGCCGCCCCTCTGCCATGAATGGCAAGGTCAAAAATCTTCTCCACTATCCAGCGGGTTTCCTCGTCGATTATCAGCTTGTTTTTGATTTCCGGGTGTTTCCTGTACCCGATGGGAGCATAGGCACCGATACGCTGTCCTGTGGCAAACTTCGCTTTGAAAGCGGCCTTTACCTTGCGGCTCGTATCTTTCGCAAACCATTCATTGAACAGGTTTTTGAATGGGACAAAATCGGAAAGCCCTTTTTCTGTGTCCTCATTCTCCGCAACGGCGATGTAGCGCACCCGTTTTTCCGGGAACAGAAATTCCAGATAGTAGTCCATCATCACATGTTCCCGCCCGAAACGGGAAAGGTCTTTCGTGACAATGCAGTTTACTTTTCCGGCTTCCACATCGTCCATCATGCGCTGAAAATCCGGGCGTTCAAAGTTCGTCCCCGACCAGCCATCGTCCACATACTCACCGACTACATGAAGTCCCTGTTCCTTTGCGTACTGTTGCAGGATTGTCCGCTGTGTTTCAATGCTTACGCTGTCACCATAGTTTTCATCGTCCCGGCTCAATCTCATATAAAGCGCCGTGTTGTAAATCGTAGTATTGTAAGGTTGTTTCACCGTTAAAAATCCTCCTTCTAAAGAAACAACCCACGCTTACAATACTTTTGCTCTATGGCAATTATATCATAAGCGTGGGCGTGTTATCAATGATGGGCTATCAGGTTGAAGCGGCTTTTTCTGCGGTGTGCCGCACCACATCTACAATCAGATCACCGAGGGGCTTCCCGCCTGCGGCGAAGTGTTCGGAGATTTTTATACGGTTGTTCCCACATACAAAATACTGCGTGCCGTTCTCTGCTTGTATGACCTGCCCTGTCCGGGGTGTAAAAATATCGCTTTCGCTTTTTGCCATCCAGTGTCCTCCATATTCAGTTTTCAAGGTACAATGCCGCACAGGAGCGGCGAAAATTTCTGCTTATATCTATCACCTTTCCTTTACCGTGTGCCGCTGCTGCCGTTTCAGTTCCGCCAGTATATCCGGCGGGATACGGTCAACCAGCCGCTGTAAATTGTCCAGTTCGCTTTTCAGCTTTGCCCGTTCCATCGTATCTTTCATCTTGCCTTTTTCGCTGGCCTTTGCCCTTGCTTCCAACTTCTCATTCTCCGCCAGCAGGTCATTGATTGTGACCTTGTACTTTTTCAACTGCCCGGAGAAATTCTCCATCTGCGGGAACCACTTTTTCAGCATGGAGAGGGCTTCCTCTTTTTTCTTTCCGGCGTTCAGCGGGTTAATGCCGTCAAGGGCGGCTTCAATGGCTCTGGCCTGTTTGGAGAGGGAAACCGCCTGTTTGAAAAGCCGGGTGGGGATATGCTTCCGGCCTGTCTTGCTGGCGCTTTCCCCACGCTCCAAGTCAGGATATTTCTCCACCATATAGGCGTGAAAATCGTCCTGCCACTTCGTCAGGTTTGCCCGGTTGCCGATAATCTCCTTTGCACACAGGCGGTTGTCCTTTGTCAGCGGAACAAAGGTCAAATGCAGGTGGGGCGTTTTCTCGTCCATGTGTACCACCGCCGACACGATATTT
>OGPT01003461.1_pt1 | contig 11291 bp, 10 predicted proteins | sample 1552951 | NCBI WGS metagenome assembly OGPT01 (sample SAMEA2580224, study PRJEB22360) | human gut metagenome | biome: human gut; feature: human-associated habitat; material: faeces | place: Denmark | collected 2008/2010
TGGCTTGCCAGAGCCATCCGCAACCCCCGGTGGGTAGAACTGGGGCTGGGGCTGGAAGACTGCCACGGCAGGGTAAGGCCGGGCATTGAGGATGACATGCTGTTTCATGCCGCCGTGGCCCGCGCCACGCATAATCCGGTGCTCTCGGAATTATATAACGTGGTCATCCGCCATGTGCAGGAGAATCTGGAAAAGCTGCTTCAGGAGAAGCAATACGACTCCGGCGCCATGAAGCTGCATGACGACCTTCTCGCAGCCATCAGGAATCAGGAGGCGGATGAGGCGGAGAACATTATTGTAAAGATTGTGGAATTTGACACCGTCAGCATAGGCGGGTCATGCCCTTCTTAAATTAACGGAACAGGCGATTCCCATCATGCGGAATCGGCATTTTTTTCTTTTCGGCCTTTTTAGTAAGGCCGTCCGGAGAAATGAAATTGGGGAACAAGAAAGCAGAACCGGCATGAATAATTCTGAAAGAAAAAGTGTTGCGTTTCGTATTCATTGGTAATGAAGGCGAATGTATTTTCCATAATGATGTTGTTCTTTCATCTGTTTCCGGCATATGGAATCGACCCCAGCGTGAGGGGATTTGAAGAACTTCATGAAGTGTTGAAAAGTGCGGTTCGGGAACTTGATACCGTTCAATCTCCGGATCATCTTCCTATGGCTATGGAGCATTTCCGTGCCTTGGTGGAGGAATGTGGGCGTAATCCCGATCTTGTTGCCGTTCTTGAGCTTACTTCAGAATCATGTCCCCCTCAGCTCAAGAAGGCTTATAAAGCGGCAATGGAGTTGCAGGGGAAATTGCATGATGCCTCTAAACGGCTGGCTATGAGTGGAATGATGCAAAATAAAGAGGAAATCAAACCGTATTTGGAGTTTATGCAAAAGTTTACTTTAAAGAAAAATGCTCAAAAAAGAACGGAACCGCAGGTGCATGAAGGAGCGCCTCCCGAGACTGAGGATGCCCGGGACGCAAGAATGAAATGGTGGCGAGATGGAAAATTCGGCATGTTCATCCATTATGGGTTGTATTCCGGGCTGGCGGGGGAAATTCAGGGGAAAAAATATAAGGGATGCGTGGAATGGATTATGCAGTATTCCGGAGTGGATAGCGAAACATACGCCAGAGAGGCCCTTCCCCGGTTTAAGCCCAAACGCGGAAAGGCTGAGACATGGGTAAAATTGGCCAAAGAGGCCGGGTGCGTTTATACAATCCTGACAAGTCGGCATCATGAGGGTTTTAACATGTTTGATTCAAAATTCAGTGATTTTAACGTTAAAACGACCAAGGGTGTTGATATTGTAAAGGAATATGCAGAGGCATGTAAAAAATATGGAATGAAGGCAGGATATTATTTTTCCCTTCTTGACTGGAGCCATCCGGATTACGATCCGACAGGTTCAGGCATTTCTTATCCTAAGGGTAACTATGAGGCTCAAAAACAAGGACGGCGGCAATTCGGGAACCATGAAAAATACAAGGATTACCTTTACAATATTTTCAATGAGCTGCTGACCAGTTATGCCCCGGTAGATCTGGTATGGTGGGATTTCAGCCAGCCTGGTTTTCAGGGAGATAAGGCGTGGAATGCGACAGCATTGATGAAGAATCTTTTTGAAAAAAATCCCAAGGCAATTCAAAATAATCGCTTGTACCATTCTGCAAATCATCTTAGTGAAGGGGGAATCAGAGTAACTCCCGCATGGAAAGGGGATTATTCCACAGCGGAACACCATATTCCGGCAACTGGCATTAATGGAGATTGGGAAGCATGCCAGACTCTTAATGGAACATGGGGATATTCAGCGGATAATCAGGAATGGAAAACATCTCAAGCCCTGATTCGGGAGTTAATTGATACAGTTAGCCGCGGAGGGAACTTTCTGCTTAATATAGGCCCCATGCCCGACGGATCCATTCCTCCTGAAAGCATCCGTATTTTCAAGGAAATCGGTTTCTGGATGAAAAAAAACGGTGAAGCCATTTATGGAACCAGAGCCAATCCGCTGAATATTGAACTGACATGGGGACGCCTTACCAGAAAGGGGGAAGATATTACCTATATTTTTGTTTATGATAAACCGGATAATGGAGAGCTGACCATTCCCTGCTCGTTTGAGGGTGATGTGAAAGCGGTTCTGCTTGGCGGAGAGAAAACTGTCAACATGAGTCAGGATAAAAAGTCCAATACCACGACATTCTACATAAAAAATATGAAGATGGATACAGCCGCCACTGTGATCAAGGTGATGGGAAAACGCATGATTCACAAGAGGTCCGCGTGACCCTTCCGAGGGAGCTGGAAGGGGCGAAGGTTCCAGCTCCCCATTTTGAAAATGACATTGGATCGCCCTGTGTCACGGATGATAGTTTGCCGGACAAGGCAGTAAAAACAGCCAATGTGGTTTGTTTTATATTCTATCTGTAAAAATAGAATGAAGCCGGATTGTGTAGGAAGAGAAAGACCGACGTCCTTTTTTCCTGTTTTTAAAAAGTGGTATTCCCATGAATGGGATGCGTGTGGGAACGGGCTATGTTTTTTATTCTTTAACGAATATGGAAGTTTGTTAGAGTGCCTGATATGGCTATCCACACTGAATGGAAGTGCCCGGCATGCGGCGCCTTTCTGGCTATGGAAGATGTGAATATGGCTGCAGATATGGTGTTATGCCGCTCCTGCAATAAGATAAGCAAATTTTCAGAGATTGTTCAGGAGGAAAGGGATGAGGAAATTCTTGATTCCATTCCCCGCCGCATGAGCGTGACGAAAACGGCGAGGGGGCTGGAAATAACGTATAAGAAACCAAAAGGTGCAGGACTTTTTCTACTGATGTTTTCGATTTTTTGGAATTCTGTGACATGCGTTGCCCTGTTTGCGGTGATGAAGGAAATGTCTTGCGAAAATCTGTTCGGACTATTGTTTTTAATCCCTTTTGTTCTGGTTGGGGCTGGTACATTTGCGGGAGCTTTTTATGTGTTGTTTGGCCGCATGACGCTGATCCTGACGCCAGGCAGGGGGGAATTGTTCCGAGGAGTAGGTAATCTGGGCCGCCGACAGCATTTTTTGCTGGAGAAAGATTCCCGTATTTCCATCGAGGAAAGCAGTATACGGCGGAATCATGGAACTCTGTATAAAATTGTGGTGGAGCAGCCGGGAGGAAAGCCATTCGAGTTTGGTACGGGTATTGAGGAAGCGGAGGCCCGGCAGTATATAGCGGCTCTTTTACGGCAGATGAGAGAGTAGTTCTGCCGTTCCGTAGTTTCAGGCAAAGTCATGGAACGCCGGAGGATCTGGTTTGCGGAAACGAAGCGTCAGGGAATTTCGGAATGAGGTTTTTTGATTGATAGGGCGGCTAAGATACGTAGATAAACGCATGATGAAGAAAGTGCGCCTTTTGTTGATTCTATGCGGTTTGTTTTGCGGAGCGGCAGTGGCGCAGCCCCGTCTTCCCACACCGCCGAACATGATTGTCATTCTGGCGGATGACCTGGGTTATGGGGATTTGGGCTGTACTGGTTCCAGGCAGATTAAAACGCCTTCCATTGACCGGCTGGCCAAGGAGGGCGTGTTTTGCTCCCGGGCGTATGTGACGGCACCGATGTGTTCCCCCTCCCGCATGGGATTGCTGACGGGGCGTTTCCCCAAGCGTTACGGCATCACGACGAATCCCAATATCCAGATGGATTATCTTCCGGAGTCCCACTACGGGCTGCCGCAGACGGAAAAATTGATTCCGGAGTATTTGGCCCCCTGCGGGTACCGGAGCGCGGTATTCGGCAAGTGGCATCTTGGCCACACGAAGGTATATACGCCTCCGGAGCGCGGTTTTACGCATTGGTGGGGGTTCCTGGGCGGTTCCCGGCATTATTTTCCCGTGAAGAAAGAGGCTGAAGGCCTGAATCCCTCCATGATTGTATCCAATTTTACGGATAAGACGGACATCACCTATTTGACGGACGATATTACAGACCGGGCGGTTGAATTTCTGCGGGAAGCCGGAAAGGATAAGAAACCTTTTTTCATGTTCGTTTCCTACAATGCCCCCCATTGGCCCAATGAAGCCAAACCGGAGGATATCACCAAATTCAGGAACGTGCAGAACGGGGAACGACGGGTTTATTGCGCCATGGTATATGCGATGGACAGGGGAATAGGCCGCATTCTGGATGCCTTGAAAGCGGACGGTTTGGAAAAGGATACCATCGTCGTCTTCCTGTCGGACAATGGAGGCGCTCCGGAAGCTTCTTCCTGCAATGCCCCTTTCCGGGGTGCCAAGAGGCAGCATTTTGAGGGAGGTGTTCGCGTACCTTTTATTATCAGATATCCGGCGGACAAGCGTTTGATTCCCGGAAGCGTTTGCAGACAGCCTGTTTCCTCCGTGGATTTGCTTCCCGCTTTGCTGAAGGCGAATGGCCGTCACATTCCCAGGAAGCTGGACGGCATGGATATTCTGGAGCTGGTGGGGAACAAGGGAGCTTCCGTTCCGCGCACCTTTTTCTGGTGTACGGATTATACGTCCGCTGTGCTGGCCGGTGATATGAAGTACCTGCTGGTACCGGACCGCGCTCCGCAGTTTTACAATGTGGCGGATGATCCCCAGGAACAGAGGGATTTGTATTTTTCCAGGCACCAGGATGCGGATTCCCTCGCTAAAAAGCTGGGAACATACCTGACTACGACGCCTGCATGCCGTTTTCCCGACAGTATCAGCTGGTCCGCCAAATTGATGAAGGAGTATGACAAGACTGAGCCGGACAGACAGCCAGAGTAAGGCTGCGTTAGATTTATCCCGTATTTCGTTCTGCATGCCAGCGTTTGGGAACCTCCCACGACGGGAGAGGGGGAGGAACCGCGTGCATGGTTTTCTTTTCCCGCTGAAAAACGCTTTATTTCAGGCGCTTGGGTTCCGCAATGCGGAGAATGTGCTCTCCGGGAAGGGCCAGGTTGCCTTTATCCCGGGCAATCATTTCAAAGTAGTGGGGATCCTGTGAGATCCAGATAAATTCGTTTTTTGCCTGTTCCATCTGCTCCCTTGATTTTTCCAGATGAGCCTGAAGGAAGGAACGTTCATGCTCCAGGGAGCGCAGATCCTTCCATGGCTTGAAACACACCAGGGAAAGCAGCATCGTCAGGCACAGGGCCAGGACAATGGCAAAGAGGCGCAGGGCTCTCTGGACGATCAGGGCACGTTTCTCCCGGCGGATTTCAAGCTCCGCCAGGGTAAAACGGTGGTAGTAGCGGCGTCTCCAGAGCATTCCTTGCAGTCAAACGACACATTTTTGATCATAGAATATGAATTTTACCACCATAAACTGCGTCATTTCCCAGTTCTTCTTCAATTCTAAGCAATTGGTTGTATTTGGCCATGCGGTCGGAACGGCTTAGAGAGCCGGTTTTGATTTGCCCCGCGTTCGTCGCTACGGCAATATCCGCGATTGTGGCGTCTTCCGTTTCCCCGGAGCGGTGGGAGATGATGGCGGAGTATTTGTTATCCTTGGCCAGTTCCACCGTATCCAGCGTTTCCGTCAGGGAACCTATCTGGTTGACTTTCACCAGGACGGCATTCGCTACATGGCGGGAAATGCCCTGATTCAGGAATTCCACATTCGTCACGAACAGGTCGTCCCCTACCAGCTGGGTATTGCCGCCCATGGCTTTAGTGAGCTGTTCCCAGCCCAGCCAGTCGTTTTCCGCACAGCCGTCCTCAATGGAAATGATGGGGTATTTTTTCTGGAGTTCCTGATAGTAAGCCGTCAGTTCCTCCGCCGTTCTGCCTTGGCCGTCTGATTTTTTGAAGACGTACAGGTTCCGGGAGGGATCGTAGAATTCGGAGGAAGCCACGTCCAGGGCAATGAAGATATCCGTACCCAGGGTGTACCCGGCCCGTTTTACGGCCTGTGCAATGCATTCCAGGGCGTCGTCCGCTGATTTCAGGGCCGGGGCGAATCCCCCTTCATCCCCCACGGCAGTGGAAAGGCCGCGGTCATGCAGCACATCCTTGAGCGCATGGAAAACTTCCGCCCCGTAGCGCAGGGATTCCCGGAAAGTGGGAGCCCCCTTGGGCATGATCATGAATTCCTGAAAGTCAATGGGGGAGTCCGAATGGGCTCCTCCATTGATGATGTTCATCATGGGGACGGGCAAAACCTTGGCGTTCGGTCCACCCAGGTATTTGAAAAGGGGAAGGTTGAGCTGAATGGCGGCGGCTTTCGCCACGGCGAGGGAGACACCCAGGATGGCGTTGGCCCCCAGGCGGGATTTATTGGGCGTGCCGTCCAGGTCGATCATGATTTTGTCAATGGCCGGCTGCAGGGTGGCATCGTGCCCTGATATTTCCGGGGCAATGATTTTATTGATGTTTTCCACGGCTTTAAGCACGCCCTTGCCTCCGTAGCGCTTGGCGTCTCCATCCCGGAGTTCCCAGGCTTCATGCTCTCCGGTGGAGGCTCCGCTGGGGACGGATGCGCGTCCGATAGCTCCCCCGGCGAGGGCCACGTCCACTTCCACGGTGGGATTGCCCCGTGAGTCGATGATTTCACGGCCGCGGACGTCAATGATTTCCATTTCATTCATGATCATAAGATTTCTTTTTGTCCTTTTTAGACAGGGAAACAGGCTTTCCCGTTCCGGAGAAGCATGTCATGTCCCTGGAAGTTCCGGTTTCAAAAACAGGACTGACACAGAACGGAGGGGACGAAGCTTGCCGGCGTCTTCAGGGCCATGATGCCCTGCAGAATGAAGAGGTTCCCTTGCTGGGCATCCGCCTGCCCGTTCTTAGGAATTTTGCCGGGAAGAAGCTTAGGAAAATCTGGCAAGACAGGATGTTGGCGAGGTGAATGAACCCCCAAAGGGGCAGGAGCAGCCGCTTTTGCACGGCGGAAACTGCGGCAGAAGGGGAGAGCTGTGCCGTTTCGTGACGCAGGGAAGGACGGCATGCCGGAACGGGGCCTTGATTCCGTCCCGTTCCGGGTATGGAATGAGGCGCTTACTATTAAAACCATGCCTAATATTAACGATAACTTCCTCAAGTTGCAGGCGGGATATTTGTTCCCGGAAATAGGGCGTCGCGTGAATGCGTTTGCCGAATCCCATCCGGAGGCGGCCAAAAGGCTGATTCGCTGCGGCATCGGCGATGTGACGGAGCCGCTTCCCATGGCGGCTATTGAAGCCATGCACCAGGCCGTGGATGATTTGTCCACTCATGAACGTTTTCACGGCTACGGTCCGGAGCAGGGGTATTTCTGGCTGAGGGAGGCAATCGCCAAAAAAGCCTATCAGGTTCACGGCGTGCATGTGGAAGTGGATGAGATTTATGTTTCTGACGGAGCTAAATGCGACACGGGAAACATTCTGGATATTTTCGGGACCGGCAACAGAATCGCCGTGCCGGACCCGGTTTATCCCGTGTATGTAGATACCAATGTCATGGCCGGGAATACCGGGAGTTCCTGCCCGGATGGCTCTTATGAAGGGCTGGTGTATTTGCCGTGCACGCCGGAAAATAATTTTGTGCCGCAACTGCCGGATGGGCATGTGGATTTGATTTACCTTTGCTTTCCGAACAATCCCACCGGGGCCGTGGCTTCCCGGAATGAACTGTTGAAATGGGTGGAATACGCCCGGGCGAACCATGCCATTATCCTTTATGATTCCGCTTATGAGGCTTTCATACAGGATTCTTCCATTCCCAGATCCATTTTTGAAATTCCCGGCGCGCGGGATTGCGCCATTGAGTTCCGTTCCTTCTCCAAGCAAGGGGGGTTTACAGGGGTGCGCTGCGGCTATGTGGTGATTCCCAGGGAATTGCACGGCTATGATTCCGAAGGGAACAAGGTTTCTATCAGCCGGCTCTGGAGCCGCCGCACCAGCACGAAATTCAACGGCGCTTCCTATATTGTCCAGCGGGGCGCCGCGGCTTTGTTCACCATGGAGGGAATGGCCCCGACCGCCGCGCTCATCAGCCATTACCTGGGGAATGCTTCGCTTCTGCTGAATGCCTGCCGTCAGGCGGGCATGCGCGTGTGGGGCGGGGAAAACGCCCCTTATGTATGGGTACAGTGTCCGGACGGTCTGGACAGCTGGCAAATGTTTGACAAGATGCTGCATGAGGCGAATGTGGTTATTACGCCCGGTTCCGGTTTTGGTTCCAGGGGGGAAGGTTTCTTCCGCATTTCCGCGTTTAATTCACGGGAAAATGTGGATGAAGTCTGCCGCCGCATCCATAGCCTGTTTGCTAGGTAGAAGGGCGTTTTTGGACAGACTGCCCAGGTCGCGGTGTCTTGCGCCGCGGCCTGTATATTTTTACCGGGTGGATTGGTGGCCGTGGCATTGCATTTCCTGCCGGTAGGGGAATTTCTGAAGAAAGCGCCTTTTCCTTTCTTAAGGCTTTGGACCGGGAAAGCGCAACGTCCGTTTCCTAGTGATGGGAATTCCGCTAAAGGGTCGCATCCTATGGCATATTCGGCCCTTGCCCCCGTTCATTTGTACGGAGTAGGTTGTTGCTTATGTCCCCGTGGGTGCGCATGAGTTCCTTTTTCCGGCAGGCTGCTTTTCCTGCATGTTGCGCCTGCCTGCTGCCGGCGCCATCCGGGGGCAGGAAGGGGAAGCGGAGCTCCCTTCTGTGGAGCCGCTTTCCTGCGCGCATTCCCCGGATGGGAAGGTAACAGTTCGGGGGGCGGTTATGGGTACGGTGTTCACGGTGCGCGCTTATCCCGGGAGTGGCATGGACGCGGAAGATGCGGAGAAGATTTGCAGGGAGGCTCTGGCCTGTGCCGTCCATTGGGAAAAAGTGATGTCCGCCATGGATGCGGAAAGCGAGCTGGCCCGGCTTAATGCTGCGGAATACGGCATTTCCGTGCCTGTTTCTCCGGAATTGGAAAGGGTGCTTCTTCTGGCCCTGAATTATGCCCGGCTGACAAACGGTGCTTTTGATCCCACGCTGGGGCCCTGCATTCGTCTGTGGAAAAAGAGCCGCCGCCTTGGCATTCTTCCGTCCGATGAGGAACGGGAAGGCGCGCTCCGGGCATGCGGATGGGAAAAGTTGTCCGTTCGTAAGGGGTTGGCAGTCAAATCGGTTCCTGGAATGAGGGTGGATTTGGGTGGCATGGGCAAGGGCTTTGCCTTGGACCGGATGGCGGAGATGTTGAAAACAAGGGGAGTATGTTCCTTCTTCATGGACAGCACCAGCGATGTTCTGGCGGGCGCTCCTCCTCCCGGGGAGCCGGGATGGAGGCTGCGGGTGGATACTGGAAATGGTCAGGGGGAAGTGTTGCTGTTGAGCCATGCGGCCGTTTCCACCTCCGGGAGCGCCCATCAGATGGTGAAGATTGGCGGGAAATCGTATTCCCATGTTCTAGATCCCCGGTCTGGATTGGGTGTTACGGAAGGGAGGCAGGTAAGCGTCCGGGCGCTTTCCGCCGCGCTGGCGGATGCCCTGGCGACGGCAGGGTGTGTGATGTGTGAGGAGAATTTCCGTTCCCTGACAGGCAAATTGCCGGGAGTGTCCGTCCTGTCCTTTTTTCAAGATCCGCCATGTTCTGTAGTGGAAATGCAGAAACAGGATGTCTTAAGGAAAGAGGGAGGAATGGGGCCAATGAAAGGAATGGCAAAGCAACTACGTTTTTAAGGTACACCTTTATAACCCTATTTATGAGATTGTACCATTTTTTACTCCCTGCCGTTGTCAGCGCTGCCGTATCCGCATCATTTGGGGCAGAGTTTCCTAATCCCTATCCTGCGCCTGTTCCCGGCGTCCGCCTGACTCCAGAGATTCCGCTTTCACCCTCCATTAATGGCGCCCGTATCGTCGGGGCTACCCCCGGTTCCCGCATGCTGTTCCAGGTTCCCGTCTCCGGGGAGCGGCCCATGAAAATTCAGGCAACAGGGCTTCCCCCAGGCCTGAAGATGGATTCGCGCGGATTGATTGCGGGTACCGCTCCGTCCGGGAAGAGGGAATACAAGGTAAATATCCAGGCTTCCAACAGGCATGGAAAGGATATGAAGGAGCTGATTCTGAAGGTGGGGGACGAATTGTGCCTGACTCCGCCCATGGGCTGGAGCAGCTGGTATTCCTACAGTGAGGCTGTAGGACAGGATAATGTGCTGAAGACGGCCCGGCTTTTTGTGGAACGGGGATTGGTCAATCATGGCTGGACCTATATCAACATTGACGACTGCTGGCAGGGCAGGCGCGGAGGGAAGTATGGCGCCATTCAACCCAATAAGCGTTTTCCTGACATGAAGGACATGTGCGACGCTATTCACGCCATGGGCATGAAGGTGGGCATTTATTCCACGCCTTGGATGGGAACGTATGCCGGTTTTATCGGAGGGAGCGCGCCCAACGCTAAGTCGGACTACGGGGAAATGGCCATTCCGGAAAAGGAGCGCAAGCAGGAGGATCAAATTTTTGGAAGTTACCCGGGCGTTCATCGCAGAAAGGCGGACCATGTGGGAGCCGTCTGGCTATTTGACCGTGATGCTAAACAATGGGCGGATTGGGGGTTCGATTATGTGAAAGTGGATTGGAACCCCAACGATGTGCCTACGACAAAGCGCATCCGCAAGGCGCTGGACGAGTCCGGAAAGGATATTGTGCTCAGCCTGTCCAATGCCGCTCCGTACGAACATGTGGAAGAGCTGGGCAAGCTGGCGAATTTATGGCGGACGACGGGGGATATTCAGGATCACTGGGGCAGCGTCAGCGGCATCGGTTTTTCCCAGGAACGCTGGCAGAAGCATATGCGCCCGGGACATTGGAATGACCCGGACATTCTCCAGATTGGGAAGCTGGGAAAGCCCAACCAGCCTAACACCACATTTGTCCAGACGCGATTGACTCCGGATGAACAGTACACCCATGTGACCCTGTGGTGCCTGCTGTCCGCTCCGCTCATTGTTTCCTGTGATTTGGAGCATATTGATTCGTTCACGATGGGGCTGCTTACCAATGACGAGGTGATAGCGGTGGATCAGGATCCGGCTGCCCGTCCCGCCCGCAAAGCGTGGCACCAGGGGAATTTCCAGGTGTGGATGAAGGAGTTGTCCGACGGTTCCGTGGCGGCTGGCTTTTTCAATACCGGGAAGGAGAAAGGAATTTTGAAGGTGAATCTGAAGGAGCTGGGGCTTTCCGGAGCGTATGAGGCAAGGGACCTCTGGAAACGCGCTGACCAGGGGACCGTACAGGGAGATATGGCGGTAGAATTGAACGGGCATGGAGCATCCATGTTCCGGTTCAGCAAAAAGAAGTAACGGGAGGGAGGCAGGCGGTTTTGTATTCGTTCA